>Ga0315294_10002996_pt1 | contig 18347 bp, 15 predicted proteins | sample YL17G13_40_MG_FD_203626 | JGI IMG/M metagenome (GOLD analysis project Ga0315294, IMG submission 203626) | Sediment microbial communities from Yellowstone Lake, YNP, Wyoming, USA - YL17G13_40 | ecosystem: Environmental > Aquatic > Freshwater > Lake > Sediment | place: USA: Wyoming | collected...
AACGTAAGAGAAATCAGCAAGGACGGCAGTATAAACTTTGAAGCAGAAGGCAGAGAAGCAAAGAGTAGTTACACTTACAAGATTAGCAAGAACGGCAGGCATGCTGCAGGAGACGGAGTAGAAATATCCCTGCTTTACCTCCCCTTAAAAAAGAGCGATCCTAGCATTAACGTGACTTACATACAGGTACCCCAAACAAGCTGAGTCTTCTGGACCTGATGGAGAGCTGATGTGAGAGAAGGAGTTATAATGACCAAGCTCGCAGCCCACATAGCAGATGTTGCAAGAGGCAACAACCAGGCGTTGGAGAGGAACAGGAAGATGTCAGAAGCACGCCGGGACTTTAACTGGAATCTTATGCAATCCCTCGCCCTTGACCCTGAGAAGTTCAAGGAGTTAAGAAGAGCAGAGTGCGAGAAGAACCCTAAGCTTGAAAACATGCAAGGCTGCTCAATGTGCGGCGAGTACTGCGCTGTGAAGGTCTACAAAGGCGAGCAATAAAGTGACTTCTACCATTAAGTAACCACTATTAAGTAATCACAATTTCGAAATATTTATAAAGACAGCTTTATTCTCACTTCCTTCATAAGGAGACGATAAAATGCAGCACCTCTTAACTGTTATAAAATCAGAACTAGTAGAACACGCTTATCAAGACCCATTAATGCATAGGTTCATAAAATCATTGCCTGAAGACTACAAGATACTGTTCAAGGGAGACGGGTGTGTTTATTCTAATCTTACACATTTTATGAAGAATGGCCTGTCGCAAGGGCAAGGAGCTTCTTTCACTATAGCTGGGTCTGAGTATTTCCAAGGGCGCAATATAGATTTCCAAGAGCGCAGTAGCAACCTGGACCTAACATTTTTCAGTTCAAACCTTTCAGCCTGCGCAATGATAATACCGGACCAGTTAGAAACAATAACCTGGTTCATGAAAGCATCTGATGTAAGTTCTGGGGGGTCAGTTCATGGTTATGTCAAAAAGGATTCAATTGAAGAATCAATAAAGGCGTATAAAAATTTGAGAGACACAAAATTTGAGAAGGCAGTCAATGAAACACTAGCTAACGATGATAAATTCAGAAAGTCTTTTGCTAAGTATCACTCATTTGCAGAATACTATGAACTACGCCCAACAAATGTCATTGCTGCATTAAAAGTCCCTGACCAGAATTTTATGCTCAATTATTATACAAGCCCAACCTTCCGCGGAAAGCTTAATAAGAGTTGGAGTTTAGACAAATAAAAATAGCCATTACACTATAGATATTTTCTTAATGTTTTTCCAATTTTTTCTAAACTAAATAAAGAAAGCGCCACGGCCCGGATTCGAACCGGGGCTTCCTTAACGGAACAAGCTTTCAGTGCAAGGTTCCAGGCTTGCGCAATACCGAGCTATGCGACCGTGGCAAACTTGTTTGCTTAAGGTCGCAAATTCAAAAATCCCGTGAATTTTTGTTATATGCGACCGTGGCCTATTTCGAAGAACAGTTTATCAGTTTATAAAAATTGTTGTTTAAGCATAAAAAGTTCTTATCATGTTTTTTGTTGCCTTGTAAGTTCAATATATACTTTTTTGATAACCTTTAAAAATAAGCCCTGCTTTCTGCATTTTATCATGCAGATAAGGAGATTAGTCAAGTCAGGGCTTTCGTCCTTCACAGTGGCTCTGCCAAAGGAATGGGTGGACAAGAACAAACTCAAGAAAGGAGACTTCCTGTACGTTGATGAGATCGACAACAGGCTCAGCATTGCTGCAGAGCCTAAGAAGGAGAAGCCTGAGCGCAAGGAAATAGTTATTCATACAGACGGGAAATCAGACAAGCGGATCAGGAGGGAGATTAGGAGCGCTTACCTTGACGATTACTTCGGGATTTACATCAAGGGCTCGAACCTCAAAGCCATGACTGCTTCTATCAAGAAGGACGTGCATGACCTGGTCTCATTGGAGACTATTGAGGAGTCTCAGGACAAGATTATCGCCCGCAGCTTCCTTGATTTTTCAGATATTTCGGTGACAGACATTATAAGGCGGATTGACAATATAACCAGGTCAATGTTCTCAGATTCTATTGCCTGCATCGTCGAGTACCCTACTGATTACGACACTGCCAAGCTGCTCACTGACAGGGATGCTGATGTGAACAGGCTCACCTTCCTTGTGTTCAAGATCCTCAAGGCGTGCATGAAGGACATTAATGTGTGCAAGAAGGCGGAGCTAAGTTACTTGGAGACCCTCAAGTACTGGCACTTGGTCTTTATTGTTGAGAAGATTGCTGACGAGGCTAAGAGGATTACCAGGTTCATCAAGCAGATTCATGAGAAAAAGCTGAAGATTGACAAGAAGGAGCTTGTCAAGCTCTACCAGGAAGTAAAGCTGTACTATGAGACTGTGATGAAGGCTTTCTACAAGACTGACTTTATCCTCTCAGACGAGGTTTATTCTCAGAAGTCGCCTCTGCTCAGGAAATGCGAGGAATTCTTTGAGAACAACAAGAGCGTTGAGACTGCCGAAATCTCAGGGAAGCTGAAGAGCATCATCTCCCAGTCAGACGATATTTCCAAGATTATAAGGTATCTTAACTGAGAGTAGCCTCTTTATATTCTCTTCATAGGTTTTAGAATCGTCTGTTCTCTTGTTTTCTCATTTTCCGCTTTCCTAAAAGAAAACAGCTGCGCAGGCCTGTGCGCTCCTTCCATCCTAGTCTCTTTTAATGGGGAAATGATTCCTGTTTCCTTGACTTTTTTCCTGAAATTCCTCTTGTCAAGCCTTTTCCCAAGGATAATCTCATACACTTTCTGGAGCTCTGTGAGCGTGAACTTTCCAGGAAGCAGCTGAAAGGCGATATTAGTGTATTCTATCTTGTTCCTTATCCTTTGGAGAGCAGACTCTAATATTTTGTTATGGTCGAATGCCAGTTTTGGGATGTTATCAACAGAGAACCATCTGACATCAGCAGCGTCAGTTGTTGCTTCCAGCTTAAGATGGTCAGAAGAGATAAGGGCATAATACGCCACAGTAATCACCCTGGTCCTCGGATCCCTTTTGGGCTCTCCGAAAGTTTCTAGCTGTGCCAGGTAAACCTCATTGACACCGGTTTCTTCCATCAGCTCTCTCTTGGCAGCGTCTTCCAGGCTTTCTTCCATGCCCACAAACCCTCCCGGAATCGCCCACATGCCCTTGAAAGGCCAAGTCTTCCTCTTTATTAAGAGCACTTTCAAATCATTGCTCTTGACAGTGAAGATGATGATGTCCACAGTCACTGACGGCTTTTCGTACTTTGCAAGGTCATAAGTCTTAGCACTCTCCCTGTAAGGCTTGAGGTGTTTGTAGTATTGCTCTATGAACGAGGCATGGTCAAAGGCTAGTTTTGGCAGTTCTGCCTTAGAAACCACTTTTATCTCCTCCACATTAAAGCCAGGTTTAATCGCCCTTAGCAGCTTAGCCTTGTCGATATGCAGCTGGATTGCAAACACAGTGGTGTTTCCTCCTCGCGGGTCTGCGCCTGAATCATAAGTCCTTATCTGGTGAAGCTCAGCAGTTCTTCCTAGCTCATGAAAGGTGAGGGTGTTGGGAAAGCCAGAGAAATCTCCAGAGACATCAAGGTTAAGCCTTTGCTTCATCACCCTGAGCACTGCGTTCTGCAGGCTTTCAAAAGGCTCCTGCTTGCCGCCAGGCAATGCCCAGTAATCCTTGTAAGGCTCACCTTTCCTCTTGACGAGAAGAAGCTCTTTCCCATTCAGGTCAAAGATTATGTCTACAGAGTTCATAACATTCTCTTCGTATGTTTGCAGCACATTAACCTTGTCTTCCTTAGCCATTAGTTAGTGTATTTAATACAGCATATATAAATTTTTTCTAAATTAAAAGAACAGGCCTGCACCCGCTCCTTTTGGAGGCGCCCGTGAGCCCAGGGTGCAAGCCTGCTCTGTCCTAAATGCATCCAGGAAAATACGCTGGGAAAATGCGTTGTTAGGTTTTATCTCCTGTACTTAGGCATGTACTCTCTCATAATCTCAGAGAGCACCTTGACTGCAAGAACAGGATTCTGGCTGTTGGAAGTCTCTGCTGAGAGCATCAGGGCATCGCTGCCGTCAAGAACAGCATTGGCAACATCGCTCACCTCTGCCCTGGCTGGTTTCTTACTCTCTGTCATTGAGCCGAGCAAGCCAGTGGCTGTGATTACAGAAACATCATATTTTTTGCAGAGCCTGATAATGTCCTTCTGGTACCTTGGCATCTTGTAGTAAGGCAGCTCGACGAACATATCTCCTCTAGCAATCATTACTCCGAACTTAATGTTCTCTCTCTTAACATAAGAGAGGATGTCTTCAAGATTATCAATGCCCTGCTCGTCCTCTATCTTTGCAATAATCCCTATCTCTTTTTCCTCATTTTCCTCAGCCACACCTTTATTATCTCTCCTGTATTTATTCTGGTAGTTGCTGCTCTGGTATTTGCTGGTCACCTGGGCCAGGTTGTAATTGCTTAGAGGATTATACTCCTTGTTCTTGTGCTTGTTTTCTGTTTTCCTGCTCCCTTCTTCCAGGGCGTTTCTTCTCTTATTGATGAGCTCATAAAGGCTCTTCACATCTTCCTTATCCCTTGTGAAAGACAAGGCTATGTAGTCAAGATTATTCTTTATGGTAAAATCAACCACTTCCAAGTCTTTTTTTGAGAACCTCTCCACATTCAGGTACTTTCCAGGCACATTAGCTCCCATGTCCTTGTGGAAATCTCCGTTTCCAGGATTAATCACTTTCAGAGTGACTTTTCTTGCAGGCTTGTTCTTTGCAATCACCAGCGTCTCAATTGTTCCGTTCTCAAAGGTTATCTTGTCATCAACTTCCAAGTCTTCCAGAAAGTCCTTGGTGAAATGAACTGCTCCTTGGTTAAATCCGAGCATTATTTCATCGCCTTTGCTGACTCGCAGGTTGTACTCTGACTTCACCCTTACCTGCGGCCCTTTTATGTCCATCATTACAGGAAGGTCAGCAATGCTCTTGAGAGTATCAATCCTGTCTTTGTACTCTTCGAGCGTTGCATAGGCTGTGTTAATCCTTGCGCAGTTCATGCCGTGCCTGACCATCCCTTCCAGAACTTCATAATCATCAGTGGTTGTTCCCAGGGTGCAGATGATTTTTGGCTTTGGCCTGATTCTCATGTTGTTGCTCTCCTCCATCACTTCGTTCCATCTCTACTGCTTTGTTCCATCTCTATCACTTTTTCATGATTTTCTCCAATATGAACCCGGTGTAGTCCTGAGGCTTGTATTTCTCCAGCCCCAGCTCCTTCACAGCCTTCTCAATCCTGAACTTATCCCTCGACTCTATCCCGACAGTGAAATAGGCATCGCGGCTGCCTTGAGCCTGGATTTTCTGGAAATCAATTGCGCAGGCATTGTACAGCCCAACGATTCTTTCCTTTTCAATACGCACGTTCGTTAACCCTAGCTCCTTGTTTTCAATGAACATCCTTTTCAGTTGAGGGACATCCATGTATTCAGGAATATCCTTTGGCAAGGCCAAGCCTATGTCTTTGAAAAGCGCTTCAAGAGCTTGCTTTTTCACAGGAGCCTTGAAGCTGTAGGGCGCTGTCTTCTCATACCCCCCCTCCTGTTTCAACCTTTTCTTGACTTTCAGGATGTCTCCTCTTAATTTTATGTTGATTCCAGGATGCTCTGGCGAGACAAAATAGGAGTCAGAATAAATCTTCTTGGTCACCCTGGGCAGGTCGAGTATCCTGTTTTTGTCTTCAGATTCAAGATAGTCAAAAGTCCTCCACTCCCAGTCAGGATAGAAATTATGCACTTCAATCATTTCTTCGCCATGCTCCCTGTAAAGCTCCTCAATTATCTTTGCGCCGTTCATGTTATGCAAGAACCTGATAACACCAGGAGGCACGTACTCCTCAACATCCTCGCTCATAGCTATCATCTCCCTGATGGTCTGGGCGTGAAACGGGTCTCTTATGGGTATGCCCCTGACTTCATAGCCGTGCTTCTCAAAGAGCTCTTTCTCTCTCTTGGTGTTGGTGTAGAAATAATCAAACTCAGGCATGATATGAATCACGTACTTCACCCATCTTTCATGGTCGTGCTGGTCAAGTATGGCTAGGATCTGGTAAGGCTTTTTTATCTCGTCCTTAACCGCCTCATTAACCAGCTCCTTTCTCTCGTCAAAGGTAAAAGGGTTGGTTATCCAGGGCATCTCTATGTGCTTGTTGTTCCTGTCGTACTGCGAGCTTCCGATGCCGATGATTATCTCGTCCAGGTCAGGCTCATTCTCCATAAACTTGATAATGTTCAGATGCCCCTTGTGAAACATCTGGTATCTGCCGACAATCAATCCTCTTCTTGGCTTATCCTTTCTCATTCTGAATTACCTCCTGTTATCTTATCTCTTGTTATCTTATCACCTTACTTGTTTTCAAGTTTTGGCTCTGTCATTGATTCATCCTATTGTTGACTCTATTATTTTTAGCTGAGCATAAAACTCTGGCATGCTAATCCTCTTCTCAAGGCTCTTTTCCAAAGCCTTGTCCAGCAATAGCCTGATTCCATTATTTTCTTTCAGCTCTTCAGGGCTAGCGTCGTATTCTTTGCAGAGGTTGCACAATGGGTATTTCATTATCTCGCTCTCGCGCAAGCCATCTCCTTCGCCTTCAGCAAGCTCATACCTTGCAAAGGGGTGCTTGCCAGTAACCAGCTCATAAAGCAGTATTCCGAGCTGGAACACGTCTGTCTTCTTGTAAATCCTGAACCTGGTGCCTGTCTCAGGAGCAACGTACTTGGGCGTGGAGAGCAATGAAGTTGCATAACTCTCCTCAGTTGGCTTCTCATTCAGCAATCTTGACATGCCAAAGTCCAGTAGTTTGACTTCTTTTGTTTCAGGATTATACATTACGTTCGTATCCTTGATGTCTCCATAAAGGATGTTGTTCGCGTGCAAGTAATTCATCACATCTGCCAGCACCTTGACAATCCTGATGCTTTCCTTTACTGGGAGGAGATTGTCTTTTTTTGTGTAGTTGGAAAGCTTTTCCCCGTTAAAGAACTTGAACTTAAGCAGTTCTACCCCATCTTTTTCTGCGCTTCCAAGATAGGTTATGATGTTATCATGAGGCTTCTGGCTTATCTTCTCATAAATCTCGCGTTCCATGTTATAGCCATCAGGCCTTGAGAAGTCAACGTACAGCTTAAGGTTCTCCTTGAGAACAACCCTTTCAATAATCCCCTTGCTTTTCTCCTCTGCCAGGTATAAGTGGCTGCTTATCGGGAAGAAGTCATCAGTGTCGCCGCTCTGCATCTTCTTAATAAACTTAATGCTGCTCTCATCGCAGTACTCCTCTACGATATCATCAATCCTTTTTCTGACAGGCTTAAGCTTTTTCCTGAACTTCTCTGTTGCATTTGCTATTAGCCAGGGGTCTCCTGAATAGTTTGTCAGGAACACCTGCTTAGGAATATTCCTGTTACCAGCCTTCTCAAGCCTCTCCACAATGCTCTTAACTATTTTCTTCCTGTTAATCTTCTCCTGAGTTATGTGCTCATATTCATCAAGCATCTCCTCAAGCTTTTTCTTGTCAATGTAAAAAGTGTTATCCTCGCGCTCCATGCGCATATGAGGAATGGCTCTCTCAACAATGAAGTTTGCATAATCCTTCCTGCTAATCTTTGCTCCCCGCCTTATCAGCTCATTCACCAGCTCATACCTGCCGTAAGCCATGCCGAGCTCAAACAGCTCATCAAGCTTTCCCTGGCTTTCTGCTGTGACAAAATAATCCTTTGCCCTCTCAAACCTGAGCATTAAAACATTGGCCATTCCAAGAATCCTGTATACTTCTTTCATCTCACCCTTATTCAGGTGATTAAGGGCATAGCCTTTTATCCTGTCAAACCCTTGCTCCAGATTTGCAACAGAGCCTTTTTCAGAGATTAAGTAATTGCCTAGAATGAGCATGTCGCAGAGCTTCTTATCCTTAATAAGCTGGTCCAGCTCTTGTATCAGCTCTTTTTTCCTCTGTTCTTTTCCTTGTCTTTGTTCTTTTTCTTGTTTTTGTCCTTCCAGGCAGGGTGTTTGCATTTTGGGCGCCTCCGTTCTACCCACCTCGGATTTTATTGAGCAAGTATGAATTTATCCTTTCTTTTCATCACCTTTTCTTCAAGGCAGTGTCAATCTTGTCCTCGACCAGGTCAATTCCTCCCTTGATGTTCAGCTTCCTATACGCTTCTATGTGCTCTTCAAGCGGCTTTGAGATGGCTTCTTTGCTGATGTACTGAAGAGCCTTGAATGAAGCATTGTAATAATCGCCTTGCTTGACTGTATCAACAACATCTTCTTGGTATTTCTTGTTCTCAAGGAAGGGCAGGACGCAATCAACAAATATGAGCGCTCGCAAATCATTCAAGCCGTCAAAGCTCTCTGCTTGCTCCTTCACATCCTTGTCCTGGAGCAAGGTGTACACCTTTTTTCCAAGAGCATCATAAAAAGGGTCTAAGTTCTTCAGGTTGTTGTACTCATATGGCACAGTCGTGTTCCCCCTTCTATATTTCTGTTCGCTGTTGATCTTAATAGCCTCTGGCTTGAGAAAGTATTTCTTTCTCACGTTAGATGCAAAATAAAAGCCAGCATACCTTACCAGGATGCCCATGTCAGGGTCAAGCAGAGGGTTAATCTTCTCAATATCCTCTGATAATCCGTAAAGCTCATCTGTGAAGCCGTTATCGTCAATAAGCACCTTGGTTAAGTAGTCAATGAATACTATGCCCTTGAAATAATCCTCCTGGCGCAGGATGATTCTCTTGTTAATCGTGCTCTCTGTCACGAGCTTTTGCATGAACACGGTCTCAACAGGGTCAAAGTTCATTGAGAACTCCTTGTTTGACATGTTTGGAATTTTTTTCAGGAAATAGCCTATCCTTTTCTCAGGCGGAACATTCACAAATAAGCTTTTATCAATATCCTCAAGATTTGACTTCCTGTAGGATTGCTTGATGTCTGAGATCAGGTTTTCCAGATCCTGCTCCTGATTGGCTCCTTGACTGGTTGGCTGGCTGCTCATCTTTCTTTTCACCTCGGAGGTTTTTCATAAAGATGCTTCATCTTCTCAGGCCATTCCTTGATTGCCTTCTTATCCTTGTAGCACTCGCATGTTTGCCTGGCAACAGGAAGGGCTCCTACTCTGAAGTCATCCTCGCTAATGTATTTAAGCTCATAACTAACAGGTTCTCCGTACTTCCCTGGATTAAACACCCTGATCGCCTCTCCAAGAGCAATGCCTGCTATTGTCATGTTCGAAGTTATTACGCTGGCCTGGGGAGCATAGACGCAGCTTTGCGACTGCTGGGCTCTCTGTTTGGCCTCAAGAGCATACTTGTCAATCTCTCTCTGGCAGTTAAGGCAGGCTGTTTTTCCAGGCACACTCACATTCACGTGCCCGCTGTTATGGCTGGTTCCAGAGCTAATCAGAGGAACCTCGTACTTGGTTGAGTAATAGTTTAGCAATGCCCTTGTCTTGTCATTATCAACACAATCAACAATCAAGTCTATCTTGTTCTTCTCAAAAAGCTCGTCATAATTCAAATCAATGAACTCCTCTACTCCGTTGTATTCAACCTTTGGATTAATCTTTTTCAGCTCGCCTATAAGCGCAGGAACCTTTGGCCTTCCGACGCTGTTGTAAAAGAAAGGCTGCCTGTTCAGGTTAGTTGATTCCACAGTGTCCCTGTCAAATAGTATGAGCCTGCCGATATCAGCAATTGCCAGTCCTAAGCCCATGAAGTTGCCAAGAGCTCCTGCTCCTATCATGAGAACGGTCTTGTTCTTCAGAGCTTCCCTGTCTTTTGGCTCGTCTTTTTTCACCTCAACCTCCTTTTTATTGTCAAACCTCTTATTAGAGTAGAAGCTATGCACAACTATGTCATCGATCACTTTTTCATTCCTGATCGGCATGGCATACTTCCTGGCTTCATCAACAGCAAGAGCACTCACAGCCATACCTGTTATCGGGTCCTGCTTCTTCCCGTTCATCTCATAGAAGACTATGTTCCTGAGAAGCTTTTCCAGCTCCTGCGCTGACTTCTTGCTTTTGTCATTGGGATTAAACACTCCGAGCTTTCCAACCTTATCAGCAGATGAAACGCTTATGAGCAGGCACTTGTTCCTTACAGCATAATCAATAAGCTCTTTCTTAGAGAAAGAATCATTTGTGGCGTCAATGATTATGTTGGGCTCTTTCACAACATTAAAGTTCCTTTCCCTTGACAATTCCAGGTTGGCACCATGAGCATCCACCAGCGGGTTTATTTTGTTGGCAAAATCAGCAATCAGCTCTGCCTTGGAAATGTCTTCATCTGTTTCAGGAAAAAGATATCCCTCTGAGTAATCATTATCCTCTATTTTCTTTATCGCCTCTCTCAAATTGGTTCTTCCGGGACCGTAAATTTCTATCTCACCAAAGCCAAGAGCAGCAAGGCTCATGGTTACATAATCAGCAAGCACTCCTGAGCCTGCAACCAATACTTTTGAGCTTCTAAGCTTCTCCTGGTCCCAGCCCTGGATTAATTCCTGTCGGTCATACCGGTTCTCAATGACCTGTTCAACTACCTGGTCAAGGGTTTGCTCAACCCTTGCTTCTGCCTCGCTTTGATGCTGGTTTTGCCTCCTCATTTTTCATCCCTTTGGTTTCGTCTCCTTGATTGGTTTTGCTTTTTCAGATTTTTCATCCTTCCCAAAACAATATCTTGAACTTTTTCTTCTTCCTCTTGCTATTATCCGTGCTCTGCTGATAGTTCTGAATGTGAACCTGAATCTTTTGTTTGTAATTCTGGTATTGTGCGATTCTTGGAACATACGGCCTTTTCTGCTTAGCCTCTTCCGCGTGTGATTTTGCAATCTCATCCCAGGGTTCTTTCTTCCTGCTTCCTTCCTTGCCATTGCCCTTTTTCTCTGGCATTTTCTCCTCTAATCTCTCTTCTAAGTCAGACTCGTCCTTTTTGCCTTTCTTTTCAGGCTCCTCAATTTTCGTTTCCTTGTCTTCTCTTGCATATCTTGCTTTTGGTTTTCCCATATTCTTATCTTTTCCAAGCTCGGATTTGCCTTTGTAATTTGCTGATTGAGGCGGTGGAGGAGACTCTATCATGTGCCTTACTCCGCCAGGATAATCATCTGTGTAATCATAGTCCCTTCGGTCATACTCCTCAACTTTGTCCCCGGGCTTCTCTTCCCTGACAATGCCAGTTCCTTCTCTCTTGTAAGTCCACACCTTTTTGAAAGGCTTGGTTATAAAGCTCCATCTTGACTCCTGGCTGGCATGCAATTTCTTGTCTTCTTCTGTGTAGTTCCTTAATGCTTTCTTCCCATCCTGGAATCTCACATAATCTGTGATTGATAAGCAAGGGAAGATGCTCTCCTCTATGAGCTTGTCAGCCTTTTCCTCGCCAACATCCTCGTTTGCATAAATATCAACGAACGTGGTCAAGAACTCAAGCATTCTCTTCTTATTAGGGTTTAACTCCTTTCCATTCCCATTCTGGCTCTTTTTCTCAGCCTCTAGCTTGTAATAGTACAATTCCTTTGTTAACTGGTTAACAACATTGAACCTCTCAGGGTAGAGGAAGAATTCTTTGCTATCCCTGTGCTTTGCACCGTATTTTAGCTCCAAGCCTACAGAGTCAAGGAATGATATCTGGTTGGTGGAGGAGAGGTTGCTCAGCATCTTGGTCATCAGGCCTTTGTACTTGTGGTTCTTCTGCTGCTTGTAATCAGTCATGCTCTCCATTGCATAATAAGTCAATGCCTTGGTGACGAGCACAGCCTCTGCAAAGGACTCGGCAAGCTTGAGAGTCCTTTTCCTGTACTGCCTCACCCCTCTCTCAACAGCTTCAACAAATTCCTGAGAGCTTCGAACATTATTCTGATATTTATTATACGCATGGTTGAACTCCAACATGAACTGGGAGCATAGCAGGTTTCTCAGCTCATTAATCTCGAGCTTCCTTGACCTGTCAAAGTAGACTTTGCAGTCAGTGTCTGTCAGCGCGTTCAGAATATTGCTTTGGGCCTGCTCCTTATTACTATTCACTTTCTCAACAATCTTTTTCACAGCACCTTTGTTTATGCGCCTGTCCTGAGTGTCTCTCAAGATGTCATACCTATAATGCGAGGAGTTGGCGAGCAGGAACTTGGCAACCATGGTTGCTGCTGGAGAATTATCCTGGAGCGTAAGGTACTCTACTGCTGCATCTGAGAATTTTTCAATGATGCCTGTGTACTGGCTTGCGAATTTTCTTCCATTTCCGTTTTCCTCTCTGTTTTCACCCACAGCTTCGCCTTCACTCTGGGCTTCGGCTTTATTCATACTTTCAGCCTCGCTCTCACCTCCTTCCTCAGCTTTGCCTTTTTCCTGTGCCTCAAACTCAGCCAGCTCTCTTTGCTTGTTAAGAGCGTGTCTGAACTTTGCAGGATTAAGCTCCCAGTCAGGGCAGCCCTTGCTGAAAGAAGCATAATTCTCGTTTGGGAATATGAGCTTCCTGTGAATGTCCTTCTCAATACCTGATATAAAGAATTCCAGGTCATGCTCAACATCAACCACTTCGAACTTTGGCCTTATAGGCTCATTAAGCTCGTATTCATTTGCCCTCTCATTAAACGTCTTGCTTCTCCTCTCAATATAATACTGTCCCCTGTTGTTCACGACCATGCTAAAGGCATAAGGCTTTGCTTCCTCATTTTTCAGGATGCGAGGCCTGCTCTCCTTGAATTTCTTGGCATCAATGCCCTGGATGGTGATGGTGTCAAACTTCACCTCTTTCTTTTCCTCGTCAGCTATGTAGACTAATTCCTTGGTCCTGTACATTGTTCTTGGAGAAACAGACTGGGTTACGACCACAAAATTATTCCTGTCCCAACCAGAGTGGAAAGGTTCCATATCTCCGTGGCTGTGCCACCACCCGACAATCTGGTAGCCTTGAGGCTCCATTATCTTAGAAGCATTGTACACTGCCTCGTCAGTAACCCTGACATGAGCCGGGTTAACGATTTGCTCGTCTGCAAAATAGATGTTGGTGATGGTGCCGTCCAAGCTGTCCTTGGGCATTAAGAGATAGCCGTAGCATTCCATCCCAGAGCCTGCTATTCTTGAGCAGAGCTTTGCATAAGCCTTGATAGTCTCAAAAGCTCCTCTGCTAATCCTGAGAGTGTCTTCTGAAAAGGTTTTCTTGTTCTTGTCCTCTTTTAGTTCCTGGAGTATTTTCAGCTCTACTTCCATCTGGCTCTCACCCCGCCTCTTAATATTGTTCCTAATCCTCTTCCTACTTGAAATCGTTCAGACATACTAATCCTTTCCCCTCAACCTCTTGCTTTGTGATAAACCTATAACCCATATCCGAGCTAAGATGATGGTGAGGACCACTTCCTGTTCTGTAACCCATCATAATAGTCTTTTTTCCCTGGTCAAGAAGCCTGATAATGGTCTGGTCAGGAGAAAGCCTTCTAACTCTTTCGCTAACATCGCTTCCTCCGCTTCCTAAACAAATGGAATTGTAGCTACTATTACTACTGCTGCTTCCTAAGAAAGGGTGCTTGTAGTGGTGCATTACCATTGGATTGCTAATCTCAAAGCTTCCGTCAACAAACCTCACCCTCACCCCGATTTTTGCCGGAGCAAAAACAACATATTTTTCAGCTCCTCTCTCATGAGGGCTTTTCAAGGCATAAGGCGGAGTGGTGACAAAGACATAATAATAGCCATCACGCACGCTAAAGCCAGCCCCTTTTCTCTCATAATCCCTGACCTTGGCTATTTTCTCCAGCTCCTTCTTTTCCTCTGCAAGCCTTTGCACTTCCTGAGCCTGGAATTCATAGTGCTCGATGGCATCAGCCTTTATCTTCTTCTCAATAAGCTTCTTGTACTTGGTCACAAGATCGTTCCTGAAAGAACTGCTGTCTTCCCTGAAAAAAGGAAGGTAATAGCTGCTGTTAATCCTTAGCTTGGCTTCCCTTAACTTGTTCCTAATCCTTGACCTGCACTTCTTCTCGATGTTGAGGATGTTCTCGCGAATATACCTGTTAACCTGGTCGGGGTGAGTGTCAGGGCTGAAGCGTTGGAGGTTTTGGTAGAGCTGAGGGCTCATATGTTCCTTGAAATAAGAAATGAATTCCTGGACACTAACAATGTCATAAACCTTTTCGCCTATGAACATAAGGTTCTCCTTAACCAGGCTGTTGTTGAGTATGGAATCATCGTCAAGCCTGCTAAAACTCCTCTGGGGAATATCCTGAGAATACCTCCTGTCCCTTTCCATAAGAATATCCGCAACCCTGTCCTCAATCCCGGCCCTTTGCCGCATCCTCTGGGCTTGCCTGGTCTGAGGCTTTATGCGCTCATGGGCTTTGTATTCTTCATCAAGCTGCTTTAGCAGTTGCTCCTTTGTCTTTCTTATCTGCTCGAGCAATTCCCTGGAGAACCTTTGAGTTGCTCTTGATTGCCTTTGAGATTGGGAAGAAGCTTCATCATCAGAATCATAATCTGTAGCTCGCTGGCTTCTTACCCTGTGGTTCGCCATTTGTTCCTCGTTATGCTCTTTTAGGATTTGGTCGATTCCCTCCTCAAGCCTTTGAGCAGTGATTTCCGGGAGAACCTGATTAACAATCAGGGAAAGAACCTTGTTTTGCTCTAGCTCTTTTTTCAGGAAATCCTTTGATTTGAATTCAGTGTCAAGCTTTTCCCTGATATACCTTGATTCATGGCTTTCAAAATCCTCTCTATTGTGCCTTAGGTATAATCTCTCAAGCTCTTTCGGGGTGCATATCTCGTCTAAAGAATACTTGTTTCCTGTTAATTCCAGGTAATTATCATTGGATTCTGTTTTTTTATTTGGCTGAATGAGCCTTCTATTGAATATGATTAAGGGAGTGTCGATCTGGAATACGTAGGGGGTGGGAATGTTCATTCTTATGCTCATCTTGCTCTCCTCGGTAGGTTGTTAGGCTTTGGTTGGTAAGTTATTGGGTTTTGGCCCACTAGGCTGGTTTTGGTTTTTTGAAAATAAAATAATAAAATAATAAAAAAAATGAAAAAAATTTGATGCGAATCCTTACTCCTTGCACTTCTTCTCAAGCCCGCCTTCCTCGTGGGTTACTATTGCCATGTCAGTGTAGTTGTACTTGTAGGTTCCGCCTTCTGCTTCCCTTTCCTTGGTCACAAGGTAGTTCTCCAAGGTGTCTATTCTTAGTCTCTCGTTGTGGAAGTTGTAGAAGTCGTTAATGATTACCCTGTAGTCTGACCTGCGTATTCTCTCCTTAATGGCGTCCACGATGTTCTTCTCTTCCTTGGTAGTTGCAACCTCGTCGGTGATGAGGTAGTTGACAACGTCTATCAATGGCCTCTTTATGTAGCCTGCATCAACCTTCTTCACTATCCTTGCTGGCGTTAGTCCTCCTCCTATTGCTACCAGGGTTGCCCTTTCATAGTCGATGCTTGTGTCCCTTTCCACTGCTGCACTGTCATTAGGCGCTGGCGCATGGTAGCCTGCTGCTTCAGGGGTGCTTCTCCTCTCACTGCTCCTGCTTGGGCTTTCACTGGTTTCCCTTGTTGGGCGGCTTGGCCTTGAGATGACCTCACCTGTGTCGTAGCTTCCCATTTTCTCACTCTCCGCGTTTTAAGTCCGCCGACTTTTTTTCTTTTTTTAGAGCTCTCGCTAAGCCTAATCTTCTTCCACCCTTTCTTTCTAAAAGCCACTTAGAATTAGCTCCTCATTTCAATCCTAAGTGGTTTTTGCTGGTCCGAAGGCTCTTTTTTGCCTTCTTGTCCGAATGATTATAGTGATGTTTTACCTGCAGCAACTGCTTTTTTGCTGTAAACCTTTAGGCGAGTAATGAATCTAGAGTCCTGCTCTGCCTGACTTGGTATTTCTGTTGGCAGAAGCGTATGTAATCGTTGTCCTCTAGAAATCGCCTCGGTTCCAGGTAGTTGCTGTTGGTCTTGTCTGCTTCCTTTTTTTGGTAGGTGGGTTTGGTTTCTTTCATTTCAATATAAAGTGGAGCATTAGAGTATATATACTTTACGTACTTATTGGTATCAAAACACGTTTCGTATATACTTTTCATATTACTCAAACCATACAAAGCTTTGTTGTAGCTCTTTTCACAACTCTGCCTTGGGGTGTTGTATAAAATTAAAGCCTTATTCCCTGAAAAATGTGTTTGGTGTTGCATGCTCCTTCACGCCCTCAACTTCTCAACCAGCTCATAATCAGCAGCATAAAGCCCGATCCTATGATAATGATGAGCATCAGAGCCAAAAGTAGGGACTAAGTCAAGGTTCTTGGCTAATTTATGATAATAATCTCTTTCTTCCCCATTATGTCTCCTGGTAAAGGCTTCCACGCCTTTGAAATTGTACTTTTCTTTCAAGTCCTTGATTATCCAATCGTCCTTACCCCTTTTCAGGTCAACTCCTGGGTGGGCAAGCACCAGAGGTCCCTTGCACAGTTCCCTTATCCTGTCAAGAGAAATCTTCTCAACCCCGACATAAGCAGGCTTGCCTTTGACAAGATAAGCATCTATGAAATCGTCCACATCATCAATCATGTTCCTGACAAGAAGCTCGTTGTTCTCCGGCAGCTCCAACACGCTCATGGCAATGGTGGGCTTTGCAAGGGTGCCGTTCCTGTTAAGCCTGGACTCATCCACAGCATATCCTAGCCCTCTAAGCAGCTCAAAGTTCTTCCTGGCGCGTTCCACTCTTTTCTTCCTGTAGTATTCCAGCTCCCTAAGCAGCTCAGGATTATTATAATCAAAGAAATAAGCCAGAACGTGAATGCTTTTGCCAGCGTACCTTGTTGAGAGCTCAATGCCAGGGATTAGCTCTATGCTGCCGTTAAGCCTTGCTTTTAGCTCCTTAAAGCCGTCCACAGTGTCATGGTCAGTAACGGCAATAAAGTCAAGAGCGCATCTTTTAATGTCGTCTGCAGTAATCCAGCCGTCAGAATGAGTGGTGTGCAAGTGCAGCTCCCCCTTTTTTGTGCGCTTCATTATCATCATCACCTGTTTCCTTTATATATACTTTACCCATGTAAAATTATTAAAACACGTTTAGTATATACATGGGCTTTCTCTTGCTTATATTCCTCTATCTACCTCGAATTCTTTTCTCACCTAAAAAAGGATTTAGTTAAACATAAGCTAATTAAACATCAGCTCTTATGACTTTCAGGTTGGTATCTGATATCCTGACTTTGGCAATAGTTCCCCTGTTGAAGGGGTAGTGCACAATGGAGTCGATGCTTATTTCTCCAACATTATCATTGAGCGAGGTGAAAATCATTTCTTCTCCTTTCCTCAGCTCTCCCTCAGCCAACTGATAGACTCTGCCGGCAGGATAAGGCTCTGTCATTATGAACCTGGCATACTGCTCTATCTTAGGAATGGCTCCGCTCTTGTGATGATGAAAGTAATAAACTGAACCATACCAGCCTGTTGTGCCTGCAGGCGTGGCAATAATCATTCCTGAGCAAGTAGTTTTTTCAGTTATTCCCTTGAGCTCAACGAACTGCTTGCTCATATCATCCCTTATTTTCTCGCCTATGAAAACAGTCGTGGTTGCGCTCTGCAACTTTCTCCCGTTCTTTTCAACCTCCAACCTGATCCAATCCTCAACCCAGTACTCGCCGGTTTTCATTTTCCTCAAAGCCTCTTGTATGTTCCTTATGTCATAATAAGTGTTTGCACCCACACTACTTTGATAATCAGAATTAACAGGGATAAGCAAGGTTTTATCGTCAAACTTGTGAGACACTATTTCCACAGCCCAGTCACCTCCTCCGGACATCACTGCCTTTCTGCTACTTACCATTTGCCTGGTTATGTCCTCTGCCCAGAGTATGTTTTCTCTCTTTATCCCGTCTCTTACAAGCACTTCCCTGAACTCTTTCTGCCTTTCATGGCTTTCCAGGATGTTCTCAACGCTCACCTTGCCAGAGTCATGCTCAGGTATGCCCTCTCTCTTGTACTTCTCAACAAGCTCTTCAACGCTCTGAATATGATACTTGTGCATGTCCCATTCTACCTTGCTCCTCTTCACTCCGACGAGGATTTCTGACGGCTCTAGTGGCGGGTTTTGCATTTTGTTTCACCTTCAAATTATTGCTACCATTCTTTCAAGCGCTCTTTTTGCCTTTAACCTTATGCTTTCATCTACTTCTACCTTGTACTGGTTCTTGAGCAATGAAGCATAAACATCTTCTATGAGAATTTTCTTCATTTGAACACAGGTTCCTCCATTCGGGACAGAGTAAAACTCTTTATCAGGGATTTCTCTTTTCAGTCTGTAAATCATGCCT
>Ga0315294_10002998_pt1 | contig 18343 bp, 16 predicted proteins | sample YL17G13_40_MG_FD_203626 | JGI IMG/M metagenome (GOLD analysis project Ga0315294, IMG submission 203626) | Sediment microbial communities from Yellowstone Lake, YNP, Wyoming, USA - YL17G13_40 | ecosystem: Environmental > Aquatic > Freshwater > Lake > Sediment | place: USA: Wyoming | collected...
AAAACATTCCGGGTCCATTGCTGGCAACGCTTCCCGGGCGGTTCGGCATAGTTTTTCCGTGGCGTCCGCAAGTTGTTCCACGGAAACTTCCCATCGTAAGGTTGTCGGTTTGTCCATGTGTAGCCCCTTTGTTTAAACCCCTTTCAACTGTTTAAACCGTTTCCGGCCCCGGGTCAAGTCCCTTGTTTCTTAGCCAAGCCCGGGCGAACCCGTTGCCCTGTTTCGCCGCTTCCCGCATGGTATCAACAATGTCAACGGGCCCGGGCGGGGCGGGTTCGGGGGCGGGGTCAACTTGTTTAAACGGGGCAGCCTGTTTAAACGCGCCGCCCCCCGGTTTCGCGTCCGCAAGTTTAAACACGTTGTCGAGTGCAAGCAATAGGGGCACAAGTTCCGCCCGGGCAAAGGCGAACCGTTCCGCTTGTGCGAATTCCGGCCAGCGTCTTATCCAGTAATCCCACGCGATAGGGCTACGGGGGGCGGCCTTCGGGTCCGCAATTTCAAGGGCCGCCCGGGCCAGGGCCCGCCGCCCGGTGGCCTTTTCCGCAAGTAGCTTGGCTAGAACGGCCAGAATGGAGTCAACGACCCGCCGCCGTGGCGTTGGTTTCGTGAACCGTGGCGGGTCTTGCTGGCACGGGTCTTGCGCTTCCCCTTCATCGTTGCGGCCCCCGTGCAAAGCCCCCGCAGGGGGCACCTCATTCGATAGCCCCGAAGACGAAGACGCAACGACGGGGGTGGGCCCGGGTGCGGGGGGGCTTTTCACCGAAGGGGAAAGCCTCGAACAATCGTCAGTGTTCAAATTTTGGACGGCCATAGTGCCAGTTGCGGCCAGGGCAACCGGGCCAACGAAGACGGCCCGGGCCTTGTCCGTGACCGTCAATTGTGTTCGCTTGTCCCTGGCCCAAGAGTCCGGGCCGAATTGTCGAACCTTCCCGGTGCGGGTTGTAGTCCGCAATAGATAGCCCTTGACGTTCAGTTCCTTGACGGCATTGAAGGCGGTTGACCTTCCGCACGGTTCCCCGGTGGCGTCCGCCACGGCCCGGGCTAGCACCGGGAAGTCAACCCGGGTTCCCTGGTAGCCTTCCCGTCCGAATAGAAACAGCGATTGAAAAAAGGAAAGAACCCGGCCCGCCCTTCGGCTCAATTCGCGGGGCCGTTTAAACGAACTAATCGACTTGGAATAATGGAACCTTCCAAGGTCTGTTTCGGTGGCGTGCTTTGCTGGTTTCCGGCCCTGGCCGTGGGTCTTGGCTGTCATGGGTTCCCCTTGTTTCCGCCGGGTTTAAACTTGACAAGAAACCGCCGGGGGCCCATTGTGCGGGGTGTAGCCCCGGCCCGGTGGATTCCTTTTTCTTGGCGGAAAAACAGTCCATCGGGTCTTTTTTTATCTAATCGATCCCATTGTGTCAATAATACTTCCCGGGGGGCTTGACCCTTCCCCGGTGGTGCTTAGGGTGTAGCCGGGTTCATTGTAGCTATTACAAGGGAGGTTTAAGGGCATGGGAACGGAAGAAAATGATCCTAATTTTTTGCCCCCTAGCAGTTTAAACGAAGAACCCGCCCCGGTGGCCCCGGCGGCGGCCCCGGAAGATGTGCCCCAAGATGTTTTGGACTTCTGCGCGGGGGAATACGGGAACGGCCAACAGTTGTCGATAACGCGGCTTGCCCCCCATTGGTGCGCGGGGTACCTCGACACCTTGCCCCTTGACGCCCCGGTGTCACTGGCCGAAATACGCGACAATTGGGGGGGCAAGCGTTTCCAGTTGCGGGTCTTGGATTCCCACGGGAGATACGTCAAGGCCTACAATGTCCGAATCGACGGGCCCCCCAAGCGGAATGGCCGCCTTGTTACCCCCGAAATGGAATATGAGTTTAAACAGGGCAACCCCGCCGCCATTCAACACTTTACCCCTACACCGACACCGGACGGGCCCAACCCGACAAAAGAACTGTTGGAGTTCTTCAAGGCTCAAACGGCGGCCCAACAGTCTTTAATCAACGAACTGTTTTTGCGGGCCGTTTCCCCGGCGGCCAGCGGGGGCCCCGCCGGGGGGCTTGGGGCCATCGGGGAAGCACGGGACTTGATAGCCTTTGCCCGGGAACTGAACGTGGGGGAAGGGGCCCCGGCGGATGATACTTCGGGGAAACTGTTGGAGAAGGTTCTTGAAGCCTTCATGGCAAAGGGGAAGGCCGCCGCCCCCGCCGCCCCGGCCCCCGCGCAATTGCCCCCCTTCCGGGGGCCGCAACCCGCCCCCCGTTTAAACGTGCAACCGCCCCCGGACTTGGGGCCCCGCCGCCCGGTGGCCCCCGCCCCGGGTGCCCCCGCCCCGGTGGCCCCGCCGCCGGTCACAATCGAGGCGGCGGCGGACCCCGCCCCGGTGCAAGTTGATACCGGGCCCGGAACGATGACCCCGGAACAACTGGCCGCCATTTTGTCTTCAATGGGCCCGGAAGCGGCGGCGGGGGTCGTTGCCACGGTCTTGGACAGTTGGCCCCCGGACAAGCAAAAGGCCGCAATGGACGCCTTACTAGGCCCCGAAGAAGACGAAGAACCCGAAGGCGTTGACAACGGTGCGGAACCCGTGACAATATTACCCCATGTCACAAGCGGGGGCTAGACTGACAGAATCGATCATTCGGTCAAATACACCGGACGAACAACTCCATAAAACAATCCGCCTGATAGGCCAGGGAATCAAAGCCGGGTCCAACTATCTCCCCATTCGCCTTCATGCCGCCAACGTAGCAACGAAGGCGGGCCGCAAAGACTTCATGGGCCAGTTAAAGGCCCTGTTTGATGACTTTCTAGCCCGGTGGCGTTACGTCAAAGACCCCGCGCACCGGGAAATGGTAGCAGTATCCGGGCCCGCCATTTACGGAACAATCATGGGGCGTTTAAACAGCTTGACCGGGCTAGGGTCCGGGGACTGTGACGACGCTACAATTTGCTTAGGGGCCCTGGCCCGCACAATCGGTTTCACACCTCGCATTGTCACTCAAACAATGCCGGGGCGGCGGCGGCCTTCCCATGTCTACCCTGAATTTTTCGTTTCGGGCCGTTGGATAGCGGCGGACCCGGTGGCCTATCCCCGCCGCCCTTTTGGTTCATCCGCCCCGGCGGCGGCGGAACAAAGATGGAATCTAGAAGGACAACTGCAAAGCTCGGTTCGTTTAAACGGACCGTCCAACCCGGAGGAAAGCGCAATGTACGGACTAGGTAGACTCGAAGACGTATCGGCGGAAGAACTCCAGTTCGCGGATTACGGGTTGGAGAATTGGGGCCTTGCCGGAACGGACGGGGCGGAACCCGAAGACATGGGGAACTATATCAAGGGGTTCGGCTACCTTGCGGGCCAATACGGGATTCTCGAACCTTCCGTGGGAGTCTTGGCGGAAGTAGACACAACGGCGGACGGGTTCGCTCAAACCCCGATTCTCGAAGTCGGTTTAAACGGCTGGTACGGGCTGGCCGCAAACAACTGGCAACCGTATGACGGGCTTTTCGCGTATTCGGACGACGGGGCGGTTTACCAATACCAAGACACCGGGCTAGGGGCGGGGTTCTTCAAGAAAATCTTCAAGAAGGGCTTCAAGCTCTTGAAGAAGGTTCACGGGTTCGCCAAGAAAATCATCAAAAAGCTTCCGGGGGGAAAGTACCTCGTTAAGCTTGGCGAGAAGATGCACAAACTGACCATGAAAATGGTAAAGCCCTTGATGAAAATCGTGGGGCCCCTCGCCAAGAAACTGGCACCCGTGGCCGCCTTGATTCCCGGATACGGGCCCCTGATAGCGGCGGGGTTGAAGACGACGGGAACGATTGACGAACTGATGAACAAACACGGGGTCAAGCAACACCCGAAAACAAACAAGCTGATTTTCAAGTCGGGTCAACAGGCCAAAGCGTTTAAACAGGCCATGAACAAGGCGGCGGCGGAAAAGCGGAAAGCCGGGGGAACGAAGGGGCCGAAGAAGGGCCTTCCCGGGGAACCGCCGGAAGCACCGGACGCCCCGGACGCCCCGGAGTCAACGGACGGTTTCGGTGTCATCCCGAAGGGTTCCCCCGCGTGGGTTGCGAAACTCCGGGCGATGGGAATCAAGGTTCACCACCGGGGCCACGCTATCGAGAACAGGGCCGGGGGCGGAAAACGGGTGTTGTGCCCGTATGAGCTTCCGGGCGGGGCCCTTCCGCAATGGTACCGGAAAGGCCGCCATGATTGGCGGATGGCGCACCGGGGCTGGCAAGTGGGCCCGCAGGGCCGCATGGTTCCCCCCGCCGGAATGGTTCCCCCGCACATTGCCCCGGCGGGACGTGTTCCGCCGCAACTTCCGCCGCCCCCGGCGGCGGCCCGGGCCCTTCCGCCCCGGGCACCCGGGCGGGGTTGGTAGGGGAAGCGTTCACAATGGCGCTTTCCCTTACCATAACCCCGGAAGGGGGCCGGGTTTGGCGCAACCAAGCGTTTAAACACGCGGGCCGCCGTTGCCCTTGTGGGCGGCCTTGCGGTCAACTCGGGTTCGGGCAAGACACCCGGTACATTCCGGCCCCGGGCGAGATACGGGAAGCGAGCCCCGTGCCCGGGTCGTTCTATAGGCCCCGTTCTGGCATTTACCCCGCCACGGTTGCCAGTGTTGCCTATGGGAAGGCGAACACAAAAGCGGGCCTAATGTTGATGAACAAGGCCACTTGGAACGGGCACATTCGCAAGGCCAAGACGGGTTGGGAAGCTTACAAGGTGGAAGGGCTACAGTTCCAACCCAAATACAGCAAGACCCTTCCCCAAGCCCCCTACGGGTCCGGGTCTTCGTTCCCGGTGGTTTGGGTTCCGCCGTTGGACGGACGGGAACCGGAAGACGTGTTTAAACAACCCGTCGCCCCGGTACCGATTCCCCCGGGCGGCGGCGGCGGGTCCGCCGCACCGTTGCCCCCGGCCCCGCTTCCCGGGCCAGTTCTTCCCCCGGCCCCGCTTCCCGGGCCGGTTCTTCCGCCCGGGCCGGTTCCGCCGCCCCCGGCGGCCTATCCGTGTTCCTATCGACCGACAAAGGCGGAAATTCTGGCCGCCAACCCCCGCCCCGGAACCTTCTATCAGGTCCGCAAGGGCATATACCCCGCCACGGTTGCCAAGGTTGCCTACGGGGCGGCCAACGTCAAAGCGGGCCTCATGTTGATGAACCGTTCCGCTTGGAATGGGCACATCCGCAAGGGGAAGGCGGGTTGGGAAGCTTACAAGGTTCAAGGGCTACAGTTCACGGCGCACTATTCGGCCACGGACCCTTGCGGGCCCTATGGTTCGGGAACCGCCTTCCCGGTGGTATGGGTGCCCTTTGCGGACGGACGGGAACCCGGAGAAGGGCCCGCACCGGGGCCCGTTCCCGTGCCCCCTGGGCCCGTTCCCGTGCCCCCCTACGTTCCGCCGGTTCCGCCGCCGTGGCCGCCGCCGGTTCCGCCGCCGCCGCCGCCCCCCGGGCCAGTTCCGCCGCCGGAACCCCCGCCCGGGCCAGTTCCCCCGCCGGAACCGCCCCCCGGGCCCGTTCCGCCGCCGGAACCGCCACCCGGGCCCGTTCCGCCGCCGCCGCCGTGGCCCGTTCCGCCGCCGCCGCCGCCGCCGGTTCCGCCGCCGGTTCCGCCCCCGGCCCCTACGGGGGAAAGCGGAATGGGGCGTTTTCTTCTCGTTATGTCCGGGCTGGCCGCATTGACAAAGATAAAACCATGAGATTTGGACAAGAAACCCCGGTGTTTAAACGCGACCCCAACCCGGGTGAAATCGCACTATGGGGAAAGGTCCGGGCCAAGGTCATCGAAGGCCGGAAGAAGATGCAACTTCTCATGGCGGGGGGCGGTCATATCGCCATGAAGGCGGAATGGTGCCGCTCGAATGTTCCCGGGTATCCCCTGCCATACAACCCGACAACGAAGGCGGCCCGGGCCCAATTCTTGAACCAACAGTGGAACAACGTGGAAACCTGCTTTGCCAAAGTCGAGGCGGGGGAATGGGGAGTGTTTAAACGACCCGACAGGGCCGATTTTGACATTATCGTGCCACAAGGTGCAACGGCCCCGATGACCCCTTTCCCCAACCCGGCTTTGATGGGGTTCGGGTTCGTTCAGTTGTTGCCGGTTATCATCATAGTCGGGCGGATTTTGCTGGCCGCTATCATCGCTCTAATCGCTTGGATAATCGGGGAAGCGTTGAACGAAGACAGCAACAACAAGCTTGTTTCCCAACAGATTGACGCGGATATGGCGAAACAAGACGCGGCCACGAAAATGTCATATGAACAGTTTAAACAGACAAGCCCTTTCAAAGACTCAAAGTCAATGTGGGAAAGTCTTAGTGAAAGTGCCATGTCGATTGGAATCCTTGTGTTGTTAGGGGTTGCGGTTATGGCCTTTGCAAAGGGCAAGGGGAAGGCCAGTGAAACCGCCGCATAAACTCGTTTTCTTGGGGTACGCAATGACACTGTTCGTGGCGGATAGAAACGACGGGCCGGAACCCTTGGGGTATACCTTCCCCAAGAAAGGCCAAGGGCTATTCACGAACCCCGCCGGTTCGGTGTTGTGGCTTTTGCCCCTCGAAACCCGCACGGATTACGTTTTGCCCCGTGGCATGAAGAAAGAGAAACGGGCCTACAGGGCTTGGCACGATTTCGAGCCGCACGAACTGTTTAAACTGTCCGTTCCAACCGCAACCGCCACGGTCCGCCGGAACGGTTGCGCGGTTCAAATCATCTATGAATCGGACAAGTGGGAAAGGCGTTTAAACAGTTACTTTCACGATTTCAGCAAACGGAACCCGCCCCCCGTGTTCATAGGGCCCCGGGCTAAAGTGTTCGCCATAGGGGAACCGGGCGGAAAACGGATTGTAAAGCCGGAAGGGATAGTGGGCTAAATGGCACGAAAGAACCCGGGGTCAGTGATGGAAATTTTGGCATTGAATCCCCGCCGCAAAAAACGGACGGGCAAAAAGGCGAAAAAACCGGAGGTGATGAACATGGAAGGTGTCAAGCGGCGGAAGCGTTCAAGACGGCGGAAGGTCCGCCGCAACCCGGCCCCCCGGCCCGCTAGCAAGTGGCGTGGCAGGGCAAGGCGGGCCGTTTCCCATGCCCGGGGGTTCCTCGGGGGTACGGGAATCGGCGGGGCCTTGCGTTCCCTGTTCCCGTTGACCATAGGCGCGATGGCCGCGAAAATCGCGCAACGCAAGTTCGGGGACAAGACGAGCGAAGACGGGAACTGGACCTGGAAAGACTACATGCTGGCCGCCGTGGGAACGGGGGTTGTGGGCTTGGGGTCCAGGTACCTTCTCAAAATCAACCCCGCCACGTCTCAAAAGGTCATCGAAGGCGGGTTGCTTTTGATTGCCTACAAAATCATTACCAACGAACTGGCCCCCATGAATTCCACCGTGAAAGAGTGGATAGGGGGCCCGGACGAAGGCGTGCCGATCGGCTACATGGGGGCGGACGAAGGTTCGTGGCAGGGGTTCTCCATAGGTGATCTGTACGAAGACGCCTACGGGCGGACCTTCATGCTGGCCGAAGACGGTTCGTGGCAGAACGTGGCCGAAGATGACCGAATGATGGGGGCCGGGGAAGAGTACGGTTCCCTGGTTCCGCCGGGGGCCTACGGGCAAGACGCCTACGGGCAAGACGCCTACGGGGACTTGGTACCCCCGGGCCGCATGGGGGCCGATGACTATTGGCCCGCCGGAAAGGGGCCCCGGTACTAGGGCAAGGGGCGGCGGATGATACCTTTCGACCTGTTGTTCGGCAAGAAACGGGACGAGCGTTTAAACGCACCGTGCCCGTATTGCAAGGAACCGGACCCGCCGCCGCCGCCGCCGCCGGTAGAAGAAGAGAAACCGCCCCGTTTAAACACGGGGCATAGACCCGGGGCAAAAAAACCCACGGGGAAGAAAAGGAAACGAAAATGAGTTACGGGGCCGAAGGCGACCGCTCTGCGGTCAACGTGCGGGAAAACTACCCGCTTCACGACACCATTTCCATTCGGGCGGACATTCCGGCGGGGTCCAACGAAGGTTTCTCTTCGTTCGCGGCCCTGTCACAGCAAAACGTCGTTCCGTTCTTCACGACCCGGAACCGGGCGGAATACGGAACGGCGGTCACGAACAAGGACACCAAAGACGCCCTGTCGTTCGCCTATGACATTTACTCGATAGGTGTCGAGTTCATGTCCCCGCAGAATCCCATCCCGGAAACTCCGAGTCAGGCCAACGTCTTCACGGACCTTCAGAACGCCATTCAGGCGCTTCCGCACCTGTTTGACGATATCGTCCGTCGTCACACGGCGGCGATTCTCAGGGTGCGCGAAGATGACAAGCTGGTGGCGACCCTGGACCTTCTCCCGTCCGGTTACGGGGTCATCGGCGGATGGAACGCCCCGGGCAACTCCGCCATCGTCGGCCACGGCCAGGGCTGGCCGCACATCGACAATCGGTTCGGCTACAAAGAACCGATCAAGGTTCCCCGGAACTGTGTGATCCGGGTTGACCTGGAATTCGACAACTGGGCCCGCAAGATGCTGGCCGCCCTTCCGATGTTCCGGGAATACTACTTGGCCCCGTTCGCCCCGGAAACCGGAGTGGGAACCAAGTTCGCTTCCGCTGCCATGATCCGGGTCACTCTCATGGGCAAGCGGGAAGTCCAACAGCGGGGCGAGTTGCACCTGTAGACAACGACGGGCCGGGGCGAGTCGTTTAAACGCACGGCCCCCAACATCGGAGGTAGGGCAAGATGGACGCCAGCAAGTTTAAACAGCGTTGGTACGCTGTCAACGTGACAATCCCCGCCCCGACTGTTGGGGGCCCGTTGCCCCCGGGGGCACTCGGGCGGGGCACGGTAGTTATCGAAAACTTCCCGTTTTTGATGACCCGTGTCGGTACCGTCATTCTCGGGCCGAATGAGCTTGGCGCGGGGGGGGCCCCGGACCTGGGGGCCGTTACCCAAGACGGCCAGTATTCGGTCAACTTCCGCACGGACCACGACAACTACATGAACATTCCGCTTAACGCGATTGCCGGTTTCGGTTCGGCTCAGTTGGGGGCGATTTTCGACTTTGACGCCCCTATCGAGTTGCAACCGAAACAGTCCGTTGTCGTGGAAGTCATCAACACCGTTGACCGGGCCGCCGGTATCGTTGTCCAGGTCGTTTTCCACGGAATCGAACCGCGCGGGTTGCCGCCAAAGGTTTAAACGATGGAACGTCTCGGATGGAGTAGGGCCAAGGTACGAAGGACGGACCCTTACCACGTCTTTTTCCCTTCGTTTAAACAGTCCAAAGCCCTGGCCGATGTCCGTGACCCGGACCCGATAACGGCACAACAGATGGACAATCAACCGGCCCATGAGAAGGGCCGGGGGTTGCTCCGTCAAGACTTCCATTTCCGGTGGCCTACCTATGCCATGAACCTTCTACCGTTCGCGGCCAACGTTATCGAAATAGCTCGGTTTCACGTTCCGGCGGGCCATGTCGGGTTCATTACAACGATTTGGACTTCTGTTGTCGCTTGGCTAGGGGAAGAAGGGCAACCCTTCCCGATTTCGCTCAACTTGCCGTTGACCCCGTGGGTTTTTGAACTGCTAGGGTTGCGGTTGCGTTACTGGCTACGCTTGGAAGGCACCCGACAACTTGAACCCATTTTGCCGATTGTTCTAGCAACGGCAAACGAGTTGCCCGGGCACCCTTTCGAGCCGCAACCGACTTGGACCGACAATCGCTATTCATGGGGTTGGAACCATCCGCCGTTTAAACTGTTCGTGCCGGAACGTATGACCCTTCGTTTGTTCGTGGGGGCGGACCTTCAATGCAATCGTTACAACCCTTGCCCGGACGGATACAGGTGCAAGCTTGGCGAGTGCATACCGGGTTCGTTTGATGAATCGAAGGCGGCCAGTCTACCAAAGCCTATGAAGTGGGTTACACCGGCACAACTGGAATGGACGGCCCGGGCCCTTCAAGACGTTCCAACCCCGGGGGCGGCCCGGGTGTCCGTGGCCGCCTTGGAAGGGGCGGCGGCGGCGGCGATAGGTTCCGTAGCAGGGCAAAGCGGAATTGAGCTAGCGGGCCGATTGGCTGGCTATACCCAAAGCTATGCGGACAACATAGCGGCCACGGAAAACGCCCGGGAACTCTGGTAGGAATGGCGTGTTTAAACAGTCAATAGAGCGATACCGCCCTATCGTCCGTTTCATAAACAAGGTCGATTCCAAATCAAACTACACCGCCACCGAAAACGTAACCCTCGCCAACATACAAAAAGAGTCCAACGGGGTTCCCGGTCTTCCGGGGTATACGAACGTCCGACACGGTTACAACGATGCGGAAATGTCATGTGCTAGAACCGCAGCGATAACCGGAGCCCTTCCAGAAAAGTACCGCAAAAGGGCGGGCGGGTTGTTGCAGGTTGCCCCGTTGACTTGGCGATCATTCCAAGCGGCGGTAAAGCAACCGCAGATAACCGCTTGTCAGTTGTTTAAACAGGGTGAACATGATATATGGGTTCAACTTGACGCGGGAATGTGGGCTGAAAAACAAGCCTGGAAAACTGTTGTCGGAAAAAAGTTTCCAAGTGTTTCCGATTTGACGGACGAAAACATACTTCTTTTCCGATTGTGCTACCATGCGGGCTCATATGCGTTTAAACAGCAAATGTCAAAAGCGGCCCTGGCCGGTTTCCCAGAAACCGCACAAGGTTTGGAACAGTTCAACCCGCAATGGGGACACCCTGATAGGCCCTTCAAAGGGGCCCGGGAAGTCTTGGCCGCCTACAAAGACGCCATAGGGGCCCCGGGCCCGCTTCCCCCGGACCCCTTCCCCTATCCAACCCCGGTTTCACCGGCCCCTGGCAAGGCCACCGGGGGGCTTGCCCTGCTAGTCTTGGGGGGGCTTGCCCTGCTAGCCCTGGCCGCCGGGGCCCGGGGCCCCCGTTCCACAACATAGGCCGCACATAGCTCGAGATTTTGCGGAACCCGACATTTTAGGCGGCCCCCTGTTGGCCGTTCGGGGGCGGGGGAAGGTGTTTACCAGGGGGCGGAACGGGGAAGGCTAGAAACGACGGGAGGGGCCAAGGTCGTTGATTCCGTAGCAACCCGGGAACGGGGGGAAACTCCGGGCCCCGGGCACAGTGTGTTCCGGCATAATGACTAGAACCCCGCCAACTTCCGCCGCCTGATAGAAGGGGCCGCCGGAAAGTATCGAGGGAAGGGAAAGCCCTTCCGCCGCTATCATGTTCGCTTCCCGGGCCGCCACTATCACGGCGGGGTCCGTCGTCAAGGTTCCGTCCGTCAATATGGCAAAGGGCTTCATGTCAGGGTGCCAGTTGGGGGCGGCGGGTTCCGCTTGTTTAAACGTTCCGCCCGGGCCAGCCATTCCGCCAACGCTATGTTGATTATGTGACCCACGTTTAGGAACCGTATTCCGTCGACGTGCTTTCCCGCCCGGGTTCTTAGTTCTTCTGACAGGCAAAAACGTTGCATCAACTTCTTTCCCGCCGGTTCCTTTTCCCGAAATTTCATGTTGTTCCTCCGGTTCATCGGCTAAGAAAAGGGCCATTTCTATCCCGTCCGTCATTCTTCGCCCCCCTCGTCTTCGTCTTCGTCTTGTATCCAGGCCGCAACCCGGCCCGCACATTCGGCCCGGATACAATGCAACCGGCCCGCCGCCCTGATAACCGACTTTGACGCCCTGAAAATGGACTTGCACTTGTTGCACTCGCACTTGATAAGCCGGGTTGACTGGCGTTTAAACCGTCCGCCCCATGCGGAACGGGGGAACTCGCCAAGACGGCCCGCAACCCCCTTGGCCGCTTCGTTTAAACGCTCGTCCACTTTGAGGTGCGTTAACGGGTGCAAGAAACCCATTTCCAGCGCAACCCGGGCGAACTCGCCCCGGTGGTGGTGCTCGTTTCCTACCGTGGCATGAATGACCTCATGTAACACGGTCAACGTTAGCAAAACGGGTTCGGTGTTGCGGGGGTTCAAGAAGATGTGTGGGCGGCCCTTGTCGGAAAGGCCCGGACTCCAACACTGGCCCAACACCTGTGTGTCCCGGGTGCCAGCGTTGGTAAATCCGCTCGAAATGTCGAAATCGGGAACCGTGTATCCCGTGTGTTTAAACATCGGGCGAAATTCATCGACAACGCCCCGGTACCACTCTTCCGCCGTTGCAACCTTGATGTTTTTGGGGTTCCACTTGTAACCCTTCGGCTGTTTCTTGTATTCGTAAGTCTTGGGCCCTTTCTTGCCCTTCGGTTCCGCCTTCGGTTCCGCCTTCGGCTTGTCCTTTTTCTGTTTAAACGCTTTGGCCTTCGGCTTGGCCTTGCGTTTTGGTTTGACGGGGTTCGGGTGTATCGTGACCGTTTCCCCCGGTTCCGTCTTCGGTTCCATCTCCATCTGTAGCCCCTTTCCGTTTAAACAAACTTTGAATGTCTATCCGGTCAACGTAGGAAAGAACCTTTGCCCCTTCCCCACGTTTAACGGTGTTTTGCGGGTCCAAGTCCGGTTCCGTCGCAACATAAATCCATAGTTCACCGGACAACGGACGAAGACCCTTGCGGATGTCTACCAGGGCCACGGATAGGCCCCCTTTGACTTGGCCGTGGCCGATGACCCGGGCACGGCCCCAATTGATTGCGATCTGTTTTCTTCGAGTCATTATGTTACCTGTTTCCAGTATTCCGCCAGACACTTGTCAACGACGTTGCAAGCATCTCGCAAGTTTAAACGTGAAAAACATTCCGGGTCCATTGCTGGCAACGCTTCCCGGGCGGTTCGGCATAGTTTTTCCGTGGCGTCCGCAAGTTGTTCCACGGAAACTTCCCATCGTAAGGTTGTCGGTTTGTCCATGTGTAGCCCCTTTGTTTAAACCCCTTTCAACTGTTTAAACCGTTTCCGGCCCCGGGTCAAGTCCCTTGTTTCTTAGCCAAGCCCGGGCGAACCCGTTGCCCTGTTTCGCCGCTTCCCGCATGGTATCAACAATGTCAACGGGCCCGGGCGGGGCGGGTTCGGGGGCGGGGTCAACTTGTTTAAACGGGGCAGCCTGTTTAAACGCGCCGCCCCCCGGTTTCGCGTCCGCAAGTTTAAACACGTTGTCGAGTGCAAGCAATAGGGGCACAAGTTCCGCCCGGGCAAAGGCGAACCGTTCCGCTTGTGCGAATTCCGGCCAGCGTCTTATCCAGTAATCCCACGCGATAGGGCTACGGGGGGCGGCCTTCGGGTCCGCAATTTCAAGGGCCGCCCGGGCCAGGGCCCGCCGCCCGGTGGCCTTTTCCGCAAGTAGCTTGGCTAGAACGGCCAGAATGGAGTCAACGACCCGCCGCCGTGGCGTTGGTTTCGTGAACCGTGGCGGGTCTTGCTGGCACGGGTCTTGCGCTTCCCCTTCATCGTTGCGGCCCCCGTGCAAAGCCCCCGCAGGGGGCACCTCATTCGATAGCCCCGAAGACGAAGACGCAACGACGGGGGTGGGCCCGGGTGCGGGGGGGCTTTTCACCGAAGGGGAAAGCCTCGAACAATCGTCAGTGTTCAAATTTTGGACGGCCATAGTGCCAGTTGCGGCCAGGGCAACCGGGCCAACGAAGACGGCCCGGGCCTTGTCCGTGACCGTCAATTGTGTTCGCTTGTCCCTGGCCCAAGAGTCCGGGCCGAATTGTCGAACCTTCCCGGTGCGGGTTGTAGTCCGCAATAGATAGCCCTTGACGTTCAGTTCCTTGACGGCATTGAAGGCGGTTGACCTTCCGCACGGTTCCCCGGTGGCGTCCGCCACGGCCCGGGCTAGCACCGGGAAGTCAACCCGGGTTCCCTGGTAGCCTTCCCGTCCGAATAGAAACAGCGATTGAAAAAAGGAAAGAACCCGGCCCGCCCTTCGGCTCAATTCGCGGGGCCGTTTAAACGAACTAATCGACTTGGAATAATGGAACCTTCCAAGGTCTGTTTCGGTGGCGTGCTTTGCTGGTTTCCGGCCCTGGCCGTGGGTCTTGGCTGTCATGGGTTCCCCTTGTTTCCGCCGGGTTTAAACTTGACAAGAAACCGCCGGGGGCCCATTGTGCGGGGTGTAGCCCCGGCCCGGTGGATTCCTTTTTCTTGGCGGAAAAACAGTCCATCGGGTCTTTTTTTATCTAATCGATCCCATTGTGTCAATAATACTTCCCGGGGGGCTTGACCCTTCCCCGGTGGTGCTTAGGGTGTAGCCGGGTTCATTGTAGCTATTACAAGGGAGGTTTAAGGGCATGGGAACGGAAGAAAATGATCCTAATTTTTTGCCCCCTAGCAGTTTAAACGAAGAACCCGCCCCGGTGGCCCCGGCGGCGGCCCCGGAAGATGTGCCCCAAGATGTTTTGGACTTCTGCGCGGGGGAATACGGGAACGGCCAACAGTTGTCGATAACGCGGCTTGCCCCCCATTGGTGCGCGGGGTACCTCGACACCTTGCCCCTTGACGCCCCGGTGTCACTGGCCGAAATACGCGACAATTGGGGGGGCAAGCGTTTCCAGTTGCGGGTCTTGGATTCCCACGGGAGATACGTCAAGGCCTACAATGTCCGAATCGACGGGCCCCCCAAGCGGAATGGCCGCCTTGTTACCCCCGAAATGGAATATGAGTTTAAACAGGGCAACCCCGCCGCCATTCAACACTTTACCCCTACACCGACACCGGACGGGCCCAACCCGACAAAAGAACTGTTGGAGTTCTTCAAGGCTCAAACGGCGGCCCAACAGTCTTTAATCAACGAACTGTTTTTGCGGGCCGTTTCCCCGGCGGCCAGCGGGGGCCCCGCCGGGGGGCTTGGGGCCATCGGGGAAGCACGGGACTTGATAGCCTTTGCCCGGGAACTGAACGTGGGGGAAGGGGCCCCGGCGGATGATACTTCGGGGAAACTGTTGGAGAAGGTTCTTGAAGCCTTCATGGCAAAGGGGAAGGCCGCCGCCCCCGCCGCCCCGGCCCCCGCGCAATTGCCCCCCTTCCGGGGGCCGCAACCCGCCCCCCGTTTAAACGTGCAACCGCCCCCGGACTTGGGGCCCCGCCGCCCGGTGGCCCCCGCCCCGGGTGCCCCCGCCCCGGTGGCCCCGCCGCCGGTCACAATCGAGGCGGCGGCGGACCCCGCCCCGGTGCAAGTTGATACCGGGCCCGGAACGATGACCCCGGAACAACTGGCCGCCATTTTGTCTTCAATGGGCCCGGAAGCGGCGGCGGGGGTCGTTGCCACGGTCTTGGACAGTTGGCCCCCGGACAAGCAAAAGGCCGCAATGGACGCCTTACTAGGCCCCGAAGAAGACGAAGAACCCGAAGGCGTTGACAACGGTGCGGAACCCGTGACAATATTACCCCATGTCACAAGCGGGGGCTAGACTGACAGAATCGATCATTCGGTCAAATACACCGGACGAACAACTCCATAAAACAATCCGCCTGATAGGCCAGGGAATCAAAGCCGGGTCCAACTATCTCCCCATTCGCCTTCATGCCGCCAACGTAGCAACGAAGGCGGGCCGCAAAGACTTCATGGGCCAGTTAAAGGCCCTGTTTGATGACTTTCTAGCCCGGTGGCGTTACGTCAAAGACCCCGCGCACCGGGAAATGGTAGCAGTATCCGGGCCCGCCATTTACGGAACAATCATGGGGCGTTTAAACAGCTTGACCGGGCTAGGGTCCGGGGACTGTGACGACGCTACAATTTGCTTAGGGGCCCTGGCCCGCACAATCGGTTTCACACCTCGCATTGTCACTCAAACAATGCCGGGGCGGCGGCGGCCTTCCCATGTCTACCCTGAATTTTTCGTTTCGGGCCGTTGGATAGCGGCGGACCCGGTGGCCTATCCCCGCCGCCCTTTTGGTTCATCCGCCCCGGCGGCGGCGGAACAAAGATGGAATCTAGAAGGACAACTGCAAAGCTCGGTTCGTTTAAACGGACCGTCCAACCCGGAGGAAAGCGCAATGTACGGACTAGGTAGACTCGAAGACGTATCGGCGGAAGAACTCCAGTTCGCGGATTACGGGTTGGAGAATTGGGGCCTTGCCGGAACGGACGGGGCGGAACCCGAAGACATGGGGAACTATATCAAGGGGTTCGGCTACCTTGCGGGCCAATACGGGATTCTCGAACCTTCCGTGGGAGTCTTGGCGGAAGTAGACACAACGGCGGACGGGTTCGCTCAAACCCCGATTCTCGAAGTCGGTTTAAACGGCTGGTACGGGCTGGCCGCAAACAACTGGCAACCGTATGACGGGCTTTTCGCGTATTCGGACGACGGGGCGGTTTACCAATACCAAGACACCGGGCTAGGGGCGGGGTTCTTCAAGAAAATCTTCAAGAAGGGCTTCAAGCTCTTGAAGAAGGTTCACGGGTTCGCCAAGAAAATCATCAAAAAGCTTCCGGGGGGAAAGTACCTCGTTAAGCTTGGCGAGAAGATGCACAAACTGACCATGAAAATGGTAAAGCCCTTGATGAAAATCGTGGGGCCCCTCGCCAAGAAACTGGCACCCGTGGCCGCCTTGATTCCCGGATACGGGCCCCTGATAGCGGCGGGGTTGAAGACGACGGGAACGATTGACGAACTGATGAACAAACACGGGGTCAAGCAACACCCGAAAACAAACAAGCTGATTTTCAAGTCGGGTCAACAGGCCAAAGCGTTTAAACAGGCCATGAACAAGGCGGCGGCGGAAAAGCGGAAAGCCGGGGGAACGAAGGGGCCGAAGAAGGGCCTTCCCGGGGAACCGCCGGAAGCACCGGACGCCCCGGACGCCCCGGAGTCAACGGACGGTTTCGGTGTCATCCCGAAGGGTTCCCCCGCGTGGGTTGCGAAACTCCGGGCGATGGGAATCAAGGTTCACCACCGGGGCCACGCTATCGAGAACAGGGCCGGGGGCGGAAAACGGGTGTTGTGCCCGTATGAGCTTCCGGGCGGGGCCCTTCCGCAATGGTACCGGAAAGGCCGCCATGATTGGCGGATGGCGCACCGGGGCTGGCAAGTGGGCCCGCAGGGCCGCATGGTTCCCCCCGCCGGAATGGTTCCCCCGCACATTGCCCCGGCGGGACGTGTTCCGCCGCAACTTCCGCCGCCCCCGGCGGCGGCCCGGGCCCTTCCGCCCCGGGCACCCGGGCGGGGTTGGTAGGGGAAGCGTTCACAATGGCGCTTTCCCTTACCATAACCCCGGAAGGGGGCCGGGTTTGGCGCAACCAAGCGTTTAAACACGCGGGCCGCCGTTGCCCTTGTGGGCGGCCTTGCGGTCAACTCGGGTTCGGGCAAGACACCCGGTACATTCCGGCCCCGGGCGAGATACGGGAAGCGAGCCCCGTGCCCGGGTCGTTCTATAGGCCCCGTTCTGGCATTTACCCCGCCACGGTTGCCAGTGTTGCCTATGGGAAGGCGAACACAAAAGCGGGCCTAATGTTGATGAACAAGGCCACTTGGAACGGGCACATTCGCAAGGCCAAGACGGGTTGGGAAGCTTACAAGGTGGAAGGGCTACAGTTCCAACCCAAATACAGCAAGACCCTTCCCCAAGCCCCCTACGGGTCCGGGTCTTCGTTCCCGGTGGTTTGGGTTCCGCCGTTGGACGGACGGGAACCGGAAGACGTGTTTAAACAACCCGTCGCCCCGGTACCGATTCCCCCGGGCGGCGGCGGCGGGTCCGCCGCACCGTTGCCCCCGGCCCCGCTTCCCGGGCCAGTTCTTCCCCCGGCCCCGCTTCCCGGGCCGGTTCTTCCGCCCGGGCCGGTTCCGCCGCCCCCGGCGGCCTATCCGTGTTCCTATCGACCGACAAAGGCGGAAATTCTGGCCGCCAACCCCCGCCCCGGAACCTTCTATCAGGTCCGCAAGGGCATATACCCCGCCACGGTTGCCAAGGTTGCCTACGGGGCGGCCAACGTCAAAGCGGGCCTCATGTTGATGAACCGTTCCGCTTGGAATGGGCACATCCGCAAGGGGAAGGCGGGTTGGGAAGCTTACAAGGTTCAAGGGCTACAGTTCACGGCGCACTATTCGGCCACGGACCCTTGCGGGCCCTATGGTTCGGGAACCGCCTTCCCGGTGGTATGGGTGCCCTTTGCGGACGGACGGGAACCCGGAGAAGGGCCCGCACCGGGGCCCGTTCCCGTGCCCCCTGGGCCCGTTCCCGTGCCCCCCTACGTTCCGCCGGTTCCGCCGCCGTGGCCGCCGCCGGTTCCGCCGCCGCCGCCGCCCCCCGGGCCAGTTCCGCCGCCGGAACCCCCGCCCGGGCCAGTTCCCCCGCCGGAACCGCCCCCCGGGCCCGTTCCGCCGCCGGAACCGCCACCCGGGCCCGTTCCGCCGCCGCCGCCGTGGCCCGTTCCGCCGCCGCCGCCGCCGCCGGTTCCGCC
>Ga0315294_10002999_pt1 | contig 18343 bp, 18 predicted proteins | sample YL17G13_40_MG_FD_203626 | JGI IMG/M metagenome (GOLD analysis project Ga0315294, IMG submission 203626) | Sediment microbial communities from Yellowstone Lake, YNP, Wyoming, USA - YL17G13_40 | ecosystem: Environmental > Aquatic > Freshwater > Lake > Sediment | place: USA: Wyoming | collected...
TGGGTGTCTGAATATACGATTTTTTTGAGATTTTGTTACAGAAAGTTGTCTCTGAAATGGTACTTTATATCCCAAATCCTGGCACCAAACTGGCACCAAAAAAAAAGTTACAATTTTTGAGGTTGTAACTTCTTGATTTTGAGTGGGCCCAACTGGGATCAGGACCGACCGTTAAGAAATCACGTAGTGCGTGATTTTAGGGAGGGGCCAGACTGCAGGGGTGGCTCGATCCCAGCGTGAAAAGGAAAAGGCAGCCTTTTGGCTGCCTGCGCGTGGGCCCAGCTGGGATCGAACCAGCGACCCCCTGATTATGAGTCAGGTGCTCTAACCATCTGAGCTATGGGCCCTAAAACGGATTGCAATATTAACAATTTGTTGTTAATAATCCAAAAACATTTGCAGTGTTTACAGTAATGATAATCTACGCCGACAAAAGAGTCGGCATGATTTGTAATAAGAAGAAATTTAATAATTAATCAGGGCTAATTCAGACTCCTGAGGTTTGTCAGTGCATCCGGAACTGCCTTCAGAATCCCGCCTACAATAGAACATGTTTCCAGTTCATCACAGTCTCCGCAGGTGTTGTATCCTTTGGCATTAACGCATTTCCGTATTTCACACATACTGCAATGGCTGAACTTTGGACCGTCTTCCCTGCAACCTGTACAATTTATCATTTCGGGAGTAATGTCGGGATTAAAAGCAACTCTCCATTTTTCAGCAGTTGCTTTTCTCAGCTCATCATCGTTATTAATTGTAGCAATCCTCGCATCACAGGTGGCACAGTTCAGTCCGCAACAAGAGATAAGTTTTTCCATCTTTTTAACTTTTAAGAATCTTTAATTTACTGATAACATTCTGACTAGTTTTTAATCAGCATTAGTTTATCAAGTTAATAATTCTTGTGGATTGATTAAGAATCGGGCGCGAATTTTTCAAAATAAGATGTAATATTACTGATGTGTTGAACCGGATTTCCTTATGAGAATAAAATTACTGTATCTCCTGTTTTTCTTATTCTTATCGGTGTTGTTAATTCATGGATGCCATAAGGAGATCTATGATGCCGTAGATCCCGAAAAAGTATACAGACTCAATTAAAGCTCCGGCAGTTTTCGCAGGCACTTCAGGAAATCCTGTTTTTGTTACATACAGCAGGAAAAACAAATTCTGGGGAGGATTTATCACCGGGGTCTCCGGTGTTACATTTGAAAATACCAGCTCTTCTTCAATTAATGACAACTTTCTGATATCATAAAAGAAGAATTCTATTTTTCGAGAAGAGCTTTAAGGTTATTGAGACCGCCTTCCAGATCCTTGCCAAGCATGGCATCCATATCCATAAACAGAAATGAAATGTTCATAGGGTATTTAAGCTTACCATAGATGCCCCATTTCACTTTTGAAACACTGTCATTGACGCTTTCAAACGACATGAATGCCTTATCTGTGGATTTCATGGGTTCAAAAAACCGGATCTCATAATCAATTCTGTTGGCCTCGTCAATACCTGTGATCTCCTGTTCACCGCTGCCTGCTTCCTTGTTGGGGCTGTCCCATGCAGATACGAAACCAACTGTCCCGTCTGTACCATGGAATTCGGTTTTCATGGTGGGATCAATTTTGGCCCAGACACTGTACTTGTTCTGATTTTTCAGAAATTTTGCATAATCAAACACGACCTGTTTTGGTCGGTTCAGAGTAATGGCCCGTTCAACGGAATAATCCTTCTTGACAAAGGCTGCTGCAATTAAAACAATTACTATAGGCATCAAAAGAAGGAGTCCGGCAATCTTAAAGATCTTTTTCATGTTTAAATAATTCTTATGTTATTCCAGGTGATAAAATATCATACAGTATATTGAGGCTAAACAATCAATTTAATAATAAGTTCGTTCTGTTATTCTTTAAATTCAGCTCCTTTAATTGGTAATAGTGATCCTTCCCTTCAATCTTCTTAACCCTACCTCCGTCTCCTCCCCTTAAAGTTAAGGGGAGGAGTGAAAATACAGTATATCTAAGACTTACACACTTCCTCTTAGCCTTAAGGGGAAGGGTTGGGGTTAGGGTTATTAAAATCTAAGGGGAAGGGATGGGGTTAGGGTTTAAAAACCAGGAATAAAGAATATGTCACTTTTGTGACACCCTCGTATGGCCAAACAAATGATTCCAAGACACTCAGGGCTTAATAAGATTAAATCGAAAACTTTTGCTGTATCCGAATATTTTTTCAGAAATTTATGATCTCAAAATATTTTGATTATTCTTGTCTCAAATATTTATCATTAAACAATTCCAGCCATGAAAAACGACAACCGCCGTGAATTCCTAAAAATGAGCCTCCTTGGCATTTCAGGTGCGGCCCTGATACCAGGGACCATAAAAGCCAATCCCTCTTTCGCTTTCTTAAATTCCCCGCAGGAATTACCTGTCCGCGTGCTGGGCAAAACGGGAATCAAAACACCGCTTATCAGTTTTGGAACCTCAGGTGCATTGGATACTGGTTTTATCAGATCAGCCTATGAAGCCGGCATAAAAATGTTTTTTTCAGCCACATATTATGGTGAAGGCAATAATGAAAAGATAGTCGGTGAAGGCCTTAAAGGGCTGCGGCGTGATTCTTTTGTGGTTGGTACAGCTGTTCCGCCTGATGGATTTGATAACCGGACAGGAACTTTTTCCAAAGCTTTCGATCCGGATGCATATATTAAAAAAGCTGAAGGAAGCCTGAAACGCTTTGGCCTGGATTATGTCGACTTTTTCCTTTTCCCCTATGCTGGCAAAAGGCAAACTGTACTTGATACAGGTGTACTGAAAGCACTGGATCGGCTGAAAAAACAGGGCAAGACACGTTTTATCGGTATTGCTTCTCACAGCGATACTGAAGAAGCTTTAAAAGCAGCTGTTGAGGCTGGTGTGTATGATGTCGCCATGATTTCTTATAATTACAAGATAAAAAACACAGACTCCCTGAATTCGGTTATTGCTACCGCGGCAAAAGCAGGTATCGGAATAGTCGGAATGAAGACAACTGCAGGTGTTTACAACAATAAATCCGGGCCTCAGCTTAATTCTGATGCTATTTTGAAATGGGTATTGCAGAATGAAAATATTGCATCAATCGTTTCGGGGATGACATCATTGGAACAGCTTCAGAAAAACCTCGCAATGATCCGGAATCTGAAGATGACGGAACAGGAGCTTAAAGATCTGAATCTGGCATTGCTTGATTCGGAAACCGGACTCTATTGCCAGCAATGTAAGCAATGTCTGCCGCAATGTCCGCATAATCTTGATATTCCAACAATTATGAGGAGTTATATGTATGCCTACGGGTATAAGAATACATCACAGGCATACCATAACATGGCTACCGTTGACCTTTCAGGAAAGCCTTGTGAAAAATGCGGATCATGCAGTGTAAATTGCACCTCCGGATTTGATGTTAAGAATAAAATCATGGATATTGCACGGCTCCGGGATGTCCCAAAAGATTTTTTGATTGAATCCTGGAGCTGAACAGTGCGTTAAGTTCGTCTGCACTGAGGCTTTGTGACGGATTGAATCTGCCGGATGACATATATTTCAGTACGCTGCTGTAAAGCTGCCGTGCTTCAGGCTTGTCCTGAACTGATCTCAGATCTGACATGCAAACAAGAATTTTTCCTTTGCCGACGGCAAATTCAAAGATCAAACCCAGCTTATGGTTTCTTTCAAAATTATCAACTACCTGTACAAGAGGAAAATAATCCTTTGGTGCATTATCAAGGATGAAAGGCCTGCTGTTTTTAACTATTGTCCACCATTGCCAGTTAGTATGAAATTCCGTCGGAAAATCGCTGAATAACGGAAGATCCGGATTGGTAAGGATTGACATTGTTCCGGGTGAGACCGGCTTGTTATTATTTTCAGAAATAGATTTAAACATCCTGTAATTCCAGTAATCAGGAATGAACAGCCCTCCTACCGATTGATCCTGAACAGCTTTATGGTCGGGGAAGAACAATACTTTTGCACCCGACGATAAATTCTGAATAACCTGCTTGTCGAGCTTTTCTGCAATAATGATATCCGAAGGAACTTCAGTATCGGCATCAGCCGGATAAATCCACAATGAATATGAATTCTCGTAAGGTGTCCCGCTGAGTTTTATTGATAGAGTCACTTTTTCAGGTTTTTTAATATTGGTTAAGCCAACATCCAGAGACAAAATATCAGATAACCCGCCGCGGGCAATATCCATTTTCTTTTCGCCTTCAGCAATTTTCTCTCCGTTTGAATTTTCAATATCCCACAAAATAGCCTGGTCAACCAGGTTCCGGTTTAAATAATTTGCCACCTTGATGTCTGACTTTAAAGCTTCATCGTTGGTCCAGCAATATTTCTCAATAATAAGCAGCGGAACAACACTGTTGCAGAAATGACTGAATTCTTCGGGAGTAATTAACCCTTTGCTGTCCATAAACGCATCAAGGATACCTATCAGTGCGGTCCCCTGACCAGGAAAATCCTGCAGGTCGAGAAGATGAAATCCTCCGAATCCCGGTGTTCTCATAGCCATTTCAATGTCAGCCCTGTAGCAAATAACGCTTGATGCGCCGGAAGCTTTGAAGAAATCGAGAGCCTGACCACTGAGATTATTTTCCTCAAGACGTTTCCGGAACACTTCAAGATTCCATGGTTTAAGTACCCCTGTATATTTCTGTATCTCACTATAATCGGGATAGATCTGATACTGCCCTACCTCCGTGCCCAGAGCAGGAACAGTACAATTGGCAATCGCACCCGAATAATTAAGATTTGTCGAGGGGTATCTGCCGTTAATATAACCTCCGTCCTTTGCATCTGCAAATGAAAATGAAGCACGGATGTGGGTTTTATATGAATCGTCAGTATCCGGGCCTATCCTGCAACCTGCAAAATAATCTTCCCCGGCTGCCTGACCCCTGTAACCAAGGTAATTATTCGATCCGTAAGCCATAAGCGGCCTGCTGTCAACTGACCGGAAATGCTTAAGAAAATCATTCATTACGCCCTGATCTCCTGACAGCTCATTTCCAAGTGCAAACATTACGAAAGATGCATGGTTACCATATTTTTCAAGAATATTTTCTCCCTGCTTCAGCAGATAATCATTCAGATCAGGATTTCTATCCTTGCTGAAGCTACCCCAGAAAGAGAGCTCCGGCTGCAAATAAATACCTTCAATATCAGCGGCCTGAAATGCTGCTTCCGGAGGGGTCCAGGAGTGGAACCTGTAAAAATTAATGTTATATGATCTGGCAATCCTGAATGCTTTTCTCCAGCTTTCAACATCCATTGGCGGATGGCCGGTTAACGGGAAAACACATGCATCATGCTTTCCGCGCAGAAAGGTCTTTAATCCGTTTATTGTGAATTGCGTTCCGCCTGTTGAAAATTTGCGTAACCCGAAATCTGTTGTGACTGCATCGTGGTTTCTCTTTCCTTTTAAACTCACATCCAGCTTATAGAGAGCCGGCTCAAATTCGCTCCAGAGTTGTGCTTTATCCCCTAAATCGTAATACAGCTCGATTTTATTCTCCCCGGGCTTTAATGACATACTGAATGATTTCTTTTCCATAACCCTCGGTTTTTCCGTGTTCCATAAATTAGCTTTCAGAACAATAAAGGATTTCTCTTCTGTTTCTGACCCATTGAAAACATTGAGCTTTATCATAACCTTTCTTGCATCCGGGTCAGGAAAGGTTTTAATTTCTTTAATATATGACCTGTTATAGGCTTCAAGGCAGAACTTCCCGATTATCCCATTCCAGTTTGTCTGGGTATGCTCTGTCCAGGAATGTGAACCTGTAATTCCCCCGGGGACTGATCTGTTTCCGTTATCGACAAGAATTGTAATAGTGTGTTTCCCCGGTGTCAGAAAGCCCGATAATTCATAAACCTGCTGCGTCAGAATATCACTGTTTTCTCCGGCAGGTGTCGAATCGATCCAAACTTTTGTTGGTTTGGTCCTCTCCATTATCAGTCGGATATTTTTACCATCCCATTTTTCAGGAATATTAATATCTTTCTGGTACCATGCCATCCCAGAATACATCAATTCGCGGGAAAGTCTCATTGTTTCATTGGTATTGGTGTTGACAATCCCTTTTTTATATTCATCCATCGTGCCCGGTAATTTTACGGAATCACTCAGTGTCCTGGTATACCATAGTTTATCAATTCCAATACCGGAAGTATCCATGGCGAACCTCCATGTTCCGTCCAAAAGAATTGTCTCCCTTACGGGATCAAATGGTTTATCATTGCATGATGTTAAAATAAACATCAGACCTGCAATCAGGGGAAAGAGGTTTTGAAACATAGCAGGAGGTATTTAAATATTTCTATATAAGTCCCATTGCCTTAAGCCACTTTATGCACAAGTCCGGCCATGACGATTCTGTTCCGCCATTGGGAGAAAGACCATAACCATGGCCTCCTTTCTGAAATATATGGAGCTCCGCCGGAATATTGTTTTTCTGCAGTCCTTTGAAATAGCCGATACTGTTCATAACCGGGACAGCTTTGTCATCAGCAGAGTGAACAAGAAACGCCGGTGGTGTGCTTGCAGTGATTTGTAGTTCATTTGAAAATCGCCGCACCTGCTCTTCACCTGGCTTAAGGCCAATGAGATTGTTCCGCGAACCCCTGTGTGTAATGGCTGTATCGAACGAAACGACCGGGTATATAAGCAGAGAAAAATCGGGTCTGGCACTGGTATTGTCTTTTACATCATATACTTTTTCAGCATAGTGCGTTGATAATGTTGAAGCGAGATGCCCGCCCGCAGAAAAACCTATAACACCTATCTTATCCGGATTGATCTTCCACGAAACGGCATTTCTGCGGATAATCCGAATAGCTTCCTGGGCGTCCTGCAGAGGACCTATTGACTTATCAATCATGATCTGATCCGAAGGAAGGCGGTATTTCAGTATGATTCCGGCTATTCCATTATCATTCAGCCACTTTGCAATGGCATTGCCTTCGTGATCAAATGCCAGGACTCCGTATCCTCCACCGGGACAGATTAAAACTGCCGCTCCGTTTGCCTTCTCTGGCGCCGGCAGGAATATTGTAAGATCAGGTGTGACCACTTTCTCGCATCGTGTTATCCTCCCATCAGTGGTTGTTATCTTTTCAACATAGGAAGCATCTGTCTTAGATCCGGGAATTCCATCAGGCCATAACTTTAAAGTAAGGGTCTGGGCCGTACTATTCATCATTAACGCGTTAATGAAGATTAGCAGAATGATTATAGCCTTTGTTTTCATTATCATAATTATTATTTATCCCATGGTACACGTGGTGACCTGTAAAAATTTATCTCCATGGCTTTAAAATACTTTTCATGTTTTGCCAGGCGGACTTTGTACTCATCCCAGCTTCTCATGGAAGCTGAGGTCCACCCTATTTCGGCATAACCCGGAAGCCTTGGAAACATCATGTATTCAATGTCATCTAATTTTATAATGGTTTCACTCCACATCGGAGCTTCAATACCAATAATGTTTTCCTTTCCAACACCTGGAATAAAAGTTGCCGGATCCCAGTTATATCCGTTATCAACTTCTATATATGCAGCCCAGTGAAGCCCAAGGGGTGTTAATGAATCATATTGCATATCAATATATGCTTTTCTTGCAGGAGACATAAGTATTTTTGCGCCCTGGCTTACGGCTTTTTGTGCATTGGATTCACTTGCCCAGCACTGTGCAACTGAATTCGGTTTAAGCACCGATAAAGCGATCTCATCCCATCCGAGAACCTGTTTCCCATGCGAAGCAACAATTTCCTGAACCCTGTTAATGAAAGGAATATAGTCCTCAACCCTGGTTGCATGGGATTCATCTCCCCCGATATGGAAATAAGGTCCGGGAGTCAAAGCAGATATTTCCTTAATTACATCATCAAGGAATTTATATGTTATTTCGTTTTTAGTGCAGAGAGAGCTGAATCCCACATTTGTTCCGGTATAAAGCTCAGTTGCCTTTCCGTTACAATTCAGTTCAGGATATGAAGCAAGAGCTGCATTTGTATGTCCGGGCATATCTATTTCAGGAACTATCGTGATATAGCGGCTGGCAGCATATTTTACAATATAAGCATATTGCTCCTGGGTGTAAAAACCTCCTTCGCCTCCTCCCACTTCTGTGCTGCCTCCATGATTTGCCAGATTAGGCCATGATTTAATCTCTATCCTCCAGCCCTGGTCGTCAGATAAATGAAGATGCAGTATATTCATTTTGTAAAAGGCCAGGTAGTCAATAACCTGTTTCACATCATCAACACTAAAGAAATGGCGTGAGACATCCAGCATCATTCCCCTGTATGAATAACCGGGATAATCTGTAATCGTGCCTGTTGAGATTTTAAATATTCCTGGTTTATTCGAAATTGTATCTTTTGATACAATTTGCCGGATAGTTTGAATTCCCCTGAATATCCCGGCCGGCTTACTGGCTGCCAGTGCTATCATCTGTTTTGTTATGGTGAGCTTATAGCCTTCTTCTCCGAATTTCTTATCAAGATCGGCTAAAGTAAGATGAATTGTACCTGACCTGGGGTTAGCGGAAGGTTTATTTACCTTCACTGCAAAACCAGTGGCAGGGCTTAGCTTATCAGCAAGGTATTTCGCCATATTGATCATTTCATCAGCTTCACCACTAACAAAAATGACTGTTTTTTTATTCAGTGTGAAATAATCGCCCGTTGTAGTGATTGAAACAGGTTTGGGTATGATGCTTTCCTTTGTGAGGTCAGCAGGTGTCTTTGTCATTGGTTTGCATGAAGTTGGAATGATCATCATTACTGCAATACATAATGCCGGAATAGTCAAGTTTTTCATATTTGTTATCATTTTAATTCTTTAATGGATTATCTGCCCGTTTATTGAATTCTTCCTGAAGCTCTTCCACTGTGTTATTGGTCTTAAGGTACTTTATAAGCACCGCGAGCTGACCGGCTTCGCTTTCGAGCAGGAGTTCCCCAAGTCTTTTGTTGGCCGGAGCCACATCGCTCTCATAATGATTCGGATAATTTGCATACCACCATATTCCGGTATAGCCAAATGGCATCTTGTCGAGTCTTTTCTGATTCAGCCCTGACTGAGAATTTATAGCCGCCTGATCAACAAGGTCGGGTCGTATAACGTACATCATTGAAGTTTCTTCTTCGCCTGCATGACCATCGACCTTGGCCTTTTTCAGTGACTTTATTTCGGGTCCGTTTACAGGATCATTGCCTTCTCTGAACAATACAACAATATAATCTTTCCGGCTGGCGAGCTGCGACTGGCAGAAATACTGAAGGAAATTGTCATTTCCTCCGTGTCCGTTCTTAAGTATGATCTTTTTTAACCCGTTCCTGGAAAGTTCGCCACAGGTCTCTTCAAGCATTTTCCACAACAACTCATTACTGTAAGCAATGGTTCCGGCCTGATGTCTCGCTTCAAAGATCTGGCTTGTGAAATAAGGAGGAAAAACTACTGCATACTCCTTTTTTGCAGCCTGAAATGCGGTTTCCCTTGCTTCAAACATATCAGTGCCAAGGGGAAGATGAGGGCCGTGTTTCTCAATGACACCGATAGGGATTACGCAGACCCCGCCTGCCAGGGCAACGGCCCTGCTAAACTGTGGTGACGTAAGCTCTTCCATTTTAAAAGGTAAGGTTGACTGATTTCCCTGCTGTGCAGATACAAAACAAGTCAGCAATAATGCGGTTAATAAAATATGGATTTTTTTCATAGAAAGGTTTATTAAGATTATTTCATTTGCGGTCTTATTCAATTTTCGCAAGGCGGTATGGCCTTATTTCTATCTTTTTCCAGACAGTATTAACAATATACGGTTCGTTTTCAAGACTCCTGTCAAGGGCAGCTCTGTCGGGAAATTCATATACTATCATCGATCCGATCATTTTTTCATTATCATCAAGGATGGCTCCTCCAAGGAGAAACTCACCCCTCTTTTTCAGAACAGCGATTTTTTCGAGATGATCGGGCCGAACTTTCATTCTTCTTTCAAAAGCTCCCGGATCGGTTCCGTCATAGGCAACAAGTAGAAACTGCATATTGATTAATATTATTTATAAAAGAGACTCTCGCCAAATTTAATCAATAATCAATTGCCGTCGGTTTTAACCGACGGATTTTAAAGGTCTAAATAAGAAGCTCTGCTTACTCAAGAACAGCATTCATTGCTTATATTTGCTATAGGATTATAAGTTAAATTAATGATTTAAACAACAAACAACCAGTAACCGGCAACCAGCAACAAAGAAATCAGATGCTGAATTTCAAATCAATATTTAATCCTTCCCGTTTTTTTAAAGATCTTAAAAGAAAAGATCATAAACCTGGTTTTGGTGCACTTGATATTTTCAAGTATATAGGTCCTGGTTTGCTGGTAACTGTCGGATTCACCGATCCGGGCAACTGGGCTGCAAATATTGCGACCGGATCTGAATATGGATATTCCCTGTTGTGGATTGTAACTCTCTCAACTGTAATGCTGATAATCCTTCAGCATAACGTGGCACATCTTGGCATTGCAACTGGTCTTTGCCTTTCTGAAGCTGCTTCAATACACATTAAACCGGTGATCACCAAACCGATTCTTTACTTTGCGGTGCTGGCCTCGGTTTCAACATCACTTGCAGAAATTTTAGGAGGGGCAATTGCGCTTGATATGCTGTTTGATGTGCCGGTCAAGATCGGAGCTCTGCTGGTAACCATTTTCGTTCTGATAATGATCCTGACGCATTCATATCAGAAATTAGAAAAATGGATAATCGGATTCGTTTCATTAATTGGTCTTTCCTTTCTCTATGAAATTTTCCTTGTGGATGTCGACTGGGCTTCAGCAGGCATTTCGTGGGTTAAGCCTTCAATACCTGAGGGGTCAATGTTGTTGCTTATGAGTGTTCTGGGTGCGGTTGTGATGCCTCATAACCTTTTTCTTCACTCCGAGATCATTCAGAGCCGTCAATGGAACCTCCGGGATGAAAAGATTATAAAGAAACAACTGAAATATGAGTTTGCGGACACGCTGTTTTCAATGATCATAGGCTGGGCTATCAACAGTGCAATGATAATACTTGCCGCGGCAACATTTTTCAATAAAACCATAAAAGTTGATGAGCTTCAGCAGGCCGACAGCCTCTTAAAGCCCCTCCTCGGAAACAATGCATCAGTAATATTTGCCCTTGCACTTCTTTTTTCGGGAGTAGCTTCTTCCATTACCTCAGCCATGGCTGGCGGATCAATAGTCTCAGGCATCTCCGGCGAACCCTACGACATCAGGGATAACCATACAAAGTGGGGAGTTCTTATTTCGCTTGTGGGAGCCCTGATAATCATATTTTTCATCGGAGATCCTTTTAAAGGACTGATCCTGTCACAGGTATTCTTAAGCATACAGCTCCCCTTTACTGTAGCTATCCAGGTTTATCTTACATCATCGAAAAAAGTAATGGGCAAGTATGCCAACAGTATTTTTTTGAAAATCCTGTTATTGATCATTGCAGCATTTGTAACTTATCTCAATTTCAGACTGCTGTTTTCTTTAGTACTTAATTAAACACATCTAAAGATTTAATCATGGTAATGAAAAAATACAGAACAGGTGTCGTTTTGAGCGGCGGCGGGGCAAGAGGATTTGCTCATCTGGGTGTTCTGAAGGCACTCAATGATTCAGGTATCTATCCTGACGTAATATCTGGAACCAGCGCAGGCGCTCTTGTCGGGGTCCTGTATGCTGACGGATACTCTCCCGAAAAGATCCTTAAAATAATGAACACTACAAGCAAGCTGCATTATATAAGGCCGACAGTGCCCCGGGAAGGTCTTCTTCAGATCTCAGGAATTGAGCGTATCCTTGTTGAAAATCTGAGGGCTAAAAAGTTTGAAGACCTGAAAATACCTCTATTTGTTACGGCCACGGATCTGAACAATGGTGTGGCTGTGTATTTTTCTTCAGGTGAATTGCTTAAGCCGGTAATTGCATCGGCAAGCATTCCGGTACTTTTCAATCCGGTTATAATCAACAAAATCCATTATGTTGACGGTGGAGTTCTCGACAATCTGCCTATTAAACCCATTGAAGGCAATTGCGATTTCATAATAGGGTCCTTTGTAAATCCCACTGGTTATGAAAAAACAGTCACAAGTCTGGTCCAGATTGCAGAACGGACATTTATGCTGAACATGTCGAAAGAGCTTGACGAGAAGGCAAAGAAGTTTGATATTTTCATTGCTCCTCCTGAATTGAAAAATTATAAGATACTTGATCCGGAAAAAGCAATAGAGGTGTTTGATATCGGATACAGAGGAACAATAAGTAAGCTGAAGGATCCGGAAGTCAGGAAGCTTTTATCAGAGAATAGAGCTTTTTGATCTCGGCTTGCCACAACGTATCCTCGGGAGTTTCAAGAATAAGAGGCATATCATCGAATCTGCTGTCGTTCACCACAAACGAAAATGTATCTTCCCCCAGGAATCCGGAACCGATGTTCTCATGTCTGTCAACCCTCGTCCCGAAATCTTTTTTTGTATCATTAAGATGCATTCCTTTCAGATACTGAAAGCCTATTATGTTGCCGAATTTTTTAAATGTCTCTTTGAATCCTGCCTCTGTTTTTACATCGTACCCCGAGGTGTATGCATGACATGTATCAAAGCATACGCCGACTCTTGATTTATCTTCAACCCTTTCAATTATAAAGCTGATCTGCTCGAAAGTGTGTCCAAGATTGGTTCCCTGTCCTGCTGTATTTTCAATCACTGCTGTTACACCACTGGTTTTCTCCAATGTAATATTGATGGATTCAGCGATCCTTGAAAGGCATTCTTCAATTCCGATCTGATTAAGGTGGCTCCCAGGGTGAAAATTGAGCCTGTCGAGTCCCAGGAGCTCGCATCGTTTCATTTCATCAAGAAATGAAGCCCTCGATTTTTCAAGAGGTTCTTTTTCAGGATGCCCCAGGTTTATAAGATAGCTGTCATGAGGAAGAATCTGAAATGATTTATAATCAAGCTTATTGCAGTATTCCCTGAAGGCCGAGATGCTCGCTTTTGAAAGCGGGCCGGAAAACCATTGTCTCTGGTTTTTTGTAAACAGTGCAAAGGCCCTTGCGCCAATTGCATCAGCATTCAGTGGTGCGTTCTGTACTCCGCCTTCAGCGCTGACATGAGCTCCGATATATTTCATATTATTTAAAATAACTTGTTCCATCCCAGCAATGAGTGCACAATTTTTCCTTGGGCAGACCTATTGCCTCAACAAGATCATCAAGCCTTTGGTACATAAGGCTGTCGAGATCGAGGGTTTCGGCAATTTTTGCCACCATGTTTTTATATTTGTCTGTATCAGGATCAGAATATTCATGCAAATCTTCAGTATCACCTTCAAGCTGAAAAACGGCTTTCCGGCCTGCAAGTTCAAGTGGCGTCCTTGACTGCGAAAAATTCAGGAATTCGCAGGGATAAAGAAGCGGCGGACATGCAATTCGCATGTGCACCTCTGCAGCACCCGATTTCCGGAGATCTTTTGTATTGTCTTTTAACTGTGTGCCCCTTACAATGCTGTCATCGAGAAAAACCATTTTTTTCCCCTCAATAATAGCTTTGTTAGGAATCAGTTTCATTTTGGCTACCAGATCTCTTTGTTCCTGTTTCTGCGGCATAAAGCTCCTTGGCCAGGTTGGCGTATACTTGGCATAAGCTCTTTTGTACGGGATCTTTTTCTCATTGCCATAGCCTACCGCATGCCCTACACCTGAATCAGGAATTCCGCAGACAAAATCAGCGTCGACTGTATCTCTCTTTGCCAGTGCGGCTCCGCATCTGCTTCTGCATTCGTCGACATTTATACCTTCATAATATGATGGGGGATAACCATAATAAACCCAGAGAAAGGCGCATATCTGCATTTTATCACCGGGTTTTCTCATCTGTGTGTATCCATCAGATTTAATGTATACTATCTCCCCCGGACCCAGAAAATACTCGGTCTCATATCCGGTGTTTGGAAAAGAACAGGATTCAACCGCAACAGCATAACCACTCTCTTTTTTGCCGATCACGACAGGTGTCCGGCCAAGCTTATCCCTGGCTGCTATTATTCCCGTTTCTGTCAAAATAAGTAAGGAGCAGGATCCTTTGATATTTTCAAACACATTTTCTATCCCGGAAACAAAATCATCCTTTTCACATATAAGGTTTGCAATGACTTCTGTCGGATTAATGTTTCCCTCAAAATTTTCTGTAAAATGGTTCCTGTTATTAAGAAATCTGCTCTCAAGTTCTCCCAGATTCAACAACCTGCTTACTGTAACAATGGCAAATCTCCCAAGATGCGAACTGAATAGAATTGGCTGGGGATCAGTGTCGCTTATAACCCCCATTCCTGAATTTCCCGTAAAACTGCTTAGTTCATCTTCAAACTTATTTCTGAAATATGCATTTTCAAGATTATGTATTGATCGGCGGAATCCTTTTTGAGGAACAATAAAAACCATACCGGCCCTTTTGGTTCCCAAATGAGAATGGTAGTCCGTTCCATAAAAGACATCTTCAACACAACTGACCCTGGAAATTACACCAAAGAATCCACTCATATATTTGAAAATTAATTATTTATAAATATGGGGTTCAATGGTAAATTTAATCATTGGATCGGATTTTATTAATTATTTCAAGGATATTATTATTTTTGCAATATTATTTATCTTAAATCCAAGCAAATAAATGGCAGACACAAACACATTCACTCCGGTAGAACAGCCAAAGAAAAAGAGCGCGCCGATCGCCATGATCTTCACCACTGTTATTCTGGCAGCGGCTTTGATCTTTTTGGTTGTAATGTATTTCGATCAGAAAAATAAAATGATCGAAGTAGAAACAGTTCTCACCCAGGAAAAAGACTCTCTTGCTAATGAACTAAGACTTATGGTGCATGGGTATGATACATTGAAGACGGATAACGATACTCTTATGTCCAATCTGCAGAGGGAGAAAAAAAGAATCCAGCAGCTGTTGTCAATTAATGCCTCAAACGTTCAGCTATTAAAAAAATACAGAGCTGAAATCGGAACAATGAGAGAGATCATGAAAGGTTACATTGTTCAGATAGATTCACTTAACACACTCAACCAGCAGCTTGTAACTGAAAATACGGGAATCAAGAAACAGATATCAGAGGTTCAGAATACAAATGTCGAGCTGACAAAGGCCAAGGAAGAGCTGACTTCAAAGGTTACTGTTGCTGCGGTTATTCAGGCAAAGGATATAAATGCAGTTACGCTTAATAAGAAAAGAAAAGAGACTACCAGAATCAATCTGATCGATAAGCTGAGGATCTGTTTTACCCTTCGCGAAAATCCAATTGCCGCTCCGGGTGAAAAAGAAGTATTCATGAGAGTGATTAGGCCTGATTCACTTGTTATCACATCAAGTCCTGACAATTTGTTCGATTTCAATGGCAACAAACTGGTTTATTCTGCCAGCCGCCTTGTTGATTATATGAACCAGGATATTGAAATGTGCATCTTTCTTGATAACACCGGCGATTTTATTGTCGGCACCTACAGCATTGAGCTTTATCTTGAAAACAATATTATAGGGCGCACAACATTTGCTCTTGCAAAAAAATAATCATTTATCTCCGGGCAGCATAAGCTCGGATATTATATTATCGGAAATCATTTTACCCTGGTTCGTAAGGACCAGGGTTTTATTTTCCTGTTTCATCAGGCCGTAATTGATCAGCTTTCCTGAGATATTTACAACATAATCATACCCTTCCTTATCAAAGGTCCTTTCAACATAATCAAGATCAATGCCCCACATCGTTCTCAGGGAGGTCATTATATATTCGTTAAACCGGGTTTTCTTATCAAGCTCCTCCCGTTCAACCAACAAAGATCCTGAGTTTACAGACTTAATATATTTTCTAACATCGCGGACATTCCATTGACGCGAATATCCGTTGAATGAATGAGCTGATGGTCCCAGTCCAAGATAACTGACCTGCTTCCAGTAATTTGAATTGTGGATTGAGAAATACCCTGGTTTCCCGAAGTTTGAAACTTCATAATGAACAAATCCAGCCGCCAAAGCCTTATCAATAAGCAAATGGAACTGAGCACTGCTCTCCTCCTCATCTATTTCTGACAATATGCCTTTTTCTTTCATTTTGCCTAATATTGTTCCGTGCTCAATCGTCAGATGATAAGCTGAAAGATGTTTAATTTCGTATGAAAAGCTTTTATCAAGATTCGACAACCAGTCGGCTGAGGTCATGCCGGGAAGTCCGTAAATCATGTCAATTGTAACATTCTCAAATCCTGCCTTCAGGGTTTGTTCAAGAGCAGCTGCTGCCTGGGCAGCATTGTGGCGCCTGTTCATCAGCTTGAGATCTGAATCCTTCCATGATTGAATGCCCAGGCTTATTCTGTTTACGGCTGAATCTTTAAGTCCCCTCAGATAATTTTCATCAATATCATCAGGATTCATTTCAATTGTTATCTCGCAATTTTCATCAACTCTGAAGAGTTTTCTGATATTGCTGAGAATAGTATTAATTTCTTCCGGCATTAAGACCGATGGTGTTCCGCCTCCTAAATAAATGGTTGAAACAATTTCGTTTCCGAGGTATTCTTTCCGAATAGCTGCTTCACTTATAAGAGCATCGATAAAAGATTTATTTTCGGATTTCGTTATAATATGGTAAAAATCGCAGTATGAACACAACTTCTTACAAAAAGGGATATGGATATAGATGCCTGCCATTATGATTTGATGAATCGTTTAAAATTATAAAGAAAATATCATTCTAATGCCTAAATTTGCCCCAAACTGATAAAATGATAAAGAAGAATAAGTTTTCAGTACTCATTTCACTTGTCATACTTTACCTGAGTCTTGCCAACGCCAAGACATTTGAAAGTGTTGGATTTTTTGAGATCCCCTATCTGGATAAATTCGTACACTTTGGCCTCTATTTTTTGTTTATGGCGGTCATAATACTTGAACACAGGAACTCATTTTCCAATACCAGGCAGATAATTATAGTTGCTCTTATTCCAGTATTTTTCGGAGGAATTATGGAGCTGGCTCAGGCGGGATTCACTGAAACACGGAAAGCTGATATTCTGGATATTATGTTCAATACTGCCGGAACTGCATCTGCTGTATGCATATGGTTGTTTTATGAACCATATTTTAAAAAAATCAGATAAATATATTGTTTGAGCCGCTTGCCGTATTTGCAAGTTCTGCTATCGTTTTCTTCTTGAACAAGTTGTTAATATTTGCCCTGATCTTTGAATAATCATCATGAACCGGACATGTTTTCCTGCTTTTCTTCACTTTAGAGCATGATCCGTCGTGTATAAGGCAGTTTTTAAAAAGAGCTTCCCCGTCAATGATCTTTATAACGTCCAGCACCGTTATTGAGTCCGGCTTCTTTGCAAGAGAAAATCCGCCATTTGGTCCTTTTACTGAATTCAGGATTTTATGCTTCGCCAGCTGTTGCAGAATTTTCGCCATAAAAGGCGCCGGAAGCCCCAGATCGCCTGATATTTCTTTTATTCCAATATTGTTTTTTTCCGGGTATCTGCTGGCCAGGTATACAACAGCACGTATTCCGTATCTGCATGAATTTGAAATCATATCAATACATTTTTAACGGGATCTTTTCGATGCGCCTCTTATGACGGCCTCCTTCAAATTCTGTTTCAAGGAATGCCCTGACAATCAGCAATGCTTCGGAATCATTAATAAATCTGGCTGGCAAAGCACATATATTTGCATCATTATGTTTCCTGGCCAGACGGCTTATCTCTTCATTCCAGCATAATGCACTTCTTATTCCCTGATGCTTGTTAACTGTCATGTTTATTCCGTTTCCTGTTCCGCATATTGAAATTCCAAGATCAAATTCACCATTTGAAACTGCAATTGCGAGAGGGTGACCAAAATCAGGATAGTCATCCGTTTCTTCATAGTGATAGCATCCCAGGTCTTTTAATTCTGTTTTATTCTTAATCAGATATTTTATAATTTTCTCTTTCAGGTAAAAACCTGCATGATCAGAAATGATTGCTATTTTTCTGTTTTTCACCTTTACTATTTTTGAGCTTCCAATTATTCGCAAATTAATATAATTGCCCGGTTATAAGAAAATAATATGTTTTTATCTTTTTTATGATTGTTTCAAATCATATATCCCCGTCTATGCGTATTATTTAAATGAATAATGTTAACTGCGTGTAAAATTCCTGTTCTTTATTAATTAAATATGCATATTTATTAACCATT
>Ga0315294_10003000_pt1 | contig 18342 bp, 17 predicted proteins | sample YL17G13_40_MG_FD_203626 | JGI IMG/M metagenome (GOLD analysis project Ga0315294, IMG submission 203626) | Sediment microbial communities from Yellowstone Lake, YNP, Wyoming, USA - YL17G13_40 | ecosystem: Environmental > Aquatic > Freshwater > Lake > Sediment | place: USA: Wyoming | collected...
AAAACACCGCAGGCACGTATGCTTTCAGGCATAGCCATACCGCTTTTTTGGTGCTTCTCATCATCCCGTTCCTCCCGGAACCTTTGGAAACTCCGAAAACACTGAACCTTTGCCCCCCAATCTAAAGCTCAATACATATTTTCTGACCGAATTTCCGCACATTATAATACCATAAAACAGCATTATGTGCAAGCCAAATTAACAGGCTTGCGGCAGGGTTTATTATTGACGTCCGGTTATATCAGAAAAATCCGGCTAAAAATTCATAAACCTTGCTTTTATCAGCGGTATTTGCTATACTTGGCAAAATTTATTTCGGCTAAATTTTGCCGAAGGTTTGCCGCAATTATGAAAGTAATTCTGAATTCCAGGCGAATCCAGCAAATCCTGAACGACCTGACAGGCCGTATTATCTCTGAAATCGGGGGGCAGGAGAATATTGCCATAGTGGGCATCCGCAGCAGAGGGGAGATTCTCGGCCAGAGACTGGCGGCGTTGCTGTCGAAAAAATTAAACAAAGATGTTCTTCACGGAACGCTGGATATAACACTCTACCGCGATGATTTGAACTCACCGAAGAACGGCCAGCCGCACGTGCGGACCACAGAGATAGGTTTCGACATAGAAGACAAAATCATAATACTGGTCGATGACGTTCTGTATACGGGCCGCTCGACGCGTGCGGCGATGGATGCCCTCATAGACCTCGGCAGGCCAAAGGCGATAAAGCTGGCAGTGCTTGTCGAAAGGGCAGGCAGAGAATTCCCGATACAGGCGGATTTTGTCGGATATGAGGCGAAGGTAACGCCTGACCAGTCGGTGCAGGTCAGCCTGGTTGAATCGGATGGAAAAGACGAGGTGTTAATAAATCAACCGCAGGAACCTGAACGAAAAAAGTCAAAGATTAAAGTGCGGAAAAAATAACATATTAAATTTTTCACGGACGATGAAAGAAATAAAACAGGACAAGCAGTTTGTATGGAACCGCAAACATCTGCTGGGCCTGCGGGAGCTGAGCGCGGGGGAAATCACATATATTCTCGATACAGCCAAAGGTTTCGAGGAGATAAGCACACGGTCGGTTAAGAAGGCGCCGCCGCTTCGGGGTAAAGTCGTGGTAAATCTGTTTTTCGAAGACAGCACCCGCACGCGAAACAGTTTTACCCTTGCTGCGAGCAGGCTAAGCGCCGATGTTATAGAATTTACCGAAAAGGGCAGTTCCGTCGCCAAAGGCGAGACGCTTTTAGACACAGCGAGGAACCTGGAGGCGATGGGGGTCGACATTGTTGTCATCCGGCACAGCGCCGGCGGAGCGCCGAAACTATTGAGCAGAAGCATCAAAGCCTGCGTCGTAAACGCCGGCGATGGCTTCTGCGAGCATCCCACGCAGGGACTTCTGGATGTGTATACGATTCGTAAAATAAGGGGCAGCCTGAAAGGATTGAAGATAGCGATTGTGGGCGATATAGCACACTCCCGCGTCGCCCGAAGCGATATGTGGGCGATGACAAAACTGGGTGCCGAGGTGACATTTGTCGGCCCGCCCACGCTTATGCCTGCTCAGGTCGACAAGCTGCCGGTAAAGGTGAGCTATTCGCTTGATAATGTTATCGAAAAAGTTGACGTGATAAATATGCTGCGGATTCAGTTTGAGAGGCTCGGCGGCAATCCATTCCCATCGGTGCGCGAGTATTCGCATTATTTCGGGCTGACCGTAGAGCGTATGAAAAGGGCAAAACCTGACATTCTTGTTATGCACCCGGGGCCGATTAACAGGGGACTTGAAATGGAAAGCGAAGTGGCTGACGGTGAGCATAGTGTCATTCTGCAGCAGGTAAAGAATGGCCTGGCTGTCAGAATGGCCGTGCTGTTCTTAGTCAACCAGGCTGCGGCAATTGGTGATTGATTATATGAGTTCGGAACTTTTGATAAAAAATGGGCGAGTAATAGACCCGGCGAACCGCATCGACAAAAAGGCTGATGTGCTTATTGTCGACGGCAAAATCGCAGAGGTCGGCAAAGTCAAAAAGCCGGTCAAGACGGTCATCGATGCCGCCGGCAAATTAGTAACGCCCGGCCTAATTGACATTCACGTTCACTTTCGCGAGCCGGGCGATGAAGAAGAAGAAACCATCGCAAGCGGCTCAGCGGCGGCAGTGGCGGCAGGTTTTACCTCGGTTGTCTGTATGCCCAATACCAATCCACCGATAGAAAATGAAACCGATGTCGAATACATCCACCGAAAAGGCAGGCAGGCCAGAAAGACTCACGTATATACGATGGGTGCTATCACCAAGGGTAGAGAAGGCGTTGAACTGGCGGAGATGGGGTTTATGGCTGAGGCCGGCGCGGTCGGTTTCACCGATGACGGCAACGGCGTCCAAAACCCTGCTGTTATGCTGCGGGCGCTGAAATATGCTGCAATGTTTGACAAGGTCATAGCACAGCACTGTCAGGACAACAGTTTCGCCAGCGGCGGCGTAATGAACGCAGGCTATTACTCAACGATACTGGGCTTGCCGGGAATGGATGCGCTTGCTGAAGAAGCGATGCTCTGGCGGGACATCCAGTTGGTCAAAAAAACCGGCGTCCGCTATCACGCCCAGCATATATCGACAGCCGGGGCGGTAGAACTTATAAGAGCGGCAAAAAAAATGTCACTGCCTGTTACCTGCGAGGTAACGCCGCACCATTTGCTTTTGACCGAGGAATATTGTGCGGAATACGACACCAACTATAAGGTAAGCCCGCCGCTGCGAACGGCCAAAGACATTGAGGCATTAAAAGGGGCGATTAAAGAAGGCCTGGTCGATGCTCTGGTAACAGACCACGCCCCGCACCTGCAAAGCGAAAAGGAGCTGGAATTTCTGGCTGCGCCTTTCGGCATAGCGAGCCTGGAATGTGCCTTGGGGCTTTATGTTAAAGCGCTTATTGAGCCGGGCGTGCTGGATTGGCCCGGCCTGATTAGACTGATGACCGAAGGCCCCGCCAGGGTAATCGGCATCGACAAGGGAACTCTCGGCAAAGGCAAGCAGGGCGATGTTACAATTATCGACCCCAATGCAAAATATAAAATTGACGTCAATAAATTCCGCTCCAAGAGCAAAAACTGCCCCTATAACGGCTGGACGGTTACCGGCAAAGTCGAAAAAACCATCGTCGGCGGTGAAATAAGATTCTCCGCTGATGATTTATAGAATAACCAGCCAATACCCTGAAAAAGCGAAAATCTATTCGAGATGAATAACCCCTCTTTTTCTGTCGGCTTCGAGGCTGGACTTTTTGATGGCATCATAAAGCTTTTGCGAATCGTGCATCTTTTCAAAAACAAACAGTGAATCGGTCTTGTCGGTCGTCATCAGTTCAACAGTGCCGATGCCGAAAATGCGGTCGAGAAAACTCCTGCGTAATTTCAAATCGACTATCCGGAACATATCCAGATTATCGACCTTCCTCGCAAAAACTCCTCTTGCCCACTCAATCCTGTCGGGCGTAACTTCATAATGAATGCTTTTTAGCTTCAGTATCTTTACCGCCAGGACCAGCAAAACAATTACCGCCAGCAGAAGTCCCGAAACAGCCCGGTATCTGCCGACCATTAAAATCGCTTCTTCATCCTGCCCGGCAAGCAGTCGCCGTTCAAACGGGTAAGCAATCAGAAGACAGGCGACAAAGAAGAAAAACGCGCCTTTGGCCAATGCGCCGGCGATTCCCCAGACAGAGGGACTGCCCTCGAATAAAATCATATCAGGCTGTTTCCCTCTTTCGGCAGGCTGCGAAGCGGCCGGCTGGCTGGCCTGTGGCATTACGGGTTTATCAGCGGTCAGAAATTCGCCGCAGAAGCGGCATTTTACCGCCGCCGCCTGGATTTTTTCGGCACAAAAAGGGCATAGTTTGGTTTCAAGCCCTCTAAACTTTCTACTTTCCATAAGGTTATATATCGGAAATACCGCCCGATTTCGACCAAAGGATTCTTTATTTTGTTAAGAATGCCTGATTTTGGCCTCAGCGGATCCCCTTAAAAAATTTATAAAAAATGCAGATTCTTCTTGACTTAATGTAAAGTTTAGCTTACATTATGTATAGTATAACTTACACGACTAAGGAGAAAAATTATGAATAAAACTCAAAAAGGCGCGATGGCGGTGTTGGTTATAACAATAGTGCTTCTAATTTTCAGCATAACAATACCCATCGCATTTTTTAATGAGAAAATTACAGTGCAAATATTGCCTCTTGCCTTTTTTATCCTCGCTTACATTACTATGGGCTTATCCGTTATTTTCTTTAGAAGAAAGCAAAGCCCTTCCGAAGTAGATTACGATGAGCGTGACATCACGATTAAACGAAAGGCGATTTTTGCCTCATACATCACACTTTGGATTCTGGTCTTTCTTGTCTGCACAATACCTTCTATAATCCCTGCGCTGCATATACAAACCATACCGGTTAGTCTGCTTCCGATAGCACTTTTTCTGATGTTCATTATTGTTATGCTTGTATATTCTTTGACAATTCTGACTCAATACAGCCGGAAGGAGAAAAATAATGAATAAAGAGCAAAAAATGGCTTGGATAATGGTCATTACAATCTCATTAGCTCTTATAGTTAGCAGTATTGCTGCCGTAACACTATACCCCTGTAGTGTCGAAAAGATATTATCCATCTTTGTGTGGGCCGCCTCTCCTGGGATTTGTGTATATCTTGGTTTCCTCATATTCCGCAGGCCCAAAGGCAAGGTATTATTTGACGAACGCGACATAATGATTAAACGAAATGCCGCATTTGCCGGTTATCTCGCATCTTGGGTATTTATGGGTTTGGCGTGTTCGCTTCCGTTTTATATCCTCGGGCCCAAAGGGACTGTATCCGTTGTTTGGTATATATTTATACCTTATGCAGCTCTAATTATACTGGGCTTTGTAACCTCTATAGCAATCCTGATTCAGTACGGCTGGGGGGACAAGAGTGGAAAATAACCAGTTAAAGAATCAGATTCGCAGAATGCGTTTTGAAAGAGGCGAAATGACCCAGCAGGAACTGGCTGATAAGGCAGGCGTTACACGCCAGACAATCATCGCAATCGAGGCAGGCAACTATTCGCCTTCTTTGACTCTGGCATTTAAACTCGCACAGGCTTTGGATGTGCGGATAGAAGAAGTATTTCAGTATGAGTCCGAAAATCCTTAATCCGCCATCGAGCCAGGCATTTCAACGTTTCAAATCATCAATCATTCTGATATAATCCCCTGTTATGGCACTACCGGTTGTTGCGATAATTGGTCGGCCTAATGTGGGCAAGAGCAGTCTCTTAAATGCGCTGGCGGGCGAAATGATAAGTATCGTTGAGCCGACGCCGGGCGTTACAAGAGACCGTGTCAGCACCATTATCGAAAAAAACGACCGCTATTTCGAGCTTGTCGATACCGGCGGATACGGCTTAGTCGACAATAGCGAGCTTGCCGAGCATATCGAGCAGCAAATCCAAAAGGCGATTGAGTCGGCGAACCTTGTGATTTTTATGGTCGATATTCGCGATGGTCTTGTGCCGTTAGATGAGCAAATCGCCCGGATGCTCCGCAAGCATAATCTTGATGTTATCGGCGTCGCCAATAAGGCTGACGAAGCAAAAATGTTTCCTGCGGCGGGGGAATTTGCCAGGCTGGGCTTCGGCGAATTTTTGTGCATCTCGGCAACGAACAATCTCAATAAAAATGTGCTGCTGGACAGGATTTTCGAGAAGCTAAAACATATCGACTCGACCAGGCCTGCTGCGCCGGTGATGAAGATAGCGATTGTCGGCAAACGAAACGCCGGCAAAAGCACAATGGTAAATGCTATGGCCGGCGCCGAACGCGTGATTGTCAGCGAGATACCCGGCACGACCAGGGATGCCGTCGATGTGCGAATCGAAAGGGACGGCAAAATCATCGTGGTCATAGACACGGCGGGGGTGAGAAAAAAGGGCAGTATGGCCGACAGCATCGAGTTTTACAGCTACGTGCGGGCGATTCGCTCGATTGCCAGGGCCGATGTAGTGCTGTTTATGATTGATGCCACTGAGCCGGTCTCGCAGGTCGATAAAAAGCTGGCGAAGGTCATCGCCGATGGATATAAAAGCTGCGTAGTAGTCATCAATAAATGGGACCTCGCTGAAGACAGGGCTGAAAGCGGCGATTTCGAGGACTACCTGACGAAAACGCTGTCGAGCCTGAAGTTTGCGCCTATAATTTTCACTACCGCAACCGACCCGGAGGACATCCGCAACGTTTTCGGCCTGACGGAGGAAATTTTCAAACAAACTATGACGTGGATTCCGACCGGCGAGCTGAACAGGGCGTTCGAGGTTATCAGGGAGGAAAGAGCCGTCTCTCCGAAACATAAGACAGGCCTGCCAAAGATTTATTATACCACACAAATTGCCGTAAACCCGGTGACAATACTTATGTTCGTAAATAACCCTGAGCTTTTCGAAGAGAACTATCGCAGGTTTATAGTGAACCGGCTGCGTGAGCTTTTGCCTGTTGCTGAAGTGCCGATTAGGCTATTGGCACGCTCGCACAGGCCACAGGATTTACAGGAGTGACGAGTATGTTAATTTTGATTCTTCTCGCCGGGGTTGTTTTGTTTGCAGCAGCTTATATTTTTTATGGAAGGTTTCTGGAAAATCACTATGGCATTGATGACAATCGCCCGACGCCCAGCCATACCGATTACGATGGCATCGACCGCGTGCCGGCGCACAAAGCGGTTTTATTGGGGCATCATTTTTCTTCGATAGCCGGGGCCGGCCCCGTGATAGGACCGATTATTGCGGCGACTGCCTTCGGCTGGCTGCCGGTGCTGGTCTGGGTGATAGTCGGCGCAATTTTTATCGGCGGCGTCCACGACTTCTCCTCCCTGATTGCCTCGGTCCGCCACAAGGCCCGCTCTATTGCAGAAATTGCCAAAGAATATATGTCCCCGCTGGCCTATAAGCTTTTTTTGGTTTTCATCTGGCTGAGCCTTGTCTATGTGCTGACGGTCTTTACCGACCTGACAGCGAATACCTTCGTCGAGGATGGCGGTGTGGCAACATCTTCAATTCTGTTTATGGCTCTTGCCGTTGGTTTCGGTGCATCTGTATACCGGCTGAAACTCCCTGTGTTGTGGTCATCGCTTGTTTTTGTCCCGCTGGTATTTGTCGCCGTCTGGGTCGGCCAACTGATACCAATCCCGCCTGAAGTTGTTCCCATACTCATCGGTGACAACCCCGCGAAAACCTGGAGCATTTTACTGGTTATATATTGTTTTGTGGCTTCGACAACACCGGTCTGGATACTGCTTCAGCCGAGAGATTATCTTTCCAGTTTCCTGCTTTATGCTTCGGTGCTGGGCAGTTTCTTCGGCATACTTCTCGGCGGATTCGCGATAAGTTACCCTGCTTTTACTGTCTGGTCCGACCCGCAGTTGGGGCCGCTTTTCCCCATCCTGTTTATCACCGTGGCCTGCGGCGCCTGCTCAGGCTTCCACGCAACTGTCGCCTCCGGGACATCTTCGAAACAATTAGACAAGGAATCCGATGCGAGACTTATCGGCTATGGCGCAATGCTGGTTGAAGGTATTGTGGCGGTGGTTTCTCTCGCCGCCGTGGCAATGCTGGCAAAGGGCGATGCCCTGACCGCCAAGCCGCCGTTAGTCATTTACGGCACGGGAATGAGCAAATTTTTGTCGGTTTTTGGCATACCTGCCAAACTCGGGTTTTCGTTCGGCCTGCTGGCGCTGTCAACGTTTATCCTTACCACATTAGACACTGCCACCCGGTTAGGCCGGTATATCTTTGAAGAATTTTTCAATCTCAAAGATACCCGCTGGCGCTATATGTCCACACTGGCAACGCTGGTGCTGCCGACCATTTTTGTGCTAATCACCATCAGGGACAACTCCGGCAATCCGATTCCCGCCTGGAAGGTAATCTGGCCGATTTTCGGCGCAACAAATCAGTTACTGGCCGGACTGGTATTACTTGTTGTCGCCGTATGGCTTAGAAAAATCGGCAAAAAATCAGGATTTGTTCTCCTGCCGATGGTGTTTATGAATTTAATGACAATTTTCGCACTGGTTCTGCTGTTGCGACAATACGGCCTTTCCGCTGTCGGAATCATTGCGGGAGTGTTATTAGTGCTGGCTTTGGTCCTGGTAGCAGAATCCTACAAAACAGTCAAAAGAGCATAATCGTTCAAATAATCAAAAATTCACCGGCAATTTTAAGGAGTCGCAGTGGCTTGGCCATCCCTTACGGGGGAGCGGGCGCTTCGACAGAAACAGGCTCAAGATTAAAACGAGCTACTGCGGGCTGCTGGTTGAGTATAATCTCGTTTTTGCGGACGTACTCAGGAGGAAAATTGTAGATAAGCTCTTTCCGCAGAGGTTCTGCGGATTTGACCTGGATATCACTGTCATCGATTTCTAATATCACCTGATAACGCATCTTATCGTAGGCCTGCTTGGCCTCGGGAGCGGCCTTGATGGAAATCGAGCGTATCACCTCATTAAGATTGATTACCTCAATTTTATACTTCCCCTGAAGGTTCGGGCTCATTATAAATCCCAGAGTCGCGGTCGTTATAGTGTAATCGTTCAGCCTGCTCTCCTGTGCGGGGGTCGTGATTTTCACCGCTGTCGGCGATTCCCTGAGCTGGCCCGGCGCCAGCTCAATAAAGGGTTTCTTCTCGATGGCGGTTAATCTTGCCTGCCCGATTTCTCTTCTGCTGAGCAGAACCTTTGCAACAAGTTTCTCGCCGCTCCAGTCTTTCGGCACAAACATCTCGACCTGATGCGGCTCAATGGTCGCCGTCTCCACAGGTATCTGGTCCTCATCCAGGCATTTTACAGTCAGCGGCGTCCTGACAAGTTCGACGACATCCACAGTAACTTTATCCGGCTCGCAGAGCTTGACAGCCAGTCCGAGCTGTTTCATCAGGTCGCTGCGTCTTAGAAAATCCGATACCACCAGAGTATACTGTCGGGCGGCAGTCATCCCTTCCTGTTCCGGGTCTAAATATAGTTCAAAGGCCAGAGAGCCCTCGCTGAGTTTTCGTCTTACATCGGTAATCCTCGACACCGGCCCTCTAAGCACCACTTTTTTTATGGAAATATGCGATTCGTTATTGAAACTGACCCAGAATTTTGGATTGCCGGATTTGGCTATATCTATTCTGACGCTGGAGACCACGAAATCTTCGTCCATCGCCAGGTCCGCCCAGACCCAAATCAAAATCGTCAAAAACCCAACCAGTAGTACCTTGCCGTAGTTAATCTTTACCGACATTCCGCCTCCCGTGCAGAAAACACAACGTCTCCGGTCAGTCCGCCTAAACAGGATGCTCGGTTTTTTTCGGAGATTTCCATAACCGTTCGACAATGGTTGCCGTTTTGTCAGTCGCACCTGCCAGATATTTTCGCAGTTGCGATTCGCTTATATTTCGAATCAGCTTGCCGCCCTGTGCTACCGAAACTATGCCGGTCTCCTCGCTTACCACTATAACGGTGGCGTCCGAACCCATAGTTATGCCTAATGCGGCACGGTGGCGCGAGCCGAGTTTTATTCCGCCAAGTTCCGGCAGTTCAGCCTCCGCCAGAGGCAGTTGCACCCTCGCTGCGACCACCCTGTCGGAGCGAATTATAGCAGCCATATCGTGAAGCTCCGTGCCGGGATGAAAAATGGTCTTGAGCAGTTCGGTGGTTACTTTGGCATCCAGCCGAACACCGGTTTCTACAAACTCACCGAGCGCCACCTGACCTTCAACGACAATAATGGCCCCGATTCGCATTGCGGAAAGTTCGGTAACGGCGGTAATTATCTCTTCCGTGGCCCTGGCCAGTTGATGCGATGAGCCGGCTGAAAAACGCGGCTGACCTATTCGCATAAGCACCCTTCTTATCTCCGGCTGAAATGCTGCAACAGCGACTATCAATACCGCAATAAGAAAACCCTTGTAAAGGTATTGAAGCCGCTCAAAGCCGAACTTCTCAACCACCAGATTCAAGATAAGCACGCCGACAACGAGGATGAATATAACGCCGCGGAACAATCTCTCCCCGCGTGTGCCTTCGAGGAAGTCCACAATCCAGTAAACGACCAGCCCGATAAGAAACAATTCAATGGTAACAACCCACCAGTCGTACCGCCCCACCCTCCTGAAATACTCAACGAGTGTTTCCACTAACAAATCCTTTTGACCGTGCATACGGCATCCGGCCGTACATTTTTACGATATGCCGTCTGTCTGTCAGGGCATCCTCAAACCGGTAAGCCTGCTGGGCTCATCAAAAAGCAGTGCGTAATCTATATCGTGCATCAATTCCTGATTATTGATTTCAAGGTTGTGAATATGCCTTCTGCGGCCTTCTGCTGCGGTTTCACCGGGCTGCGGACTTTTACAGCCGCTCAGCCAGCATACAAAAATAACCAAAACAACGCCTAAAAAAACCTTACAGACAAATCTCGATTTAATATTCATCGCCCATTCCTTTTCTGAAACACTATAATAACGCCCATCCCGTTTCCCGCTAAAGCATTACGTCGCTTTTTGCTATTACCAATAATAGTCTATTATAGCGGTATCAGACCCAATTGTCAATGTAAAAAACGAAGATTTTCAAAGCCTGTTTTTATCAGTTTTTGTTAAGATGGGCTGAATTTAACGATTGTAGGGGAGGATTTGGTGCGTGCTAACTGTTATCAGATGTTATCAGAAGCAATCAGAAGTCATCAGAACGCATCCAAAGTGAATCAGAAGCACTCCAAAATACATCAGAGATACATCAGAATGCATCAGAAAACACCAGTGTTTTTGCTTAACTATTGTCATAACAAGGACTTAAAGAAAATGAACCACAGATTTTCTGCAAAAAATTCGAAATCCTAAACTCTAAATCCGAAACAAATCCTAATGACCGAAAAGTTAATGACCAAAACAATATTACCATAAAACACCAAGCTTCCTATGTGGGGATATAGAATCTTCTCATAATTGGGCGGAGATGCATGTTTGGGTTGACCCTACTTCGCCCTGCGAGCTACGAAGGGCAGGCAAAAAAGAGATAAGTTGTTATGGGATAAGGAGTTATGGGGTTGGAAAAAATTTTGCGATTTTGGGATTTTTTCAATTACCCCCCTGCGTGTTCGGTTGAAAAGTGAGCCACAGATGACACAGATTAACACAGTTTTTTTTAGACACGGATTAACACGGATTTTCACGGATTTTTTTTGTTTTTCATTAAATTTTGTTTCATACAACATCGGGATATAGAATCTTCCCATAATTGGGCGGAGATGCGCATTTGAGTTGAAAAAGGTTCTTGATTGTCGACTCCCGATTCTCGTAACTTGATGTGAGAAAAGGAGTAAAAAAATTTTCAAATTAGCCGTTTTTGGTGTTCAGGTAGCTGCGTTTTTGATTGAAAAATGAGCCACAGATGGACACAGATTTACACAGTTTTTTAGACAGGAATAACAGGATTTTTTGAGATAGGGGTGCACTTGATTTCACTTTTAAAAACGAATTTGCGCCGAACCTGCCAATATATGCCGAGATGGCAGGGTGTAGGGGTAAAAAAGCGATTTTGGCAGTCAGGGGCAAGATGAGCTTTCAGTTTATAAGGGTTGTTACAACAAGGAGTTATGCAATATAAAGTTTCGAAAGCAACGACTGGCATACCGTTTGCATATCTGTATAACATCGTATAATTAAAGGAGTCCTCAGCCAATGGAGGGCTAGAAGTGCTTGGGCTCCCATTTCTATATGGGGCAAGCCTGCTATCCTCTACTCCCTGGTGACTCAAAAAAGTAAGGCAATTTTTTAAGGAGGCCGGAATTATGGCAAAGTTGACTTTTTATCCATTAGGAAACGCGGATAGCTGTCTGGTAGAGTTTGCAGATGGTAGGTTAATGTTGGTGGATTATTTTTATTGTAAAGAAACAGAGAGCGATGAAGACAAACGGTGCAATCTACCAGAAAAACTAAAGGCTATGCTCGGCAGCAAAAAACGCGATTATTTTGATGTGGTTGCGTTTACTCATGCAGATAACGACCACGTTAGCGGAGCGGAGGAGTTCTTTTGGCTGGAGCATGCCGATAAGTATCAAGGGGATGACCATATCAAAATGAAAGAAATGTGGGTGCCAGCGTGCTATATCTTAGAAGAAGGGCTGGAGGGGTCTGCCAGAATCATTCGCCAAGAGGCAAGACATAGATTAAAAGAGGGTAAGGGAATCCGTGTTTTTAGCCAGCCGAACGCACTTGACGAATGGCTGAAGAGCCAAAAGGTGGATCCGGAAAGCAGGCGTAATTTGATAACAACGGCAGGGACCTGTGTGCCAGGATTTACGAAAGAAAACGGCCAAGCGGAGATTTTTATCCACTCACCATTTAAATTCCAAGTCGATGAAGAGGAGATCGACCGGAATAATGCAAGTTTAGTATTTCATATTACCTTCTTCGAAGGAGACCGTGTGTCGCGTGCATGGTTTGGCGATGATGCGGAATATGATATATGGGACAGGATAATATATAAGACGAAGAGCAAGAAAAGAATTGAGCGTTTGGTTTGGGATGTGTTCAAAATATCACATCATTGTAGTTACAGTGCACTTTCTGAGGAAAAAGGCAAAGATAAAACAGAGCCCACCAAAGATATAAAGTACCTATTTGACCTAGGACAAACCGGATGTTACCTAATTTCGTCGAGCGAAGTGATTCCGACAAAAGATACAGAACAACCGCCACATAAACAAGCCGCCGCTTATTACAAAGAAGTTGCAGACGATAAGGCAGGAGAATTCCTCGTGACAATGGAGACGCCGACAAAAGAAAAGCCCGAAGAGATTGTTATAACAATAGGTTCATATGGCCTTATCTGTAATGGTGGAGAAAAGAATGAGCAAAAAAGACAAGGTGGATACTCAACGCGGAAAGAGCCATCAATAATTGGAGGAGGACGATTCGCTTAATGGCAGATATAAGCGAACTATCCAAAGAACTGCTTATCGGTCAGCGAGAAGTATATTCATTATCGCAGGTAAGCATACTTAGCAATTTCACAGAAGTACCGGACAAGGGGAAATGGGCTCTCCATTGCAGACTGCATATCGAATCAAGTAACCCTGCCTTAATTCCAAACGACACGGTTTGGTATGTATTGGTTGATAAAATATACCCATTGGGAAAAATAAAGTTTTTCCCCGCTAAAAAAGGAGGCATCACTGGGACATTTCACCATCAACAATACAATGGAATTGGCACGAGTTTAGATGAGTGGCGTAATGGCGATATATGTGTTCAAACGAATCTAATTGGTAGAAGAGGATATGATATTGAGCCATATACACCTTGTGGTCGATTAAAGTGGCATTTTGAACGAGCTTTAGAGTGGTTAACGAAGGCGGCAAATAGGACACTTATCGAAAATGGAGATATGTTTGAGATTCCCGATTACCGAGCTGCAACAAGCACTATAACCGTCGGGTATCGGGAAACGAGCGAAAGTTTTAACATATGGAGAAAAATGATAGGGCAGGCGGGTATAGTTGAAATCGGTTTTTTGAAAGAACCTGATGGGACTTGTGTGACACTGTCGTACAGAACACGTGAGAACCAAATCTTAATAGAAACAAAATGGGGTAATTATATAGAGCGATATATTACAAAGAAATACACAGCTATATGGATTTTATTTCGTTCCCCTATTGCTATTGCTCCATGGCAGGCACCTATGACATGGGCTGAACTGATAACTATCGGAAAGCAGCAAGAAATTGATGTCAAGGATCTTATTATCAGTATCGACATATCTCTCCGTGATGGGAAAAAACATTTAGCACTCTTAGGATTTCCGGTTCCCTTTAGAATCGGCGGAGAGCCGCGGGAAATTCATTGGGAGGCATTAACATTACCTATCTTAGCTTACGGCAAAATTACAGCTAACGGGTTCAGACCGAATAAACAAGGATACCGAATGAAGGACAAGATGGAATTAGGCGGTAATAAGCCTTTGGATTGGGAAAAGGCCGAAAACTGGGACGAAAACACGATTACAAGTCGTGGAAACTATAAGGCGGAATTGACATCCTCGAATATATTCCTCATTGGAGGTGGTGCCTTAGGGTCGTTTATATCTGAGTTTCTTGTAAGAGGTGGGGTAAAGTCACTATCAATAGTGGACGGAGATATTCTTGAAATAGGCAATCTATGTAGGAATACGTTGGCATTAGGCGATGTTGGCAAGACAAAGGCAAAAGCTCTTGAGAGTCGCCTTTTAAGTGTGTCTCCAAATGTGAAAATAAAAGGGTTTGCTGAAAGAATTGAGAGTGGAAATACAGAGATTTCAGCAATTGCAAAAGAAGCGGATGTTATCTTTGATTGTACTGGAAACGATGAGGTTTTACATTACTTTGAGAAGGTCTGTTATGAGAATGAAAAGATTTTTTGTTCGATATCGGTAGGGTTTAAAAGCAAGAGGATTTATGTATTTGTGACAAAGTGCCGAAGCTTTCCGCGCATCGACTTCGAAAACATGATGCGAACTTGGTTAGAAAAAGAATATGAAGAAATAGAGAAGGCGGGACCGTTGCCACGTGAAGGTATAGGTTGTTGGCATCCTATTTTTCCGGCCAGAGTTGATGACATATCTCTTGCTGCTGGAATGGCATTAAAGTATTTCGAGGGATGCTATACTATAAAACCGAATGAAAAACGGCTTGTAGTCTTTCAACAAATTGAAAAAGAGGGTAAGTTCTGTGGAATTGAACTCGTATCAGAACAGATCAAAAATGAATAATTATGAAGCATGGTCATGTGATAAAACATACGGTATTAGGATTGCGTACCGTCTTTTGGAAAAAATGTTGGCGTTTTGCAAAGTAGAGCATGGCATCGAGGTAGGTGGAATTCTTGTTGGTTATTATAATCAGCGGCATGATTGTGCAATAGTTACAGATTGTTCTGGGCCACCTAAAGATTCTATCTGTGAGAGAAGTCGTTTCCGAAGAGGAATCAGGGGACTACAAGAATGGATTATGAAGCTTTGGAACTTGAATCGACGCAGATACTATCTCGGAGAATGGCATTTTCATCCATTTAGCAATCCCGAACCAAGTAGTGTAGACGTGACACAAATAAAAAAGAATTCCGAAACCAAATCTTACCAGTGTCCGGAGCCGATAATGTTTATTTTGGGTGGTTCTCCCGATAGGGACTGGACGTGTAAGTCTTTTGTATATGTTAAAAAAACCGGGTTGATAGAGTTAAAAATTGGGTGGGAGAAATAGACAATAATGTAGGAGATGGTCATGAAGAAAATCATACTATATTTGGTGTTGTGGCTGGTGGTCGGCGGGTTTTTGATGGTATGGCAGAATTTTGTGGAACTGCCAGCGTGGTATCTGGAAAACCTGCTTTTAGCGCAATGTACTCTGATGGGCATAATAGGCGGTTTGATGTATTGCCTGAGGGCGGTGTATCTTAACAAATGTGTGCGGAAAACTTGGGATAAAGAATGGGAAGTTTGGTATTATCTCAGGCCAATTACCAGCGCTATCAGCGGTTTTGTCAGCTTCGTTTTTTTGAAAGCTGGGTTACTGGTACTGGATGCCGCTTCTAAGCCGGGCCAAATTTCTTTTGGCTATTTAGCTGTTGCATTTATCGCAGGATACAACGTAGATAATTTTATGAAAAAACTGGAAGAAGTTGCATGCTGCGTGTGGGGCATCAAGAAATCAAGAGCGGCACAAGATATTGGAAACGATTCGGAAGAAAAAGAGCGGTAACAGCTTTGACTCACCCCTGTTAGATAGTAACTGGTCGGGCCCCTGCCAACAGATTGCTTGGCAGGCTATTCGAGGGGAGGCAGGCTTGGCAATGACGACCCACCCTTTCAAAAACGCATATATTTAACGCGATTGGTATAATTTCAGGGATAAGGCTTGAAAAAACACCAAAATTTTTTTTGGTCTCTTATTGACAAAATTACGAAAATATGGTCTAATAAGCAAATATGAGGCAAATTAACTGCATAAATACCGTTAGCTTTGGCTGGTGGCGGCCTGCGGGTTAAACCCGGCAGGTTTGCGGTAATTTGCTGCAAAAATAATGATTCTGCGATGAACGCAGCCTGTTGGGAAAAAACGGGCTGCGTTTTTTTGTTTGTATAAAAGGCGAATAACATATAGGGTATAAGGTTTAGGGTATAGAAATGGACAGTTACAGGCAGATAATAAGCGGCGCCAAGCCGGGGCAAATCATACCGATTGTTAAACAAATCAAGATTGATGAGCCGGTGGAATTCTTCGCCAAACTCAGCGATTATGGCCGGGCGAAAAACTGCTGCCTGTTCGAGTCGCGGGAGTATCTGGCCGACAGCGGGGCGTTAAGCTTCGGCACGGCAAGGCCGTCGCTTTATCTTACTGGAACAGGCAGGGAGTTTACCATCAAAGCTTTAAGCAAAACCGGCAGGCGAATAATAAAATACCTGTCAGCGGACAAAAAGAGGTTCGAGTTCTGCGAATCGGTCAAATTCGACACCGAAACAATCGCCGGAAAAATCAGGCAAATGCAAACCACCGTCGACGAGCAGACCCGCCTGCAAAGCACAAATCAGATGGACGTTCTTCGGGCGGTCGCATTTGCGTTTAAATTAGCCAGCAAACCCTTTAGAGTGACTTGCGGACTTTTGGGCGCCCTCAGTTACGACTTTATAGACCAGTTTGAGAAACTACCCGCAAGTAATAATGACTTATTGAACAATCCCGATTACGAACTTTATTTTGCGGATAATATTTTTCTTTGCGACCATCAGCACGGGGCCGGTTACGTAATCGTAAATTGCATCGTAACTGACGATAATTATGACGCTGTGATTGATGAAGCGCAGGACCATTTCGATTACTACTCGAATATCGCCCGGTTCGACACGCCGAAGGGGCAAAAATATACGCCGCCGGTGATTCCCGCGGCCACTGATACGAACCAGGCCGAATACGAAAAAATGGTCAGAACCGCCAAGAAGCACATCCTCGATGGTGACATATTTCAGGCAGTCTTGAGCAGAACAATAATCGAACCCTGTCCGGATGAGCCGCTGGACGTCTACAAAAGGCTGCGGGCGCTGAATCCATCGCCGTATATGTTTTATCTTAATACCCCCGGCACGGTGCTGTTAGGCTCAAGCCCGGAACTGAATCTGCGGGTCAGCGGCACCGAGAACCGCAGCGTCGAAATCAGGCCGATAGCCGGCACAAAACCCAGGGGCAAAATCGGAAACACAATCGACGCCGACACCGATTTCAGATACGAGGCCGAGCTGAAACTCGACCGCAAAGAGCTGGCCGAGCATATGATGCTGGTCGATTTGGCCAGAAACGACATCGCCCGTGTGGCTGAGCCGGGCAGCAGAATCGTTACCGAACTTCTAATCGCCGAAAAATACGCCTCAGTCCAGCACTTAGTCAGCAATGTCAAAGGGACGCTCGCATCGAGTCTCGATGCGCTCAGTGCATATCTGGCAACGATGAATATGGGGACGCTCACCGGGGCGCCCAAAATCGAGGCGATGAAGATAATCCGGCAGCTTGAAAAAACCAAACGCGGATATTATGGCGGAGCCGTTTGCTACCTGACCGTGGACGGCCAGTTCGACAGTTGCATTACCATACGAAGTCTTCAGGTCAAAGACCATACCGCCTACGTGCGGGTAGGCGCCGGCATCGTTCACGACAGCATCCCCAAAACAGAATTCGAGGAGACCGAACATAAGGCAAATTCCTGTCTGCGAGCGATTCGCGGAAACTGATGAGGACAAAACCAATGGAACAGATGAATAGAAAAGTTTTGTTTATCGATAATTTCGACTCATTCACGTACAACTTAGTCGATGACTTTTGTAAGCGCAACTGCCAGGCGAAGGTTTACCGTGCCGATACAAGTCTCGATGAGCTTAAAAAAGTGGCCGACGAATTTCGGCCCGGCCTTTTGGTGATTTCGCCCGGCCCCGGTACGCCGGACGGTGCCGGCGTAACGTTATCAGCGATAGAGTATTTCAAAGACAGGCTGCCGATATTCGGCGTCTGCTTAGGTCATCAGGCGATTGTGCAGCATTTCGGCGGCAAAATCGGACACGCCCCGGAGCCTATGCACGGCAAGCCTTCGAGAATAACGCACAACGAAAAAGGCGTATTTGCCGGCATCGAAAACCCGATGCAGGCCGGTCGCTATCACAGCCTTTGTGCATTGAGTCTTCCCGACTGCTTAGAGCAGACGGCTGAATTCGAGGGAATTGTAATGGGCGTCAAGCATAAAAAGCTG
>Ga0315294_10003003_pt1 | contig 18339 bp, 17 predicted proteins | sample YL17G13_40_MG_FD_203626 | JGI IMG/M metagenome (GOLD analysis project Ga0315294, IMG submission 203626) | Sediment microbial communities from Yellowstone Lake, YNP, Wyoming, USA - YL17G13_40 | ecosystem: Environmental > Aquatic > Freshwater > Lake > Sediment | place: USA: Wyoming | collected...
CGTCCAGGCGGCTGATCTGATCTTCCAGGCCGCCGGGATCGATGAGGGATATCTGGTCCGGGCTGGAGAGGATGTAAGAGTTGGAAGACATGAGGTCGATCTTGCGAAGGTAGGGAAAGATGCTGACACTTCTGGTTCCCTGCACTGGCTGCAATACCATCGGCTGCATTCAAGGTCCTCCTTCCCGAAGACTGAACTGAATAGCGAACGGATATCGTTTGAAGATGCTGATAATACTTAATATTATTGTCCCTGCAATCGACCGACTGAATTATTCTAATAATATTATAAATTAAAGAATATTTACCAAAGCAGTGCGGACTCTCCGCTCTTCAGGATATTCTCGGCAGAGAGATAATGGTGTTAATATTTTAAATTGCTTGAAGTCAATGTTTAAATAAGATCAGAGTGCTGGTCTTTGGTGTGATCTTTCCTTAATCAGTCAGGGGCAAATCAACATTGATCAATAATTATTTTGATATTATTTATTTCTGTTCTTGGTATCATCCTGACGGCAAACATATTTATCCAGACATCCGCCTTCAGCACCTCAACCTTCGGAGGAAGAGAACTGGCCGGGGCGGTTAAAAGGAATGGAGATCAAGGCGGGCATGAACCAGAGAAAGGAGAGCAGATTTGCAGGGCTAGAAGGAAAGTCAGCTTCAAGAGATGATCTTTCAGAGATTTGCGGCGATAGAGGCTCGGAGAGAGGAGCGGGCCGTTTTTCTGCGGAGGTCATCGACTTTCTTCCTGATGCCATTTTGGCCATCGATATTGAAGGCAAAGTGATCACCTGGAATGTGGCCATGGAGAAGCTGACTGGAGCAAAGGCTGAGGACATGATCGGCAAAGGGGATTATGAGTATGCCTTGCCCTTCTATGGTGTCCGGCGTCCCATCCTCGCCGACCTGGTGCTCATGCCTGAAGATCAGGTCGATGGAACGTATGACAGCCTGGAAAGAGATGGAGAAGTCCTTACCGTAGAGACCTTCATCCCTGCGTTTGGTGCCAGTGGCTCCTACCTCTGGGCCAAGGCTTCTCCTCTTTATGATTCCGGAGGAGAGATAATAGGGGCCATAGAGTCCATCCGCGACATCACTGAGAAGAAGAAGATCGAAGATAAGGTCTGCAGCATGAAGCGGCTCCTGGCCGAGGTCATTGACTTCTTGCCGGATGCCACCTTCTCCATAGATATGGATGGAATGGTGATCACCTGGAACCAGGCCATGGAGAAGATGACTGGAGCGAAGGCAGAGGACATGATCGGCAAAGGGGACTATGAGTATGCTTTGCCCTTTTATGGTGTCCGACGTCCCATCCTCGCCGACCTGGTGCTCATGCCCGAAGATAAGGTCGATGGGAAGTACGATTTCCTTAAACGGGACGGAAAGACCCTCATCGTAGAGATCTTCATCCCTACGTTTGGTGCCAGTGGCTCCTATCTCTGGGCGAAGGCTTCTCCCCTCTATAACTCCTCGGGCCGACTGCTGGGAGCCATTGAATCCATCCGCGATATCACAGAGCGGAAAAGAGCCGAGGAGGCCTTGCAGAGATCTGAGCAGGAGAAGTCGGCTATCTTGGGCGGCCTGAAGAACGTGGCGGTCGAGTATCTGGATCCGCAGATGCAGATCATCTGGTTGAACATGGCTGTGCGAAAGCACCTCGATCTGACGGAGGAGGAGGTGAAGGGACGGGACTGCTTCCAGCTGATTCAAGGTCTCAGAGAACCCTGTCCTGGTTGCATGGCCCAGAAAGCCCTCCAGACGGGCCAATCCCAGGAGGGAGAGCTGGCCACACCGGACGGCAGGATCTGGGTGTCGCGCAGCAGTCCCATCAAGGATGCCAACCAGCAGGTGACGGGAGTGGTGAACGTGGCCGTGAACATCACTCACCTCAAGAGGACTGAGGAGAAGCTGAAGAATATCATCGACTTCCTGCCCGATGCCACGCTGGTCATCAATAAAGAGAGGGAAGTAATCGCCTGGAACAGGGCGCTGGAGGATCTCACGGGCATAAAATCCGCGGAGATGCTCGGCCAGGGCGATTATAAATACGCTATTCCCTTCTACGGCGAGCGCCGACCGATGCTGATCGACCTGGCCATGATGGCGGATGAAGCTGCTATGGACAGATACCCCTACATCCAAAGGGAGGCCAACACCCTAATCACAGAGGTTTACATTCCGACGTTCAGAGGTTGTGGGGCCCATCTCTGGGCCAAGGCTACCCCGCTCTATGACCCTTCCGGAAAGCTCCTGGGAGCTATCGAATCCATTCGCGACATGACCAGAATGCGCGAGGCGGAAGGGAAGCTGGAGCGCTCCAAGGCCGAGCTGCGCATCGCATCCGACATTCAGAGGAGCTTTCTACCGGAGCACATTCCGCCCCTTCAGGGTTTCGACCTGGCGGCGACGTCGATCCCTGCTATGGAGGTGGGTGGCGACTTCTACGACTTCATACCTGACGATCACCGTCTGGGGATGGTCATCGCCGATGTATCGGGAAAGAGCATTCCGGCAGCCCTTTTCATGGCGCTCTCCCGAACCATCGTACGAGCCAATGCCACGCATCACGAGAAGGGAACCGAAGTCCTCCAGGATGCCAACGACATGATCGCCGCTGACTCCAGATCCGGCATGTTCGTGACCCTCTTCTATGGGGTTTTAGATGAGAGATCGAGGAGTTTGATCTACGCCAATGCCGGCCATCCTCCGCCTCTTCTTTTTCGCGGAGACGGGCAGCTTGAGGTGCTGGAGGTGACGGGCATTGCTCTGGGCGTGATCGGAGGCGTGGAGTACGAGGAACGACAGGTCGATATTCTCCCTGGAGGTGTGATGATCCTTTATACAGATGGGGTGAATGAGGCGATAAACAGCCGCGAGGAGCAGTACGGCCTTGGCCGGCTCTGTGAAGTTGTCCGCCGCTCCCGCCATCTGCCGGCCCAGGGAATAATGGACAGCATCCTGCAGGACATATCGCTCTTTGCTGGGGAACAAGCCCAGTTCGATGATATCACTATGATTGTGGTCAAAGCTGGGTGAATAAATCGCACTCTTCCTTCCCATCTTGGCCCAGGTAGTGTGTGCAGGGTCTGCCCTTTTGGTAAAAGATTATTTAAGATTTATAATCATTCTGCACTGGAGATATATTTATTACTTTTCGAGCAGAAAGCTCCGATCATGAAAACTGAACTTGTTCTGGTGTGCATTCTGGCCATGACTAGCGTCGCATGCGCCGACAGTATGAGAAGCACGGAGAATATTCGCATAGGTGCTCTCGTTCCCATCTCCGGAGAATGGGCTTCTAACGGGAAGCAGATCGAGGCCGCTCTGACCATCGGGTCGGAAGATCTAAACAAGTTTCTCGGAGAGATCGGCTCCGACAAGCGAATCGTTCTGGTAGTCGAGGATACGAAAGCTGATCCTGTGCGGGCTCTTGAAGAGCTCAAAACTCTCCACGAGCAAGGAATGAAAATCGTCATCGTTGGCAGCACCAGTGCCGAACTGCAGGCGATGAAAGAGTATGCTGATGAAAATGGAATCATTCTAATCGGCACTAGCAGCACTGCTCCATCCCTGGCCGTTCCCGGTGATAACATCATCCGGCTGGTTACGGATGATGCCTGCCAGGGAAAGGTCATGGCTGAAGTGCTGGCTTCTCACAATATCAAGGATTTAATTCCCATCTACAGGGACGATCTCTGGGGCCAGGATCTGCTCAACGCCACTAGAGAATGCTTCGAAGCCAGGAACGGGATGGTTGGCAAAGGAGTGGCGTTCAAGCCCAACAGCACTAGCTATTTGGCAGAGGTTGAAGCCCTTGGAGCAGAGGTGAAGAATGCCAGCGCTATTTATGGCGCGGATAAGGTGGGCGTCTACCTGATATCCTTTGATGAGGGAGCCAAGATCATGGCCTTGGCGGCCAGGGATCCAGTCCTCTCCTCAGTGAGATGGTTCGGCTCGGACGGCATCGCAAACCTGGCCGAACTGGCGCAGAACAGCGCCCTCGCCCAGTTTGCCGTCAAGACAGGCTTCATCACACCCGTATACGCCGGTGAAGAAGGCCGTGCGCTCTACAAGAATCTGAGCGAGGCCATTATGCGCATTACGGGCTCGAAGCCCAATGCTTATGCTGTAACCGCCTATGACGCCCTCTGGATAGCGATGGAGGCAGAGCTTCTCGCCGGAAGCGGCAACACATCTCAGTTGAGAGCGGCTCTTCTGCAGATAGTCAACAACTACTGTGGAGCAACGGGCCGTTATATGCTGAATGAGGCGGAAGACAGGGATTTTGCTGACTACTCTCTTCTGCAAGTCGAGAAAACCGATAAAGGATGCGCCTGGAAGAAAGTGGGATTATACTATGCCGACTTCAATGAGAGCGGACTGGAGTGGATGGATTAGGGAGATCTCACTTCAGATTCTTCCACATGCGCACTGCATGCTTTCCCCGCCCGTAATAGTGCCTGACCAGCTCTCTCTCCCGGTAGCCTGCTTTTCGATAAAGCTCCAAAGTCTCTGGTTTCTCCAGGGCAGCCTCCAGCCGAATCGCCCTTGCGCCCTGGCCTCGCAGCGTCTCCTCCAGAGCCAGGATGAGCCTGCTGCCGACGCCTCTCCTTCGGAAAAGGGGATGGACATCCAAGGTGTAAACCGCACCTCCGCTGCCGCTGGCGTACCCCATGACGAAGCCCACGACCTTCCCATCATCGCAGGCCACTAGAGCCACGGAATGGCGGATGAGGTAGGCGAACATTCCGGGAGGGAAGGCGGTCTCCTCCGGGAAGCATAGCTCCTCAATCTGCACAATCTGGGCCAGATCTCCAAGCTCAGCTCTCCGAACTCTCATTTTTCTCTGAGCCTTTTTCCAAGACCTGTCTCACCACATCCTCATAAGCCCCAAAGACCTCAGGCAGCTCGATGGTTCCGACCACGTCTACCACGCCCATTGCCGCGATGGTCTTGCCATCTGCGATTATGGGGGCCACTGAGACCGGGACTCCTTTGTAAGCCCCCTTCTCGGGAATGGTGCGAATGGATCTGCCAGTGCGGATGACCTCTTCCAGGATGGGGCCGCTGTAGACCATATCCAGGACCTTTCCTTTCTCCACCCTGACCCCGGGAAAGTTCGCGCTTCGCAGCGTCACGGGAAGCCTTATGATCTCATTGATCGAGAGGGCGAGCGGAGCCAGGTCCTTCGACCTGGCATCCTCAGATATCACTAGCCTGGCCATGCTGATAATATTGGACTGCAATATCAAATAAATGCTGCCCTTCTTGCTCCATTCATCCGGAAATTTTTTAAGAGCACTTCCTCTTCAGAAGACGCGCCTGGAAGCCATGATACTTGGCAAAGCCCTCGGCGTCCTTCTGGCTCAGGGTTTGGGAGTCGAAGGAGACCATGTCCTGCGCATAAAGCGCGTCGGGAGACTGGCGTCCCACGGGAATGGCGCTGCCGCAGAAGAGCTTCATCTTCACCAAGCCGTTGACCCTCTTCTGAGACTGATCTATGAAGGCATTCAGGTCGGCGAAGAGCGGGTCCTCGACCAGGCCCATATAGGCCAGCTCCGACCAGGCCTCGTCCACCATGACCTTGAAGCGAAGCTCGGCCCGGGAGAGAACCAGATGCTCGAGATCCCTATGTGCGCCTAGAAGAATTGTAGCCGCAGGATGCTCGTAGTTCTCGCGAGCCTTCAGCCCCAGCACCCTATCCTCGATCATATCCGTTCTGCCCACGCCATGCTCTCCGCCGATTTGGTTGAGCCGGCCGATCAGCTCCAGGCCGTCCATCCTTATGCCATCCAAGGAGACTGGCACGCCCTGCTCAAAGCCGATCTCCACCAGCTGGGCGGGCTTGCTCGCACTGGGGGAACGGGTCCATTCGTAGATCTCCTCCGGCGGCTCGAAGTAGGGGTCCTCCAGCCTGCCTCCCTCGATGGATCGTGACCAGAGGTTCTCATCGATCGACCAGGGCCTCTCCTTGGAGACGGGCACATCGATGCCGTGCTCTTGCGCATACTCGATCTCCCACTCCCGGGCCAGATCCAGTTCCCTCATGGGGGCGATGACTCGGCAGTCCGTGGCCCTGAAGATGGCCTCGAAGCGAAGCTGGTCGTTGCCGCGCCCCGTGCATCCATGCGCCAGGTTCTTTATGCCTGTCTTTTTGGCGATCTCAACCGCCTTGCTGGCAATGAGTGGCCTGGCGATGGCCGTTCCCAGCACGTATCCCTCATAAGAGCCGTTGGCTTTGATGAGCGGGAAGAGGCACGTCTTTACGAACTCTTTCCTGGCGTCGATGACGTAGTGCTCATCGGCCAGCTGCTTTGCCCTCAGGTTTCCGCGCTCGATATCTGTTCTGGGCTGGCCGACGTCCACAAGAACGGTAACGACCTTATCAAATCCATAGCGTTCTCGGAGGAGCGATATGCAGACAGAGGTATCCAGGCCTCCAGAATAGGCCAGTACAACTTCAGACACGAAGGTTCACCGCTTTCGTACAAGAGGCCTGGTCGATTTAACTTTATCTCTTCTCTTGGGCGACAACTCTATAACTGCTACGAAAAAAATGGGAGCCAATGACCCAGCTAATCAAGACGGCCGCTTTCAGCGTGGACTTTGATCGGGACACACGGGCTCTGCAGGCTCACGGCGCCCTGACACCGATGATCCAGCCTGTTTTGAAGATGATAAACCAGAGGCTGGTAGAGGAGAAGCCCGCCCAGGTTCGGCTGAAGGATATCGTTGCCAGCACCTGGCTGCCGCCCATCCCCAGCGGGCCTTTCCAGAGGCTTCTCCTCAACGAGGCGCGCATCGCTATTGGCCGGTCCGTGCCTCAGACCGTCTCCATCGAGGTCACGAGACTTTGCGAAGCCAATTGCGATCACTGCCTGATCAAGGAGGGAACTGGAGAGCCCAGCCAAGAGGAAATCTTTCGCGTCGTGGATGAGGCCCTGGATATGGGCGCCTGCATCATCACCTTCACGGAAGGCGATCCTCTCCTGCGAGAGGACATCTTCGAGCTGATCAAATACGTTGATCCCGAGAAGGCTGTGGTTAACCTCTTCACCCCCGGCCTGGAGATGACTGTAGAGAAGGCGGTCAAGCTCAGAGAAGCCGGTCTTTATAATCTTATCATCGGCATTTACAGCCCAAATCCTTGGGAGCATGACAGGGTGCGAGGATTAGAAGGGGCCCATGCCAAGGCTGTGGAGGCCATCCGCATAGCTCTGCAAACGGGCCTTTTGGTCACCATGTCCTGCCATGTGAAGTCAGGGCAGGTAGATCAGATAGCAGAACTCTATAAATTTGCAGCGGAGCTGGGAGTGCAGGAGCTGTCCATCTGGGAGGGCATACCCAAGACTTTGGAAGAGCAGCTCACTCAGATCGAGAGAGAGAAGATCATCGGCATCTACAGAAAGATCAACTCCACGTCAGGAGGCCCGCGCCTCTTCGCTAACACTTACTTCGAGGGCCAGATGCTGGGCTGCATGGCCGGGAGAAGGTGGCTGCATGTGGGCGTGGATGGCGGCATCAGAGCCTGCCCATACCTGCAGGAGAGCTACGGCAATGTGCACGAAAGCTCCCTCAAAGATGCCTGGAAAGCCATGAGGAGATCGGGGGAGTTCGAGGGCTTCGTCTGCACCTGCCCAGCCCAAGACATCCTTGCCTGAATCCTCGGACCTTTCTTGTTCTCTTTCTCCATGTTCCTTCCATGTCCTTTCTTCCAATTATTCTTGCAGAAGCTTTATTTAGTCAAAATTTATTAATAATATTCATAAGATGGCAAATCTGCTCTCTTGACACACCAGGCAATACCTGAATAAAAGTCATGGAAAATTATTAGTACAGATATGGGCTTTATCAGATCAGAGGTAGGACATGGGCTTCATGAGCGGCTTCAAGGAGAGCCTTGGGGCCTGGATAAAGAAGATATTCAAGAAGAAGCGGGCTAAGATTGGAATTTACGGCCCGCCGAATGCAGGTAAGACCACCCTGGCCAACAGGATTTTGCATGATTGGAACGAAGGCGATAGCTTCGGCCAGGTCTCGTCCATTCCCCACGAGACCCGCAGGGCCATGAGGAAGGAGGGAGTGAAGATCAACGCCAACGGCTCGAGCATCGAACTGGACATAGTAGATACGCCGGGGATGGCCACCAAGATCGATTTCAAGGAGTTCATGGCTCATGGCCTCCCCGAGGCTGAGGCCAAGAAGAGGGCCAAGGAGGCCACGGAAGGTGTCATCGAGGCCATCAAGTGGCTGGACGACTTGGACGGCGTGCTTCTGGTTATGGACTCAACCGAGGATCCTTACACTCAGGTCAATGTGGTGGTGATAGGCAACATGGAGGCCAGGAAATTGCCGCTTCTCATTGTGGCCAATAAGATGGATCTACCCAATGCCTCCCCAGCCCGGATCAAGGCTGCCTTCCCGCAGCATGCCATGGTGCCGATCTCGGCCCTGGACGGATCGAACATAGACGAGCTTTATCAGGCGATAGCAACTCATTTCGGGTGATCTTGATGAGAGAAGTGCAGATGGACCTTATCTCCGGGGAGAAGCTGGAGAAGATGACCTCCATGGAGAAGGTCAGACTTATCCTGGACAAGGTCAAGGCGGGGAAGATTGTGGTTCTTGAGAGCGGGCTCACCCCCGACGAGGAGGTACGACTGATTGAGATGACGATGACCGAGATCAGGGTGGATGAGTTCTCTGGAATAGAGATCGAGAGCTATCCTTCCAGGAAGGAAGGATCGTTCTTGGACAAGCTCTTGGGAAAGGCCCTCAAAGGGAGAATGACCGTTATAGGACCCGCTAATCAGATCCGGACAATTGAGAAGGATAAGTACCAGATCATCACCAAGGTTTCCGTGGGGGATTAGATGCCTCACATCTGTACCCGCTGCAACAACACTTTCGAGTCTGGAGAGGACATCCTGAAGGGCTGCCCTGTCTGCGGCTGGAAAAAGTTCATGTTTGTACGCAGGCGGACGGCAGAGGACCGATTGCAATCGGAGCAGATCATAACCAAGGCCATGGGCGTGAGGAATCCTCCCAAGGGACCGCAAAAAGATGAAACGGAGCCGGAGAGGGCATCGCCCTCCCTGCAGCTTCCCGTTTCACAGCCTCTTCCCAAGATCAGTCCTGAAACTGCCCCTCATGGGGAAGAGATGGCTGTGGAGGGCGAGAAGCTGGAGAGCATCAAGATAACTGCACCAGGAACCTACGAGCTGAATTTGCCGTCCCTCTTCGAAAGGGACGAGCTGATCATGGCGGTGAAGGAAGGAACTTATTTTATAGATCTCTCATCCGTCTTCAGAAAGGGCAAGAAGGATTGAAGATCAAGCCTTCACTCTGATCTCCATATCCTTCCAGTCCTGGCCTACGCCTCTCAGGGATTCGGCCATGGCGACGACGACATTGCCGATGATCTCCTGGGTGAAGGCGTTCAAAGGAATGCTCTTGCCGTCAACATTCAGCTCGACATTCATTTTATTCCTCTCTTCGATCTATTGAGCCTGCCGTCCATTTAGGCGCCTTAGGCTCCGCCAAAGATAGCTATGGGCAGAGTGTAGACAGAGGGACCGGCGGAGATGGCCTGAGGAAGGGTGAAGACAGTGCCAGCCTCAGTGGTGATGTTAGTGTTCTTAATAGCGAAACTGGGAGTGATGGTTACCGGATTTGCGCCCATGATCAAAGTCGCCGGCATAGTGGACGAAACCTTCTTTCCCAAAGTGCTGAGTTCTGCCACTTGGATATTCGCATTACCGCCCAGGGCTGTTGGCGCGATGGTCGGCATGGTTGGCGACACCTGTGGCAAGGAAATCACTTGCTGAGTCGGTTTTTTATGTAAAGTGCTCAATTCCAGAACACCTGCGGCGCTGGCCGTTGCCATAACACCCGCAAGGAGAACTGCAACGACAAATGCAGTGAGAATTAACCTCATTCATGAACCTCCTTTCTCTAAGTGGGTATCTAGTTCCACTCCATCTTCAGCTACGTGAGCTTTAACCATTTATTCCTTTTGCTGATTGTTCTTGGGCTTGATACCTGTGGCATGAGATGTTCATGCTTATTCACTTTTATATTATATTAAATTTGAATTAACAATTTAAATAAAGAGTTTACGATGGACTTTATCCTTATTGGTTAGTGATAAACATTCTATTTAATTACACAGAAATGATGTATTTGCAAAATTACTTAATTAATAACGAAAAATTGATATATAATGGAGTTGCCAGATGACTTGGCGAAGAGCAATCTGGGAAGAGTGCATGATAGATTCTTCCCATACCCCCGATTTCTTCGCCTCTATCCATCCATCTCTACCCTCTTAGCTCTGGGATTCTGATTATTGCTGATTGTCAACCTCGAAGGCTATCCATCATAGCCATCAGCTCAGCCAATCGGGCCTTGGGAAGAAATAAATAAAAAAGGACTCAGACAGATTCCGAGAAGGCATCGAGGGCATCGGCGAATTTATAGCATGAGCTGCTTGAGCAGGGGCTGTTGAAGCCCTGACCGATGCCGCTCTGACTGCCGATATTTGGCTTATTCACGCAATCTGCTTCGAAGCATGGTGCATTGAATGTGGGCTGGTTTCGGAAGAGTATTCTCCTGTTGATCTCAAAGGATCCCAGATACTCCTCATGCTCCTTCAAGCTCTTCTGGCCGAGAGTTATCTGTTTGGCGTCGATGAGGTAGAATCCTGTGAAGTTGTCCGCTGTCTTGAATTCAGCCGTTTTCTTCTCAGATCCCGTCTGCAGATTAAAGCTCTGGCTCTTGAACTCCATCTGCTGCACGTTATAGCTCTGCAGTAGCTTGGCCCCAACTCCTCCAAAGATCGCCGAACTCTTGAAGCTCTCCGTTCCTATGAGGGAGTCTCCGGGTCTGAGAGCATTGTAGCTATCAACCGCATCCTGCTCCTCGAAGTTCGGATTTCTGCCCTTGGAATTATCTACCAGGTACTCGTTCTTAACTAGGGCATCTACAGTACCGCTGAATAATACTTCTTTGTTGGACTTGATTCCCGAGTTCATGGACCGAACGTCTTTATTAAGCTGGAACAGGCCGGTTCCACTGATAGCCGTTTCCGAAGCATAATCTAAATCCTGTACTTTGAATTTTCCTTCTCCGGGCCTGGATCTGCAGCACCTACCCGATGCGTCCACAGTAAAATTATACGGTCCGGCAATGGCATTCATATCCGGCGCGACAAGGAGCTTCTCCGAATGTGTGCCGCCTGATGGAACTTGCAGACTGATGGTCGTCCAGCTGAACCATTCTGGCGGACAGTTCTTGGAGCTTACGCTCAGCTTGGCTTCCACTTCGGACGGACCACTATTTTTTACATTAACCAAGAACTCCAAGGTCTTTCCTTGAGTTATATATGGGTCTTTCGGCTCGGATTGAGGCCCCACCGGGTCCACGCTGACTGTTAGATATGCAAGGGAGCCCGAACAGGGGCTCGGCAAGTAGGAGGGCAAAGATGGCTCGTACGGAGTAGGCAGGACACTGCTCGTACTGCCGTCCGGTCCGTTGCCCAGATCCTCCACCGTGGCCGAAGCCTGGAAAGCTATCAGAATTAGTATTAGCAACAGTCTCTTCATGCTCACCCCCATAAAAAGGAAAAAAAAGAAAAGCTGCTGGGCTATTTCAGCCTAGCAGTCTATGCCTTCACACGGTGCGTGGAGATCCTCAGGTACCGGGTTTTCATGGAACTTGATGGTCTTCTCGGCCTCGAATGTTCCTGTGAACATCTCGTGAGCCTTGATGTCCTTGTAGAAGATCTTGTGCCAGGTAGCGTCGGTGCCCCATGTACCATTGAAGCTGTTCTTGATCTCGATGCCAATCAGGTGGGACGGGATGTATGTGTTATCGTAGGAGGTCATATTGGAAGTGACCCAATCGGTGTGTCTGCCTGCAGCCTTGAGCTTCTTGTTGAGGTCATCTGGACTATCGTTTCTCTTTAGCCGGTAGGGCGTCGTCGAGGCAAAGAAGGACGTCTCATCTTTCTCCATCTCATTGACGGAGAACATCTCCTGAACATCAGCCCCGATGCCACCGTAGAATGCCTTGGAATGCAGATATTTTCCGCCGACTAAAGGCGTTGCGCCAGCATAGGTCATCTTGGTGGTCTCATAGAGATTCAAGCCGGACTCATTGCCGTCGTTGACCGAGCTAACGTTCCTCCTCAGCTTATCTGCATCCTGCGAGTAAGCATGCGTCGAATCCAGCTCCAGGTCGCCGTCGCCAGCCATGGTGTTGTAGTACTCGAGAGCTATCTTCTTGTCGATTATCGATGTGCTGACATCGACCACTCCCGTTCCAGCCACCTTTTGGTTCTCACAGAACTGTTCATACTGCACTGGCGGTACCAATGGTGGGCTTGCCAGCACCGTGCCGCAACCCCCGATAAGGGCAATCGCCAACGCTACTACTAATACTACTCCCTTCATTTCTTTTTTTCGCCCCCTTTTTTTAAGTGGTTAATTTTAAGCTATTTCGCCTAATTAGCGAAATTTAGCCTTTGATAAATCTGTTACATTTATATTATATAAATCTATCCTTCAAAAATTCAAATAATAAACATGATATTCTACAAAGACGTCATTTCGATAAAACGCCCTTGAGGTATTCTAACATTAAATAGGATGACCTGCAAGAGGATATCTCATGTCCTCCTATCTGGAGCATCCGCTTCTCAGGCCGCAAACGGTGGAGAAGCGGCTCTTCCAGTTGGATCTGGCAGCCACCGCCCTCAAGGCCTCCAGCCTCATAGTTGTGCCCACGGGCCTTGGCAAGACCGTCATCGCTCTCATGGTTCTTCTTGCCCGGCTGGACAAAGGCAAGGTCCTCTTCCTGGCCCCGACGAAGCCTCTGGTGGAGCAGCACGCCAACTTTTTGCAGCGCGTGCTGAAAGAAGAGGACATGATAGCGATGATGACCGGGGAGAGCGCACCGGAGCGGCGAGCCGAGGCCTGGAAAGAAGCTCGCATAGTGGTATCCACGCCGCAGGTGATCGAGAACGATCTTCTCTCCAGGAGGATCGACCTCAAGAATGTCTCTCTCGTGATCTTCGATGAGGCCCACCGGGCGGTGGGCAACTATGCTTATGTCTATATTGCAGAGCGTTACGCCCGCGAGGCGGCAAGCCCTCTGGTGCTGGGGATAACCGCCAGCCCCGGCAGCCAGAGCGAGAAGATCGCAGAGATCTGCACCAACCTGGGGATCGAGCGAATCCAGACCCGCACGGAACGCGATCCAGACGTGGCCCCTTTTGTGCACCAGAGGGAGATCGAGTGGGTGAAGGTGACGGTCCCCGAGGAGCTTCTGAAGATAAGGGCGAGGGTGGAAGAAGTGCTGCAAGACAGGATCGATGATCTGAACCGGCTGGGGGTCTCCCCGGCCAGAATTGATCCCAGAGCATCAAAGAAGGAGCTGCTGGCGCTCCAGGCCATGCTTGTGACCTCGGCCAAGAGGCAGCCGAACCCAGCAACCTTCAAGGGAATCTCGGTGATGGCTGAGATTTTCAAGCTTCATCACGCGGTGGAGCTGGCCGAGACGCAAGGGACGGATGCCTTGGCCAGCTACTTCCAGAGGCTGCAGGGCGAGGCCCTCTCCAAAAGCGGCTCCAAGGCCTCCCGTCGAATCATGCAGGACCAGAGGTTTGGTCAGGCCATGGATGCCCTGCAGAAGACGAACGTGGAGTACCCCAAGCCTGCCGTCGTGAAGAAGATCCTGCAAGAGCAGATCAAGGCCAAGCCCGACTCTCGCATAATGGTCTTCACCAACTACCGGGATACTGCCTCTGCCCTGCTCAAGTTTCTGAAAGAGGACCAGGGCATAAAGGCGGTGCGGTTCGTGGGCCAGTCCAGCCGCGAGGATGACCAGGGCCTGAGCCAGAAGAAGCAGGCGGAGATACTGCAAAAATTCCGCTCGGGCGATTTCAATGTCCTCATCGCCACCTCTGTGGGGGAAGAAGGAATCGACATCCCGTCCACGGATCTGGTCCTCTTTTACGAGCCTGTGCCCTCGGAGATCCGCAGCATCCAGCGCAAAGGGCGGACAGGCCGGGCCAGAGCGGGAAGAGTGGTAGTGCTAATAGCGAAAGGCACCCGCGATGAGGCCTACTACTGGATCGCGGACCGCAAAGAGAAGACCATGCAAAAGCAGATGCGGGGCCTGAGCAGCCAGGCCCAGGAGTCCCTGGCCAAGGAGTTTTCGGCCCGGCAGATGCAGATCACCGAGGTCCCGGAAGAGCCTGAAGGGATTGCAAGCGTTTTTGTCGATCCCAGGGAGCGGGAGATGGGCAAGCTCCTGGAGGCCAAAGGAATGGAGGTCACCCTCAAGAGCCTGGAGGTGGGAGACTATGTGGTCAGCGAAAGAGTGGCCATTGAGCGCAAGACGGCTCAGGACTTCGTGGCGTCCATAATTGATCCGCAGCGAAACCTCTTCCGGCAGATCGCAGACCTATCCCGAACCTATGCCAAGCCGATCCTGATTCTGGAGGGAAGAGATCTTTACACCAGAAACATCAGCCCGTCATCGATCCAGGGCGCTCTGGCTTCCATCGCCGTCGATTACGGGGTTCCCATAATCCCCACGGAGGATCAGGATGAAACGGCCCAAGTCATCGCCCTGCTCGCCGCCCGGGAGCGAAAAGAAGGCCGGGAGCCGAAAGTGCACGGCCACAAGACCGCCCGCACATTGAAAGAGCAGCAGGAGTATCTGGTATCGGCCATACCGAGCGTCGGACCGGCGGTGGCCAGGAAGCTGCTCCGCCATTTCGGTTCCATCGAGAGGATCATGACCGCTTCAAAAGAGGAGCTGCGGCAGGTGGAACTGGTGGGGCCAAAGATTGCAGAGAGGATACGAGAGCTGGTGGGCGAGGAGTATAAAGGTTGATCTGGCTGCGAGCTTCCTTGCGGCAATGGGCATGAGGCTCTCACCATCTCTGTTTTCAATCAATTCAAGCCGTCTAACCCAAGCGAGCTGCGGATCAGACCCTCCAGCTCGGACTTGGGATGATTTCCGATATGGCTGTAGACAAGGGTTCCGTTTTTAAAGACAAGCAGCGTTGGATACCCTGAGACGTGATACTTCTGCTTGGTCTTCCTGTTCTGGTCAATGCAAAGCTTGCCGAATACGACCTGACCTCGGAGATCCTGTGCCATTTCATCGAAGGTTGGGCCGAATAACTTGCAGGAACCGCATCCGATCTTCCAGCAGTCTATGACCAAGGGCGAGTAAAGCTTCACCAGGGAGTCAAGGTTCCCGTCCTTTACCGTCACGGGAGAATCTGGAAACTCCTGCAAACCGCTCGCAGGGGCCAGTGCCAGCAGCAGGCAAAGGATAGATAGAGGCAGCAAATTTGCGGACATCTTATCAGCATCCTCATTCATTAAACCATGCTATCAAGCTATATTATCATACTATAAATACATAGTGGGTAATTAAAATATCGCAGTGTTGTTGATAATATTAATATTATTATTCCATCAATTAACTATCTCCAAAACAAGGTCTGCAACGACCGAAAGGTATATCAAATAGCTCCCCTCTTTATAAAAGGCTGCATAAGCGTCGCTTCAATTGAGTTTGATGGGATGTTTGTAGCAAGGATCGATTCTCGGAATCGATGCCAAAGGTAAGTGAAATAAATGGAAAGATACGGAAGCAGCAGAGGCGGCTTCAACCGAGGCCCAAGAGAGATGCACGATGCGACCTGTGCAGAGTGCGGAAAGACGTGTCAGGTTCCCTTCAAGCCCGATGGCTCCAGGCCAGTGTACTGCAGCGATTGCTACCAGAAGCACAAGCCTGCCAGGCCACCCAGAAGATACTAAGCTGATCTATCGCATTAGCGATTGTTTCCAGTAGGATATCTATCCATTCACGGGGATAATTGGGGCAGGGCACGATTTGTGGGCCCTGCAGGACTTATTTTTCTGTTATTCTGATCTGAATTCGGCCTCAAGGCACTTTATCCAGCCCAGGCCCGGCGTATCAAAGTACTCGTTCCTTCCTGTTCTCTGCCGCTCCATCTCCTGCATGCTGTGATATGCGGCTACTCTTCCACCGGCTTCTAAAAAGATCTGCCGGAGATCCTCATCTGAGTAGCATCTGATCTCCTTTTGGCCCGTGCTCTCTTTGATCAGGGAAAAGATGGTCCTTGGTATCATCCTGCGGGACGGCTCGACAAAATCGCAGGGCAGCAGATACTCCAGGATGAAGATGCTTTTCCCGGAAGACCGAAAGCTGAAGATGATGCGCTTCAAAGCTTCCTCAGAGATATAGTAGCTGATGCCCTCCAAGACAACGATAGTGGCGATATCGCGGCGATATCCCGCCCGGCAGAGCTCCTCTTGGAGGCTTTCGGATGCTATGTCTGCAGTGATGCACCTTAACCTGTCTGCGACCTCGGGAGCGGTCCTTTTGTAGAGCGCCTCCTTCTCGGCCATGCCTGCAAGGTCAACCTCAAAGACTCTGCTGATCTGAGAAGAGCACTGCAGCAGCAGCTCCAGACCCAGAGGTGACTTTCCGGCAGCCAGCAGGACCACCTGGCTCCAATCAAGGGCCCGCAGATGCTCTGCGATCTGATGGCGGATGAAGTGCTTGCGGTTTAGGATCACCTCGCCGTACCAATCGCAGGCGGCCTGGCAGCGGCAAAAGAGGTCAGCGCCCGAGGAGAGGTCGAGCTGGCGGACGAACTCGCCGACGGGGCCTTTTTCATACAGGGGCAAAGCCCAGGCCATGACCAGGGCCGCTGTGGGTTCGAGCTTTAATTTATCCATGAAATTTCTCATAGCTTCAGAACCATTCCATCGCAGGCCACGACGAGGTTTTGGAAATCTGAAGCAGTTTTCGCGGCGTCCCGGCGTTCCTGAATTGTCCTGTACCGCTCTGCGTCAAAGTGGGTCAGAGCCAGTCGCTTCGCCTGGGCCCGCCGAGCGATCTGGGCCGCGCTCTGCGGGTTGAGGTGAGGCCATTCTGAACACTCCTCCCCAGGCCGAAAAGAGCACTCGGCGATGAGAAGGTCGGCGTCCTCGGCGAGGCGCACTGCGTTCTCGCAGACGCCCGTGTCCGGGCAGTAGGCCACGACCTTGCCGTCCAGCTCGAAGCGATAGCCCATGCAAGGGGCGGCGTGCACCAGGAAGCGGCACTCCAGGGGGAAGGGCACCTTGTAGGGCCCCTCGGAGAGCTCGCGTACCTCGACAGGGAAGGGCAGCTCCGGCATTGGGACGGTGAAAGGCTTGTTGATAATAGTATTCAGAACATCTTTCGTGCCCTCCTGGCCAAAGATTCGCAGGGCCTGAGGGAAGCGGAACTTATTTAGGATGTGCAGGCCCTCGATGTGGTCCAGGTGGAAGTGAGAGAGGAAGAGGTAGACGGGCCTGTCGTCCTGGATGTAGCGGTCGGCCTTGTGGATGCCGTTGCCTGCGTCCAGCAGGATGTGGTACTTTTCGGAGCTGATGAGGGTGCAGATGGTGTTGCCGGTGCCGGTGTCGTACCAGCCGTTGGTGCCGAGAAAGACGATGTCCATGTTAATTTTCCTGAGTGTGGGGACCTTGCCACTCTTCCAGCTTCTGACGGACTTTCTCAGCCTGGGGGCTTTCGATCTGCTCGAAGATCTTGAGCGTTGATTTCGCACTATCGATAGCTTCCTGCCGCTGGCCTAGCTTATCAAGCGCCAGGCTCTTGTTGAAGAGAGCGTCACCCTCTCCTCGGCGGTATTCCTTCTTTTGAAAGATTCCCAGCGCTTGATCACAGTAATCGACGGCCCTGCTGGCCTCACCGAGGTCAGCATAGACTTTGCCCAAATTGCAGAGCGCCTCTCCCTCAATTTTCCGATATTCGATCTTGCGAACGATGTCCAATGATTGCATGCAGTGTTCTATGGCTTTGTCAGTCTCATTCAAGTATGAGTAGGCTTTACCCAAATTGCAGAGATTTTCTCCTTCAATCATCCGGTCCTCGATCTCGCGGGCGATGGCCAGGGCCTGCTCGTAATAATCGATGGCCTTGCGCGTCTCGCCCAGGCCGGAGTAAGCGTTTCCCAGGTTGCCCAAGGCTGTTCCTTCGCCCCGTCTGTCCTCGATCTCGCGTGAGATAGCCAGGGCCTGCTCATGATAATCGATGGCCTTGCGCGTCTCGCCCAGGCCGGAGTAAGCGTTTCCCAGGTTGCCCAAGTGGGCCCCTTCGGCCCGCCTGTTCCCGATCTCGCGTGAGATAGCCAGGGCCTGCTCATGATAATCGATGGCCTTGCGCGGTTCGCCCAGGTCAGAGTAGGCAAGGCCCAGATTGCCCAAGTGGGCCCCTTCGGCCCGCCTGTCCTCGATCT
>Ga0315294_10003005_pt1 | contig 18332 bp, 13 predicted proteins | sample YL17G13_40_MG_FD_203626 | JGI IMG/M metagenome (GOLD analysis project Ga0315294, IMG submission 203626) | Sediment microbial communities from Yellowstone Lake, YNP, Wyoming, USA - YL17G13_40 | ecosystem: Environmental > Aquatic > Freshwater > Lake > Sediment | place: USA: Wyoming | collected...
CCGCGCTCTTCGATGTGTTCGACAAGGGGCAGGAACTGTCAACCGAGGCCATTCTGGACAGCCTGAAGTCAACGGTTCCTCTCTCCAGGACGATGAAGGAGGAGATTGACGGGCTTCGAGAGTGGGCGCGTGATCGCGCGCGGCCGGCCAGCCATAAGCAGACCTTCGCCGCCATGTCCGGCCGGCAGATAGAGCTATGAGATCCGCGAACCGGGGCAGGGGCGGCAGGCCGATGCTGGCCGTCACTATGGGCGATCCGGCGGGTATCGGCCCGGAGGTCGTGCTCGGCGCGCTCAAGAGCAAGACCGTGTACGAGCGCGCGGTCCCGGTCGTCATCGGAAACCTGGCCGTTCTCAGGCGGTGTGCCGAGACTGTCGGGATGGATATCCGCCTCGAAGCAGTGGACGGACCGGAGCGCGCCCGCGGTGAGCCCGGCCTTGTGGAAGTAACTGACATCGCCGTGCCCGGAATCGAGAGCGTGGCGCCGGGGAAGGTACAGGCAGTCGGCGGCGTGGCGGCGGATGCCTTCATCCGAAGGGCCTGTGAACTCGCGCTGGAAGGACGGATTGATGCTATCTGCACCGCTCCGATCAGCAAGGAATCGCTTCGAGCCGCCGGCATCCGGGAGATCGGACATACGGAGCTGCTGGCGAAGTACCTGAACTCGCCGGATCCGCTCACCCTCTTCGTCACGGAGAACATGCGCATCTTCTTCCTGTCACGTCATCTCTCCCTTCGCGAGGCGATTGACTACCTCACCGAAGATCGGCTCCTCGCGATGATCCGCCGGGTGAACGCCGTCATGAAGGGCCTGGGCTTTCTCCGACCCCGGATCGCCGTCGCCGCGCTGAATCCTCACGCCAGCGATGGCGGGCAGTTCGGCGATGAGGAAGCGAAGATCATATCCCCGGCGGTCAACCGCGCCCGAAACGAGAGGATTGATGTGACCGGCCCGATAGGTGCGGACTCCGTCTTTCACCAGGCGCTCGAAGGTCGGTTCGACTGCGTGATTTCCCTCTACCACGACCAAGGCCACATTGCCGCGAAGACCCGTGACTTCTTCCGCACCGTTACGGCCACGCTCGGGCTGCCGGTCCTGCGGACCTCGGTTGATCACGGCACCGGTTTCGACATCGCCTGGCAGGGGAAGGCGAGCAGTATCAGCATGGAGGCGGCGATCCTGGCGGCGTGCGATCTCTTGGCTGGAGCCGTGTGACGCCGCGCGGGAAGGCGGGATTCGGACGCACGTGTGGTAACCTGGTAATTCTACCTGTAATTTGTAGAGCACTTTACCTGCCGGCTTCTCTATGGTAGAATGGACGCGGATTATTTGCGAACGGCCGTCCTTTCCTGCCCCTGCGGTTAAAACCACGGCTACGAATGCACGAAGTCCCCCTACGGGGACTATATCCACAGTGTCCGGAGGGACACTTTGTGCCTACGTTGCCGTGAATTCATTCGCACGGGGAGGAAGCACTCTGTGTCAACATTACGCTCCTCATGAATAATGCAGGTGGAATGCCGAATGGAGGTATCCTGTGGTACATGCTCGCCCGGCCGCTGAGGGGCGCCTGATCGTCACACTCCTGTTCGCGTTCACAGTCCTCGGGACGTTTCCGGTCTTTGCCGCGGAAACTCCTTACCTTTACGGCATACACGACCACGATCCGGTGCCCGGCGAATACCTGAGCCACATCAAGAGCGTGGTCTCGGGCGGATGGGTCACGTCTACGGTTGCCGTCGGGCACGATCCGTCCGATCAGGGCAGCGTTGATTTCTCATGGTTTCCCGGCCAGGGCCACACGGTGATCTGCAGGATAAACAACGGCTACTTCCCGAACGGGACGATTCCGCTGCCGGCGGATTATGCCAACTTCGCGCAGCGGTGTGCGAACTTCGTCAAGAACTCGCAGGGATGCGAAATCTGGGTGATCGGCAACGAGACGAACATCGCCGGGGAATGGCCTGCTTCCGGCACTCACCTGTCATACGTGTCGCCGCAGAGCTATGCCGATTGTTTCCGCCAGTGCTACGATGCCATCAAGGCTGTCAGGCCGACTCACAAGGTGATCCCTCAGGCTCTCGCGCCGTGGAGCGGACCATGGGGGCCGGGCACCATAGGTGGTTACACCCACGATGGCAATCCACTGAACTGGGTTGACTACATGAACCAGATGCTCACCACCATCAAGAGCTCCGGCGGCATTGATGGCATAGCCGTGCACGTCGGCTCCCGAGGATACGCATACGCCGACATCCACAGTACGACCAAGGTGAACGCGGGCGGCAAGTCCCTGTATTGGAGCTTCTACGTCTACAAAGACTGGGTTGACTACGGGATCCCGCAGAACCTCTACCACCTGCCGCTTTACATCACGGAGTCCAACGGATACTACTACTGGAAAGGCGGGCACCCGGAGAATCCTTCGAAGCACTACCTGGGGGGCTGGATGCAGGAAGTTTACGCGGAGATAGATCGCTACAACCGCGAAGTCGCGATCCCCCAGGGGAAGCCGGTCTTCCGCTGCCTGAACACATATCGGTGGTGCGCGTGGTGTGACGGCTGGAACATAGACGGCGGCGATAACCCGTATAAGGGTCTGATCCTGAGCGACCTGGACGCGGCTCTGGCGTTCCGGTATACCTGGCCCCAATCGGGGGCAGGCCCATCCGCGTGGTCGGACGACTTCAACGACGGCGTCCTCGACGAGAGTGCTCCGGAGCCTCAGTGGGGGTTCGGCCAGACGGACGGCGGCGCCGTCCAGGAAACGGGCGGCTATTTGAAACTCACAGGTACGACCGGCAGTGCGTCAACCGCTCACGTCAACAACAAGAATTACCTGCTGTACGACAATTTCACGATCCGCGCAAAGGTCTACCTGGCGAACTCCGGAGCGACCACGCCCGGCGAGTCGAATGCTGAGATTCGGTTCCGAGCGAATTCGAGCGGAATCGGCTACAGCCTGTCGTTCAAGGCGGGCGATAGCCCGGGCGTGATCAACCTTCGCCGGAGCGATACGTGGGAGGTTATCCAGGGAAAGCAAGTCAATTACGATCTGCCGAGCGGGACGACTCTCTACGTTACCATCGAGTGCGACGGAACCGCCATCAAGATCAAAGTAGGCACCACGGATGGCGGGAGCGAAGTCGTGAACTGGGATCTCACCGACAGCACGTTCACGTCGAAGGGATGCTTCTGGCTGTTCAAGTACCACATGCTGGATTGCAGGTGGGATTACTTCAACTGCGAGCCGAAGGCGACCGGCATTCAGGGGATCGTTTATGATTCCCTTGGCAACCGGATGGCCGGCGCGACGGTCAGTACCAGTACAGGCGGATATTCCACAACGTCGAATCCGGATGGGACGTACGCGATCACGGGGATGAGCCCCGGTACCTACACAGCGTCCGCCTCCAAGATCAATTACACAACGCACACTGTGGAGGGCATCAGCGTTGTCGCAAACCACATGACGACCGTTGACTTCACGCTCGTGGACGCGACTCCGCCGACGACGCCGGTGGTTGTGGATGAGGGAGACTATCAGACTAAGGCGGACAGCATGACGTTCTCGTGGACCTGCTCTGATCCGGAATCGGGCATCTACGGGTACAGGTGTGCGATCACCAGCACCACTTCGCCGCTCGATCTGATTCCCGGAGGAGAGTGGATCTTCGTTGGGACGGAGACAACTCACACAAGGACAGGCCTATCCCTTGAGAACGGCCAGACCTATTACGCGATGGTGCGGGCCAAGAACTTCGCAAACAAGATAAGCGGGACCGGGATAACTGACGGAATCAAGCTTGCGAAAGGCATGGCGAGCATTGCACTTACGAAGGCCGAACCGAACGGGCTGATGGTCGCGCTCGAAGACAGGCCCGTCACCGCGGGCTTCGGCGACTGCATCTACATAGAGGATCCTGACGGAACGAGCGGCATAAGAATCGCCACTACCGGCATAGGCGAAGGATCGCTTGTGGACATGGCGGGATTCCTTTCCATGGTGAACGGCGAGCGCGAGATTTCGGGCTATTCGGTCAGGGCCGATACCACGGGCGACGTCCCGGACCCTCTCGCTATGGTGAATAAGGCCCTTGGCGGCGCTCAGCTCAACGCGTATACGCCCGGGATCACTGGCGGCGTAGGACTGCACAACATAGGGCTGCTCGTGACCACCTGGGGCAGAGTATCCGAGAGTGGGAGCGGGTACTTCGTGATCTCCGACGGCTCGCTCGCCGGGCTGAAGGTAACGGTTCCGGACGCAGTAGACGAGCCTGCCGACACGAACTACGTCGTAGTCACCGGCATCAGCTCCGTGGAGAACGGCAGCCGGCTTCTCCGCGTGCGGAAGCAGGCTGATATACGCATCTTCGATTGAACCGACCGACTATGTCTCGGCTGCTAACGGCCTCTGGAAATCCTCCGTATCAATCCGGACTTCGTCGCACTCTCGCAGACCGCCTCGGCGACCGCGGGGGCCACGTGCCTATCGAACGCGCTCGGAATGATGTAATCCTCCGCAAGCTCGGCCGGCTTGATGATCGAGGCTATTGCCCGGCTGGCGGCAATGACCATCTCCCGCGTTACCTTCGTTGCATGGCACTCCAGCAGCCCTCGAAACAGGCCGGGGAAGCACAGAACGTTGTTGATCTGGTTCGGGTAGTCCGAGCGGCCGGTCGCCATCACTCGGACATAGGGAGCGGCCTCCTCCGGCATTATCTCCGGAACCGGATTCGCAAGCGCGAACACGATTGGATCACTCGCCATTGCCTTCAGGTCTTCGGCCCCCAGGATGTTCGGCGCTGATACGCCCAGGAACATATCGGCGCCTGCCAATGCCTGCTTGAGCGATCCCTGGAATCTGTCGGCGTTTGTGTGTTCGGCGAGCCACTGCTTGGCCGGGTTCATGTCCTCGGCGCGCCCGGCATAGATAGAACCTGCCCTGTCGCAGGCGATGATGTTCCGTATGCCCGCGGCGAGGAGCATCTTGGTGCATGCTGTACCTGCCGCTCCGGCTCCGGACACCACTGCTCGGAGATTCGCGAGGTCCTTTCCAACGATCTTCACCGCATTCAACAGAGCGGCGAGCACGACTGCCGCGGTGCCGTGCTGGTCATCGTGAAAGACGGGTATATCCAGCTCGTCGGCCAGACGCTCCTCTATCTCGAAGCACCTCGGGGCGGAGATGTCCTCCAGGTTGATGCCGCCGAACGTGGGCGCAATCGCCCTCACCACGCGAATGATCTCCTCCGGATCCTGGGTTGCGAGGCAGATCGGAAAGGCATTCACACCTCCGAACTCTTTGAAGAGCATGGCCTTGCCTTCCATCACAGGCAGAGCCGCCAACGGCCCGATGTTGCCGAGTCCGAGCACTGCGCTCCCGTCGGTGACCACCGCGACGGTGTTTCGCTTGATCGTGAAAACGAATGCCTTCCGCGGATCCTCCGCAATCGCCTCCGATACCCTGGCCACGCCGGGCGTGTATGCCATGGACAGATCATCCCACGTCCGAACCGCGGACTTCGGGCTCACTTCTATCTTGCCTCCGAGGTGCATGGCGAACGTTCGGTCCGTGACGTGGACTATTTCCATGCCCGGCAGTGAGCGGATGGCCGCCAGGATTGCCTTTTCCTGCTGTTCGTCGGCGCTGTCAACCGTTATGTCGCGAATCATTTCGGAGCGGCTGGCTTCAACAATATCAACCGCGCCGACGCTTCCGCCCGCCTCTGCTATCGCGGCAGTCACGGCGGCGAGATTGCCCACTTCGTTCGCGTACTTGACGCGGATGGTTATCCTGTAACCGGGGCTCGGTGCCGTGCGCATTTGTCCACCTCCTGACTGGACGAGATCCGGAGAGTCCCTGTAGTTCAGAGTATACCCGCTGTCGGGCGACTGAGCGTTCCTTGATCGCCACTCTCTATCAGTTGTCCTTGCCGCATTACGGCATCCGCACCGTCACCCGGTGGAGACTCGGCACCGTCCGCAGCAGTTTGCCGTCCGCGTACAGGCTGTAGCCCTTCGGAACACCGGCATACCGCTGGCCGTCCACGCGATCGTCCCAGACGATGCTGAGGAGATGCCCCTTATATGAAACCCTGTCCAGCCGGAAGTGATCCCAGGGCGCGCCGACGACCGGATACAGCTCGATCACGTCGTCGCTCCTCGGCACGAGGCCGCCGACCAGCGTGACGACCAGGTCGTTGTACGTCGAGTGGAAGTAGTCCGGACAGCCGTACATCTGGCCGTCATCCGCGTTGCCCTCCTCGTGGATGTTCGGCTGCCTCCATGTTCCCTTGTCCTCGTAGTGGAGGCTCGTGTATGAGTCGAGAAGCTCCCACAGCCTCTCCGGCGTGACCTTCGGGCTCATGTACGTTCGGATGCCCTGGGCCAGCGCCTGCGCGACAAGGCTCTCCGCGTGCGGCCAGACGGGTCCGTTCCAGTTGCACAGGCGGACCTTCGGCGTGAACATCGGGCACTTCATCGTGCACGTGGTGACCTTCCACGGTCCCCAGAACTCCTCCGGGTCGAGCATGGTCTCGAACGCTCTGACCTGCTCCTTGTCGGGCACGGCGAACGTGAACGGATAGATGCCGACGACCTCCTTCACCATCGCCTTCTCGTCGGTGCCGGTCTTGATGGAGTAGAAGTAGTTCGTCTCGTCGTCCCACATGAGTTCCGTCAGGGCCTGCTTTACCTTGTCCGCGAGGGCATCGAATCCGGCCGCCTTTTCCGTATCACCGAGCGCCCGGTACATCTCCGCCACCGCTCGGGCGTTTGCACAGTAGTAGGCAGTGTAGTCCGGGCGATAGAGGTTCGTCTCCTTGCTCCGGTCGTAGTTGTCGAAGTAGAACCAGGCCGGCTGCCATTCCATGCCGGTAGACCAGTGGCTCGGCGGATTGAGAAGATAATCGCGGAGAGGACGGTCGGTCGCCAGCTTCCCGGCAAATGCGCATTCCGTATCCTCGGCCCACGCCGGGAGAAGCTTCTCCAGTTCGTTCTTGTCCGGATGGACGAGATACGTGTTCCATAGAGTCTGCGATATCCAGTGGGTGTAGCCGCCGAACCTGCGACCGTTCGGCTCGCGCCGCTTTCCCAGGATTTCCGCCTGGCCGTACGCGTATCTGCCGTCCCGAAGCCAGCGCACTTCGTCCATGATGTGGGGCGCGCTGTACGTGATATGCCTCGTGTAACCGCCCCGCTTTCCCTCGTAGAAGCCGGGCACGCCGTCTTCTTCCTGGTAGTTCGCCCGCACCAGAAACCACCGGTAGTACCAGCACCGCGTCCACTTCTCGTCCGGGCAGTCGAACAGCGGCACCAGGTCCGCCAGCCATTTCTCTTCGCGGGCACGCCCGGCATGAGTGCGCAGTCTCAGCGCCTGATCGAACCTCTTGCCGCCCATCATCGCTGCGAACGGGTATCTCGGCAGGAGGTCGGGCTCAACGGCCAGCGGCTTCAGTGCCTTCGCTATCTCGCGCACCGACCTCGGTGTTCTGCTTAGAGGGGCCGGCTCGTCGCTTGGAACCTTGACCGGAGTGCCGAGACCCAGGTACGCTGCCAGCTGCCTGATCTCCTCGACTGACAGCGCCGTGTTCCAGATCATGACGTCCGCCAGTGAGCCTCTGAATCGCTCGCCGACCGCCCAGCCGCCGATTGTCCAGTTGTCCGGATCCCGTGGCCAGAACTGAACCCTCGAAGCAGCGATCTCCACGCCATTCAGGTACATGCGCCCCTTGCTTTGACTATCCACTGCCACCGCAACGTGAACCCATTGGTCCTCAGGGATGTAGGCATCAGCTATCCAGTCCGCGCCCCAGGATGCGAACTTGATCTGATTGAGGGATACGACGAGTCCCCCGGCGCCGTTGGAACCGACGACCTGACCGAATCCGCCCTCCTTTGCCTTGACGCGGGCGGCAAGCGTGAACCCGGAGCGGAAGTTCAACTTAGGGACACTGCCGATCTGTACAACGGCGTTCGACCGGCGTCCGTCCGCGGCAGGTTCGACAGAGTCGTGCGCGACATCGCCGGCTTTCTCGTCCAGCTTATACCAGGCGACCAGGTTGTACAGCGGGAGACTGAGCTCCGCCGGCAGCACGGGTCCGGCTGTCTTGGCAGGGTCATCCGTCGCTGACTGGATGGTGAGTAGTGTCGGCAGAAGAAGGATGGCGAACAGCAGTTTCATGGGCGTGAGCCTCCTTTGGAACGTCATTCTGACCGCAGCTAGGAAACTCGTCACGGGCTGCGAGTCCCTGCGCGGCTGTGCTCCTCGGAACGACATATGGGATCGTAGCAGCGTTTGGATAAGCTCGTTTGCGGCTCGTCCTTCAGCCCTCACCCCGTCCTTCGGCCACCCCTCTCCCAAAGCTGGGAGAGGGGAACGGGGGTGAGGGCCACGAGGAGGCAGTGCCAGCTTGCACTCCCACCCGCCTTATCCGTTCGCTGCCACTATTCCATTAGAGGCAGGAAAGGCCTTTCCTCCATTCCACAGGGGCGGTTTGTTTGGCTTTCTTCCGGCTGGGGTAGTTATCCCGTGGACGTCTCAACATGGTCGGGGGTGATCGAACATGGCCGGTCAGCTCAGAATCTCGTGGGTGTCGGTGCTCGTGATTGTCGCCTCGGTTCTGGCGGTGGCGCTCCTCGGCAGCTACTTCACGAGCATGAACCGCGACTGGTACGATCAACTGAGGAAGCCCTCGTGGCAGCCGCCGAACTGGGCATTCCCCATCGCGTGGAACATCATATTCATCCTCGCCATAGGCTCCATCACCCTGATATGGAATACCTGGCCAAGGACCGCACTCACCTACTGGGCCATCGCGGCCTTCGTGCTCAACGCGATCATCAACGTGGTCTGGTCAGCGCTCTTTTTCGGCAACAGGCTGATTCTCCCGGCAGTGTACGACGCGGGACTGCTCTTCCTCTCGGTGGTTCTCGTCATGATCCTCGCCTGGCCGATCTCGAGGATCGCGAGCCTGCTGCTCATTCCATACGCCGGCTGGGTGGCGTTCGCCACTGTGCTGACCGCTGCAATCTATCAGCTCAACCGCTAGCTGGTGGCGCCGAGCGAACGGTGACTTCCTCCCGTCTCCTCTATTGACGTCCGCACCGAGTTGCTGTAAGCTATCCCAGGCGGCTCTGTGAATCAGACAGAGCAAATCTGCCCATCGTAGGCCTCAAGAGTGTCGCCTGTTGTGGACAAGGAAAGCGATCGCAAGTACCTGGATCTGCCTTCAAAGGCAATTCCCGCGCTGGAGATAGTACGGATCCTCGAATCCGGCAGGCCGGAGGTGGACCGCTACCTTGGCGGGGAGATATACGCAAACCCCTCTCGCGACTATCTGGCCAGGCAGCGCGAAAGGCTGGCCGAGACGGTCAAACTCCACGCCCAGCGTGTTGGCAACAGGCCGACGTATCTGCTCCGCGCGCCCGGCCGACTCAACGCCTTCCTCGAGTATCTGGATATGTGCGCCGGCGACCACATGTCTGCGACCATTGACGGAGACATCCCGGTTGCCGTGTCTCCGAGGGACGACGATATCCTGAGCGCGGCAAACGTCAATGCGCTCTTCGCGCCCGAGGATATCTCCCTGTCGTCGGAGTTTAGGCGCTTTGCAGACGAGCCATTGAGCAATCATGCCGCGCACATTGAGGACAACTGGGACAACCGCACCAACGTCATCCCTTACTTCGGTCGGCCCCGGGGCCAATGGACGAACTATATCCTCAGTTCCTATCTGAGGGTAATGTGGGAGGCGCCTCACGTCGCATTGAAAGGCGCCGATCTTACCTTCGGACGCGCCACCGCGCCATTTCGCGCCGGCACAAGCTCATCGTCCGCCGTCGTAGTCCTTTCATTCCTGGCGATGTACCTGTCAAACCATGATAGGCTGCCGAGATGGGAGATACCGGAAATATGCAAACTGCTCGGAGAAGCTGAATGGTACGTCGGCACTCACGGCGGGGCGAACGACCACACAACCGTCCTGCGAAACAGCCCGAACAGCGTGCTCTACAATCGCCATTCGCGCATGCCGTTGGACTCGACTCCTCTGCCGTTCCTCAGAGGCGTGCACGTGGTTCTTGCGAACTCCCTCTGGGAGGTGAACAAGTCTCTTACGGGCAATCAGAGCTTCAACATGAGGAAGGGCTGGATGGAGATCGGCGATGAGTTGATCAAGCTCATCATATCCGCGGTACGAGACGCTCAGAAGCAAGGCAAGGCATCGGGCCGCGGCTGGCTCGCGGCCCTGCTCCAGGAGCGGTTCGGCTTTGCTCCCGGCGGCAAGTTGCCCTTGCTAGAGTCCAAGCCCGGGCTGTGGCAGAGAATCGAAGCCAACTATAGCAAGTTCGGCAGCCTGGACGAGGGCATACTGGGGATACCGAATGCCGCGATCGAAGAACTAATCCTCATGCTCCCGGTCAAGATAACCCCGGACGCGGCGTCGCACATCTTGGGCAAGGACAGAGAGACTATCGAGCGGCTTTATACACGGCCCAGGCGCACGATCGGCGGCTACCATACCCGCACCACGGCCAGGTTCTTCCACAAGGAGAACGTCATCGGTAGAGAACTGGAATGCCTGTTCCTCGAAGCAGAGAGCCAGGTGGCGTCAGGTGAGCTTTCTCCGGATTCGCCGGAATACGACCGCTACCGAGTGACCGTCGGCGAGCTTGTGGATCAGCTCCAGCACATCCTGTCCTTCGATTTTCGGGTGTCGATCGCACAGATCGACCGGCTGCTCAGCATAGCCCGTCGGGGACCCGGCTACCTCGGCGGCAAGCTCACCGGCGCTGGAAAGGGCGGCTGCGTGTCCATCCTAGTGCGGGAGAACGAGTCTGAAGCTATGTGCCGGTACCTCGACAGCGAGTATTACGGGAAGCCAGAGAACTTCGACGACTACCGGCAGATCCTGCAGGACGTTATACGCTACTCGGTAGAGGATACGTTCGAGCGGGATTCAGCCGAGGAACAGCTTCAGAACCTCGACCGCGCGCTCGCATCTATCCAGGACCAGCGCAGGGTCGTCACGTTCAGCCGCGGCGCCTGCGTGGTGGACCTGGCCGGCATGGGATAAGGCCGCCCTCCCACGCCGATCTGCTCAATCCGAAACCCGCGACCCCATGGCTGCCTCTATTGCGGCGCCCAGCTCGCGCCGAACTGGGCCTTTCCGATTGCCTGGAACACCATATTCATCCTGACGATCATATCAATCATTCTCATCTGGAATACGCGTCCGAGGTCGGCGCTTACCTACTGGACGATTGCGGCTTTCGTGCTGAACGCGATACTGAACGTGACTTGGTCCGCGCTCTTCTTCGGCAATAAGCTGATCTTCCCGGCGATCTACGACGCCCTGCTTCTATGCCTGTCGGTCATCTTCCTCGTCATCGCCGCCTGGCCGATTTCGCGGATCGCCAGCCTCCTCCTCATCCCCTATGCCCTCTGGGTCGCCTTTGCATCATTCCTCACACTGACTATCCATAGGCCGAATGGCTAGTAGAATCACCAATGATTGACGAGCAAACCAACTCATGGTATCATCGGGTAAGCGAGCTTGCTAATGACAAGAAGACGTAAGATAGCCATGGTAATCTGCTTACTCGGAATGTTTGCAGCTTCAGCCCTATCGTTGTCAGGGGTGATTGCATTCTGGCCAGGAGCGTGGCTCGCCTGGATGGCCCTCATGGTCTGGTACGTGGTGTTGTCGGGAGTCTTCGGACGCCGAGCGCCCGTGGACCTGGCTGCCTTAGCGCAGAGCCTCGAATTGACGGACAATGCGAAGCGCAAGTCAGGTCTGGACGGTGCGGGCGAGGGGAATCTGAGCATCACGCTGGCTGATCCTGGGCCGCGCAAGATCAAGACGATCAAGCATCTTCGACAACTGTATGGTCTTGAGCTGGTGACCGCCAAGAGAATGGTGGATGCTGCCCCGGTCGTCATCCGAGCAGGCGCATCGAGGACGGAAGCCGACTACGTCGCGGACTATCTCGCTCAGTCTGGAGCCAAGGTAGACGTGACAGAAGCAGAGCGATGATTCGCCATTCATCGGCGGCCTTCGATGGCCTTCGCGACTTTCCTGACGTTCACCGTCTATCGGCTAGACGGCTGATGGATGCCAGATAATTGACTAGTCCGCTCGTAGGCACTATAATCGCTATGGGGCATCGACCCAAATGGATGGAGGGTTCTGATGACGAAACGCAGATTAGGTACCGCTATCGCCGTACTCGGACTGCTTGCAATGTGGGTTTTGCAGGTGTATGACGTAATCAGACTCGAACGCATCGAGAGTATGCTAATCACTGCAGGTGTGTTCTCCTTGTATCTCTTGTATCTCCATCTCACACCCGAACCGCCAAGACCTCGGGTGCCGGTCGACTTGGCTGTAGTGGCAAGACTCATCGAATTAAGGGATGGCGTGAAACGCAGGTTAGGCCAGGCCGCCGATGTCGAGGCAGGCGAGGGCAATCTGAACATCACGCTGGCTGATCCTGGGCCGCGCAAGATCAAGACGATCAAGCATTTTCGGCAACTCTATGATATCGGATTGGCGAACGCCGCTGCTATGGTGGATGCCGCCCCGGTAGTCATCCGAGCAGGCGCTTCGAGGGCGGAAGCCGACTACGTGGCGGACTATCTCGCTCAAGCTGGAGCCAAGGTAGACGTGACGGAAGCAGAGCGATGATCCGCTTCTATCTGCGTACATCGGCGGTTTCGATTGCCTCCCCCAACTCCCGCCGGATCTTCTCCATCGCCCAGGGATCAATCGTGTAGTCCTGCAAGTCCTTCGCAATCCGACGAATCAGACCCATGGTCGCATCATGCCCAATCAACTCCTCCGCCAGGCACAGGTAATCGAAGTCCTCGATCCCGTCGCGGATCACCGCGAGGCGCTGTGAAGCTACCGGGCCGTCAATGCCGACGGCCTTGCCCGGGTAGAGGAGCGACCCGTCGCCGAAGATGTTCGGGTTGATGCCCTTCACCGTCTGCATTGATTTCCACGGGTCGTCACAGCCCTGCGCGGGCTCCCAGTAGGTGGTGCTCCAGTAAAGCAGCCCCTCTATCCCCTCACGCTTCTGGTGCCAGAAAAGCATTCTGTGCCTCATTGCGGGGTACTCCACGAAGAAGTTGGCATAAGGCTCGTAAGGCCCGCAGCACACGTACCACCAGACGTCGTCCCCCGCGTTTCTCCGTGCCTTGATGAAACCCCTGGTGCGCTTCTCCAAGTCGAAGTAGTGCTCGTTCGGACACCAGATGTTCACATAGCCCAGGGCGAAGTCGTAGAAGGTCTTGTCCTTCGCAAACTCCGGCGGACACCAGAACGGCGTCACCATGCGGTAGTTAGGCTCGATGGAGCGGAGTCTCTGCGCCATGCCGATCATCGTGTTGTACGATTCCTTGTTCGCCGGCTCGTCAATCGGGTAGAAGTAGCCCTTCCTGAACCAGTCGTTCTCGATCAGGTATTGCACGAGCTCGCGCAGATCGGCGTCATCCTCTAGGTAAGGGATCATGTACGAGGTCATCCTCGGGTCTTCCAGGTATGCCTTCGCCTCAGGGGACTTCAGCTCCACCGGGATGCTGTAGGGCGAAATCTTGTAGTCCAGCAGGAGGTCGTAGTATTTCCTGTGCAGTTCGAGGGTCTTCGCCTGGTCGCCGGTGACCCCATGAGTTCGGGCGATCGGCTCCAGGGTGATCCCGAAGGCCGTGACGCACGTCGGGGTGACAGGCAGCGTGAAATCCCAGACGTGGAGGCGGACGGGAATCTTTCGGGCCGGCGCTCCGTCCGCGGTCACCTTGACCACGCCCTCATAGTCGCCGGGCGCGCATTTCTCCGGGACCTTCACGGTGACCCATACGGGCTGAGTCTCGCGCGGCTTCAGATCGAACGTCCGCAGCGGAGGAAGAGGATCAGGATAGGGGACGGGCGGGTCCTTGATCGGAATGTACGCGACCAGGAGGAGCGAGACGTTTTCCGCAGGGATCGCGCCGCTTCCGCCGGCCTGTGTCAGGTCGGATGCCTTCACCTTGACGTTCGAGACGGCATGCGATTCCGCTCTGAGCGCTATCTGGAATGACTCCCACTCGCGCCGGGCGGCGAAGAGTTCGGCAGAGGCAGCGGACTTCTTGGTCGGCGCGGCGTCCCTCATTATCTTGAGGGCAGAGTGCTCGACCCAGATGTCGTATCCTTCCGCACGGCTCGCAGTTCCTGCGGCCAGCAGCAGAACCGGTACGATAAGCATGAGAAGTGGCGGGGTGTTCAGGTTCATCAGGTCACTCTCCTTGCGATGTTCTCTGCAACCAGAAGCTATCTTCGCCGTTCCGGAAGCTGTGACCTGCAGGAAAAACCGCCGGGGAGGTTCTGGCGCTCATCCGCCGAACCTTCGTGGTGGAGGTACTGAACCGTGAACCTTGTTCGGGACTTAGGTGTTCTCTCAGTGCTTGTGCTATGCGTTGCCTGTACAGCGTCGGCCGCCGGGAAATCGCCCGGTGCTGTGGGCGCGTACGTGCACTTCAGGAGCGGCACCGCCGGTACGCCGGAACAGATCAGGGCTCTCGTCAATGAGGCCGCGGATGCCGGAGTCCAGTTCCTGCTGCCCATCGCGAAGAGCACAGGCGGCGCGGCATTCTACGATAGCAAGATCTTGCCGCACGCACACGCCGACTTCGATCCGCTGAAGGTTCTCGTGGACGCGGCTGATGAACGCGGCCTCAAGGTCTATCCGTGGTTGTGCGCGAATGCGGAGGGCGGCGCGAACCCGTCGCCTTTTCTGGAAGCGCATCCCGACTGGTGCATGGTGAACTCGGAGGGCAAGCGAGTGGGCGCGCTCGACCCTTCCAGCGCTGAGGCCCGAGACCATATCGCTTCGATAGTGCGCGAGATTGCGGAGAACTATGACGTAGACGGCATCAGCCTGGACTACGTGCGCTACGCATCGCCCGGACGCTTCTGCTATTGCGACAGGTGCAAGGCGGCGTTCAAGGAGGCAACAGGTCTCGACTGCACGGGGGCAGACAAGGCCGCTCCCGGTACCAACCTCTGGCGGAAGTGGCGATTGTGGCGGCAGAGGCAGTTGACCGCTGAGATGCAGGAGATTCGGCGTGCACTGGACGAAGCGAAGCCCGGCGCATCGCTCGGCAGTTACGTATGGGGCGCGCAGACCTACGGCTCCCGGTATGAGGTCTGCCAGGACTGGAAGACGTGGATCAAGGACGGTCTGCTCGACTGGATCAATCCGTCGGGATACGTCTACGAGCGCAGGAAGTTCAAGTCACGAGCCGCGGCGAACCTGAAGGCCGTGCCGCCCGGGTTTCCGGCCTTCATAACCATCGGCGTTACGACCAGTCACGGCAGGCTGAACACGTCCGCGGAGGTAGAAACTCAAGTCCGGGATTCCATGAAGCTCGGGGCCAGCGGAGTCGTGTTCTTCACTCTGGAGTCCACCAGGCCGTTCCTGAACGAGTTATCTCCGCTCCTTCATGAGATCGGAGGGAAGGTTTAACAGGGATGTACAGGATAGATAGGATGCAAAAGCATCAGGACTACCTTATCCTGTTCATCCTGTCCATCCCTGTTTAGTCGGCGAAAACCAACGAGGGATAAAACGCACTGTTGGGCGAGATGAAAACGAACGAGAAGAAGCAACCGAAACTGAGCCTTGCGTACTGCGGAAACGACTGCACGAAATGCCCGCGGTACGTGGCAACCCAGAGCGGTGACGTGGAACAGCTGAAGGACGTCGCGGCGCTGTGGTACAGAGTCGGATACCGAGATCGAATCGTCTCTCCGGATGAGATCGCGTGCGAAGGCTGCGCCTCCGCAACATGGTGTCGCTGGGGCATCAAGGAATGCGCAGAAGGCAGGGGCGTCGCGAACTGCGGAGCGTGCGATGACTACCCCTGTGCAAGGGTTCAGAAGGCGTTCGACAGCCAGGTAGGGTTCACCACACCGATTGAGGGACGCTGTTTTCCAGAGGACTTCGCTCGGCTTGACAGCGCACGCAACGGAGCTTTCGCAAAGAAGCAGAATCTCGAGCGAGCCCGGAAGGAGTACTTGGCTCGAAGGAGGGACTAACCGCCCAACCAGGCCATGGAGCGCACGCGGTATCGCGCCGGTCATGGCGAACGTTGAACCTCCCTTACCGTACCGGACTCAGGGCTGGGTCGAACGGCACGGTATCACCTTCACGAGATCGGGCGGAAGGCCTAACAGGGATATACAGGATAGACAGGATGGAAAAGCATCAGGACTACCTTATCCTGTGCATCCTCTGCATGCTTGTGAATACATGTGTCCCTTGGCGTGTTGGCGGTTAAACCTCGAAGACCACTTTGCCGCACTCGCCGGGATTGCGGCCTACCGAGCGTCCAACGGGCCGACAACTCCCATCTTGTCCCCACGCACCACGTACGACCGCCATATTGCGGACACTGCAGTTGACTATTGGTCTGCGCGCCGGTACAATCGTTTACGAGCGCCAATGGGGGACAAAACGAACTGTTAGAGAAAGGCGGAGATTACGATGCGAGACATCCTGCTCATGCTCATGCCCGCGTTGTTGGCGGTCGGCGGTGCATGGTTCGGACTGTGGTATGAAGGTACTCGACAGATGAAGCTTCAGAAATACTATCTAGCGACACAATTCCACTGCAAAACCGCAGAATTGTTCAATGAGGCGGAGTATCTGGAAAATCGACTTGTCCAGAAGCACGGCCGTGACAAAGTCGAAAACGGCGACATACCACAGGAGGAGTTCGACAGGTACAATGAGCTTCTCAAACAGCTGAATACCCAGCTTTTGGGCATGTTCCTTACCATGCCAGATGCAGAATATCAGAATATTCCGCGTGCTGTACCCGTGGGTGAGCAAAAGATCCGAGGCTTCAAAGACAGCCTTCTTTGCGAGATGAGGAAATCACAATTTCCCGGAACCAGGTATTCCGACGCCAAAAACATACGGTTCTTCTATTACTTAGAGAAAAAGAAATAGCCTGACGAAGCCATTGAGCTTGCGCACTTTGGCCCACCGCTCATGGCTAATGTTATTGGGGGTCCCTTAACGTATCCGACCCGTGGCTCGGTCGAACGGCACGGCATCACCTTCACGAGATCGGAGGGAAGGCTTAACAGGGATGTACAGGATAGATAGGATGGAAAAGCATCAGGACTACCTCATCCTGTGCATCCTCTGCATCCTTGTGAATATCTGTGTCCCTTGGCGTCTTGGCGGTTAAATCTCGAAGACCACTTTGCCGCACTCGCCGGAATCGAAGAGAGCGAACGCTTCCGGCGCCTTCTCCAGCGGGAAGCGGTGTGTCACCATAGGCTCGAAGTGGAGGTCGTGCGCCAGCATGAACCTCACCAGGTCGCCGTACATGTAGAGCGGCATCACGAACGAGCCCATGATCGTGAGCTGCTTGCCGATAGCCGCGCCGAGTGACAGCGGCCTGCCCTCGGACACGCGCGCCGCCACGAAGACGGCTCGGCCTCCTCTGCGAAGCCCGTGAAGCATCGCCGCAAAGGCGTCCTGGCTGCCCGAGGTCTCATAGGCTGCGTCAACTCCTCTGCCTCCGGTCAGCTCCAGCAGCGCCTTTCCCGGCTCTGCAACCTCGTCTATATCAATGACCTCGTCCGCGCCGAGTTCCCGCGCCAGGTTCAGCCGGATCTCGCGCCGACCGACCCCGATCACCCGTGCGCCCATCGCCTTTCCGAACATCACGCCGGTCAATCCCACCGGCCCGAGGCCGAAGACTGCCAGAGTGTCCTTCCCGGAAGGACCGATCTTGGACAGGGCGGAGTAGGTCGTGGCCGCGATGCACGCGATCGCCGTGCCGTCTATGAAGCTGAGCTCCTCCGGCAGCTTGAGCGCGTTCCGCTCGTCAATCAGCAGCATATCCGCGTCTCCGCCGTGCGCTCCGCCTCCAAGTCCGCGTGCTTCCCGGCACCACATCAGATTCCCGGCCGCGCACTGCTCGCACTCCCCGCATCCGAGATAGTGGTAGATCGTCACACGGTTGCCCGGTTGGACTGCCGTTACCCCCGGCCCGATGCTCTCTATGATTCCGGACGGTTCGTGGCCCTGGATGACATCGCCGCGCTTTTGGACTCGCTCCCTGTTCGCATTGTAGGCCTGAAGGTCGCTGCCGCAGATAGCGGACGCCTTCATCCTCACCACGACCTGTTCCGGTCCGGGCTTCGGATCCGGAAACTCCTTGATCTCAACTCCGCCTTCGCCGGTGAGTATCACTCCTCGCATGATGGGCATATACCTCCTGTTCGTGTGCGACCGCCGCGAAAGTCCCGGGCGCGGCTCGGTTTCGATTCTAACC
>Ga0315294_10003007_pt1 | contig 18330 bp, 20 predicted proteins | sample YL17G13_40_MG_FD_203626 | JGI IMG/M metagenome (GOLD analysis project Ga0315294, IMG submission 203626) | Sediment microbial communities from Yellowstone Lake, YNP, Wyoming, USA - YL17G13_40 | ecosystem: Environmental > Aquatic > Freshwater > Lake > Sediment | place: USA: Wyoming | collected...
CGAATTAAGAAAATATTTAAAAGAAATAACATAATATAAGATTATATATATGCAACCGATGGAAATAACAAAAGCAATCTTAAAAAACGTTTATAAAAAAAGGGCGAGGGAAGCCAGAAAATATGATTACGGGCTGCTTTTAGTTATTGGCGGTTCGGAATTCTATTCGGGTTCCCCGGCTTTTTCCGCTTTGGCGGCCTTCAAGGCCGGCGTTGACATGGTGCGGATTTTCGCTCCGAAAAGAGCAGCTGATATTATCGCTTCTTTCAAGCCCGATTTGGCGGCCTACCCTCTAGAAGGAAGCCACCTGACAAAAGAACATTTATCCATCTTAGTTTCAATGACCGAAGCGGCTAAAGCTGCGGCTCGCGGAAAGATAGCCGTAGTAATTGGCGGCGGAGTGGGCAGAACCGAAGACACCCAGAATATGATTTTAGAATATTTAAATCAAATTTCCGTGCCGGCCGTAATTGATGCCGACGGTATCCACGCAATTGCCAAAAAACCAGATGTAATCGCCAGAAAGCCATTTCTAATTACTCCCCACACCTCTGAGTTTTTGCTTTTGACGGGCAAAGTCGTTGAAGGATTTACCGATGAAGAAAAGGTAAAGGCAGTTCAAGAAGAGGCGTTTCGTCTTAAAACAACAATTTTACTGAAAGGCCCCACCGACGTAATTTCAAACGGCCGGGAAACCGCCCTGAACAAAACCGGCTCCGGTTTTATGACAAAAGGCGGAATGGGAGATACTTTGGCGGGAATCGCCGGCGCCCTGGTCGCTCGCGGAATGAATCCCTATGAGGCCGGACAAGCCGCGGCGTATATTAACGGCATGGCAGGGGACCTGGCCGGCCGGAAATTCGGCGAATCGGTTATGGCCAGCGACCTAATCGATGCCATTGCCGAAGTAATAAATTAATCAGTTAATCGGTTAATCGGTTAATTTGTTAATCGGTTAATCAGAAAAAATTATGTTTGACCTAAAAAATAAGGTAGCAATTATTACCGGTGCCAGGAGAGGAATGGGCAGAACTCATGCCTTGACCTTGGCAAAGGCGGGCGCAAGGGTTGTGGTTTCCGATATTTCTCAGGAAGATTGCGAAAAAGTCGTTGAAGAAATAAAAAAAGAAGGAGGAGAGGCAATGGCGATAAAATGCGACGTGTCCAAAAAATCCGAAGTTGAGGCGATGATAAAGGAAACGGTTGAGAAGTGGGGTAGAATAGATATCCTGGTGAACAATGCCGGTATTGCCGAATTCAAACCATTTCTAGATTTAACTGAAGAAGACTGGGACAGAACAATAAATATCAATCTTAAAGGTTATTTTCTTTGCGGCCAAGCCGCGGCCAAGGAAATGGCTAAGAAAAAGTCCGGCGTTATTGTGAATATCGCCTCTATCGCTATGGGCCAGGTGGGCGTTGGTTATCCGACATTAGCCCATTATTCGGCGACGAAAGGAGGTATTGTGGCGATGACCCAAGCGATGGCAGTGGAATTGGCGCCTTTAAATATCAGGGTGAATGCCATCGCCCCGGGAGCGATAGAAACTCCGATGATTGATCCTTTGGTTAAGGACCCAAAAATAAAAGAAGCGACCGTTTCCCAAGTGCCCCTTAAAAGGATCGGGCAGCCGCAGGAAGTTTCCAATGCCGTTTTATTTTTGGCATCCGATGAATCATCTTATATGACCGGTTCCACTGTCGTTGTTGACGGCGGCTGGCTCGCCGGTTAGCAGTGGAATAGCTTTATATTCTGGACGGGGCGTCTCGAGGCGCCCCGTTTGCTATTGACCTAACATTCTCCAGCAACCGTGTAGGGGGTTGACCCGCCTTTTTGGTTTTGTTATTATTAATCTATCAATTTGTGCCCATCCCAGCGCAAGGTGAGGGGGCCCTCTATGTTATGGAGACAACCCCCTCACCGAGTAGTTCTTTGGTGAGGAAAGAAAGTTCCTGAAGGGAAGGGGTAGGATGCTCGCCCGCGTGTGCGTGTCCCGGAGCATCTTCGTGCGGCCTGCGGTTTTGCTGACCACACCTCTTCAGTCCGTGAGACCTTGGGGTCTCGCCTTCATGCCTTTCTTTCCTCACTTTACTCTTTAAGAGACTCTTCGGAGTCTCTTTTTTGTTGGAAATTTTACGGAAATTAAATAATAGAAAGCAGGTGATTGACTATGTCTAAAAAATTATGCTAATTTGAAAGTACCAATCAAAAGGTCGAAGACTTTTAATAAATCAATCAAAAACATGAAAAAATTAAGTTTAGGAATTTTGACTGCTTTGCTTCTGCTTACAGTTTCTGGAATAGTGGTTGCTTCAATGATTATTCCTGCAGCAGACGAGGCGAGAGAACGCGCAAAAGCTGCCGAGAAATCACCTGTAATAAATGAGACTGAGTCTGGAAATTGGGAACTTGATAGGATAGATTTTATACATTATGCAAAACCAGCAAACCCTGGAAAGGCGCCAAAGACAGAAACCTGCTACAAGATTATGGGTGTAAAATGGAACTCGTTGCCGGTGAGATACGTCATTAACCCAAGCAATCCGCAAAGTTTGCCAGAAGGATTTGTGACTTCGGCAGTATCAACAGCAGCAGAAACATGGGATGCGTCGACATCAAAAGAACTTTTTAATAATGCTTATTTGATAGATTATTCCGCAAAATATGGTGTGCAGAATTACCAAAACGCTGTTGCCTTCGGCGATTATCCCGACGCCAACGTAATAGCAATAACTTCGGTTTGGTATACAAGAGTAGGGAAACAAATAGTTGAATCTGATGTGTTATTTAATACAAGATTTAACTGGGGCGATGCAGCTTCAAATTCTGCAGCAATGGACTTACAAAACATAGCAACCCATGAGTTAGGACATAGTGTTGGACTTGATGATATTTATAGTACTTCCTGTTCTTCGGTAACAATGTATGGTTATTCTACCGAAGGTGAAATCCAAAAAAGAACACTGGAACAAGCAGATATTTTAGGGCTTCAGAAAATATACGGACTTTAATTTTTAGACACATATCCTAAAACAGAATTTTTCAGAGCGGACGATTAAGAGACTCTTCGGAGTCTCTTTTTTGTTGGAAATTTTGAGAAAAAAGGGGTAATATAAAATATAATGAAAAACACATTAAAATTTATTATAAGCGTAGTTGTTTGCGAATTGGCCGGAATTATTGGTTCGTTTTTTACCGGGCCGGCGATTGACAGTTGGTACTCAACCTTAAATAAGCCGTCATTCAATCCGCCGAATTGGGTTTTTGCTCCGGTTTGGACAATATTGTTTCTCCTAATGGGTGTTTCTCTATTTTTAGTATGGCAGAGGAACTGGGTGGTTAAGGTATCAAAAGCGGAAGCCGGTCAAAAAACTTGGAACCCAGTTTCAACTAAATTGTGGTTTGGTTCTTGGCGGGAAGAGAATGTAATAATAGTATTTGCCCTTCAGCTGGTTCTGAACATTCTATGGTCGGTGATATTTTTCGGTCTAAAGATACCGGGGCTAGCTTTTTTTGAGCTGATAATGCTTTGGTTTGCCATTGAGTATATGATTGTAAACTTTTACCGAATTTCTAAGGTGGCCGGGCTTTTGCAGATTCCATATTTACTTTGGGTTTCTTTTGCCGGGGTTCTTAATTTATTTATATGGCTACTGAACTAATTTATGGAAGAGACGGAGTTTGAAAAATTGGTCAACGAAGCCATTGCGGAGTTGCCAGAGAAAATCCGCGAAAAAATGGAGAACGTGGCGATTACTATTGCCAAAAGTCCTACGCCTGAGCAACTGAAAAAGACCGGCATCAGGCATAACGACACCTTGCTCGGGCTTTACGAAGGAGTTCCTAAAACAGAATGGGGCAGGGGATTCGGAATGGTTTTGCCAGATAAGATTACTGTTTTCCAAGCATCAATTGAAAATTTTGCCAGAACCCCAGAGGAAATCAAAAAAATGGTCAGCAACGTTGCCTGGCACGAAATAGCCCACCATTTTGGCTTCGGAGAGAAGGAAGTCCGTTCAATGGAGAAAAAAAGGAAAGAGAAAAAATAATTGACCCCACACTGCAGCGAAGCTGAGTATGGGACAGGAAAATAAAAATTTATGGATTTAACTGAAAAACAGGTTGAATTATTGGACCGGAGGAAAATTGTGGTTTTGGCGACCTCCAACGCTGTGGCTTCGCCGCGGGCGATTTTGGTTGAGGTGAACAAGGCGGAAGGCGAAAAGTTGGTTATCACTGATAACGAAATGGAAATTACTCGAAAGAATATTTTGGAGAACAAAAATGTTTTTGTTTTGGCTTTTGAGGAAGATTATAGTTATGGCCTTAAAATAGAAGGCGAGGTGGAATATTGTACAAAAGGGGAGTATTTCGATTTTGTTAAAAACTTGGAGACCAATAAAAAATTTAACCCAAAAGGCGCAATAGTTATAACCATCAAAAATATAAGCGAGTTTGAGTAATATGCCTCATATTGATTCAACTAAATTCGGGGAGATAATAATTGACGGTAAAAAATACCATCAGGTTTTGATTATCGGAAATTTGGTGGTTGAAAGGGATTCTAAAAAACTGGAAGAACTTTTTGGAACCTCCCATAAAATTGGGGATTGGGAAGTGGAGGATTTGCTGAAAGAAAAACCCGAGATTATTATTGTCGGTACGGGTCAAGACGGGGCGATGGAGGTTGACAGAGATTTTTCCGAAAAGATTAAAAATGAAAACATTGAATTGATTACTGCTATTACTCCCGAAGCACTAAAAATATACAATGAAAAGATTAGAGCCGGCAAAAGGGTAAACGCGTTAATCCATACAACTTGCTAATTTTCCTTGTCTTTATTTGCGCCCTGTGCGCTAACGCGCCGGGGCGCTTTTTGTTTGACAAAATGATATAATGTAATAAGGTGAAAGTAGGGGGGGTCTTTGACAATAAGGAGAGCGCTATGTTCTACGTGTTCTTGGTAGTAGCAGCGGTCTTGCTCTTAATTGTGGCTTTGGTAATAGTATACTTTTGTTCACCAAAGTGTCCTAAATGCGGTGAAAGATGGACTATTGACACCAACGATGTTGATGAATTTCCGGAAGATTCTAAAATCGGCTCAACCTATCGGGAAAAACGTTGTCGTGCTTGTGGTTATTTTTCTCGTGATTACATCGGTCCGGTAGAGATGATTCCTTGGTTGTAATGGACGCAAATAATTTTTAAGCCCTAAATGGGCTTTTTTCTTTCCATAAATTTTTTGACAAAATCGGTTTAGGGCAATAAGATGGAAACGGTACATTCACAAGGAGATATAAGATGCTTAAAATTGAAAATACGGGCGAATGGCCTTTGATTAGGCTCATCGCTCCGGCTTTTCCGGAGGTGAACATTTTCACTCGTTATGCCAACAAAATGACTTCTTTCGGTCTTATTATGGTGGCGACTATCGCCAGCAAGGTTTGGGGTTGGCGGGTGGAGGTGATTGACGAAAACAATTACCGCGGTCCTCGTGACAAAAGAGGGCTGCCGGACCACCACGTCCTGCAAAGAGAAAAAATTGCTTCGGTTGTTGGCTTTTACTGCGGCCTTACCTCTACTATGGAACGAGTCTTCGAACTAGCCGAGTTTTACAAGAAGCAGGGTGCAACAACCCTTGCCGGCGGTTGGCACGTTCACTATTGCCCGGAAGAAGCGTTGAGTCGCAACATTGACGTTGTAGTCCATGGCGACGGCGAAGTTGTCATCCGGCAGATTCTTGGCGCCCTAACGGGAACGCTTATTGCCGACATTCCGGGGATTTCTTTCTGGTTTATCGCCGACATTCCGGGAATTTCTTTTTTGGAAGCCGGTCAGATAAAAACCAATGCTCCAATAATGCTGGAAGTTTCTAATCTGGACGAACTGCCGTATCCTGATTTTGGCCTCTTGAGATACGCGAGGAAGATAAATTACTATCCGATTGGCCGCATCCGCGGCTGCGGAATGAATTGCGAATTCTGCAGCGTAAAGGGTAAGCCTCGGTGGGCCACGGCCCAGCATCTTTTCAATACGGTAAGTTGGCTGGTTGAAACACGGAAGGCGCGTTATTTCTTTCTTGTTGATGATCGTTTGGAGCAAGATGTTCAAAGCACTATTGAATTCTTCCGGTTGGTTGCCAGAAAATATGGCAATCGGCTTAGATTTACCGTCCAGATTCGACTGGAAGCCGCCAAGAATACTGAACTTCTGGAAGCAATGAAAGCGGCGGGCGTAAGAACCGTCTGCGTGGGTTACGAATCGCCGATTGACGAGGACTTAAAGACAATGCGCAAAGGGTATTTGTCTTCTCATATGATTGAGTGGACGAAAATCCTGCGCCGCTACTTCTGGGTGCACGGAATGTTTATTTTCGGGTATCCGGCAAAGGAAGGAGAAGAAAGCATAAGGCTTGGCGCTCAGGAAACCGCCAGGCGTTTTAAGAGATTTATCAGTCAAGCTAAGATTGATAGCATCCAAGTGATGCATGCGGTTCCTTTGGTCGGAACGGACCTCCGGGCGCGACTGGAAAAACAGGGGAGGATTTTTCCCTTGGAATTTGTGCGTTGGAGCAAGTACGACGGGAATTACGTCTGCTTTATGCCAGACGGTATGACCTTGGCAGAGTTTCAGGAAACGCCGCTTAGGATCATGAAGTGGTTCTATGGTCCTTTCGGCTTTCTAAAGGTTTCACTGCGAACGGTTGCTTTTCCTCTGGACTTCTTGATCAGGGGATGGCATCGCTGGCGCCGCGGGTGGTGGAGGGATGTTGTTAATTACGGCGGGCATCTTCTTATCCAGCGTTGGCACAGAAAACAGAGGGTTGACACGTTTGTGGCAACCTTACAGCAATACCAAAACAGAAGATAAGGATATCTTCTTAAAGGCCTGAGAGTCGCTCTCGGGTCTTTTTATTCCCCGAGTGGTTGAAAAAATAAAATATCTGGCGGCATCGAGTCCCTCAGAACAAGACAGGCCCTATTTTTTTGTTGAGGAGTTTTTACTTGACAAATTTCTGTTATTTGTTAAAGTCTTAAATTGTACTTTGTTATAACCAATAAGGGCTTGGAACATGAACTTTCTGCCATAGGGGCGGGAAGCATGGCATATAGGCGCAAGGGTTTTTCAGAGGGGGAAGGAGACTGCTATGAGAGTGTTTCACGCAAGCGTGGAGGGGGCTCAGCATGGGCCCAAGGGACTGCGTGGGTTTCTGGAGTTCGCCAAGAAGGCCGGTGCCGCAGGGTGCCAGCCTTCGAACTTCATGCTGCAGACGCCGGACGGAGGTTTCCTTTCGGCCGGCGACATCAAGCAGCGGCTCGCCGACGCCGGCCTGAAGCCGGACGGTGTCAGCGCCCACTGTCCCATCTGGGTGGCGGGTACGGCCTGGACCGGGTCCAAGACCATCCGGCCGTTCATTCCGCCAGACGTCGCCAAGAAGTCGGTCGAGGAGATCGAGCAGTGGGCCGTGGATTACACTCTCGGGCTTCTGGACCTGTGCGCCGAACTCGGCGTGAAGGTCGTCCCGATGTTCTGGGGCGTCCTCTTCGGCTGGGAATTGACCACGGGGTACCCGTGGGGTTTCTGGAAAGGACCGGACTACGACCTCCTGGAGGAGGGCAGGGAAAGGTTCGTCACGAAGACGCAGGCCATCCGCGACAAGGCCAGGTCACTCGGTATCGTGCTGGCGCATGAGATTCACCCCGGGACCGCGGCCATGTGCGCCGACGACTTCCTGAAGCTGGTCGCCATCTGCGATGACGACCCGTCGCTCGGCGTGAACGTGGATCCCAGCCATTGCTGGGAAGGCGAGTCCTGGCAGGACCGTTTCGCCAAGGTGGCGAAGCACTGCGTCGGTTGTCACGTGAAGAACCACGTGATCCTGGACGGCTTCCCGCTTCGGTGCATGGAGCCCGACTGGAAGCGGCGGGCGATGCAGTTCACCGACCTTCGCACCGGCGCCGTCAATATGGCCCGGTTCGTGGAGCTGATGGTCAAGGTCGGCTACCCACAAGCCTACCGGAAGCTCATGGGCACCGAGACGGCGCCCCTGGTCGTTGAGGCCGAGAGCGCCTACTGCGAACTCGACGCCACCAGCGCCGACGGTATCGCGTACGTCCGCGACAACCTCTGCATCGACGTCGCCACGACCTCCTTCGAGGACGGCATGGGCGAGAAGAAGGAGTGATTCAAACTCCAAACCAAACGGGGTAGCAAACACTAACCAGTGATTGCTACCCTTTTTTATTTGTCCGAAAAAATCGTTATGTACTCTCAGCGTCGGACCCTTTCTTTTGCACTTTGTTTCAAAATCTAGTAAAATAGATAAATGTATTATAAACATTCTAAATTCTACATTCTATTTTCTAAATTCTAATTATTTATGTACGACTTAATCATTATTGGGGGAGGACCGGCGGGAATGACTGCGGCGATATACGCCGGCCGGCAAAAAATGAATACGCTTTTGATTACCAAAGATTTTGGCGGACAAATCGGCAAAAAGGCGGTTTACATTGAAAATTATCCTGGTTTTGAAAAAATAACCGGCGTTGATTTAATTAAAAATTTTTTGACCCAGGTGAAAACGACGGAAATTGAGATTTTAACGGCCGAGGTGACAAAAATAAAAAAAGAAGAGGAGGGTTTTGTTGTTTTAACCAATGACAAGAGAAATTATAAGGCAATATCAGTAATAGTTGCTTCGGGTTCTGATCCCAGACCCCTTGAGGCAAAAGGAGAAAAAGAATTCTTGGGGAAAGGGTTGAGTTATTGCGCTTTGTGCGACGGACCGCTGTTCAAAGACAAAGAAGTGGCGATTGCCGGCGGGGGAAATGCGGCCTTTGAAACAGTTAGATTCCTTTTAAATTATATTAAGAAAATATATATCTTGGAATTTGGGTCAAAAGTGTGCGCCGACCAAACAAATCAAGAGATTGTGCGTCAATCAGGCAAGGTAGAAATCATAACCAATGCGGCGGTGAAAGAAATAAAAGGCGATAACTTTGTCAGCGCGATAGTTTATGAAGATACCCGGACAAAAGAGCAAAAAGAATTAAAGGTAGGCGGAGTTTTTGTGGAAATAGGGTATCATCCAGCAACCGCTTTTGTTAAAGAATTAGTTGATTTTACCGACAAAGACGAGATCCAGGTTGAACCGGAATCAATGGCGACAAAAACCGAGGGGCTTTTTGCCGCTGGCGACTGTAATTCCGGAAAATACAAACAGATTGTCACGGCGGCGGGAGAAGGCGCCAAAGCCGCCTTGGCCGCGTATGGATATATAGAGGACTTAAAATACAAAAAATAAATGCCAACGATAAGTAAAATAAAAAACATCAAGGCCAGAGAGATATTAGATTCCCGCGGCAATCCGACGGTTGAAGTTGACTTAGAAACAACCAGAGGTGTTTTTACGGCCTCGGTGCCTTCTGGCGCCTCGGCTGGCAAATATGAGGCAGCGGAACTTCGAGATAAAGGGATGAGATACGGCGGGAAGGGTGTTTTTAAAGCAGTGCGAAATATAAAAGAAAAAATTTTTCCTGCGATAAAAGGGAAAAATGTTTTGAACCAGGGGAAGATTGACCAGATTTTGATTGATTTGGATGGCACCAAAAACAAAGCAAAACTGGGCGCCAACGCGATTTTACCGGTTTCTGTTGCTGTTTGTCGGGCAGGAGCTAAAGCAAAAGGAGTGCCCCTTTATAAGTATATTTCTCAGTTAAGCGGGGACAAACCGGCGCTGCCGGAACCATGCTTTAATATTATTAACGGCGGTGTTCATGCCAGTAATAATTTGGATATTCAGGAGTTTATGATTATTCCCAGGAAGAAGTTTTTTTCTGAAAGTTTGTGGCTGGCAAGCGAAATCTATAAATCCCTAAAAGAAATTTTAAAAGAAAAACTTGGCAAAGCGGCGGTAAATGTCGGGGACGAAGGGGGATTCACGCCTCAAGTTTCCAAGACCAAAGAAGCAATAAATTTTATCATGGAAGCAATATCCCGAGCGGGGAACGGTGAAGTAAAATTAGGGCTGGATTGCGCCGCATCCCAGTTTCATAACGATGATAAATATATTTTAGAAGACAACGTTTTGTTCAGAGATGCGCTTTTAATGTTTTATGGCGATTTAGTTAAAAACTATCCGATTATTTTTCTGGAAGATCCTTTCGCAGAGGACGATTGGCAAGGATTTTCAATTATTACCAAAGAATTTGCGAAAAAAGGAGTAGATATTTTCGGCGATGACCTTACAACGACTAATGTCCAAAGAATAAAAGAGGCAAAAAAGAAAAAAGCCTGCAGCGGGGTTATTATAAAGCCGAACCAAATCGGTACGGTTACGGAAACACTGGAAGCTGTTAAGACGGCGAAAGAATCCAATTGGAAAATAATGGTATCTCACAGGTCCGGCGATACCTGCGATGACTTTATTGCGGATTTGGCGGTTGGAATTGGAGCAGACTATATTAAATCCGGCGCGCCGGCGCGAGGGGAAAGATTAGCAAAATATAATAGATTATTAAAAATAGAGGAAGAAATTAAAAAATAGATTATGTCAAAATTGTTTTTAGTAAGACATATAAAATCGCAGTGGAATGAGGAAAATCGCTTTACCGGTTGGATGGATGTGCCCATAGACGAAAATGAAAACTTAAAGGCCAAAGAGATTAGAGATAAATTGTTTAAATACCAAATTGATAAAATTTATTCTTCTACTTTGTTTAGAAACCTAGATACAATTGCCCGGATGTTTGAGTTTGGAAACAGAAGATATCCCGTTTTCATACATTTAGACAAAGGAAAAATGAGGGATTGGGGCCATTTTATAGATATCAGCGATGAGGATGTGCCCGTGTATGTTTCAGAAAAATTGAATGAAAGATATTATGGAAAACTGCAGGGAGAAAATAAAGAAACGGCAGTCAAAAAATATGGAGAAGAAAAAGTTCATCTTTGGCGAAGAAGTTATAACGTGGCCCCGCCGGGCGGAGAAAGCTTGAAAGATGTGCACAAAAGAACCATTCCATTTTATAAAAAATATATTGAGAAAGACCTAAAAGCGGGGGAAAATGTTTTAATCGTCGCCAGCCACAACTCCTTGCGAGCCATAATAAAGTACATAGAAGATATATCCGATGAAAAAATAATAGGGTTGGAAATTCCTTACGGTGGCGTAATCGAATACGAAATTGACGGATCGCTTAAAATGAAAAGTAAAAAGGTGCTTTAAGCATTAACAATTGTTTTATTTTTCTGCTGTGATATAAATAAGTTATTATTAATTTAATATCTGCAAGATAAAATATGAAAAACATATTTAATAAGATACTCGGCAAGATAAAGTTTAATAAGATAAAGTTTGATAAAGACTTCGCCATTAACGCGACTATCGTAGTCGTTCTTATTGCTATCGGAGTGATGATTTATCTAAATTATGAGAAACTTGGCGGAAAAACCAAATTTTTGTCGGCCCCGCAAGCGGGACAAAAAGCTGTGGATTATATTAATAACAACTTTTTGAAAGATAAAACAGACATGGCTTCTTTCAAAGAAAGCAAAGAGGAAAGCGGTATGTACATAGTAAAGTTTATGTACCAGGGCAAGGAAAACGAAATTTATGTAACTCGCGATGGAAGATTAATGTTCCCGGTAATGCCGGAGAGCGGCATTCCTACCGTCATGGATAGCGAAGGAAAAGAATCCGACAAGACCGTTGATTTGAATGTACCCAAACGAGACAAACCCGATTTTAAGTTATTCGTGATGTCTTATTGTCCTTACGGCCTGCAAGCCGAAAAGGCGTTTTTGCCTGTTTACAACCTATTAAAAGGAAAAGCTGATATGAATGTCAATTTTGTAGATTATATAATGCACGGAGAAAAAGAAATCAAGGAAAACTTAAAGCAGTATTGCATCCAAAAGGAGCAGAACGATAAATTTGCCAACTACTTAAATTGTTTTGCGACGAAAGGAGAAGGCGGAAATTGCGTTTCGGCTTCGGGTGTGGATACGGCAAAATTAGATACTTGCGTTGCTGCCACGGATGCTGAATATAACGTAACTAAAGATTTTAAAGACGAAAATACTTGGGTGGGCGGACAATACCCGAAATTTGCGGTTGAAGAGAATTTAGTCCAGAAGTATAGCGTTGGAGGGTCACCAGTAATCATAATAAACGATACCAATGTCAATCTTGGAAGGTCGCCGGAAGAATTCAAAACGGCTATTTGCAGTGCTTTTAATAATCCGCCCGCTGAATGTTCGCAAAAACTTTCCGAGACAGGCGCCACAGCTGGATTTGGGGAAGGCGTCGCTTCGGGAGACACTACCGGCGGTTGCGGAAACTAAAAATATGATTGTGAAGGTTTATTCCACACCAACCTGTCCTTACTGCGTGACTTTGAAAAATTATTTAAAAAACCACGGTATTAATTTTGAAGACATTGATGTTTCCAAAGACAGTCAGGCCTTGGAAGAAATGATAAAAAATTCCAATCAAATGGGGGTACCCGTGGTGAATATAGACGGACATTTTGTAGTTGGGTTCGACAAAGAAAAAATTTCGCAATTACTTTCTATTAAAGATTAGCGAGTGGAGAGCAATGAACAACCTTCATTGCTCTTTTATTCCTAATACCAAAATTATGCCAATAAAAATCGCTATCAATGGTTTCGGCAGGATAGGTCGTCCGGTACTGCGGAGAATCTTGGAAAAACAGCCGGGTTTACAAGTGGTGGCAATCAACGATTTGACCGATACAAAAACCTTGGCTCACCTTTTGAAGTACGATTCCGTTTATCGCGGCTACAATAAAAAAGTGGATTTTACGGAAAAGAGTATCGTCGTTGATGGAAAAGAAATTAAGGTTTTTGCCGAAAAAGAGCCGGAAAAATTACCCTGGAAAAACCTTGAAGTGGATATCGTGTTGGAGTGCACCGGAAACTTTACCGACCTTGCCGGAGCAAAAAAACATCTGACGGCAGGAGCAAAATATGTGGTAATTTCCGCGCCGGCGAAGGATGCTGAAATTCCAACTTTTATTCTGGGCGTCAATGAAGAAAAGTTTGACGCTAAAAGGGATAACGTTATGGATATGGGCTCTTGCACCACGAATTGTCTGGCTCCGATTGCTAAAGTTTTGAACGATAATTTTCAAATTGTTTGGGGTTTTATGACGACTACTCACAGCTATACAAACGACCAAAAAATTTTAGACTTAGCGCACAAAGATTTAAGAAGGGCCCGGGCTGCGGCTTTAAATATTATCCCGACTTCCACCGGTGCCGCCAAAGCCATTGGCAAAGCTATTCCAGAATTGAAGGGCAAATTAGACGGCATTGCCTTAAGGGTGCCGACCCCGACAGTTTCTATTTTGGATTTAGTGGTTGACGTTGAAAAACCCGCGACCATTGAGGAAATAAATAAGACGTTCAAAAAAGCGGCGGACAGCAAAGAAATGAAGGGAATTTTAAGAGTTGAAGAAGGGCAACTCGTATCGTCTGATTTTATTGAAGACCCTTATTCAGCAATCGTTGATTCATCTTTAACGATGGCAAATGGAAATATTATGAAAGTTGTCGTCTGGTATGACAACGAATATGCTTACGCCTGCCGGTTGGCGGAATTCGCGGATTATATCGGGAAAAAGATTTAATAATCAACCTTTTAAAGGTCGATTTCTCGAATAATATTTAGTATATAAGATTCATCATGGAGAATGTTCCTCAAAATATAGCTCCGGTTCCGGATTCTCAGAGCAAAAATGCCAAAATTTCTCTTATCTTGGGGATCGTCGGGATGGTCGCTTGGTTTATTCCCATAATAGGATACCCCGTGCAGATAGTAGGGTTGGTGTTCGGTATCAAAGGATTAAAATCCTCTAAGAAAGGACAGGCCACGACAGGTATTGTACTTTGTGTTATCGGGTTGGTACTTTCAACCATAAACGCCACACTCGGTGCATTTTTAGGGATTAAGGGAAGTTTGTAATAGAAATCCATGCTTCGGGGCTAGTCTCGTTTTCAGCAGGGCTTTATTATTAGGCCGTCTTTTTCATTTTATTTTAAAAGGGTATAATGTTATAATATTTAAAGCATATGATAGCTAAAAAAATTCCAATAGAAGTTTCGGCAAAACATATCCATTTATGCAAAAAGGATTTAGAATTGTTGTTCGGCAAAGGCTATAAACTAAAGAAAATGAAAGATTTAACTCAGCCCTGTGATTTTGCGGCTCACGAAACCATCATTGTCCAAGCCGACCATAAAAAATTAACCAATGTAAGGATTGTGGGGCCAGTTCGCGAAAAAACCCAAGTTGAAATAAGCGTAACCGATGCGATAAGCTTGGGGATAATGCCGCCGGTTAGGATGTCGGGAGACCTAAAAGGAGCGTTGGGAGTGATTTTAATTGGGCCCGAACGAAGGGTTCATATCCAAGAAGGCGTGATAATTCCTCAACGCCACATTCACTTGAACGAAAAAGAGGCAAGGCAACTGAAGTTGAAAAATGGGATGTTGGTATCGGTAAAAATTGAAGGGGAAAGAACGCTGGTTTTTGGAAACGTTAAAGTAAGGGTAAGAAAAGATTATAAGCCTTGCCTGCACTTAGATACTGACGAAGGGAACGCCGCGGGAATTGCGAGAAAGGGCGAAGGAATTATCATAAATGGCAAATAGTAATATGATATTAGTTTTAAATTGCGGAAGCCAGTCAATCAAGTGGAAATTATTCGACGATGTTTTAAGGATAAAAAAAGAGGGCGACTTTAAGGTCCTTAATTCTAATGATTACCGAAAAATTTTAACCGGAGAGTTAAGCAAGTTGAAAGAATTCCAAAAGGAAATAAGAGTCATCGGGCATCGGGTGGTTCATGGGGGAGGAGAATTCGTTAAACCCCTCAAAATCCAAAAACAAAACCTGGAAATATTGGAAAAATTCGATAAATTAGCCCCTCTTCATAACCCTTTTAATATTTTAGGGATAAAAGTTAGCCGGAAGATTTTCCCGAAAGCCTCACAAATAGCGGTTTTTGATACCGAATTTTACGCCAACCTTGCGCCTTGCGTATACACATATCCTTTGCCAGAAAAAATAAGAGAGAACTATGGTTTCAGACGTTACGGATTCCACGGTATTTCCCATGAATACGCGTCAAAAGAAGCGGCTAAAATAATCAGAAAACCGTTCAATAAATTAAAAATAATCAGTTGCCATTTGGGCGGCGGAGCGAGTATCACCGCCATAAAAAACGGACGAGCGGTTGATACCTCAATGGGCTTCAGCCCGATGGAAGGACTCGTAATGATGACAAGAAGCGGAAGCATTGACCCGGCAATCATCCTGGAACTTGCGCGTGATTTTAATGTTCGAAAAACAGACAACATTTTAAACTTAGAGTCGGGATTAAAAGGAATCTGCGGCGAAAAAGAAATGCTGGAAGTGTTGAGAAAGGCGAATAGAAACGATAAAAAAGCGAAATTGGCTCTGGAGGTTTTTGCTTACCAAATCAAGAAATATATCGGCGCCTATTTTGCAATACTCGGCAGTTGTGATTTATTGGTCTTTACTGGAAAGATCGGATGGGGCTCTCCAAAAATAAGGAGTATGATTTGCCGGAATTTGCCGATTCTAAAAAATACAAGGGTTTTGCCGATAAGAACCGACGAAGAATTGGCAATTGCTAAAAAATTAAAAAACTTTTAAATAATTATGAAAAAAATACTCATCGCTATTAATAATGACTTTATTCTTGAAACCTACTCGCAGTTATTCATGGAAAGGAACTTTGAGATTTCAAAAACGAAAGATGGCGACGAAGCGTTGAAATTGTTTCAAAAAGAAAACCCGGATATTGTTTTAGCCGATACCGTCCTGCCTAAATTAAACGGGTTTGAATTGCTAAAAAAAATTCGCCAAATAAACCCTTATAACCGCAAACCAGTGATTATTTACTCTCAACTCGAAAAAATGGAGGACAGAATAAAGGCGATTGATTTAGAAGCCAACGATTTTGTTACGGCCGCTGCTACTACGCCCGCCGAAGTCGTTAGGCGAGTCATGATTATTTTAGGAGAGCAAAAATCTTATCGTATTATGATTCAGAAAAATTTGTATAATGCCAAAGAACTTATCACCGATTTCGGATATACCTACGATCTTAAATGTCCCAAATGCGGAAACGATCTTATTTTGTATTTGATAAGAGACCTTTCAAAAGGTGAAGACTATTTTAAAATATCCTTTATTTGTCCGGACTGCGACTATAGGCCGTAAATAAACAAATGGCAAGAAACAAATAACTAATAGATTTTATGGAAAAATCTCAGAAAAACATCTTATGGTTAAACGAAGTCGGCATTGACGATGTGCCGTTAGTCGGCGGTAAAAACGGCTCTTTGGGCGAGATGTACACAAATCTTATCCCTAAGGGCGTAAATTTGCCCGATGGTTTCGCTTTGACGTCAAATTTCTATTGGAAGTTTCTGGAGGTAAACGGATTAGATAAAAAATTAGCGGAATTTTTTAAGGGTTTCAACCCAAACAGCGTAAAAAGCATTCAGGAGGTGGGGAAAAAATCAAGAGCAGCGATATTAAAAGCGGAATTACCGGAGGATTTAAAGAAAGAAACCCTAGCGGCCTATGGGCGATTAGCCCAAAAATATGGCAAAAATCCGGATGTGGCGGTGCGAACTTCGGCTGTCTGCGAAGACATGCCTAACGCTTCTTTTGCCGGACAGTTTGAAACCTACCTTAATGTCCGAGGCAATAGTGAATTATTAGCTGCCGTCAGAAAATGTATCGCTTCAACATTCAGCGATAGGGCGATTGCCTACCGCGAGGAAAAGAAAATTGGACAGTTAGAGTTTGCGCTTTCGGTCGGGGTTATAAAAATGGTCAGGTCGGATTTAGCGTCTTCCGGCATAATGTTCACCTTGGACACCGAAACCGGGTTTCCCAACGTAGTTTTGATAAACTCCATTTGGGGAGTGGGGGAATTAATTGTTAAAGGACGCATTACCCCCGACGAATTTTATGTTTTCAAGCCCACCCTTCAGGTTGAAAACCCTCAGGGCAAGCTATACGAGCCGATAATTGTTAAAAATTTAGGCAGAAAAACAGAAAAATATATTTATTCATCAGCCGGCGGCTTAAAAACCGCGAGAGTGAAACCGCAGGAACAGTTAAAGTTTTCCTTAAATGACGACGAAATTCTGAAATTAGCAAGATGGGCTGTTTTGATAGAAGAACATTATTCTGCCAAAAACGGGAAGTGGATGCCGCAGGACATTGAATGGGCGAAAGACGGAAAAACAGGAGAATTGTTTATTGTTCAATCAAGGCCGGAAACCGTTCACACCGCATCAACCGAAAGAATCTACGAAGAGTATGAATTAAAAACCAGCAAGAAGCCAATCATAACCGGCACCGCCATAGGCGAAAAAATTGGCGTAGGGAAGGCAAGGATAGTAAAAGATGTTTCAAAGATAGCGCAGTTCAAAAAGGGCGAGGTATTGGTGACAAAAATGACCGACCCTGACTGGGTGCCGATTATGAGAATCGCTTCCGCTATTATCACCGATGAAGGCGGGAAGACCTGCCACGCGGCCATCGTAAGCCGAGAATTAGGGGTGCCGGCAATTGTCGGAACCAAAAACGTAACCAGCGTCTTAAAAAACAGCCAACTTATTACCGTCGATTGCACTCAAGGCCAAAAAGGCAGGGTTTTCGCCGGGAAGGTTGATTTTAACGTCAAGAAAAACAATTTAGCCGAAGTTCCTAAAATCAAAACAAAGATTTCAATGAATATCGGCGACCCTCAAACCGCTTTCAAGTCCTCATTTCTTCCAAATGAGGGGGTAGGTTTAGCCAGAGAAGAATTTATTATCGCGGAAAAAATCAGGGTTCACCCGATGGCTTTGTATAATTACGAAAAATTAAAAGACAAGGCCTTAAAAAAGAAAATCGCCGAAATAACCGTAGAGCATAAAGATAAAAAAGAATTCTTCATCAAAGAATTGGCCGAAGGCATCGCCCAGATTGCGGCGGCTGTGTATCCCAAAGATATCATTGTTCGATTTTCCGATTTCAAGACAAATGAGTACAAAAACTTAGTCGGAGGAAATCTATATGAGGCTGAGGAGCCAAACCCGATGATGGGGTTCAGGGGGGCGTGCCGTTATATTTCTGAAAGTTATCAACCGGCGTTTTTGATGGAGTGCGAAGCAATAAAAAGAGTGCGGGACGTTTTCGGCCTGAAAAACGTTAATGTTATGATTCCTTTTTGTCGTACAATTGAAGAAGGGAAAAAAGTTATTGAATTAATAA
>Ga0315294_10003011_pt1 | contig 18319 bp, 24 predicted proteins | sample YL17G13_40_MG_FD_203626 | JGI IMG/M metagenome (GOLD analysis project Ga0315294, IMG submission 203626) | Sediment microbial communities from Yellowstone Lake, YNP, Wyoming, USA - YL17G13_40 | ecosystem: Environmental > Aquatic > Freshwater > Lake > Sediment | place: USA: Wyoming | collected...
TGAGAATGACCGGAAGGTAATAGAGGAGCTGGTCCGGGACTACTGCAGCTATTTCGGGAAAGACCCGGAGGCTATCCTGTCCGGGGAGTTCAGGAAGCTCTTCCCCCTCCACCTCAGGCCCTACGGAAACCTTTACGCCTACTAAGGGATAGGATTGAGATGGCCCTGGTCTATGATGCCCGGGAAGTAGACAGGAAGGTCCTGGCCATCCTGCGCATCCTCTCCGGGGTGGAGGGGCCCCTGGGGGCCCGGCTCATTGCCCGGGAGCTGGAGCAGGGGGGCATAAACCTGAAGGAGAGGGCGGTGCGCTACCATCTCAAAATCATGGATGGGCGGGGCCTCACTCGGCTCTGGGGCCGGAGTGGCAGGGTAATCACCCCCCAGGGCCATGAGGAGCTTCAGAATGCCATGGTAGCTGACAAGGTGGGCCTGGTCAGTGTCCGCATTGAACACCTGGCCTTCCGCACCACCTTTGAACCCCATACCCGCCGGGGCCTGGTCCCGGTGAACATCTCTTTCATCCCCAAGGAGGAGTTTTTCCCCGCCCTGGAGGCCATGGCCCCCGTCTTTAGGGCAGGCCTGGCGGTGAGCGAGCGGGTGGCGGTAGCTGGGGAGGGGGAGAGGCTGGGGGAGATAGTCGTTCCCCGGGGCAAGATAGGCCTGGCCACCATCTGCAGCATCATCGTCAATGGTGTCCTCCTCAAGGCGGGCATCGCTGTTGAGACCCGTTTTGGCGGCATCCTTCAGATAAAGGGGGGCAGGCCCCTCCGCTTCTTGGAGCTCATCAGCTATAGCGGCTCCTCTTTGAACCCCTCCGAGGTCTTCATCCAGGGTCGGATGACCCAGGTTGGGGGAGCGGTAAAGGGGGAGGGCATAATCCTGGCCAACTTCAGGGAAGTCCCGGCCCCCTGCCACAGGGAGGCTGAGCAGCTTATCCAGGAGCTGAAGAAGGCGGGAATAGACGGGGCCCTGGCCATGGGGGGCCCCAACGAAGCCGTGTGCGAAATCCCCGTGGCGGTGGGAAGGGTGGGGCTGGTCCTCCCCGGTGGCCTCAACCCCGTAGCCGCAGCGGTGGAGGTGGGGATAGAGGCCGAAAACCGGGCCATGGCCACCATCATGGACTACTCCCACCTGCGGAGCTTCTGGGACCTCCTGCCCCCTGCTTGAGCCAAGCCCGGGCCCTGGGCCATCCCCGAGGAGGACCCCTACATCTCCATCCTCCGCTTCAACGACAGACTGGCGGTGGAGGTGAAGGAGTTGCCCGCGGGCTTTCTCTCCGGTAGGCTCTCTAGTGACGGGGCACTGAGGGCGGTGAGGGAGTTCTACGGAGAGTTGTCACTCTTGAGCGTCCACCGCAAAGGCAAGAATGCTATTTGACAAGCGGAGGTCGATCCCGATTACTGTTCGCCGCTCTGCGCTAGCCACTCAAAACCCGGATAACAATGGTGGCGGCTGGTGAAAAAAGGAGGAGACCGAGCCCCCGGGCCCATACGAGCGCTTCGTCTTTCGAGGTCCTTAAGCTGGCTAGGTCACTTAGTAGAAAATTGTAGACGGCCATTCGCGAGAGCAACTCCCCTTCGTCAGTTGAGCCCGTCTCCTGCTTACCTGCGGGAGCAAGATCAGCAATGCTAAGGTTCAGGACTAAGTTCAACACATACTTTCTAGCGTCCTCGAACTTCCGCAGATAGAGATAGTGCGGCACAATATATGTCGCACCTGTAACCCCACCGAGCACCGTTATTAAGAATATACCCATGGGTCCCACGCCATGGATAACGACAATCACCAGCGTCGCCGTCGTTGGTGCCATAAACCAAAGGGCCGCACTTAGGTTGAGTCTATCAAGTTCCTTGAAGAAGACGAACCCTTGCCTTACCAAGAAAGGGCTTCGCAACTCCAACCGAGACAGCCAGTCTCCGGTCCCAACCATTAGCAAAATAAGGCCGCGAACACATACCACGGCTGAAGAAAGCACCGCAACTGCTATCAAGTTGACTATCAGCAACTTTGGGAATAGGTATCCCTCATACCATCCTTTCGGCATGAAATCGATAAATAGCAGGGGATGACCAGGCGAAAGCCTGGCATAGTTAAGCCATGCGTAATTCAGCAGAGGAAGTTGGACTAGCAACACTATTGCGCTATACACCAATGTTGCCTTGTTGTCACAAGCTCTTCTTGCCCACCAATCTATGCTTTGGTCGACGGCCGTAGCGTCAACGGAGGCCACGCACTTTGTGCGAAGCACTGTTCGCACATACTCTCGGGGGAGAAACGACAAAACGTGAACCAGGCCAACCATCATTAGGGAAGCAAGGTAAATAGGTAGAGATTGGAGGAACAGTCGAGGGAACCCTCCCCAAACTGCGATAGCAAAGCAAACAAGCCAAAGGGCTACACCGGGAACCCATGGGGTGAGGAAGCGAAGACGGCTTGGCAGCTTAGCCAAAGCTACTCCGAGGTACCACGTGACCCACAATAGCTGATATTTCTCTAGGCTCAGCCCACTTTGATACTCTCGGGGCTTCAAACCTGCAAACATGGCTTGGAGTGATTTTAGCACAATGGCCCGCGCAAGTCTCGGCAGCAGGTTTGCCAGCAAGCATACAGCGCCGTATAATGTTCAGCAGTAGGCGGCAAAAGATGATTCTGACGGGAAGGGTATTCTGCTCTGCGCCACATGACATGGCGTGGCTGGAACTTTGCTGCTTTGGAACCCGTCTGTCGAACTAGCTCGGCGTATATCGGTGCTGCCAGGTTTGCAACACGCCCCTCTGGCGTGAATACCGCCTATGGAAAGGATGTGAACCATGGGCTATGTGTCTTGGCTGGTTGTCTTCGTGTTCCTCCCACTGGGCGTATTGTGGAGCTTCGACTACAAACTTTTTTGGCGCTACAGGAGAACTGTGGCAGCTTGCATATTCTGGGCACTGGTCTTCAGCGTGCCTTGGGACATCTGGGCTGTCAGGGCAGAGGTTTGGTACTTCCCGGATCAGGGTAATCTGGGCATTCTCTTGGGCGGATTGCCTTTAGAGGAATACCTGTTTATAGTCTTTGTAACCCTGCTTGTCTGCTGCTTAACTTTGTCTATTAAGAAGCGTATGGGAAAACGAGCATGAATTTCGGACATGCGACTTATGTGATTACCACGCTCATCTTCGCTGGCATCGCGATCTCAATTGAGTGGTTATTCAGTTTCCGCCGACTAGCGGGCCACAAGAGGATAGTAATCGGCATATCTGTCCTTGGGGTCTTGGCAGCGCTGGTGGGCGAACCTGTGGCCCTTAGTTGGAAGGCGTGGGCCTACAATGATGAAAGGATCATGGGAATATTCGCTCTTGGCACGGTACTGGAAACAGTACTCTTCGGAATCCTTGTAGGCATTGCGATTTCATCAGCAACCCTTGTATGGAGTGACTGGGAAGATGAGGGCCTGCCCATAGTGCGGACAACTTTTCTTAAATTGAAGCAGAAAGTCAGTAGATTCCTTGGTTAGATAGCCCGGCATCGACTTCACATCAGCAGCTTTCCAACATTCTGCTTGCATACTTGCATATTGGCCGTTCAATTGGTGTCCGCGGATAGTGGTGCAGTTGGGTAGGCACCAGAGGCGCTTGACAGCCCCCGCTGGGGGCCTTACGATTTAGCCTGAAGGGGCGCTCACAAGGTACCCCAGCAGTGGGGTTTTGAGCGGCCCCTTGCTGTTGGGGGTGGGAGGGACCTTTAGGGCCAGGGCAGCCGGTGGTCTTGCGGGGCTAGGCGGGCTTTGCTATAATCCCCTTCGGACTGGGGACTCGTCTAGCGGTAGGACAGCAGACTCTGGATCTTCTGTCCAACCCGAGGCCCCAGGGATGATAGGCTAGCCGCTTAAATAGCCCCGTCAGTATAGCGCCCCGAAAGGGGCGCATTTGGTTTCTGCAGACATAGGACTCTTGGTCCCCCCCCCTGACAGGGGAGGGACGAGAGTACCCCTCTGTTTCACACTGTAGTCTGCTGGCCGTTGCTGCTCCCCTCTGCGTTCTCCTTCTGGGGGCCTGTGCTTCTGCGCCTGAACCCCGGGGAGGTGACGAAGGTGGAGACGAGGCAGGCCATCCGCTCTTTCATTTTGGACCGGGAAGCCAGGAATATCTCCCGCCGTACTGTCCAGTTCTACGAGCAGAAACTGGGGGAGTTCTGCGCCCGCTACCCCCAGGTCCCCGAGGCCCCGGACCCCATCAGGGAGTTCCTGAGGGACCTCACCTGCGGCGACGAGACCAGGCACGGCTACTTCCGTGCCCTCCGTGCCCTCTACAACTTCCTGGAGCTAAAGGAGCTGGGGTATAAGGGGAGCTATAACCAGATGAAGCGGGCAGTGAGGCCTTGGAGAGAAGAAAGGCGATGGCTGGAGGAGGCCACGGTGCGCTTTGAGACCCTGCCGGGGCAGCAGGCTCAGATCGATTGGGCCAGCGCCTGGGCCTGGATAGGGGAAGAGAGACGGCGGGTGCAGCTCTTCACTATGGTGCTGGGCTACTCCCGGTGCCTTTACGGTGAGTTCACTGAAGACGAGAAGCTGCCCACCCTGCTGCGCTGCCATGAGCACGCCTTTGACTGGTTTGGGGGGTCTCCCTGAAGAGATCCTCTACGACAATCCGAGGACGGTGGTGTTGCAGCGGGACCTGGCGGGGAAGCATATCGTGTGGAACCCCACCTTCTGGGACTTCGCCCAATACTATGGCTTCATCCCTCGACTATGCCGCCCCTGTTGGCCCCGCACCAAGGGCAAGATAGAGTCAGGGGTTAAGTACATCAAGAGGGAGCTTCCTGCCTGGGCGTCGTTTCGCTTCCCTGGAGGACCTCAATGGCCAGCTCTGGGAGTGGGTCAGGAGGGTAGCCGACCAGCGTATCCACGGCACCACCCCCAGAAGCCGGCGGAACTCTTTCCTGAGGAGAAGCTCCGCCCCATGGATGGGCGTCCTGCCTACCGCATCCAGCTCAGCCTGGTAAGAAGGGTGAGGCGGGACCTCCTGGTGAGCATAGAGAGCAATCTCTACTCGGTGCCTGCCCCGTATGTGGGCACCTGGGTTGAGGTCCAGGCGGGCCCTGAGGACACCATTGAGATTTACCACAGGGGGGTGGTCATCGCCCGCCACCGCCGGGTGGTAGACCTGGAACACTACCGAGGCCTCCTCCTGGAGCGGAAAGCAAGGGAGATAGGGGAAGCCTTAACGCCCTTCCCCACCCTGTGGAGGGTCATTGAGCCGGAGGTGGAGGTGAGGGACCTGGCGGTCTACGAGGCGGTGGCCTCCGGGGAGTGGAGTGAACCCCTGAAACTGGACAGGGAGAGTTAGGAAGGTTTGGCAGGGTCCGGTGGTCTATACTGAGGGAGAGAAAGGACTTTGCCATGAGAAATCAGAGGACTTTCAGCTTAGAATTTAAGCGCCAGGTGGTGGAGGAGCTGCTGAGTGGCCAAAGCTGGCCTGCCCAGGTCTGCCGTCGGTACGAGATTTCATCCAGCCTGCTTTGCCATTGGAAGCGGCAGTACGCTCGGGGGAAGTTCAACAACGAGCCGGTGGTCCATCAGAAGCTATCCAAGGAGGGCGGGGGCTGGACCTCCGAGAAGCTGGTGGACCTCATCCCCAGAACCATCGGCAAGGGGAGGGTGAGGGAGCTACCCCCCGCCTTCTAGTGCTTGCCTGCGGAAATCAGCGAAACCAGATTCTTCGCTATGCTCAGAATGACACACCTATGTTGTCACCCTGAGCGAAACGAAGGGTCTGTGCTCACTTCTGTGACGGGAATTACTGCAGCTAGGCGCTAGTCGCCTCCCCTTCTGCGACGGTGTCTTTCGGCCACCTTGAGCCTGACCACCGCCCTGGCCAGGGCCGCATGGGCCTGGGCCAGGTCCGTTTCCGAGACCCGGCCCTTCAGGCGCTCCTCGGCCCGCCTCTTGGCGGCCTCGGCCCGGGCCATGTCTATCTCCTCGCACTTTTCCGCCGCATCGGCCAGGATGACTATTCTATCCGGCCGCACCTCCAGGAAGCCTCCCGTGATGCAGAGGGAGACCTCCTCCTTGCCCTTGCGCAGGAGGAGCTCCCCCGGCTGGAGCATAGTCATTAAAGGGGCGTGATGGGGCAGGATGCCCAGCTGTCCCTCCACCCCCGGCGCCACCACCACATCCACCTCATCCGAATAGACCAGCCGCTCCGCCGAAACAATGTCTATCTTTATAGGCAATCCACCCTCACCCCCTGGCCCCCTCTCGCTTCGTGCTCCAGGCGAAAGGTGCGGCCCAAGGCTAGGTCAACCTCGGGTATCCTCTGCTGAATCAGGGCGCCGGCCTTACCCGCCGCTCGCCCCGGCAATGTCGCGCCGTTGAAACAGCCAAAATGCAGCAATGCCAAACGCAACAGTGTACACCGCCAGTACCAGGAAGGAGTGGAGTGTACCGGGCCCGCCACCACCCCCCGCACCAAAGGAAAACCCACCGGCCCATGCCGAGATGTTCTGCATCAGCAGGTAGTCCGCCACGGTGCTGAACCAGTCAAAGAAGTTAGAGAAGAGCTGGACCACAATCTGCTCCGCGAAGTAGTAGCCGAGGCCAATAGCCATGCCAGCGGCTGAGGACCTAACGAGCACCGTCATGAAACCGGTGAGTGCCAGATAGGGGATGAAGGAGAAGCACGCTTTCCCCAGCGCAACGCCGGCGTCGGCCCAGCTGGGCGACGCCCAGTCACCTGGTGGACTCCCTGCCAGCGTGGTGGCTATCAGGCTGCTAAGGGCAGTGACTCCAAGCACCAAAAGCAATGCAACTGCCGCAGTGACCGCCAGGGTCAGGAACTTCACGGCCAGATACGGCCAGCGGCCTGTTCCCCGGACCAAGACAGAGCGCAGCGTTCCCAGCCCGTACTCTGTTCCAATCACCGAGGCAGTGAGAATTGCCAGGAGAATCAGTCCAAAGGTCTGGGCTGTTCCCAGGGCGTTGGGAATGCTGCCCGGCATGGCAAAGTCGTCGTACAGCCGCTGCAGTTGTGCTTGCTGCTGCGTCGCCTGCTGCTGGGCTTGGGCCACCAGCCCTGCAATGACCTCGGGACTCATGTCCGGGGGCAGGCGAGAGAAGTCGCCCGCCAGGAGGTCGTTGACAGCGACCGTTGGGATACGCCCTTCAGACCGAGCTCCAAAAGGCCCTTCACTCCCAGCCTCGGAAGGCAAGGGTATCTCTCCGCCGGTGCTCTCAAGGCTACGATAGGAGAAGAACGAGCCCCATACGCTGATCTGGGAGAAGAGGAGCAGGAGGGCCAACAAAATCCAGGGTATCCAGCGTCTCTGGAGCTTGAACCACTCCCAGCGAAGCAGGTTTGCGATGTTGATCATCGGGACGCCTCCTGCCGGTTTCCCGTCATGCTTCCGCCGGTTACCTCCATGAAATACTCCTCCAGTGACACCTGCACCGGCACCATCTCCTTGACATAGACGTCCTGCTGTGCCAGGGCCTTTGTCAGCTCCCAGGCCCGCTCCGGAGGCGCCGTGGCCACCAGATAGCCGCCCTCAGCCCGAACTTTGTCCACCCACGCCAGAGTGGAGAGCACGGAAGTCGCACCCTCATCATCAGTGGTCTTGAGCCGGACAACGCCCTGCCGACGAAGCAGGTCCTGGACCTTACCCTGGGCGATGAGATGTCCACGGGCCAGGATGGCCACGCGCTCGCACACCTGCTCCACCTCATGAAGCAGGTGACTGGAGAGGAGAACCGTATGGCCCGTGGCGGCCAGCTGCCGGATGAGGTCCCGCACCTCGGCCATGCCCGCCGGGTCCAGGCCGTTTGTAGGCTCATCCAGCAACACCAGCTCCGGGTCGCCCAGAAGGGCATAGGCGATGCCCAGGCGCTGCTTCATGCCTTGCGAATAGGTGACGAACTTGCTGCCTGCACGCTCGGAGAGGCCTACAAGGCCCAACAAGCGGTCCACATCTTTGGGGCTGCCGCCACGGCTGATTCCCTGGAAGTAGCGCAGGTTAGCCTGCCCCGACAGGTATGGGTAAAAGGCGGGTGTCTCAACAACGGCACCGATCCGGCGCAAGGCATCCGGGTTAGTGCCTTCGTGGCCGAAGAGGCGGAAGGTTCCCCCTGTGGGCTGGACGAGGCCCAGTAGCATTCCCATGGTGGTGGTCTTGCCTGAGCCGTTGGGCCCGAGGAGTCCGAAGACGCCTCCCTGCGGCACTTGCAGCGAGAGCTCGCTTACGGCCAGCACGGGACCGTAGCGTTTGGTCAGGCTGTGCGTTTCAATGACAAGCTCTTCCATACTACCTTTCCTTCTTGAGCGGATCGGAAAGCCATCGTCGGGGGCCAGGGGGTGAGGTGAAAAGCATCTACCCCGCCCCCAGCTTCTTCGCCTTTTCCAGGGCGTCGTCGATGGTGCCTACCATGTAGAAGGCCTGCTCGGGCAGGTGGTCGTGTTTGCCCTCTAATATCTCCTTGAAGCCCCTCACCGTCTCCTTGACAGGCACGTAGCGGCCGGCGGTGCCGGTGAAGGCCTCGGCCACGAACATGGGCTGGGAGAGGAACCGCTGGATGCGCCGCGCCCGGCCTACGGTGAGCTTGTCCTCCTCGGAAAGCTCATCTATGCCCAGGATGGCAATGAGGTCCTGGAGCTCCCGGTAGCGCTGGAGGACCCGCTGGACGCCCCGGGCCACGCTGTAGTGCTCCTCCCCCACTATCCGGGGGTCCAGGATGCGGGAGGTGGAAGCCAGGGGGTCCATGGCAGGGTAGATGCCCATCTCGGAGATGGCGCGGTCCAGGGCGATGACGGCATCCAGGTGGCCGAAGGTGGTGACAATCCCCGGGTCGGTGTAGTCATCGGCGGGGACATAGATGGCCTGGAAGGAGGTGATAGAGCCCTTCTTGTTGGTGGTGATGCGCTCCTCCAACTCCCCCATCTCCGTGGCCAGGGTGGGCTGGTAGCCCACCGCCGATGGCATCCGGCCCAGAAGTGCCGAGACCTCCATCCCCGCCAGGGTATAGCGGTAGATGTTGTCTATAAAGAGGAGCACGTCCTGCCCCTCTTCATCGCGAAAATACTCGCCCATGGTGAGGGCGGTCAGCCCCACCCTGAGCCTCACCCCCGGGGGCTCGTTCATCTGGCCGAAGACCAGGACCGTCTTGTCAATGACCCCCGAGGCCTTCATCTCCAGCCAAAGGTCATTCCCCTCCCGGGAGCGCTCCCCCACGCCGGCGAAGACGGAGAAGCCCCCGTGCTCGGTGGCGATGTTGCGGATGAGCTCCTGGATGATAACGGTCTTGCCCACCCCCGCCCCCCCGTAGGCCCCCACCTTCCCACCCCGGGTGAAGGGGGTGACGAGGTCAATCACCTTCAGGCCCGTCTCCAGCATCTGGGGGCGGGTCTCCTGGTCCACAAAGAGGGGAGGGGGGCGATGGATGGGCCACCTGTCCTTGGCCTTTACCTCCCCCAGATTATCCAGGGGCTCGCCAAAGACATTGAACAGCCGGCCCAAGCATTCTCTGCCTACCGGCACCTTGATGGGCCCGCCGGTGTCCACGGCCTCCGCCCCCCGTTTGAGGCCGTCGGTAGGGGTCAGGGCCAGGCACCGCGCCCAGTTGTTCCCGATATGCTGCTGGACCTCCAGAACAATCTTGGAGCCGTCCACGGGGACCTCCACCGCATCATAGATGGAAGGGAGCTCCTCGGGGGGGAACTCAATATCCACTACTGTTCCGATAACCTGCACAACTTTGCCTTTAGCCATCCTTATTCCTCCAGGGCAAACTTGGTCCCCACCATGTCCAGGAGCTCTCCCGTTATCATCTCCTGTCGGGCCTTGTTGTAGAGAAGGGTCAGGTGCTCTATGAGCTCCTGGGCATTCTCTGTGGCCGCCCTCATGGCCACCATCCGGGCTGACTGCTCACTGGCAATGGTCTCCAGGAGGGCGTGGTATATCTGCATCTCCACATAGCGGGGGAGGAGCTGGGAGAGGACATGGCGGGGGTCGGGCTCAAAGATGTAGTCCACCTTCTGGGCCGGGGGTAGCTCCGCCGGCTCCACGGGCAGGAGCGGTTCCATCGTGGGACGCTGGACCATAGTGGAGACAAAGAGGGGATAGCTGATATAGACCCGGTCCACCAGCCCCTGGGTGTAGTCGTCAGAGACAATCCGGGCCACCGGCAGTATGTCCACCAGGGAGGGACGGTCCCCCAGACCGGTGAACTCCGCCCTCAGGTCCTGCCCCGTCCTCACCAGGAAGTCCCGGCCCTTCCTTCCAATGCTGACCACAGTCACCGGGACCCCGGCCTCCAGGATGAAGCCGGCCAGATGCCGGTTGACATTGGCATTGAGGGGCCCGCAGAGGCCCCGGTCGGGGGTGATGTGGACCACCCCAATTCTTGCCACCGGGCGGTGCTGGAGAAGGGGGTGGAGGGGCTCTTCCGGGGGCATGGGGACGGCGGCCAGGTCGGCCAGGACCTGATGGAGCTTGACATCAAAGGGACGGCCCTGGAGGTCCCTCTCCTGGGCCCGCCTCATCTTCGAGGCGGCCACCATCTCCATGGCCCGGGTTATCTTGGACACACTCTGTACGGACCTTATGCGCCGGCGCACAAGCCTTATCTGGGGCAAGCTACCTCACCCCCTGCTCGCCGCAGGGGCAGGCTTCATGGGAATCTGCCCCATTTGCCACCCACAACCTTCTGCTCCGGCCATGCCTGCCCTGCGCTCTCAGCACCTCACCCCCTGGCCCCCTCTCCCGCCAGAAAGGGATAGGGGCTCAAACACTTCTTGCTCGGAGGGGGACTTTGTCCCCCTTCCGACGGTCGCTCTGCGACCTGCCTCCCCCTGGGGGGACACCCCCTGAAACCCCCGCCAGGGGGGCACAGCCCCTGCACCCTGGGCTTCTCCTGCGGGACAGATTGGATTCGTCCCGGTATGCAGCTAAAGTAGCACAACTATCTTCCCAAATACAAAATGCGATAACAAGGGTTTATTCCTCGGGGATAGGTTTAGTCCCCATTCTGGCTTGCTCTTCTTACCCACATAATTCCGGCTAACTAGAAGGGCATTGGGTTTCAGCCAAGCTGACGATGGAATTAAGTACAACTCAGGGGCACTACCCTGGAAGAAAAGCGTAACAGCTGCGAGCAGAGTCTTGCGTGGAGTGAATTTGTCTTTGAGAAAGAAGATATAGTTCCAGTTCCGCGAAGACTTAATTTGAACGTCATATATCTTTTCATCTTTACGAACTACTATGTCAATCCCGTGGTCATCTACCTCCGACGTGTATACATGAAATCCATAAAGGGCAAATTCCATTTTTGCAAAGTGCTCCCCGCATTTACCCAGTTGCAGAGGATTCAATCTATCCCAATCATACTTACTCATGCTCTTCGCCTCATTTCAAGTCAGGCTAGCTCTTGGTCAAATATTTGGCCAAGAAGGAAAGCGCCTGCCACAGGTTCGCCTGTTCCACGGGTCTCAAACCTCCCTCGTTTCTTGAGTTTGCTGCCTGAGTGGTACGATTCACACCGTCACTGTCTGTTTGAACTGTTTTATGGCCTGTTTGAGCTTTTCTTCGGTCTCGGGCTTTATTTCTTTGTCGGTGGCGATGGCCTTGAGGGCCTCGGGGTGGTGGGTCTCCATGAAGGGGTGGAACTCCGCCTCCCAGCGGGAGACCTTCTCCACAGGCACATCGTCCAGGTGGCCGTTGACGGCGGCATAGAGGATAGCAACCTCCTTCTCCAGTGACATAGGCTCGTACTGGGGCTGTTTCAGCACCTCAACCAGCCTCTGTCCTCGCTCCAGCTGGGCCCGCGTGGCCTTGTCCAGCTCGGCGGTGCCGAACTGGGCAAAGGCGGCCAGCTCCCGGTACTGGGCCAGGTCCAGCCTCAGCCGGGCGGCCACCTGTTTCATGGCCCTGGTCTGCGCCGCCCCCCCCACCCTGGAGACCGAGAGGCCCACATTCAGGGCAGGGCGGACGCCAGCGTTGAAGAGGTCCGTCTCCAGGTATATCTGGCCGTCGGTGATGGAGATAACATTGGTGGGGATATAGGCGGAGATATCCCCCATCTGGGTCTCAATGATGGGCAGGGCGGTGAGGGAGCCGCCGCCCTGTTCCGGGGCCAGGTGGGCTGCCCTCTCCAGGAGGCGGCTGTGCAGGTAGAAGACATCCCCGGGGTAGGCCTCCCTCCCCGCAGGCCGGCGCAGAAGAAGAGAAAGCTGGCGGTATGCCCAGGCGTGCTTGGAGAGGTCGTCGTAGATGACCAGGGCATCCTTGCCCTGCTCCATGAACTCCTCCCCCATGGCACAACCAGCGTAGGGGGCCAGGTACTGGAGGGCGATGGGGTCCGCGGCATTGGCCGCCACCACGATGGTATGGACCATGGCCCCGTGCTGCTCCAGGGTGGCCACCATCTGGGCCACCTTGGAGGTCTTCTGCCCGATGGCCACATAGATACAGGCGAGGTCGCCCCCCTTCTGGCTGATAATAGTATCTATGGCGATGGCCGTCTTGCCGGTGGAGCGGTCACCGATGATAAGCTCCCGCTGGCCCCGGCCGATGGGTATCATGGCGTCTATCGCCTTGATGCCCGTATGGACAGGGACATTTACCGGGCGGCGCGAGACCACATTGGGGGCCACCCTCTCCACCGGCCGGGTCCTGGTGGTGGGAATGGGGCCCTTCCCGTCCAGAGGCCTTCCCAGGGGGTCCACCACCCGCCCCTTGAGTGCATCCCCCACCGGCACCTCCACAATCCGGCCCGTGGTCTTGACCTCGTCGCCTTCCTTGATTGAGGAATAATCGCCCAGGACGACGGCCCCCACCGAGTCCTCCTCCAGGTTCAGGGCGATGCCCAGCGTCCCGTTGGAAAACTCCAGGAGCTCATTGTAGCGGGCCGCCTGAAGGCCGTGAATGCGGGCGATGCCGTCCCCCACCTCCACCACCGTCCCCACATCCACCAGGACCGCCTGGGCCCCGAACTGCTCAATCTGCTGTTTGAGGATAGCTACGATGTCATGTCCCCGGGTGGCCATAGGCCAACACCTCCCTCCGAAAGACTCTTCTTCAAAAGCTCCAGTCTCGTCCGGGTGCTCCCGTCCAGGAGCCGGTCCCCGACTCTGGCTACCAGTCCGCCGATGATGGCGGGGTCCACTCTCGCTTCCACCACCACCCTCTTCCCCACCATCTCCGCCAGCCTGTGGGCCAAGCGCTCTTTCTCCTCCCCCTCAAGGGGCACAGCGGTGATGACCTCGGCGTGCTCAATCCCGTGGTAGGCATCCAGAAGCCTTTCATACTCTTCCGCAATCTCCCCTGCCAGCCTCTGCCTGCCCCTGGCCACCAGAAGCCCCGCATAGTTCAGCACCAGCGGGTCGGCACCGGGAAGCCCTTCCCTCAACAGGGCCACCTTCTCCGCTAGGCCAACGCGGGGGCTCTCCAGCAGGAGGGAGAGGACAGGGTCGGCCACCGCCTGGGCCACCTTCTTCAGCTCCTCTCGCCATTTCTCCAGCTCCCCTGCGGCCCTGGCAATCTGGAAGATGGCCTGGGCATGGCGGCGGGCAGAGCCCCTGCCAGACATTATGTTACTTGCCTCCGCTGGAGGGGGTCTCCTCCAGCACCTCTTCTATAAGCTCCCGGTGGGCCTCCCTGTCCAGGGAGCGGTTTATCACCTTCTCCGCCGCCCTGATAGCCAGTTCGGCGAACTCCCTCCTGAGCCCGGCCATCATCTCGCCCCTCTCCATCTCTATCTCCCCCCGGGCCCTCTGGAGAAAGCCCTGGGCCTCCCGTCGGGCCTCAGCCCTGGCCTCCTCCTTGACCTTCTCCCCCATCTGGGCCGCCTGGGATACGATGGCCTGGCCCTGCCGGCGGGCCTCCTGGAGCTGGACCTTTACCTCCTCCTCCGCCCGGGCGGCCTGGAGCCGCGCCTTCTCCGCCTGGTCCAGGCCCTCCTTTATGGTGGCGGAGCGCTGGTCAAGCATCCTCAATATGGGCTTATAGCCAAAGATATAGAGGAGCACGAGGAGGAGGCCAAAGTTCACCAGATAGATAACCAGGCTGGGCAGGTGGATGCCCAGCTCCCCGAACTTCTCCAGCGGCATTGATTCCCTCTACGCCACCATGCCCAGGATGATAGCTACAATCAGGGCGTAGATGCCCAGGGCCTCCGCCAGCGCGGCCACCAGAATCATGTTGGTCAGGATGGCCCCCCGGGCCTCGGGGTTCCTGCCCAGGGCCTGCATGGCCGAGGCACCAATGAGGCCGATGCCAATCCCCGGGCCCAAAAGGCCCAGGCCGATGGCCAGCCCCGCCGCCAGCATCTTCATCGTTGCTGGATCCATTTGCTTCTTTCCTCCTTTTCTGCCGGAAGCGCTACTGCTCCCGGCGGGTCAGACCGGCATGGATGACCGCCGCCGCTACCACAAATACTCCCACCACTGCACTCCCAAGGAGCGTGGCAACCAGCAGGTCCGTGAACTCCATAGGTCCTCCTTTTCTCCTAATGGGCCCCCTCCTCATGGGGCAAAACGGCTACCGCAGCAAAGACCATAGTGAGCCCGGCAAAGATGAGGGCCTGGATGAGGCCGATGAGGAGCTCCAGCCCGTAGAAGGGCAGGGCCAGGAAAGGCATAAGGAAGGCAGCTATTAGAAGCAGGGTCTTCCCCGCTGTCATATTGCCGAAGAGACGGAAGGTGAAGCTGAGGATGCGGATGAGGTGGCTGAGGACCTCCAGCCCCCCCACAAAGAGGTCTATCACCCCCAGGGGCCGGCCCCTGAGGAGCTGGCGCACATTGATGAACTGGCCCAGGTAGCGGAGGGTCCCCACCGCCCTCATCCCCCAGAACTCCACTGTGAAGACCACCACCAGGGCCATGGCCAGGGGCAGATTGATATCGGTGCTGGCATTGCGCAGCAGGGGGATGGCGATGGCCCCGTGCTCATCCTTATAGCCAATGGGGCCAAAGAAGGGCAGGATCGACAGCCAGGCATTGAAGACGACAAAGAGGAATATGGTGGCCACCAGGGGGAAGACGGTCCTGGCCCTCTCCTTGCCAATGGCCCCCTCTATCATGTTCAACAGGAACTCCACAATCCCTTCCGCCAGGCCCTGGAGCCGGCCGGGGACGGGCTTCGCCCTCCGGGCGGCAAAATACAGGAGGAGGACGAGGAAGGCCGTGGTGAACCAGGAGGCCAGGATGGTGTTGGTGATGGCGAACCTCATGGGCTCGGGTTTCTCCTGCGGGGGGAATACCGGCTGGGAGGGGAGATGGACGGCGGGCTCGGGGGATAGAGGGCTCATGCCCAGGAACCGAGAACCTATGGCTCCGGTCCCCAGGCTCACCAGGAGGAGGATGAGAAAGGAAACTGCCAGTATAAAGAGCAGCCTGGTGGAGCAGCCCATGCCTTTACTTTTTACCCTTCCGGTCTATCCCCGGCTGGAGCATCTGGTACAGGCCGAAGAAGGCGAGGAAGGTGCCCAGGACAATGCCCCCGATGGCCAGCCACGGGGTGGTGTGGAGCTTGCGGTCCAGCCACAGGCCCAGCATGGTCCCCAGCACGATGCACAGGGCCACATACCAGCCTATGCCTATAAACCGCAGGGCCCATACCCACCGCTCCATATCCGCCTGGACTCGGCGCATTCTATCACAGATGGACAAAGGGGGTCAACAAAAGGGGGAAGGCCGGGGGCTACTCCTTTTTTTTGATGAACAGTCTCTGAAAGTCGCCGTCAAAGTCTCTGAGGAAGTTGTGGAGGTCCAGGAGGTCATTGGAACCCACCGACGCGTCGCGGGAGAACTGCTCCAGCTCCTCTGGCGTCAGATCTGTAATCACTTCAGGGGCCTTGCCCTCCTTGATCACCGCCGCCACCAGGCCCTGGCTGTGGCACCCGGGGCAGTAGACACTCAGAAACCACAGCTCATCCCGGTGGCCCAGCACCCGGATATTTTCCGATTCGTAGCGCTGGCTACAGACCCCGCACTTGAGGGTGGACATAAGGCGCTTGACCAGGCTATCGTCCACCCTCAGGACTTTTCCTTTCCTTTGCCCAGGTCGTCCAGGTTGAGGCTCTGGATGAACTCCTGGAAGGCCTTGAGCTTTTTCAGCTCCTCTTCCTTAATCTCCCCCGAGGCCTCCGCCGCCCTCAAGCTGGCGGGGGGCATGGGCTTGCCCTCCTTGTCCAGATAGATGCCTGCCTTATCCAGGACCGACTCATCCACAAAGATAGGGACCTGGGCCCTCACCGCCAGGGCCAGGGCATCACTGGGACGGCAGTCAACCTCCATGTCGGTGTTGTCCACCCGCAGGTAGAGCTTGGCATAAAAGGTATCATCCTTGAGGTCGTTTACCAGGATGAAGTTCAGGGTGGCCCCCAGGGTCTCAATCACCCTCTTCAAAAGGTCATGGGTCAGGGGGCGGGGGACGGAAATCTCCTGAAGCTTGACGGCTATAGCATCGGCCTCTGCCGGGCCGATCCAGATGGGCAGGTAGCGCTCCTGGTCTTTCTCTTTCAGGATTACCACTCTCTGGTAGTTCATCAGGCTGACCCGGATGCTATCAACCGTCATCTCAAGCATAACCCTGCCCCCTTTATACCAGACACGGTTCCATGTTAATCCCTAAGGGGGTTTTTTGTCAATTTCCTTGCCCGGGGCCTCCAGCCCAAAGCTATCAGCAGGTCCCCCACCACCACCTCACCATGGGTGGGGCGCAGGGGGAGGCGCGGGTTCACCCGGTAGATATTGCATCTCCCCTCCCGCCGCCGATGGATATAGCCCTCCCGGGCCAGGTCGGCGATGATCCTGTGAGTGGTCCTCTCGGTGATGCCGATGGCCTGGGCCACCTCCCGGGCGGTGCTGCGGGGATGCCTGGAAAGGTAGCTCAGGACAATGCCATGATTAGTGATAAAAGCCCAGCCCCCCATTTTTCCCCCTTTCCTCACAAAATAGCACAAAGGCCTTGACAGGCGAAGAAAATCCTGATATATTTTACATGAAAATAATTTCATATACAAGATGGACGATTCAGAGAAGCCTCCACAGCGAAGCCGTAGCCAGCAGAGAATATTAGATGGCCCAACTAAGCATTGGGCCTTTTTTGTTTTCTTGAGGTCCTTTTCAACACATAAAGGGAAGGGGGTGATATAGAACATGCCTGCCAAGAAGGCTCCCGCGAAGAAGGCTACCAAGGCCGCCCCAAAGAAGAAGTAACCGTTCCTGGTCTTCACCCTTTCGGGGCTTTAACAACAAGGAAGGAGGTGATAGCGCCGATGTATATGAGGAAACCCGAGCCGCCCAAGGGGCCAGCCAAGCCACCCCCCAAGAAATAGAGCGGCAAGTAAGGAAAGCAGGCCACCCTAAAGGGTGGCCTGCCCTTTTTCTGGCCCCTTCAGTGCCTGTCTCCCCCTTTCAATCTCAGCCCTTATCCCCTCGGCCTTTTCTCTGGCCCGCAGGGCAAAGTCCTCCCCTCGGGAGGCATAGAGGACCTCCCGGGATGTGGCAAAGATGGCCCCTTTCCCCCTGCCATCCAGGCCATAGGCTACAGCCTGGCCCAGGTCGCCCCCCTGGGCCCCTATCCCCGGGATGAGGAGGAGCATATCGGGGCAGAGCTGGCGCAGTTTGCGGAGCCCCTCAGGAAAGGTGGCCCCGGCTACCAGCCCGATGTTCCCGTAGCGGTTCCACTCCCGGGCCTTCAGGGCTACCTGCTGATACAGGGGCACCCCCTGGAAACTCAGTTCCTGGAAGTCCCCCGCCCCCGGGTTAGAGGTGCGGGCCAGGAGGAAGACCCCCCTCTCTCTATATTCCAGGAAGGGCTCCAGTGAATCATAGCCCAAATAGGGATTGACGGTGGCGGCATCAAAGCCCCAGACCTCAAAGAGGGCCCGGGCGTAGGCCAGGGCCGAATGCCCCACATCACCCCGCTTGGCATCCCCAATGACGGGAATGGAAGGGGGGATAAAGCTCAGGGTCTTCTCCAGAGCCCTCAACCCCTCCAGGCCCAGGGCCTCGTAGAAGGCCAGGTTGGGCTTATAGGCCGAGACCAGGTCACTGGTGGCCTCAATGATGGCCCGGCCAAAGCCGGCCACATCCTTTATCGGCATCAACTCCGGCTGGGGGTCCAGGCCAATACAGAGGAGGCTACGGTTCTTCTCCTGCGCCTTTTCCAGCTTCTCCCGGAACCCCATCAGCCCGATAGTAAATCATTCCCAGGAGGTTTTGCAACTGAGCTCGTTCAGAAACATGTGAGACAGTAGACAGGGGAAAGAGAAAGGGCCATCCTTACTGGGTGAGTATGGACCAGGAGGTATGGCCCCTTGCGAATTATAGGGCTGCCCAGAGCATTT
>Ga0315294_10003013_pt1 | contig 18316 bp, 17 predicted proteins | sample YL17G13_40_MG_FD_203626 | JGI IMG/M metagenome (GOLD analysis project Ga0315294, IMG submission 203626) | Sediment microbial communities from Yellowstone Lake, YNP, Wyoming, USA - YL17G13_40 | ecosystem: Environmental > Aquatic > Freshwater > Lake > Sediment | place: USA: Wyoming | collected...
TGACCCAAACTCTAATTTCCATATGCCAATAGTGCCAATCGAAGGAAAATCGCAAAAGATTAACGAATTTGAATTTGGTAATGAGATAAGTTTTCTGAAAAAAAATAAAGCTCAGACAATTTTAATTGAAAAAAACGGAAAGCAATTGGATAAATATAAGTTAGATTTGAATGGTTATAAAATCGAATTAATTGCTGATAAAGATATTCCCCAATCACTAACGGTCTTGAAGGATGCCAACGAAATTGTCTCTATAGCCTACGATGAATACCGAAGAGATCTGGACCCCAATATGGGCCTTTTTGAAGTACCTTACGATATAGAAATATATCAGGGAAACCCGAAATAAAGTCCTTGCAGCCTTCGTGTTCTTTGCGGCTGAAATGAATAGGGCAGATAAGGGATGCTGAAATTATTTCTCTGGCTTAGGTACCTGCAGAAGAAAAAGATAGTTTTCCTGAGTTTTGCTGCAGTTGCACTTTCCGTTGCTCTTCTGATAGTTGTTGCCAGTCTGTTTACAGGCTTTATTAACGCATTTGAACGAAGTGCGGTTGAAATGATAGGGGATGTTGTTGTTTCGCCGCCGACCAGATTTCCCAAATATCCGCAGTTTATCGAGCAACTGGAACGACTCAATTCTGTGAAGAAAGCTACCGCAGTTTTGTTTGGACAGGGACTGCTGCATCTTGGCAAAGGTGATGTTCGGGCGGTGGAGATTTGGGGGATTGAGCCCGCCCGGAGAGCGGAAGTGATGGATTTCAAGAGCGTTTTGCTCAGGCAGAAAGGATTGCCGGGTCAGCCGAGTTTTGAGGTTCAGGGACAGCCGGGTAAAATCGGAGGGTTTGTGGGAATCGGAGTATTGGCTGAGCCGAATGAAAAGACCGATGAGTATGATTTTAAAGAAGCCGAAAAAATGACAGGCCGGCAGGTTGTGCTTACGACTGGAACGGTAATTGAGAACAAAGAAGGACAGCAGGGACAATTTAAAAGAAAAACCGTCGAATTTACAATCGCGGACATTGTTTATAGCGGCGTATATTACAGCGATAAGGCGTTTATTTATCTGCCCATAGAGGAATTGCGGAAGGTTTTGTATCCGAATGAAGATGGCCAGGCGGCCAAACAAATTCAAATCAAGCTTGCAGACGGCGCTAATGTTGATGCTGCGCTGGCGCAAATCAGAGGTGTCTGGGAGGATTTTGCATCGAGACAGCTTGGGTGGGATTCGTATCTTATAAGAAGCACGAGCATTGAGACGGCCAAGCAGATGCAGAGTCAGCTTGTAGCCGAGTTTAGAAAGCAAATGGGGGTTTTACTGTTGATATTCGGCATCGTAAGTTTAAGTGCTGTTTTGCTGATTTTCTGCATATTTTATATGATTGTGATGACCAGGCAGAAGGACATTGCAATAATAAAAAGCTGCGGAGCGGGGAGCGGCTCGGTGGCATCGATTTTTATCGGCTTTGGCGCCTGCGTGGGAGTAATCGGCTCAGCGATAGGTACGGCGATTGGTTATGTCATAACCAAAAATATAAATGTGGTCGAGCAGTGGATACGGATAATCTTCGGGCTGAAGATTTGGAAAAGCAGTATATATATGTTCAGCAGGATTCCCAATGAGGTTGACTGGGCGTCTGCAAAATTTATCGTGGTTCTGGCTGTTATAGCGGCTGTTGTTGGTGCATTGATACCGGCAATTGTTGCAGCCAAAACAAGACCTGTGGAAATCCTGCGATACGAGTAATTTATATGGCTTGGCCATCCCTGACGGGATTGAAAGCCTGGTTATGCACGAGATTATTCTTGCGGTCAGATATTTGCTGAGGCGGCGCATAACGTATTTTGCGGTGCTGGCGGTGACGCTTTGCGTATTCATAGTGGCTGTGGTAATGACGGTGATGACGGGGCTCGTGAATGAGTTTAAGCAAAAAAACCACAACTTTGTCGGCGATTGTGTCATCGGCACCGAATCGCTTGTCGGGTTTCCATATTATGAGGATTTTGTGAAGATACTGGATGGGTGCGATTATGTCGGGGCGGTTTCGCCGATAATTAAAAGCTATGCACTGATAAGCCAGACGGGAATTGAAACAGGACGAAATGAGGGCGTTGAGATTATGGGGATTGAGCCGGGCAGACACGGCAAAGTTACAGGCTTTGGCGGGACACTGAGTTATAATAAGGAGGATGTGTCGAAGGCATTTAAGCCGGCTTATGACCCGAATCTCGCAGGTTTTGTAGCAGGAGCTGAACTTGGCAGGAGGCTTGGTATTCAGGGCGGCTATGGTACCGCCGGCACAAAGGTTCTTGCCGTAAGTTGTTTTCCATTGACGGCGAAAGGCACTTTGGCCAGGGCAGGGACGGACCTGGTCAACACAAAAACATTTTATTATAGTGACACCTCGCAAAGCGGTCTGGTGTATGCAGATGGTTCTATGATTTATTTGCCTTTTGAACAGGCGCAGTTGCTTTGCGGGATGAATGAGCCTGTCAAAAGAACAAGCTGGTTGTATATAAAATTCAAACCTGGCGTCAAGGTTGTGGCCGGATGTGAAAAGGTTTCTTTGTTATGGCGGGACTTTGTAAAGGAAAGAAGCGGTCAAACGCAGGCGGATTTGCTGGATAAAGTAACGGTGCAGAACTGGAAGAATTACAGGCGGGCGTTCATAGCGCCGGTTGAAAAAGAGCAGGTGATGATGACAGTGATGTTCGGCCTTGTGGGAATTACGACTGTTTTTATTATCTTTGTGGTTTTTTATATGATTATCGGCCATAAGAGCAAAGACATCGGCGTGCTGAAAAGTATAGGCGTTTCAAATATGAGCGTTATGAGGTTGTTTTGCGAATTTGCATTTTTGATTGGTCTTTTAAGCTCATTCGCAGGTCTTTTTGGCGGCTGGCTGTTTTTGCTGGAAATAAACAAAATAGAAGGCTGGCTTTTTAAGCATTTCGGATTCCAGTTGTGGGACAGAACGATTTATGCCATAGGTGACATACCGAATCGAATGGGGTTTGGCGTTGCGGCGGTGATAGCATTGTCGGCGATAATTGTGTGCCTGGCGGGAGCATTTTTGCCCAGCCGGCAGGCGGCGAAACTGAATCCTGTGGAAACTTTGCGGGTGAGTCAGATATGAGTGAAAATGATTTTATATTACAGGCAGCGGGTGTTTATAAATCTTATAAGATGGGGGCGGCTGAGGTTTGTGTGCTGAAAGGCATTGATTTGGCCGTAAAGAGGAGTGAGTTTCTGGCAATAGTCGGGGCATCCGGGAGCGGCAAAAGCACGTTGCTGCACATATTAGGGTCGCTGGACAGGCCCGATAAAGGTGCAGTGAAATTTGAGGGTCGGGATTTAAGTCGGCATAGCGGGAGGGAATTAAACCTGTTTCGCAATAAAACGGTGGGTTTTGTTTTTCAGTTTTATCATTTATTGGACGAATTAAATGTGTTGGAAAATGTTTATTTGCCGGCGATGGTTTCAAAAGGAATGGTCGGCTGGCTTGGCAGTCGCAAACAGGCCAAAAGGCGGGCTGAAGAGTTGCTTGCCGAGCTTGGATTGAGCGAAAGGGCTGGGCATAAGCCGTATGAGCTGTCGGGCGGAGAGAGGCAAAGAGTAGCTATCGGCAGAGCGTTGATGAATGAACCGAAGGTGCTTTTGGCCGATGAGCCGACCGGAAACCTTGACTCTGCGACGGGAAATGGTATCTTAAAGGTTCTTGAGAAGCTGAACAAGGCCGGCCAGACGATAGTTATGGTTACTCACGATGAAAGAATTGCACAAAGAGCCGGCCGGGTGATAATGTTGGCTGACGGCAAAATAGTGAATAAGTAACGGCAGTATAAAGCAAAAAGGAGATTTTGCGTGGCATTGAAAATATGGCTTAACGGGAAGCTGGTAGACGAGGCGGATGCCAAAGTATCAGTTTTTGACCACGGGTTGCTTTACGGCGACGGGGTTTTTGAGGGCATTCGTGTTTACAGCGGCAAAATATTCGAGCTGGAGGCCCATATTGCCCGGCTTTATGAGTCGGCAAAGGTGCTTCGCCTCGATATTCTGATGAGTAAGAAGGAAATCATCAGGGCGATTGAAGAGACCGTTGCGGCCAACGGCGTTATTGACGGTTATATTCGGCTGGTGGTAACACGCGGGGTTGGTGACCTGGGACTGAATCCTCTTGTTTGCGAGAACAGCACGGTATTTATTATAGCCGACAGCATCCAGCTTTATCCCGAAGAGCTTTATGAGACGGGTATGAAGGTTATAAGCGCGACGACGGTGCGCAGCCATCCGCTGTCGGTTCCGCCTCAGGTCAAGAGTCTGAATTATCTAAATAACATCCTGGCCAAGATTGAGGCGCTGGACAGCAACGTGCCGGAAGCGATTATGTATAATCACGAGGGATATGTTGCCGAAGCTACCGGAGATAATGTTTTTATCGTAAAGAACGGTGTAATCAGCACGCCGCCGGTTGAAGCGGGCGCCCTCGGAGGGATAACGCGGAGTATTGTTATCAAGTTGGCCGGCAGGGAAAATATTAAGGTGTTTGAAAAAGTCCTGACGAGATTCGATTTATACGTTTGCGATGAATTATTCCTGACGGGGACCGCCGCCGAGGTTATTGGTATCGTTGAAATTGACGGCAGGGTTATAGGCAGCGGGGAGCCGGGGCCTGTTACGAAGCTGTTGAGAAAAGAGTTCTTCAAATACGCCCACGGGAAGTAGCCCTGAACCAGGAAAGGTCCAGGGTTTGTATGCTTGCTTATACTATGAAATTATCGACGCATACCGACATATCAAATGTTTTCAGTATCTTGAATGACGAATTAAAGCAGGTGAAGGAGTTTATATCTTCATCTGTTTTTTGTGATGTGCCTGCTATGATACGGCAGGCGGTGTATACGCTGCAGGATTCGCTGTTCAGCGGCAAGATGCTGCGGCCGGCGCTTGTTATACTATCATATCGTGCCTTAAAGGACGGATTGTATCAGAAAACCGCTGCAGATGAGGTTATTCGTGTAGCGGCGGTCGTTGAGTTGATTCATAATGCCACGCTGTTGCATGATGACGTTATAGATGAGGGGGTAAGGCGGCGAGGCGTTCCCACGATGAATAGTTTGCTGGGCAATGAGACTGCTGTATTGCTTGGAGATTTTCTTTTGAGCAAAGTATTCAGGTTGTGTGCGGACCTGCGCCCTGCGGTGGTGCGGATAATTTCTGCCGCTGCGGGACGAACCTGCGAAGGCGAATTAAGCCAAACAATGCAAAAGGGAAACTGGCAGTTAAGCGAACGGGAATACCTTGAGATAATTACCGAAAAAAGCGCCGCACTATTTAGCGGTTGTTGTCAGGCGGGCGCTATTTTGGCCGGTGCAGACAAATCACAGGTTGAATCGCTTGGCAGTTTTGGCATTAATCTTGGTGTTGCGTTTCAGATTACCGATGATTTGCTCGATATAATCGGCGATGAGAACAGGGCCGGCAAGACGCTCGGAAGCGATGCCGGCAAAAGTAAACCTACCCTTGCACTAATACATTTGCTCAGAACCGTTAAGAAAGAAGCCATGGAAGGGCTGATAGAAAGATTGAATAATCCCTTGGAGAATAAAGGTGTTCTGTTAGAGATGTTGAAGACACACGGCAGCCTGGAATACACCCAAAACAAGACGCAGGAATTTGCGGCAAAAGCAATTGAGAGTTTGGCCGGCATAAGAGAAAGCGATGCCAAAGACGCCTTGATTGAGACGGTAAAATTTTTGACCAGAGAGTTTTAAGCCCGCCGTGAAAAAGCGGACTGAATATAAAAAGAAAAGAGGCTGATTTATCGGAAATCAGCCTCTTTTGTTGACACAAAATTTCCTGTTTTAGAACTTGTAAGTCAGGCTTGCCATTGCCCAGGTTAAATTTTCTTTGTCATTTACCGATTTGTCCATTGTTACCTGATGATAGACGCCCGGCGTAAAGATGAGGTCTTTGCAGAGCGGGAAGTCTGTTGAGACGCCAAAGACAGCATCCGACCAATCATGGTCGGGATTTTTTGCAGGGGTAGGACTGACGCCATCATTGTATACTACTTCGGCGTGCAGATTCAGCACCTGCTCTGCTGTATTCGGCACAATGGCCGGTAATGCCCAGCCGTAGTCAAGCATAAAGATATGTGCAAAACCGGAAGCTGTGCCACCTGATGGCGACCTGTCACCGACTATGGTATTGCTGTTGGACGGCCAAAGTTTGACAAGCACATAGCTGGGGACCAGACCTTTTACGCCCAGGAGGCTCGGAAAGGAAAACACACCGTTTAATTCCTGCAGGTCAACACTGTCTTCGGTGTGACTGCTAAGCCTGGGGTAGTTATAATAAACATAGCTTAGTCTGTAATTCATAGCATACCATTCGCTTTCCCAAAGGCGATTGCCGTAGTATAGAGTATAGTCCCACCGTTCATTGTTTACATATCCACTTTCAGTAGCCATGTGTCCTACGGCACTGAGTCCAAAACCTGTGCCGTACAGGTCCAGGTCAATGCCCGGGTGGAAGGCGCCCTGTGTACCAAATACAGAGAAACCACGCCAGACATATTGGCTGGTGTAGGTTGCATTGATGGCCCCGTGCAGCTCACCCGCTGCGGCCTGTGCCAGCCCCGTCATACTCAGGAATACAACGGCGACTAACAGAATTAGTTTCTTTCTCATAACTTATCTCCTTAAAAAAACCTTGTCTATCCCTATACTTTTCAAAAACCGTTAACGTGTATTTTTAACGTTACTGCAACTAAAGCAAATGTTTAACACAATATATCGGCATAGTCAAGCAGGCAAAATTAAATTTTTTTTAAATATTCGGACCTTATTTTTATTACCATTTGCCGGTTTTTCGCACCTCCGCCTTTGGTAGTTTTTTAAGCGGTTCGGTATATTTTTTAATTTCCTCATCAGGAAGCGTATAATCTGATAGTTTTCCGGCCAGGAAAGCATCATAACCCGAAAGGTCCATAAGGCCGTGTCCGCTGTAGTTAAACAGTATCACCTTTTCTTTGCCTTCTTCTTTGGCTTTTATAGCTTCATCAATAACGGCGGCGATTGCGTGGCTGGTCTCGGGAGCGGTGATGCTGCCTTCTGTTCCTGCCCAGGTCATAGCGGCCTGATAGCATTTTGTCTGCGGATACGACTTTGGCTCAAGAAGTCCTTCATTGATGGCCTGGCATACCAGAGGCGCCATACCGTGGTATCGTAGTCCGCCGGCGTGGATGGGCGGCGGGATAAAAGCGTGGCCGAGAGTGTGCATCGCCAGCAGTGGTGTCGTGCAGGCCGTGTCTCCGAAATCGTAAGAGAATGGGCCTCGTGTCATTGACGGACAGGCGGTCGGCTCTATCGGCATAATCTTGATGTTTGCGCCGTTGATTTTGTCTGCCACGAATGGGAACGACAGTCCTGCAAAGTTACTTCCGCCGCCGGCACAGCCAATTACCACGTCGGGCTGTTTTACGCCGGCAATTTCTAACTGTTTCTTGGCCTCAAGGCCGATTATTGTCTGATGAAGCAATACGTGGTTTAACACGCTTCCGAGCGAATAGCGGGTTTTGCCCGTGGGGTCGGTTACCGCTGCTTCGATAGCTTCACTTATCGCTATACCCAGACTGCCCGGTGTATCAGGTATTTCTTTCAGGAATTTTCTTCCGGCATTTGTTTCGTTGCTTGGGCTTGCAACGCAATTAGCGCCCCAGACCTGCATCATAATCTTGCGGAAGGGTTTCTGGTCGAAGCTGATTCTTACCATAAAGACCTTGCACTCAAGGCCGATTATTTTGCAGGCAAAAGCCAGGGCGCTGCCCCATTGTCCGGCGCCGGTTTCGGTGGTCAGCCTTTTAATGCCGAACTGCTTATTATACCAGGCCTGTGCGACTGCGGTATTTGGCTTATGACTTCCGGGCGGGCTTAAACTTTCATCTTTGTAGTAGATTCGAGCAGGGGTTTTCAGATGTTTTTCGAGATTCACTGCTCTCTTGAGAGGACTGGGCCGCCAGCGATAGAGGATGTCAAGAATCTCCTGAGGAATGTCTATCCAGCGTTGCGCGCTGACCTCCTGCTCTATAAGATTCATCGGAAAGACCGGTGCGAGCATATCAGGGCTTACCGGTTTTCCATCAGGCCCCAGAGGCGGCAGCAGCGGTGTGGGCAAATCAGCGGCCAGGTTATACCACTGTTTGGGTATGTCTTTTTCTGCAAGGTTAATTTTTATTTCCATATATCTGTTCTCCGCTTAATAAATATGTGGTTAGTAAAGTTATATACACGAAACTACCTTTATAGGCATTAAAATCACTCTGTCAAGCAAATTTGAGCTAAAAATATACTTTTCACAGACTTGCGTATTCTGCGTATAATATGCTGTTATGCAAGATAAAAAAGGCGATAAAACGTTGTTTGGCAAATCTGAAGAGGCCAATATTCGGTCGGTGCAGCCTCTGGCGGTGCGGATGAGGCCGCGAAATATCGAGGAATTTGTCGGCCAGAGGCATTTTCTTGGGCCGGGTAAGCTCCTGCGGAGGATGCTTGAGGCCGACAAACTGACCAGTTTGATATTTTACGGTGCTCCCGGCACAGGCAAAACCTCACTGGCAATGGTGATTGCGAATCATACCAGGGCCAAATTTCACTATCTCAGCGCACCGGCTGCCAGTGTCAGCGATATTCGAGAGGTAATTGCGGCTGCCAAAGACCGGCTTGCAGCCAACAATCAGAGGACAGTGCTTTTTATAGACGAAATTCACCGTTTTAACCGCGCCCAGCAGGATGTTTTGCTTGATGATGTCGAATCAGGTGTCTTGATTTTCATAGGCGCCACTACCGAAAACCCCTTTTTTTCGGTCAATTCACCGTTGATTTCCCGCAGCACGGTATTCTGCTTTGAGCCGTTAAGCGAGGATGACATTTTGCAGTTGCTCAAGGCTGCAATTGCCGACCCAGAACGAGGGCTGGGCAAGTTGAATGTCGAGACGGATGAAAAGACGATGAAATTTTTGGCGGTAATGAGCGACGGCGATGCCCGCAAGGCATTAACAGCCCTTGAGATAGGGGTTTTGTCGCAGGCTGCACGCAAAGAAGGGGCAAAAGTCAAATTCGACCTGGAGGTTGCTAAAGAATCGGTGCAGCGAAAGACGATTGACTATGATGGCACAGGCGATACTCACTATGATTTGGCCAGCGCCTTGCAGAAGAGTATGCGGGGCAGCGACCCCGATGCGACTATTTATTGGCTTGCTCGAATGATAGTCGGCGGTGAGGATGTGCGGTTTATTGCCCGGCGGATTGCAGTTTGTGCGGCTGAGGATGTGGGAAACGCCGACCCGATGGCGACTGTTTTGGCTGCCGCTGCTGTGCAAATATCTGAATTTGTCGGCCTGCCGGAAGCGCAATTGGCGCTGGCGCAGGCGGCCCTGTACGTTGCCTGTGCGCCGAAATCGAACGCGGTCTCATCGGCGATATGGGGGGCGGTCGAGGATGTGAAGTCGCAGCCGACCATTTCTGTGCCGAAGCACCTCAAGGACAGCCATTATGCGGCGGCGAAAAAAATGGGTTACGGCGTTGATTACCTGTATCCTCATAATTTTAAAGATGGTTTTGTGCCGCAGGATTATCTGCCGGCGGGAATGAAGAAAAAATACTATCAGCCCAAAGATGCGGGCTATGAAAAAAATATTAAGCATTATTTACAAAAGCTGCAAAGCTTGATACAAAATAACAAGGATGATGCCGGAAAAAAAGGTTAGTCAGATGGAAAAAGGGCCGTTGCGGCAGGAGCTTCAGAAGCGTTTGCTTGGGATGACGGAGGAGCAAAGGACTGCGAAGAGCAAAAAAGCCTGCCGGAATTTGATTTCCACGCCGCAGTTTCAGAATGCATCGGTTGTTATGATGTATTTGTCTCTTCCCCACGAGGTAAATACTTCCGATGCGATATTATGCGCCTGGCAGATGGGCAAGATAGTGGCGGTGCCGAAGATTTCCTGGCAGCAAAGGCATATGATACCGGTGCAGATAAACTCGCTGGAAACGGAATTTTCGACCGAGGTTTCGGGTCTGAGAAATCCGGTGGCAGGTGCCCCGGTGCCGTTTGAAGAGATAAATCTGGTCGTCACACCGGCGCTGGGATTCGATAAAAAAGGCAACAGGCTCGGCCGGGGCGGCTCATATTATGACAGGTTTTTTGCAAACGAGAAACTTCTGGCCCCAAGGTGCGGCTTCGCCTTTGCCGAGCAGCTGATTGACTCAATACCTGTAACCGAACACGATGTGCCGATGGATTTTCTGGTCACAGATGAAGAGGTGATATATTTTCACGAACGGAAAGGAGAATAAAATGGCCATTTATCCTTCCAGTCCTTATGGCAGGCAAAAACCGCGAAATCTGATGTGGGTATACGTTATTTTGGCGCTGCTGGTTATTGGATTGGTGATAATCTTTCTTTATAGTTATCCTCTCGGCGGCGGCAGGGGCAGGCCGGTGCAGAACACGCCTGCCGATTTAAGAAAAACCGCCGAGCCGGAAAAAAGGGTCGTCAAACCCCCGCAGCAGCCTGTGTTCCAGTCTATCACTCAGCCTGCCGCCAAATCTGTCCCCCAGCCGCAGGCGGAAGTAACGGTGAGTGAGCCTAACAGAATTGTTACTGACCCTGATGCGAAACTGGCCGGGCTTATCGCACAGGCTATGGCCTGTGTCAATGATAAGCCTCCGAGGATTATAGAAGCGCGTGACAGGCTGAATGAGCTGCTGCCGATGTCCCTAAGCGCCCAGCAGCGGGCGTCTGTGAAGCGGCAGCTTTCCGAACTTGCAGACAAATGGCTGTTCAGCAGGACTATCTTCCCGCAGGACAAGCTTTGCGGCAGTTACGAGGTCAAGCCGGGCGACCTTTTTACAACTATCGGCAGACAGTTTAAAGTGCCTTATGAAATCCTTATGGAAATAAACGGTTTTAGTCGGCCTGAGGCCCTGCAGGCAGGCCAAACCTTAAAGGTCATAAACGGCCCGTTTCACGCCAAAGTATATCGTTCTGCTTTCACACTGGATTTGTATCTGCAAAATACCTTTGTGCGGAGTTTCTCGGTGGGATTAGGCAAGCCGGGTATGGAAACGCCGACAGGACTTTGGATTGCCAAAGAGGATGGCAAGCTGATAAAGCCGGTATGGACAGACCCCGTTACGGGTAAAACTTACCGGCCTGAGTCCCCTGATTATCCGCTGGGTTCAAGATGGATAGGGCTTGAGGGTCTCGAAGGCAAAGCCGTAGGAAGGACAGGTTTTGCCATTCACGGCACCAACGACCCAAATCAGATTGGCGCCGCCGGTTCACAGGGATGTATCAGGATGTATAATGGCGATGCAGTGCTTATGTATAATTTGCTGACCCCGGGCAACTCTCGCGTTGAAGTAGTGGAATAATCGGGTTTCGGTAAATTTTACGCCGACTCTTTTTGGACCGCTTGTTTCGCCGTGAGCAACTCGGCCTTGCCTTCGACTATATCTTTTGTAACCACATATTTTGCAGGCTTGGCTTCCTCCGGCAGTTGATACATCAGGTCAACCATCAATTCTTCGACAATCGCCCGAAGCGCTCTGGCTCCCGTGTCTCTTTGAAGCGCTTTTTTCGACATCGCCTTTAGGGCGTCTTTGGTAAATTCAAGCTCGGCGTTTTCCATCTCAAATAATTTTTGGTATTGCCGGATAAGCGCATTTTTCGGCTTGGTGAGTATGTCTACGAGCGCATTTTCATCCAGTGGCGTCAGGACCGTTATTACCGGCACTCGCCCCACGAATTCAGGAATCATTCCGTATTCGATAATGTCCTCCGGAATGACCTGCTGAATCGTATTGCTGTAATCGGTTTTTTCGTCGGTTCTGCTGCCAAGTTCGGAGCTAAAGCCTATCATTTTTTTGCCAAGCCGTTTTTTAATGATGTTTTCCAGCCCCACGAACGTCCCGCCGCATATAAATAGTATCTGCGTAGTGTCCATCTGTATGTAGCTCTGTTCCGGGTGTTTTCTGCCGCCCTGCGGGGGGACATTGGCGATAGTGCCTTCGAGCATCTTCAGAAGCGCCTGCTGAACGCCTTCGCCGGAGACATCGCGGGTGATAGAGACATTTTGATAGCCTCTTCTGCCTATTTTGTCAATTTCGTCTATGTATACGATGCCCTGTTGAGCCAGTTCAAGGTCGTAGTCGGCGGACTGAATCAGTCGCAGGAGAAAGTTTTCCACATCCTCGCCGACATACCCCGCTTCAGTAACTGTAGTGGCGTCGCATATTGCAAACGGCACCTTCAGCATTCGGGCAAGCGTCCTCGCCAGAAGCGTTTTGCCGGAGCCGGTTGGGCCTATTAAAAGAACGTTCGATTTGTCGATTTCGACATCATTGTTTTTGTTGTCGGCGTGGATAAGCCGCTTATAGTGATTATGCACCGCTACCGAAAGATATTTTTTAGCCTGCTCCTGGCCGATTACGTACTGGTCGAGGTATTCTTTTATTTCTCTTGGCGGCGGTATCTTTTTTGGCCTGCCGCCCACTCTGCTGGTGCTTCTGCGGTTTTGCAGGATTATGTTATGGCACAAATCAATACATTCGGGGCATATGAACACCTTGTTGGGACCCTCTATCAGCGTATCGGTCAGGCTGCCAGCCCGCCCGCAGAAACTGCAGATTGCTTTGCCTTTTGTAGTATTATTATTAGTCTTGGTCATAAATTTTTCCTGTTATGAATAAACCTTAATTACTCATTTTAATTTAACCAGACTCCTCCGGCAAGTTATTTATTGAACTTTAAATTGGTAGGGTTACGACCCGCGAGCAATGAATTGAGCGCCTCGGCGCAATGCATCGGCATTGACAGACAATATCTGGTGGTGCCGTTTGGCCAGCACCTCCGGCAGGCACTCAACCGCAGTATCAACGCCCAGGATTTTGCTCTTTTGCAGATAGGCGCCCAGTGCCACCATATTGGCCGCCCTGATATTGCCTAATTCCAGCGCCAGCTCGTCGGCAGGCACCGAAAGTATCTCGATTGATTCGGGCAGTTCCGGTTTTTCTTTAATCAGGGAGCTGTTCATAACCAGAACTCCGCTGTCTTTTATTGATTTGGAGAATTTGTTTGCAGATGCCTTGCTCATTGCGATTAGCGAGTCCGGCCTGCTTACAAGGGGACAGGCAATAGGCTTGTCGGAAATGACGACCATACAATTGGCCGTGCCGCCCCGGACTTCGGCGCCATAAGACGGCATACAGGTAACTTCTTTGCCTGCCTTCATTGCGGTCTGCGCCAGTAATCTGCCGGCTAATATAATTCCCTGCCCGCCGAAACCCGCTATAAGAACTTCTTCATAAAGACCGTTTATCGCCATTTGATTTATCGACTCAAAATGCTCTGCCATTTGTCATTGCGACCCTGATTTATCGGGGGAAGCAATCTAATTTTTTATTAACAGTGTCAATCCGTGTTAATCCGTGTCATAATTCAAAATTCTTCAGCCTGCCTAACGGAAACACCTTCGTCATTTCCGTTTCCATCCATTCCATTGCTTTCGCCGGACTCATTCGCCAGTATGTCGGACAGGGCGAAAGTATCTCGACAAGAGACAAGCCAGGCGCATTGTTAATCTGAAGTTCAAAGGCGTGCCTGACGGCCTTTTTGGCGTTGCGGATTTGGGCCGGGTTATGTAATGAGCACCGCTCGATATAAATTGCGCCCGGCAGCACCGCCAGCAGTTCCGATACTTTCAGCGGGTAGCCCTCACCGACTGCCTTCCTGCCCTGCGGTGTTGTTGTCGTTACCTGTCCGAGCATCGTTGTCGGCGCCATCTGTCCGCCCGTCATCCCGAACACAGCATTATTTATAAAAATGACCGTGATTTGCTCGGCCCTGTTGGCTGCGTGAATAATCTCCGCTGTCCCGATTGCCGCAAGGTCGCCGTCGCCCTGGTATGAGAATATTATTTTGTCGGGATTGGTCCTTTTCATCCCTGTTGCCACCGCCGGCGCTCTGCCGTGCGCCACCTCAATTATGTCCACATCGAGATAATCGTATAACAGCACCGAGCATCCCACCGGCGCTATGCCGATAGTTCTGCCTCGTATATCCAGCTCATCAATCACCTCAGCCACCAGCCGGTGTGCTATGCCGTGCCCGCATCCGGGACAATAATGTGTCGGCCTGTCTTTAAATGTAGGCGTTCGTTTAAATACAGTATTCACGACTTTTCCTTATACCCTTACGCTCTTATGCACATTTTTTACTTCCGGCAGAGTCAATTGTTCAATTCTTTCTAAGATTTCATCGACGCTCGGCACACCGCCGCCTGCCCGTCCGTAAAATACTACCGGCGCCTTGCCCGCTACGGCAAGTTTTACATCATCCACCATTTGCCCGCAGCTCAGCTCGACCGCTAAAAATATTCGCATCTTGTCGGCGGCCCTGCTGATTTGCTCTGTCGGGAAAGGCCACAAGGTAATAGGCCGTATCCAGCCCGCTTTTATGCCCGCTGCCCTGGCCCTGTCTACCGCTGAGCGGACGATTCTCGCCGCTATACCATAAGCAACTACCACGATTTGGGCATCGTCAAGTTTATATTGTTCGCACAGCACCTCATTCTGCTGCACCTGTTTGTATTTTGCCTGAAGTTTATAGTTCAGCTTTTCCAAAGCCCCATCAGCCAGCCACAGCGACCTGACAATGTTTTGTTCTCTGTCTCTTGCGCCTGTAAGCGCCCAGTCTTTCGGCGGCAGCTTTCGCTGCGGCTTTTTGTCTAATACCACCGGCTCCATCATCTGCCCTAAAATACCGTCAGCCAGTATAAGAACCGTCATCCGGTACAGGTCCGCAAGGTCGAATGCGAGCGGCATACAGTCTACCATCTCCTGCACGCCCGATGGCCCCAGCACGATTGTCCGGTAATCGCCGTGGCCGCCGCCGCGGGTCGCCTGAAAATAATCGCCCTGTGCAGGCGATATATTGCCTAAGCCCGGCCCGCCCCGCATCACGTTCACCACCACTGCCGGCAGTTCCGCCCCCGCAAGATAACTCATCCCCTCCTGCATAAGGCTTATGCCGGGGCTCGATGAGCTTGTCATTGCCCGCTTGCCGGTCGCAGATGCGCCGAATACCATATTTATTGCCGCCAGTTCGCTTTCGCTCTGTATGAACACTTTGCCCTCTTCCGGCATACGTCTGGCCATATAGGCAGTGATTTCGTTTTGTGGGGTAATCGGGTAGCCGAAATATGCGTCTAATCCTGCAATGATGGCCGCCTCAGAAAGCGCCTCATTGCCGCTCATTAGAATCCTTTCACTCACCCCGTTAGACCGCCTTTCAAACTAAAAGTTGTCATTCTGAACGCAGCGCAGCGGAGTGAAGAATCTCTTCGTTTAGCGGTCGCCGGTTTAGCCTTCGTAGCCGTTCCGGCGGAGTAGGCCACGGCGACCTTTACTTCTCTTTGTAAAGACGCGGAGATTCCTCGCCATCCTCCGGCGGTATCAGAATGACGTTTACTATGTTTTCCGCAGAACACTATTTCTTCCCAACACCGTCTTTGCAGGGTTGATTTTGGACCGTTTTTTTGTCTTTTTTTACAGCTATTATATTTTTATCGCAGAGAACTTCAATCACTGCGTCCGGGCAGATTATAGCGCAGACGGAGCAGCCGGTGCAGTCGGTATTTTTTGCCTCGGCGGGGAAATAGCCGTTTTTGTTGGAATTCTTGGATATAGCAATGCCGCCTTTCGGACAGACCGTAACACACAGGCCGCAGCCTTTGCAACGCTCCGCATCTATTATTATTTTTCCCGCCATAACCGCTAAAAATTCTACCTCGCTCCCCGCACTTTGTAAAGCAAAAACCCTTACATAAACCCCCGCCGCTCGAAGCGCAGCGGAGATCCCGGAATGTCGTTATCCGGGACCCAAGTTTTCGCTCCTCATAGCGCAGCGTAGACCCCAGAATGCTGTTATCCGGGACCCAGTCATTGCGAGGAGGCCGAAGGCCGACGTGGCAATCTCAAAAAAATTTAGCCCCCCGATTTATCGGGTGGGTTACTCCTCACTTCGGCCGCCTCCGGCACCACTTCGCAACCCCATACCGCCGACCCCGTCGGCGGCGTATTTAGCCCCACGTTTCACGTGGGGTTGCAATCGCGAGGTCCGCTTAAACCTTTTTCAACGCACGCCGTTTGTGCGTTTGTATTTAGCCCGGCGTTTCACGCCGGGTTGCAGGCGTGAGGATTGCTTCTTTCTTACCTTAGTTTGAGAGAGTTAATATCTCAATCCGAAAGCCCGCCGATTTATTCGGCGGGTTACCTTCTCACCTTGTTATTCCAGCGCAGGCGGTAATCCACTTTCTCTCGAATCTTAAATCTTAAATTTCAAATCCTTGCCTGCCTACCCCGTGAGACCTGCCCCGTGAGATGTGTTGTTTACTATCTCATCGGGGTGTGCCGTTTACTATCTCACTTCGGCGGCCTCCGGCACCACTTCGCAAAAAGCAATGATTTTCCCAATTTATTTATGCTTTGATAGAAAACATCAGGTTCGTCAGCGAAAGTGGATTGATTTTTAATATTTGCTTTCGCACCGCCTAATAATTTACAAGGGTGCTCTGGCGAAAAAAGCTTGTCCTCTTTGTCGGCTTAGTGGTATACTGGTTTCCTGATGACCGACATTTACATGGAGTGTTTATGCAAACCTCGCAGAAAATTGATGATCAACTCATCGCCATTCTGGAAGGATACAAACAGCGATCGCTCCTTAATCTTTCGTTGCGAACCTACGACAAAGAAGACCATGGGAAGGATACCGAAAAAGGAAGGTCACTGGCCAGCATTCTCGCGCAAATGGAAGCAGTTGAGCTTAAGATACTTACAAGTCTTGCTGAACTCCTTGGGGTCTTTGAGCGTCTGTGCAAAGAGCAAAACATTGCGTCTGACCGGCTTGATTCTATTAGGCTATTTAAGCCACACAAAGTGATTGAGCAAGCACTGAGCAGTCGTACAACACTTCCTCTGTCCTTTTCCGAACTTGGGTGCAAAACATACAACATGCTTATCCAACGGCCTAATCAAAGCAATGGATCAGGGAAATCTTCTGGATTGGTAGCTACTCGCCATCTTGTACGATTCGATGAAGAGGTTTATGACGTGGTTGCCATTATCGAGTCCTTGATACGGATGTGGAGTCTTATGCTTGAGTCAAACTTGGACTGTGAAGAGCATGCGTTCGTGAGCCGGAGCAGGAGTGTCGAAGTTGACATGTGGGTAAATGGAGGCTTCTATGAGGCAGCCACGAAGCTGTTGCCCCCGGCAGTCACCAATAAACAGGCTCAAATCGTAAGCCCAGAGCTTGCTGTAGTAAAACAAGATTTACAGGATCGGCTCAAGCGAATCGAGTTCTATTATCACGAAAGGTACGAAACCAGAGATGCTATCCAAAAACTCTGTGGTCGTGATGTGAAGGAGAGAACCAAAGAACACCAACACGCGGTAATGAAAGCACAGTCTGCCGAAAACAATCTCTTAGGTGAATTGTACCACCTTGGAGACGACGTTAGGAAATATCTTAAAATATGTAGCCGCAGTAATGACATTAAGATTGTGGAAAATTTTAGGCCATATCACTGGTGCGGCAATTATGTAAACCACCTGAAGCATGGTTCACGAGGAAAGAGCCGACCACCAGCAATACCGGGATATCAAATAGAGTACTATGACCAAAAGGGGCCCAAGCCGACAGTTGAAGATAAGGTTGTTGGTTGTGCGTTCCTGATTAATATCGATGGGCGTCTTGAGGATGGTATGGAAATAGCTTATCGATTGATTGATATGTGGTTTCTATTCTTCAGATACCATAGTGACATTGAGCTTACTGATATTACAGCGCGGGTTAACGGTATTCGACGAAACGAGTTTATTGGCAAGTCTATTTATAGTGCCAAGATACCTGATGGTATATTGGATGACGCAAAAAGGCAGGCACAGGAGCGACGAAAACTTAATCTTTAGAGCGCATTGCTTTGGCTTAAATCCATGTCAATCGGTGAAATCCGTGGCTAAAAGCCGAGATGCAAAAATATTTTTCCGAAAAATCTTTTATCTGCCGCGGAACGCCGTGACCTCTTCTTTGCCAAATCTGACCTATCCAGGGGCCTGCCACGCCGTAGCTCGAAGAACGAAGCCGGGTCAATCATTTCCGACAGTACCCTTTCTAAAAAAATCCCAAAATCGCCCCGTTTTCAACAAAAAAACCACAATTTTTCTCCAACAATAAATCGTAGTAAATCCCCATTT
>Ga0315294_10003016_pt1 | contig 18305 bp, 19 predicted proteins | sample YL17G13_40_MG_FD_203626 | JGI IMG/M metagenome (GOLD analysis project Ga0315294, IMG submission 203626) | Sediment microbial communities from Yellowstone Lake, YNP, Wyoming, USA - YL17G13_40 | ecosystem: Environmental > Aquatic > Freshwater > Lake > Sediment | place: USA: Wyoming | collected...
CGAAGATAGCCGAACTTCGGGAGAAGTACAAAAACGACAAGGCAAAACTAAGTCAGGGAACAATGGCCTTGTACAAGACGCACAAGGTAAACCCCTTGGGGGGCTGTCTTCCTATGATCATTCAGATACCTGTCTTCTTCGGGCTCTATAAGGCCCTCATGTATTCTATTGAACTCCGCCATGCCCCTTTCTACTGGTGGATACAGGATCTGTCGGCAAAGGACCCCTACTACATTACGCCAATTATCATGGGCGCGACCATGCTCATTCAGCAAAAAATGGCCCCTTCTATGGGAGATCCTATGCAGCAAAAAATTATGATGTTGATGCCCGTGGTTTTCACATTTCTGTTTGTAAGCTTTCCATCGGGTCTGGTTGTTTACTGGCTCTTTCAAAACGTCCTGAGTATCGGGCAGCAGTACTACATTAATAAGCGCAGATAGCGAGTTGAGGTAGTGACTATGAATTCTATAGAGATCGAAGGGAAAACAATAGATGAGGCCATTGAGAAGGCCTGCGGCGAATTTAACGTTCCGAGAGAAAAGCTTAACATCGAAATTATTTCGGATGGCGCGACGGGATTCCTCGGCCTCGGTTCAAAGAAGGCAAAAATAAAAGCAAGTATCATGTCCATTGATATGGCCATAGATACGCCGGCTGCACAATCCAAGAAAGGCGCTGAAAGGAAATCATCTGTTATTTCAGATTCCATAGAACCAGAGGGGACCGAAGATTCCGCAGAGAGCCCCGCAATGAGGGCAAAAAGAATTCTGGAAGGCATCTTGCTGAGAATGAACCTCGATTGCCCCTTAACCGTTGAAGAAACTGCCGATACGATTCTGCTGAATATCAAAGGCGATGGCAGTGGCTTACTTATAGGCAAGAGAGGGCAGAACTTAGATGCTATACAGTACATTGTGAACAAGGCCGTAAGTAAGTATACAAATAACCGCAAAATGATCATCGTGGATACGGAATCTTACAGAAAAAAAAGGGAGGAGTCACTCATTGCCCTGGCCGAAAAGCTGGCGGAGAAAGTAAAAAAATCAAAGAAGGCGTTGACTGTCGGACACATGAACGCCCATGACCGCCGCGTCATCCATCTTGCCCTGCAAAATGATGAGTCATTGACTACAAAAAGTCGGGGCGAAGGGGAATTCAGGAAGATTGTTATCATGCCGGCCAAGAAGGGTTAGGTGTGCCGGCGTTCTAAATGAACGGCAGCGCAATTCTACTTCTTCATCCTTTCCTTCGCAAGTTCTGGGCAAGCTATGCAGTGCACCTTTGTATATCTCTAGCTTTAGGCGAGTTTTATTCTGAACTTGTCAGAACACGCGCCTCGTAACTTTCGCTTTTATCATCACCTTCTTCTTCACTCAATATTTGGCTTTTTGCGAGGTTATTAAACTTGGAAGACACGATAGCGGCCATAGCCACTCCTTCCGGTACGGGATCGATCGGCATAATACGGGTCAGTGGCCCCAGATCCAGAGATATTGCCTCCCTCATTTTTAGACCATCAAACAAGACTGAAGGCTTCAATAGCCATCGACTCTATCACGGAGACATCATTTCACCTGACACGGGCAGAGTAATCGACGAAGTTCTCATTTCCTTCATGATGAAACCTCGCTCTTATACGGGAGAGGACATACTGGAGATCAACTGTCACGGCAGTGCCTTTATTCTGCAGTCCGTGCTTTCTCTAGTGATCAAAGCAGGCGCACGTCTTGCAGAACCTGGAGAATTCACGAAACGCGCCTTTCTCAACAACCGAATCGATCTTTCTCAGGCGGAGGCAGTTGCTGAAACAATCATGGCAAAGACCGACCGGGCACTTGACCTGGCTGTTTCCCATCTCAAAGGCGACTTGGCTAGCAAAATTGAAACTGTACGTAATGCGATTATTGATATTCTCGCCATCCTCGAGACAACCATCGATTTCTCGGATGAAGACGTAGAGGTAGGTAATCCGCCAAGTGTCGCCAGAGACATCGAGGCCATCATAGGCGAGCTCACTGAGCTTGCTTCGACATACGGTCAGGGAAAGATATACAGGGATGGTATTAATGCTGTAATTACGGGAAGGCCTAATGTGGGAAAGTCAAGTCTCTTAAACAGGCTTCTCGGCGAAAAAAGGGCGATTGTGACAGCTATGCCGGGAACGACGAGGGATTTTATCGAGGAGATAATCCCCATCAAGGGTGTGCCTGTAAGACTCACGGATACGGCAGGAATAAGAGAGCCGCAGAATATCATCGAAAAAGAAGGTATTAACCTGGTGTGGGAAAAGCTCTCACAGGCGGACGTGGTGATAGTCGTGTTCGACGGCAGCGAGAGCTTGACGAAAGAGGACGACGAAATCATCAAGAGGTGCAAGGCGAAAAAATTCCTCCTGGTAATTAACAAGGCCGATCTTCCTCATGTCATTGACGAGAAGGAGTTAGCAAGTCTCGCTCCAGATGTCATGCCCCCCATATGGATATCAGCAAAACACGGCGATGGCATACCGACGCTGAAAGATGCAATCCACGGCCTAGCTTTAAACGGGGCAGACTATGGCCACAGCCTGAACATCGTATCCAACATCCGCCATAAAATAGCCATTGAAAAAACGAGGGACATGCTGTCAAAGGCAAGGGACAGCATCCTCCAAGGACTTTCTCCTGAATTCCCTGCCTTTGATATCCGCCAAGCCCTTGAAAGACTTGGTGAAATCGCCGGGAAAACGGTTACTGAAGAGGTGCTGGAGAAGATATTCTCTACCTTTTGCATAGGCAAGTAAGTGCGAGTGCTGCAAAACATTTCCATGAAGGCATCAAAAACATATTGTCCTTTACAAACCATACCCTTTTCAGTATAGTGCTTGGTGGTTCTTAAGATCCTACATCGGAGGTGAAGGTACGATGCACAGAATAACCATCTTCGTTGCTTTACTGTTACTGAGCTTCGTCTCCGTATCAGCCGGCCTGTGTCAGGAAAAGTGCGTGAATACCCAGGGAGAAGCAGCTATCATCAATAATGATCTCCCTTCGGCGAAAACGGAAGCTATTGCCAGAGCGAAGTGGGCAGCCATCGAGCAGACCGTCGGGACGGAGGTTAAGGCACAGAGCTTTGTTCAGAATTTCACACTTGTCGAAGACGTGATAAAGACGCAGGTTGGAGGGGTTATCAAAAGTTACAAGGTCCTGGACCAGGCCAGGAAAGAAGACATGGTCACGATAAAGATCACGGCCTGTGTTGAGCCTGCTAAGGCAAGGGAAGCCGTTTCCTCCCTTGCCCTGAACAACTCCCTTGCTGTCTTTATCCCCGCACGGAAACCAGGCAAACGTGGAGATGAATTTGAGGAAACGAATATCCTTTCCGAGACCCTTATCGGAAAACTCACCGATCAAAATTACAAGGTCATCGACGTTGCCCCGACACATGCTTTGGATGCCCTAGAAATCGAGAGGGCCGTGAAAAGCGGCAGTACCCTTGCCGTCAGGAGCCTGATGTATAAATTTCTCTCCAACATCATCATCATCGGTAAAGTCGATTACACCATATCAACGAAAAAGGGAGAGGATATTGGATACGGACTCTCTATGCCATTCAATAATGTGACGGTAAGGCTGACCTATCGCATCGTTGCCAAGAACAACAAGACAGGCAGTATGGAGATTCTTACGGCGGATACGGCACAGGGCAAAGGTCTCGCCAACAACGTTGAGGATGCCGCCGCAGAAGGTCTTAAAGACCTGGCGGAGAAGCTGACTCCCAAAATACTTGATAAAGTTGCATCCTACGTCCAGGGCAATATCAAAAAGGTAAGTATAAAGGTCAACGGGATAACCGATCTTGATACGAACATGGAAATCAAGAATATTCTGCAGAACATTGTTTGGGTAGCAGGAGTGGAGGATAAACAGATGGGCGAATTTATAGTCAGCTACCCTGAAAACTCAATCTATCTTGCCAACAGCATAAAACAGAAAGGTAATTTTAACGTCGTAAATTTTTCACCCTATTCCTTGACATTGGATTACCAGAAATAAGGAGGACAGAGTTATGTTTAAGAGATTCGCACTACTTTTTCTTGCATCATTCTTTTTGGCTGCCTGCGCTACTGTGCCAAAGATCGATCCGACGGCATATCCTATTGACAAAGGACCGAAAGAGTCGCCTCCTAAAGTATGCAAATCGGCATATGATGCTATGCTCCCGAAAGTCGCTGTCGTCAATTTTACAAACAACTCGACCTTTGATTACGCCAATGTGGTACAGGCCCATGTTCAGGGAGCAAGTCAGCGAACTGCCGTAGGGGGGGCCGCTGTCGGCGTTGTTCCCGGAGCTGCGGGCGTCGTCTGGGGTACTAAGGAAAAGCGACAGTTTCAGAGAGACTCTGAAGTAACTCAGAGACAGATAAATGCAAAGCTCTCCGAGAGTGTTGAAGACGGCTTCATGGACGTATTGGTCAACATGGGGGGGGCGAAAGTTTTTACGAGAAAGGAAATGGAAAAAATCATATCGGAACAAAAGTTCCAGCGTTCGGGACTCGTGGATGAATCAACGCTGGTGAGACTCGGAAAATTTGCCGGCGTAAAATACATCATCACAGGTTCCGTCAATAATGTTGATCTAGCTTACAAGTCCTATGAGTCTGCCAGGCAGGGTCTGGGAAAAGGAGGCAGCGGCAGTTGGGGTGTTGACCTCTTAGGCTCAGCAATGGCAGCCGGTCTGGAATCTCAGGAAGGCTGGAACATCGGCACGGAGTTAACCATGAGAATTCTGGATGTGGAAACGGGGGAGATTCTCTTTTCCGATAAGGTGCATGGAAAACACATCATCGGCAAAATCCCCTACCCTAACTACGATGCCTTGGTCGGCGGCATTAAGAAGGCCGCGTCTAAGGGATTAGCGGACGCAAGACCAAAGCTTTCCAAATGGTTCACTGTAAAAGGTTACATAAGACAATTACGGACAAGCCCTGATGAAAAAGAAAGGTTTGCAAATTTAAACATAGGCGAAAAAGTTGGGCTCAAGCCGGGTTCAAAGATGATTGCTTACACATTTGAAGAAATGGAGGATGAAGATCCGGTGACAGGAAGCAAGAAGATAACCTGCAACATTGTGAAATTGCCTGTTGAGCTGACCGTAACAGACCAAATCCAGGCGGAAAGCGCGTGGACCACAGTAGAAGGCAAACCGCAAGATTTAAAAAGGGTAAAGGTTGGTCAATTGGTGGAGAGACAACCCCTGGGAGGACAGGGTTTCATGAAGAAAATGGGATACTGAAATCGTCCGCGCAGAATCATCGGCAGTGAATCTAGAAAAATAGGCAGGGATGGATTTTGAACCATCCCTGCTTTAGTTTTTACTTCCCTTCCATCCCCTCGATGAAGGCCATCACGTTCTGTCCCAGAACAGAGTGATTATACCCGCCTTCCAGAATGGCAAAATACCCTCCACCGTTTTTCTTGCTGGCCTCCCTGACCATTCTTCCGATTTTTGTATAATCGGAGGTAGAAAGCAGTCCCCCCCAGTCATCTTTATGATTGTCAAAGCCTGCAGAAACTCCTATGATATCGACCTTCTCTTCAGAGAGGCGGCTCTTCACACTTTTCAGATATTCTTCCGGGTAGGATGCCGAAGGATTGTATAGCGACACATAACCGGTCCCTTCTAAGATATTCATCGTCCCATCACCGAAGTGAAGATCAATATCCAGCACGAAGGCCTTCTTAATCCGGTTTTCCAGTTTTAGCTTTTCGAGGGCAATCGCCATATTGTTAAAATAGCAGAATCCCCATGCACTATTGGCAGAGGCATGATGTCCGGGCGGCCTGATCACGGCAAAACATGGCTCCAGCAAGCCAATCTCGGCAGCCTGTATGGCACCCCCGGCTGCCAATGCAGCAATATCATAGATGCCTTCTCTTGCTACCCTTTCCATGTGGGATGGTGTATGGCAAGCGGCAATGTCTTCTTCCCGGGCAGGAACCGCGTTGACGAAAGTCACCTTGTTGCTGATTGCTTTAACGACTGCCTCGATACGGCCCGGTGCAGCGGCAGGATCAGAACAGTATGATTGATTAAAATCTTTATGATAAATGACCTTCATGACTACACCTCCTCGAGAAAGTGACTTTTCAGAAAATCCAGAATTCTCAGGGTATTTCTTGAGACGTGCATGTGTCTGAGTTCTGCCGGTGAAACCCATCTGGCTTCGAGGGCATCGTCGGCACCCTTCGCCTCGCCGCATACATAATCAGCGATCACGTCAACAATCACATAGTGAAAGCGAATCCGCCCTTCACTATCCTTTTCGAAAAAATCGAAAGAGTAGACAGGCGCTCCGGCCTTGATGGTAACGCCCGTTTCTTCCAAAATCTCCCTTTCGGCGCCTTCCTGCAAGGATTCTCCTAATTTCAGAGAGCCTCCGGGAATCGCCCATAGTCCTTTATTCGGATCAATACCCCGTTTTACGAGGAGCACTTTCCCCTCTTTAATTACGACCGCTCCGACTCCACAAATCGGGCGGTCTGGATATTCACGCCTTGACATTTTACGACCTTCGCTTCTAACCATTGACTTCACTCAATTATCATGAAGCCGGAAGTCAAACTTTGCCTCCACCCACGGTTCAGGATGTGCGTTAAAGACCCTTTCTATAAACATGCAATGGTTCTTTCTGTCAATCATAATAACTGAAGAGGAGCGGGTACCATATATGGGGCTCGTTATAAATATGGAAGAAAGAATCCGTTCCCATTCCAGCCCAACTCCCGTGTCAGTAAGCTCACTGTCATCCGGTTTTGATCGGTCTTTGAGGATTTCGAAAATCTCTTCCGGAAGAGGATCGTCTTTGCTTGTGAGTAAAGACTCCATCGCCTTTTTCCCCCGTTCAGTCTTGGGCCAGGGCGTATCCAGAAGACGGTTGCTCAAACCGTACAAGCCTGGTGACAGTTTGCACATTTCACCACGGTTAGAAAAATAGAACAGGTGGTTCATGTCTCCGATGATCATACTGAATCCTTTATATTGATCTTTCTTGGCCGTTATTGTTTCGATATACGATTCCGGATCATCATCGCCCATGAGAAAATCCCTCACGAGCCATCCGCGCGAAGGGGCGTTTCGCCCTAAAGGGGTCGGTTCACGATAGTTGGTGAGCATGGCGAGACTTCCCGTTTTCTTGATACCAAGCCAAGTTCCGCCCCTCTGCAAATCCTTTCCCGCAATTACGCCTACGGCATCATCCCATAAAGATACTGGTGCCGAAGGTCTCTCATAAAACTCATCCCTGTTAGCCGCAAGGATGAGAGGGTATCTATCATGCACTTTGTAGGACAAAATTATCAGGCACATTTCTCAAGCCTCCACCAGAGACCATTATCCGTTTCTTTATATACGACCATGCCGACCTTTTCCAGTACCCTATGCGACGGCAGATTGGACCTCGTAGTTTCCGCGAGCAAGGCTGATATATCCGGCCGCTCGAATATCCACAAGATGCCCCTCTTGAGAGCCTCCGTCATGTATCCCTCTTTTTGATACTCCGGTCTTATCATATAGCCGATTTGAACAGTACCGTATTCATCAGGATATTTCTGAAAACAGAATCCTCCTATGATAGCGTTTTCCTTTTTTAGTATGATCAGGACGCTTCGCCAGTCGGCATACCATTGATCCTGTTTTTTGTTTCTTATTACATCTTCCAGAGAGGCTCTCATGGCTGCTTTTATCTCCCTGTCAATTTGTTCGCCCAGGATCATACTGGCCAGCTGCAAGCCCAGCTTCTGCTCAATTTTCTGATGGTCGTCTGGATTTATACTCTCCATGTCCAGGGGTACCAGCTTCAGTCTTTCCGTTTCTATAGGAATTATATTCGGCATCTCCTGACTCAGAGCCTCGTCTTGACCTTTTCCATTATCCTCTCCATTACCAGACCGGCAGAATGATGGATAACAACATCCGCAGCATCATCGAAGGAAGTAGGCATATTATTGATAATCACCAGTTTGGCCCCCGCTTCTTTGGCATACATGGGCATGTAGGCCGCAGGGTACACGACAAGAGATGAGCCGATGACAATCATAAGCTCACACCGGGTTGCGTGAGCAGTCGCGTTTTTCAATGTCAATTCTGGCAGTAGTTCTCCAAAGAAAACTACATCGGGCTTTAAAATCCCCTGGCAGCGGTCGCAGTCGGGGACTTCCACCTTTGCACGGAACCTCTCTACGACGTCACCGACAGGATAGCGCGCATCACAGCTCATGCATTTCAGCCACCTCATATTGCCGTGCAGCTCATAGACCTTCTCCGGAGAGTTTCCGGCCTTCTGATGGAGGTTGTCAACATTCTGCGTGATTATACAGTTCAGTTTGCCGATCTCCTCCAGCTCGGCAACGGCAAGGTGGGCCCTGTTCGGTTCCGCATTGGCAAACAAACCGCCTTCGAGAAGGATCTGCCACTGTTTTTTCCTCGTCTCCGGGCTTGAGAGGAATTTTTGAATGGTAAAATCTTCCGGATCAAATCTTGTCCATATCCCACCGGGGCTGCGAAAATCAGGAATGCCCGATTCCGTGCTGACCCCGGCCCCTGTAAACACGACTACATTCCCGGCATGCATTATCAGATCCGCCGCCTGTATAATTTTTCCGTCTAAGTCGCAAACGCCCATACGTATTCCTCAATTGCTTATATGCATATGAAGTATTTTGCTTAACATGATTTCAACAAGCATATCCACGTCAATCCTTACTGACGCCTCTAATACACCATCTGCCTGAAAAAAACAAAACGAAAAGGAGATGTTGACACTTTGGGACATATCTTCTACAATCGGCTGTCAAAATTTGTAGTCGTATCTCTCAATCCACAGATATGCACAGATGCTAAGTAACTCGCAGGAGGAGAAAATATGTCGCGAAAGAATTGGAAAATAGGAGTGACCATTTTTATATTTCTGTTTTTTTTCATTGGGATAATGGAACTGGATGCGTTTGCCAGAGCGGGAGGCGGCATGTCTTCGGGCAGCCGTGGTTCACGGTCATTCAGCTCTCCCAGCCGATCATCCTCGGCGCCATCACCGTCCCGTCAGTCAGTGGCTCCTTCTCAACCAATGACTCCGCAACTGCCACGGCAGCAACCCAGCATGTGGAGAAGTCTCGCCATGGGCGTGGCAGGCGGCTTTCTGGGCAGCATGCTCTTTAGCGGACTCAGCCATGGCATGGGCTCTGGCGGCTTCGGCGGAAGCGGCATCGGGCTTCTTGAGATTATCCTCATCGGCGGTATACTTTATTTTTTGTATATGTTCATCAAGAGGCGCAAAGAGGCGGAATCTACGGCCGGTTACTACTACCAAACGGGCGCTTCTCCATCAACAGGACAGCAGGGAGGAGTTACAGATTCTTCCCGGGATCAGGGAAATGCTGAAGGTGACGTCCAAACGGGACTGCGCCACATTCGGCAGATGGACCCCTCTTTTGATGAAGCAAGGTTTTCAGATCTCTGCATGGATAATTTCTTCAAGATTCAGGGTGCGTGGATTAACCGCGACATGACAGTTGTCAAAAATATTTTAACACAGGAAATGTTCGGTATCTTGCAGAGAGACGGAGATAAATTAAAGGCGGAAAAGAAAATCAACAAACTCGATAACATTGCGGTCAGGACTGTAGAAATCACAGAAGCATGGCAGGAAGGAGGAATGGATTTTATAACCGTAAGATTCCTCGCCAGCCTTCTTGACTATACAGTCAGTGAAAGTGGCGACGTACTCTCGGGAAGCAAAACAGAACCGGTAAAATTCGAAGAATACTGGACATTCACAAGACCTGTAGGAAACAACAACTGGCAGCTATCCGCCATTAATCAGCCCAACTAAAGGATTATGAAAATCTCTGGCAGGACACGTGACATCCCTTATGGCGCGACGTGTCCCGCCTGTCATCATCTTTGCCGGTTCAAATCAGAAATTTTTGAACCGGCAGATCAATATCATGAGCGGGTCCTTCCTGTATTAAGTAATTCTGTAATAGGATTTTCACTTGTAAATTAATTAAAATTGCAGCAGAATTAAGAAAGGGAGGATGGGGATCAACAATAAATATTATGTTGCAAGAGGCTGTTGCCAAAATAAATTTCTGCCGGAGTAACAGATTTGGGGCGCTTCGTCGGCGAGGTGCCCGCTAAACTAATCCCGAGTGTCCTATTTGCAGCGCGCATACTTTGGGGGAAATGAGGTCTTATCTTTAGAAAGCCTTGAAAAAAGAAAATCTTTACGTCACTCTTATAAACATTTTTATCGGAATGGGCGTTGCTTTCCTGCTGAAGGGAAGTATCCTCGCCGTCGTTCTCATCGTCATCGCGATCGGCACGATCATTTTCATAGAACGAAAATGGATTCACGAAAACGTCTTCAGAGGGAAGAAACGGTATGCCGTTGCGGGATCTTCCTTACTGGCCGCCTTGATGCTGGTGTTTATATTTTTGATTACCTCGCCGAGCCGCGATACATCCCACATTATCAAGCTGGTGAATGGGTTTTTGCAGGATGTCACGTCGGGTGATTATCGGGGCGCTTATGAACAACTTTCCGAGGTGTCGAAAAAAGCATATACCCTGAACGATTTCGTTAATGATCATGTGGAAAATCGCATCAATGTCCAGAATTTCAGAATCGATGAGGTCATCTTTAACGAGTATGACAAAAGGAAAGCCGTGGTGGTGGTCTCAAGCCCCTTCACGCTCTATGGTCGCGAAACGCTGCACCTGGAGATGATCAAGGAAGAGGCGGGGTGGCGGATCGTTTTTAGCAGGACCATCTTCCACCCCAACGCCCCCGGCCAAGGGAATAGTAAAAAGAAGGGGGGCTACATCACCAATTTCTTCAAGAAGCTCTTTTGACAAGATCCTCACCACTTTTTTTCAGTCAACGCAGAATCCGGCTGCCTTCCTGTAGTCTTGTTTTTCCTATATTTGCACTTATCCACACTCTCAATCTATAATCATCGGATTCATACACATAAGATACCCGAATCAAGGTTGCGTAATCATAGCCTCATGATTATTAGCAAATTATTCCTGATACTAATGTTCTATTCTTATTGCGGTAGAGCGTGTTATTTATGAGTCGTTGTAGTCTTATGGATATTATCTGTCGTTGTTGGGATATTATCCATTTTCTTAGGGATATTATCGTCGATAGTCCTGTAAAACAATTCAGCGTATTGCTTATCCCCGAAGAGGTCTATGGTGATGACGACCTTGGAGAGATTCTTTTCAACATTTGAAACATTAATCTCCATAGGATAATTTCCCTTTGTCTCCAGAGAACATCCATTCTCTGAAAACGGGTCTTGAATCACTGTTTCAAGTTTCAGCTGTTCACAGGATTGCTTTACTGCCTGACAGACTGTTTTGATATCATATGTGTAATATCTTGACGACTCACGACCCTTCCAGACAGTATAACCCTGATAGGATCCGCCTGCTGCTGGAATTGCCTGAGAACTTCCTATGACTGGCAACACACAGGCACCGCATCCCGATGATAGGTTTGTAGCAAGAAGCAGGAAAACAACAATTTCTCTTTTCGTCATTATCCCTCCTTTAGCTGGGTCTTCGCCCCTGAATGACTCTGACCAGCACGACGATGATGGCGATGACCAGCAGGATATGAATAAAATTACCCATCGTATAGCCACTCACCAACCCCAACAGCCACAGAACTATCAGTATGACAGCAATCGTCCACAACATTTGATCATCCTTTCTGAGGACATAATTCGTCCATCCAGTTCAATCTACTTTGGAGGCCCTTAAGACATCCGCCCACACCTTCTCTTTGTACCATTTTACCTCTTTCCCAGCCCGGTTCAGATATTGGAAGACAATCAGATCAATAACGCCTTCTACCTACCGCCTTTTTAACTCTTACATTAGCCAGCGTTTTTTCATTAGTAGATATGCAAAGAACAAGGTTAATAGTCCGACTAAAAGCAAATATATCCATTCCAGAGATAGATTTGATATTCTGCCTTCCTCTAAGAGGATTGATTTAACTGGCTCATAAAACTGGTAGGAAGGTAAAAAGGGAGCAACGGCAGTTAATTTTTGTGAAAAATCCGATAACGCAGAAGGAAGCAGATGGGGTAGATAGAAAATAACGCCTAAAGTTCTGGCGCTAGCCTGATTGCGGCATAAAAAACCCAAAAAGATTCCGTAAGAGCTAAAACAGAAACTGCCAACCCCTATAAATGCAACATAACTCAAGACATTTCCAAAATCAAATTTACCCAGCAGATGGAGGAATAGGACTGCTATGAGTATTAAAATCATGCCTAAAATCAATTTAGCAATAAGCCACTCAATTTCGCGCATGGGAGTTTGCAAAAGAGCAAGAAGTAATTTTTTTTCCTTTTCTTCGGCAACTTGCGCGGGCATTATAATGAAGCTTACCAGTAAAACTAACATTAGAATCCAGGTAGGCAAAGTTTGTTTTTGAATCCCACTTTCCTGAAGAGGCTTAATATCAGAAATCCAGTTTATGCTATTTCCTTCTACTGCTTTTTGTAATGCTGAAAAGTTCTCCACTATTGAAAGGGTTAGTAAAGACTCTTTTTTTAAAACTACAAGAACTAAACTGTTCTGTTCTTTTTCAGATCTTAATAACAGGCCGTCTATTTTTTTTTCTTTTAACCATCTTTTGCCTTCCTCTTCATTAGAAACACGAGAAACTGTAAATACTCTATGGGCTGATTTAATGGTTTGCAGAATAACAGGAGCGTACATTTCTTTTTGAATAAGTCCGATATTAATTTTTTTAAAGTCTGCATCTGCCCTATCTACTAACTTCAAAGAGAAAAAAACAAAAAAAGGTATAAAAAGAATCAGATAGATTGTCTTATTCTTAAATGCAATGGCTAAATCATTCAAAGTTAATGTAATGATATTTCTTATCAACATAGGTATAGCTTTTCATGAATTTCTGATTGGAAATATTTTTGGGGTGAACCATCGAAGACCAAATATCCTTGATGCAGCACAATGATGCGTGTTGCAAGTGTTTTTATCTCTTCAGGTCGATGGGAAGTAAAAATGATTGTTTTTCCTAAAGCATGAAAATCTTTTAGCAGTCTATAAATCTCTTTCGTCATCTCAAAGTCTATACCCGATGTAGGTTCATCAAAAAGAAGCACAGGTGGATCTGCTAAAAGAGCGCGCCCAATGCTTACCCTTTGCCTTAACCCTTTTGATAAAACCTGTATCTTATTATTACGAAAAGGCAGTAAATCGAATTCCTTCAGAATTTCTTCTATCCGCAAAAAAGGGACTTGAAAAAGACGAGCAAATATCTTGAGATTGTATTCAACGGAAAAGAAATCGAAAAGATTAGGAGTTTCTGGGACAAAACCAACTTTCCTTACAACAGCCAATCTATATTCCAGATTGATGCCGTCCACCAAAACTTGTCCACTGTCGGGAAGGAGCCAACTAGCTAACATTTTCAAAAGAGTAGATTTGCCCGCTCCGTTGTGCCCGATGACGGCAATCAGTTCCCCTTTTTCTATCTCAAAACTAGTTGGTAGAAGTCCTCTTTTTTCATTATAAACTTTTGTAAGATTATGAATCTCGATCTGCATAAAATATTGTTCCGTTATCCGCCTTAAACCAGTGATGACTTTGACCGGATCTGTCAAAGTCATCAGATAAATGGCCCAATGGTTTTATTAGCCGGCAATGCAGCAATCAAGAATATTGGTATGGAGGTATGGCAACGAATGACATTATCACACGTTGTCATCTCTCAGAAGGTCAACGACATGGCCGGTGTTAACGTCAGGTATCTTGCATAAGATTCTTATGTTCGCTGATGTAAGTAGATAATCACAAACACTAAAGCTATCACAATCAAAACTCCAATGACGAATCCCATTTCCCCTCCTTTCTTATGTTCGCTTTGCTAAATACATAATCACAAATACTAAAGCTACCGCAACCAAAACTCCAATGACGAATTCCATTTCCCCATCCTTGAATTGATTTTCTTTTTATATCCGCGTCTTCTCGCAAAAGATGACGCACCCTTGTCAGGAGAGATCAGTATAATGCCCTTGCCATACGTGATAGCGTAAAGGGACCATGGACATTCATCGGACCCTTAACCCAATGCTACTATTCCACGATGATTTCAAAAAGAACCCTCATGTTTGCCTTTGCTGCTTTTGAGTAAAGCTCTTTAGGTGCTGCTTCGTACATTGCCGGGTTTGTCTCGCCATAGCCGATTGTGGAAAGCCTGTCCGGTGTAACGATGCCTTCGTTAATGAGGTATGCCTGGACAGCCTTTGCCCTTCTTTCGCTTAACGCCTGATTGTAAGCCATCGTGCCGGCAGCAGAGGTATACCCTGCAATGCGGATTTTAGCTTTAGGGTTATCTTTCAGAAGCTGGATATTCCTTTTCAGGATCGTCTGCGTTTCTGGCTTAAGGGTCGACTTATCGAAATCAAAATGCACGTCCTCAAACGCAAGGATAACGACCTTGTTTTCAGCCTTCATATCCGACATAGCGTCAAAGACCTTCTCAGAAACCATCGACTCAGTCGCAAGGATAACGACCTTCTCCTTTGGCTGTGCAGCCAGCTGTCGATAACGCAAGCAATTTCCGGCGATTACTCTTTCCACAAAAGCGGCCATGGCTGCCGGTTTTACCAGTCTATCGGCATTTACGGTATATCCGCCTTCAACGTTCTGCACAATCTGTTCTGAAAGTTCTTTCCCATCGGGGGTATATCCTACCTGAATGGCATAAACGCAGAGCTTGTCGCCGTACTCTGCGTTAACTTTGGTTATGGCCTCCATGACAGTTGCGGGCCTGATGTCATCAACACCCGGAGTCTCAGAAAAATCACTGACAATAATGATGGCCGAATTACCCTTCGCCCATTTGAGATCATTTCCTGCTGCCGTAATAGCCTTTCCCATAGGAGTTCTACGGTTGACATTTTCGATAGAGTTTGTTGCCTTAGTATAATCTTCTTTGACAAGGGGCTTCATTCCATAAATAAGAGCAGTTTCTTCGGACCAGAATGTCCTGAGCCCTGCGTCCAGCCTGATTTCTGGAATCGTCGCTATCATGTTTTTTGTAGTATCTTTCGCATGTATCAGGCGAGTGGCATCACCAACTTTCGCCGACATCGGATCGTCTGCCATCTCAGTCTTCTTCGATAGACCCATGGAAGCAGATTTGTCAAAGAGGACGATGAAATTGTCCGTTTTTTGAACCAATTGCCCTGATCTAATCTGCGGGTTAAGATCAACCGGTCTAAATGTCGCACAACCGGTAAACAGTACAAAAAACATCAACAAAAAAATTAGTCCATAGCCGATTCTTCTCATAATAAGGTCTCCTTTACATTTTAGCTGTTAAGATTCGTTTATCACTTCCGCTCTATGCAACTTCTTAATTCGCGGAACTGCCGGGACTGCGATATTTCGCCGCGGTATGTTTTTCCCGCACCGTTGCCGGCCGACACACCCCGACACCAGTCATCAGATAGCCGGCATTCTGTCTGGCAACACCTGTGCAGACACGACGTTGCTCAGAATTAACAGGAACATCATACAAATAATGCTGCAAGAAGTTTTCCTCAACATAAGGATCATCCTATCTAAACGGGCCTCCGCCCCTGGATGACTCTGACCAGGACGACGATGATGGCAATGACCAGCAGGATATGAATAAAATTACCCATCGTATAGCCACTCACCAACCCCAACAGCCACAGAACTATCAGTATGACAGCGATCGTCCACAACATGTGATCCTCCTTCCTGATTGCGCATTCCCACTGACGGCTATTGCATCACCATACCAACCGGCAATGATCATGCAGTCTCTTTGGTCTTGAACTCGGACTACTCGATGGTCATCCGGTTCTTTACACTCTTCACACCGTTTACGTCCTCGGCGAGTTTGGTGGCCATGTTCCATTCGGTTGCGCTTCTGGCTTTACCAGACAACGTGACCACGCCACGCTTCGTCTCGACCTTGGTATTGAGGGCACTGGTCGAGCGGTGATATAGCAACGTCATCTTGACCTGGGCGGTGATGGAAGCGTCATCAATCTTTTCGCCTGCCGTTCGCGTCTTTTTCGAGGTCTTTGTCACGGTCATCTCATTATTTACGTCTTTAACCCCTTCGACATCCTTGGCGTATTCGGTCGTCAGTTCCTTTTGCGCCTCGCTGATGGCTTCGCCGCTTAGATTTACGATGCCGTCTTTAACGTAAATATTTGTGGCTTCGGAGTTTACGCTCTTATGCAACACGAGTATCGCTCTCACCTTTTCATTGAGCCACCCATCCGAGTTTCCGGTAGGGGGCGCACCTTTAATTCCCAGTTTGTTAACGATGCTTTTAACCCCGGGCAAGCTCGCCACGGTCTCCTGGGCCAATGCTTTGTGGTATTCTTCGGAGACAATTCCCGTTAAGATAACAACGCCATCCACGGACTGGATTTTGATATCATCACCCTTGAGGTAGGTCTTGAATACATACGACTTCTTGATGGATAATTCGATGCGATCATCCATCTCGGACGCACGCACAGCAACACTGGTCATTAGCAGAGCGACAACCGCCACCATCATTACTGCTAGTCTATACATTGTTTTCATTTGTACGTTCTCCTTTTATTGTTGTTACTGTTGTTTTTTGAACTCTCTTACTCCAAAGACCTCATGCCTTTCGGAGTCCTGGTTGTGTTTATCATGAAACCGCAGCCGGAGGCCCAAGGACACGCCGGTGCATGATGCGCCGCTCCCACTACTTCCCAAAAACCTTCTTGACCTGACCGATCTTTTCCTGAACTTTGCCGGCTATCTTTTCACCGGTACCTTCAGCTTCCAACTTTGGATTATCGCTTAGTTCCCCGGCGACCTCCTTGATCTTACCCTTCATTTGGTGAAACGTGCCTTCAGCCTGGTCCTTCGTGCTGGATTTGATGGTATTCCTCCTTCGCCTATTTCACGATGAGATCATTCTTGACGGATTTGACCCCTTCGACGCCGCGTGCGATTTGGCCCGCCTTATCAACAGCGTTTTGAGAATCAACGAAGCCGCTCAGCTGAACTATGCCTTTACGGGATTCTACTCTGATCTGAAACGACTTGAGAAAATCATCAGTTGCGAGCTGAGTTTTTATTTTTGCCGTGATGACCGAATCGTCAACGTATTCACCTGCACTTTCATGTGTGCGTGACGATGCGCAGGCCACAAAGGCGGCGATCAGCATAAGAAGCACTAAAAAGTGGATAACGATATTTCTTTTTTTCATAGCGGTTACTCCTCTCTGTAAGTTTGTGGTGAAATGATCCCCTGACCCGCTCTCATCAATTGCCGATTCTCCAGAATTACCGGGTCAACAATCTCCCCGCAGATCAAACATTTCCATCCCCAAAACTGCTCATGGGGACCATAAAATTTGTCATAGGCCACGGCACCCCTGCCGCGAAGACATTTCGTAAGAAGGAATTTATCCATTAAATCTCCTCCATCCCCGCCGGGTGGAAAACGGTGTGGAACATCCTTTCATAGGGCTCTTTGAGAAGGTTCATCGCCCCCCGGAGCACCTTAAAATGCTCCGACTTCAGGTGGGTCATAAGGTTTTCCTGGGTATCCCATTCTTCAAGAAGAAAGAGTCGATTTTCATCCTCGATACTCTGGCAGAAGTCGCAGCGCTGGCATCCCTTCTCCATCCTTATGGAACCGGACAGTGAAGCAATCGTCTGTGACAACTCCATGCGCTTCTCAGAAAGGACCTTCATTCGTATGATGACCAGGATCATAAAAATAGTAATAGCAAATGGCCTGCCAATAGCCGAAGGAAAATCAGAAGTTTGGATTCATCCTTTAATAACAGGTGGTTAGATTAATAGGAGAGAACAGCAGAAAAGTATGAAATGATTCGTTTAGCCTCAATATTTGGTGGAACCTCAACATATTGAGGGATACTTTGAAGGGAGGTGGACAGTCTAATCTGGTTCTTTTGTCTCCGGCCGGACTATCCCGAGCTTATGCATCCTCGCTCTTAAGGTGCTCGGGTGGAGACCCAGGATCGCGGCGGCCCCGTCCTTTCCCTCGATGCGCCATCGGGTTTCCGAGAGGGTTTTAAGAATTTGGCTTCGCTCCGTCTCTTCTAAGGTTCTCACGGTGGATGAAAGTGGGGGGGATGAAATCTCCAGTTTATCTGCCAGCTGCAAGACCGGCCCTGGGCACAAGATCACGGCCCGTTCAATGATGCTTTCCAACTCCCGGATGT
>Ga0315294_10003017_pt1 | contig 18304 bp, 21 predicted proteins | sample YL17G13_40_MG_FD_203626 | JGI IMG/M metagenome (GOLD analysis project Ga0315294, IMG submission 203626) | Sediment microbial communities from Yellowstone Lake, YNP, Wyoming, USA - YL17G13_40 | ecosystem: Environmental > Aquatic > Freshwater > Lake > Sediment | place: USA: Wyoming | collected...
GTGTGGATGAGTTTAATGAGAGCGGAGCAGATAAGGCTAGAAAAGCCGCAGCGCATATTGGAAAAGACTTTCTTCCGAGATTAACTGGGAAAACTCAGGGCAATAATTGGGATACAATCGGTGCAATCGAAGTGCTCGGAGAAATGGAGGAAGCGGGCGAAAATGAAGATATCATGCAGACCCTCTTGGATGCCGGTAAGCACTCAATACCCGCAGATCTTGATGGCAGAAGTCCTTCACCCTTGCAAACGCAGATTATTCAAAGTGCAATAAATGCATTAAGAAGGATTGCACGGAAAAACTTCAGAAACGTGCGCAGAATCATTTGCAGGGAATTGGGTGTTGGCGAAGGCAGGGTAGAACGCTCCCAATATTTTGAAAGAGCCCTTGGCGGTGCTCCAAAAGAGTCAAACTTCTGCATTCAATTATTGATGCTTTTGGTCGACTTGGACCGTTCGCTCGAGCCTGTTCTCGAGAGTTTTTTGGAATTCCTTCATATGCGCGAGAAAATATGGGATGATATTGAAATGCTGATTTTGGACTTGAATACGCCAATAAGGGATTTTGATCCCATTGAATATAAACGCGACGAGCTGGTACTCACCACTGAAGAAAAGCATGACAAAATATGCGAATTCTGGCGCAATTCAATGAGAACGTCGGGAGGAAGAGTTGGCGCAATACGTTCCTATTCTGAATTGATTTCCGGAATGGCTGGAAGCGCTGTTGATAGGCAGGAATTCAAGGATTCCTTGGTTTTTCTCTGCCTTCTCATATTATTCCCAGAAGAACCTTCAGAAGTAAGAATTTGGAGCATGAGTAAGGCAATGGCGGGATGTGAATTGATGATTGAAATGAATTTCCAAAGGATCGTCAACGAACTCAAAATTGGAGACTGGAGAAGCGCGGAAGCGCTCTCGGAAAACATCGCTTCCCGAGCTCGGGAAATGAGGCGCAGGCCTGAAAGAGGCTCTTGGAGGGTGATGCGCAAGAATGCAGGACATAATAGAGCCCGTCAATTGCATGGCTTGAGATTAGCGCCAGCATAACAAACGCTAAAAGAGAGTAAAATTTGAGGTGTTTTATTGGAAGAAGAATGGGTGCCCATGAATGCAAACCAAATCCTGAACGGCCTTGAAGGATCTTATGATCCAAAGGAAGTTGCTGAAAAAATCGTCCGCCATACGGTTGAAAGAGGGCAGTTTGTCGCGGGAGCTAGATGGAGGAAGAACCACAGGGATGTGCGCGCTCTCGTTGGAGAGAGCCTGAGAACCCATTTGAAGCATGGGAATTTCGAAGTCAGGAAAAATGCGGTTTATGCATTAGGGATTATGGGATATAAGGAAGCTCTGGAAGATGTTGTTGAAGCGCTGAAAGATCCGGAAGAAGAAATAAGGCAGGAATCAATATGGGTGATAGATGATTTGGGATATTGGAACCGGAGGCTCGCGTCGATCATTACTCGAATGCTGGACGACGAATCTGAGGATGTAGTTAAAACGGCTTTGAGCATGCTTTCAGAAAAACGCGAAAGGAGCGCCTTCAATCGCGTTGAAGAATTATTGGATCATCCAGATAGGGAAGTGAGGACTGGCGCTTTTCAATATTTTGAATCAATCGGCGATCCGCGGGGGAAAGCACTGCTTTTGAGGGCATTGGAAAGGGAAGAAGATACGATGAGAAGGAATTGCGTTACGTCGCTTCTTAGTCTCGATTTCTTCGGAACCCTTCCATTGCTCATATTGGAGTATGCACGCGCTGAAGAGAACACAAAAAGAGGATACGATGGAGCCAAACGAAAAATCCAGGAAAGAGTGGGCAATTTAAGCAGAATTGAAAGAACGAGACTATTATGGATTCTACATGCACTTGAGCTGCTTTCGAGTTGTTGCTTGTTCCATCGCTGGGAGGAAATAAAGTATGGGCATGCTGACTCGGCCAGATTGATAGTCTACGCATATCACAGTCGGGAAAAGTATAGGGATGCACTTGCCGGACTTTTCGGTGAGAAGAATATCGTAGTTGAGAACGCGATGAAAATGAATGCCGAAGAATCTGCCTGTTTTGAAGAGCTTTTCTTTTCCAGCCAAAACATTTTTTTCATCTCGGCCGCTTATTCACGTTTGAGAGAAAATGAAAAAGCATCATTTTTAGGCAGGGTTTATCGCGAATTGGAAAGCGCCCGTAATCTTGACTCATACGAAATGAGGGGGGCGATTCTCAGGCTTGCCTTGGTTGCCTGTTCAGACCAGATCGGGAAAGGGGAAGAGGAAGATTTTCTTCGTAGAATCGAGGGATATCTTTCCGTTGGAGATAATCTCCAAAGAGCTGCAGAAGAATTGGGGAGAGCGCTGAAAAACAGATTCGATCTCGCATCCATTGTCGCTAACATAGCTGCGCATGCCAGGGAAAAGCCTGCGGGAATCGAAAGAAGAAGGATTCTTACGCTATCAAGGCAGGATGCCAGAGCAAGAATGCAGAAGGTTGCGTGAAAAGGTGGAAAATTGACGTTAAGGACAGAACAAGACATTCTTGATTTTATACGAAAGTTGGACGGTCCCGGAGATATGCAGATGCTTCTTGGCGCAATGGAAAGCAATTATTTTCTCGAATGCACTCATGCAGGAAAAAGATTGGGCGAGCTCCATGAAAAGTACCCCCTTTCACAAGAAGACATCCAGCATATAGTCGATCTGTTGGACCATGAAGAGTGGGCAATAAGGACCGGGGCTGCCAACGCCTTGATTGGAATCAAATGCAGGGCAGCAGTTCCCGCACTGATACGGAATCTTAAAGATGAAAATGATCAGGTTGCAATCGCATCATCAATTGCCCTCGGAGCGATTGGAGATCCCTCTGCAATTCCCGTATTGATATGTGCATACAATAACGGAGGATTGTATAGGTGGGCGGATGCAGCAAGAGCGCTTGCGAATTTTGCGGATGATAGAGTTGCCCGGGTTTTTCTCGAAACAAAATTAAATGAAGACGGGCATCATTTCAAAAGGGATACTGCTTCGGAAGGGCTCACGAATCTCATTGAAAAACTCGACAATGAAATTCTATTCGACCTTTTTCTTCCATATTTCGTGCTTTTGAGATCGGCAGAATTCGACCAGAGGCACGGTTTTCTGAAGTATTCTTTTGGAGAATTCTATTTTAAGAACAAGCAGGAATTGTTCGATTTGCTCGTAGCTAAGGTGGGATGTATGACTGATGAAGAAAAATGCACAGCTCTCATCACTATTATACATACTGAAACGCCCATCATTGCTTATGAAGCATTTCAAAGACTCCAGCAGCTGGGTGATGATACAATACACGGGCATTTCTTCCATGAGATGATGGCAGCCATAAATGAAGGGAAACCAAGAAAAGAATTAGAAGATACGGTCCTCACCTATTCTTTTTTGCTTGCTTCTTCAGGATGCGAAGACAGTTCTTTCCAACCTGCAGAATTTGCAGAAGCATTGAGAGATTTCTTAGGCATAGACGGCAATTTAGGCAGGCTCTGCGCTGCATTCCGGTCCCATCCATATATAACGCAGCTTGATGCGGATGCAATAATTTGGAATTTAATAAGGAACGCCAAAGCTCTTATTTCAAGGGATGCGAGGGAAAGCGCAAGGAGATTAACCTCTTCGCGGAGAGGGCAGCATTCAACCATGCATGCTTCATTTGAGAGAGCAGCATAAAATATGCTATTCTACTTGAAAGGTGAAAACTTGACGTTTGGAAGAAGGCGAAAGCCAAAAAAATCAGAGAAAGACAGTCTTTTTCTCAAGCTTTTTGGCACTCATAAAGATGTCCCTACGCTGCTTGCCGGACTGGAAGTTGCAGATACAACGATATGCGTTCAGATTGGAGAGAAACTTGGAGAGTTGCATGAAAATAATCCGCTTTCCGAAGAAGACATACAGCAAATAATCTCTCTTTTGGATCATGAAAAATCTGAAGCAAGGACTGGAGCTGCAATCGCCCTGAAAAGCATCAAAAGTCCGGATGCAGTTACAGCCCTCCTTAGGAATCTTGAGAATGAAAATGAGAGTTTGGTAATTGCAACCGCCGATGCGCTTGCACGGATTGGGGATCCCTCAGCGATTCCTGCGCTCATTAACTCATATAAGCGTTTTGTTTTTTTCAGGTATAAGGAATTTTCAGAATCGCTTGCATGTTTTGCAGATATCCGCGTTGTGCGAATTTTACTGGAAACTGAAATTTGGGGCGAGTACGGGACAGTTCCCGACGAAAGTGCAAGAAAGTATCGTTCCGCATTCTGGGGACTTAAAGCAATTATCGATACATTCGATGATGAAATTCTTTTTGGGTTATTCCTGCCTTTTTTCGCTTTTTTCAGGCTATCTGATTCTTTTGCATCGTCATGGTTATGTAATAAGGTTAGCATATATATGGAGGACAATAAATATAAGTCGTTCAGGATGATAGTTGATAGGGTACGTGAGATGACGGAAGAAGAGAAATGCATGAAGCTTGCCGAGATAATCCATTCTGATGCACCGATTATTTCCTTTAAAGCTTTCAGGGTTCTTCAACAACTGAGAGACGAAGGAATTAGGGCGCAATTGCTTGCCGGTTTAAGGGAAGCATCAAATGGCGCACAATCAAGGGATGAAATGGAGAATTCAATCATCCTTTATGCGCTGTTCTGCGTGAGCAGGCAAAATGCGGGAGATGTCTTTGATCCTGTTGGATTCGTGGAAAAAATGCGTGGCTTTTTGAGAAAAGGAGACAATCTTGAGAGATTATGCGCGGATATAAGGTCAAATCCTGAACTGAACGAAATGGATGCAGAGGGAATCATATGGAACCTCATTGCAAATTCAAAAGAACTGGATTTGCGTGATTTCAGGGAAAGGGGGAGGAGAATTCCTTCTTCGCGCAGACCTGTACGTTTCAATAAGGAAGAATCCCTCGAAAGAGTAGCCTGATTTTTATTTAATCGAGTCGGGATTTGCTTTGGAATTATCATTTGAATTTGGCTGAAAAACGGGCTCACAAATAATGCCACCAAAAGCTTTAATAATCTGGTCAAAGATACAGATTGGGAGATGGAATATGCAATTGTCCTATGAGAATGGGTTATTATATGGGCTGCTTCTGGGAAATGGAAGACTCAATCTTGCATTCAATTCCGAGATGAACATCCGAAGGGCATTTTTTCCCATCGATTGCCATCATGACATGTTCCTGAAAATCGGCATATACGAAAAGGGAAGGAAGTATTTGAAGTGGTTCGCCTTCAGGGATTCTGAATTGAGGGATTTCATACTTACAAACAGCAATGTTGAATTGTTCGTTGATGCGCTTGAACCCATCATAGCATTCAATGTGAAACACGACCGCAACATCGGCATTCTCTGGGGCGCGAGAATCAATGGAACAATACGGAACAACTCCTGCTTTTTTGAAGACGGAATATTCTATTTCAACAAGAGGGGAGTGTGCTTCGGCCTGAAAGGGGACGTGGTGGATTATTCCTGCGGCTACAACCTTGAGGAGCAGATACTGGAAGGATATTTGGACAAGCAGAGGTTCTCGATGAGGGACTGCATGACTGCGGGAGTGTTTTCAGGAAGCAAGTTTTTCATGGTTGCAGGAGAATCCGTCAATGAAGTCAAAAAGAAAATGGGGCTCCTCCCAAGCTATGAGGAATTGAAAAGGAGGACGATTTCATTCTGGAGGGAGAAGACGAAACACTCCGGAGAGAATAATCTGATGAATATGAGCAAATATATTCTGAAAATACTCCAGGACCCGAATGGGGGAGTCATCGCAGCCCCTGAATTCGATCCTGATTACAGGCATTGCGGGGGATACGGATATTGCTGGCCAAGGGATGCTGCTTACGTTCTCAAAGCATTGATAGTCCTGAATCTGGAAGAAGAGGCAAAAAGGCTTCTTGAATTCCTCGCCCCATTGAATCCGAACGGCGAATTCTTCCAGAGATATTTCCTCAACGGCCAGCAGGCTCCCTCGTGGTGCGAGCAGATAGACCAGACTGGTTCATTCATATGGGCTGTTGGCGAATACTGGAAGAAATACGGGAAATTGAATGAGGGGATAATAAGAAGCGTTGAGAGAAGCGGGCACTTCCTGGAAAAAATGTTCAAAGCCCCATTTGAAACAACCGACTTGTGGGAGGAGAGGAAGGGAACGATGGCGTATTCCTGCGCAGCAGCCTACAAGGGATTGACTGAAGGCCATAATATTATGAAAGCCCATGGAAAGCTTCATCCGCAATGGATTGAGATGGCAAAGAATTTGAGAACTTCATTCTTCGAAGCTTATTGGGATCCTACTGAAAAAAGGTTCGCAAGAAGCATCGACTCCCACGAGGAAATCAAGGACTCTGTCGCAGATTCAAGCTTGATCGGTCTTGCGGTCCCATTCGAGATAGTGGAGAAGAACGATCCGAAGATGAGGGGAACGATAAGGTTCATTGAGGAAAAATTGGAATTGAAAGGCGGAATAATGAGATACGAAGGTGACGTGTATCCCTATGGGAACAGCGCATGGAACGTCTGCACTGCGTGGCTTGCCTGGTACTACAGGGAATGCGGGCACATGGACAAGGCGATGAAATACATTGAAATGGTTGAGAAGAGCGCAACAAAGCACTTCCTCCTTCCGGAGCAGGTGAATGACGAACACAAACCAAAATGGGTGCTTCCGCTTGCATGGTCCCATGCCAATTACGTGATTGCGAAATACGGGTGACAGTCATTTCTATTTTACATTCCGAATTGTTATACTCTAAATTCTTTTGCAATTTCCAAAGAATTGAAGATTTTGATTCTGTGTTGTTCTTTGAATAAGGAATCATTCGACCAAATGGCGCAGTTTTCCCTGATTGCCAATGCAAAAAAATCGATGTCTTCTTTGAATTCTTCGCGTTTGCTTTCCGGAATATCTTCAGAAATCTTCAAAGCTTCGCAAAAGCAATTTTCGTATTCAGAATCCGGGATAAATATAATACGCAAGGGCAGTTCTAAAAAAATTTCCTCAAGTATTTTTTCGTTAATTTTCGATTTTGATTTCAATTCTTCAGAATATTTTTTCAGCTCCTGAAGAGATAGTTGCGGAGATATCAAATCCAATTTTCCATTAAGGATAATCCCTCGCGTGAAAGAATTCTTCTTAAAGAAGGAAAAAAGCACGTTGGTATCCACTACCAGCCGCATTTATACCAATCCTTTTGACTTGAGGATTGCAAACCTTCCCCTGCGGGCTCTTTTTGACATGGCTGAAATGTCATCGTCCGTCAGCTCGCTTTTTTCGAGCATATGATCCATTCTTTCAATCATACCCTGCCTTTCAACTTTTTCCCTGAATATTTTTCTCGTAATCTCCGACCAGTTTATCCAAGGGAATTTTTCCAATTCCCTTCTGAACTTTTCGTCTATTGAAAAAGTCACGCTTGCCATTACAATTCACCTCTCCTGTCCATTTCCTCGAATTTATTGAATTTCCGGATGTATTCCTTCAATCCCCTTCTCAAAACTTCCGTCCAATTCACTTCTGGATACTTGTCAAGTTCTTTCTTCAATTCATTAGGAATGGATACCGTAAACTTAGGCATTTTTTTCACCACTTATTACCACATAATTATGTTTACAAACTACTTTACGTTTATATAAGTAAAGTCGTTTAAATATTTAAACCTTTCCTCTGTTCAAAAGTTCCTTGGCTCTTTCATTAATAATCTGGAAGCGAATTGTGGTATTTATTGTTTATTGTATTAGAATTTCAATGTCAATTCTTCATTGAAATTCAAATGCGGACATAGTTGCCAAGATTGCTGCGCCAGCAACTTTGTCCTTCTTCGAATCTTAAGCGATGGATATAAAAACATTCTCTGGAATAGTATCCAGGGCGATAATATGACTGAACTTAAAGATGAAATTAAACGGCTTGTGGATGGGGGAGAGAATGACAATTTGAAGGAAACGCTCGGATCCATTGATGGCGATTTGCTTCGTTTGGAAGATGAGATAACTGGTCTTCGGAAAAAACTCTCAAGCATGAGACTGCAGTCTGGAAAAGCAGAAGAATTCACTGAAGAGACAAAAATAATCCAGATGCAGGAGTCAGGGCATTCAATGGGAGTGCAGGAAATAGAAGAAGAATTGAAAGGAATAGACATGGTTCAGGTGCAGGGCAAGGAGGGGATAGGCGGCTGGTTCAGGACGAAATTCGATTCGCTTTTTGGGGGAAGGGAAGAACAGATTACCGGAGACAGGTTCTTTGAAGAATACTCCGAATTGAGCCCTTCCTCAAGCGCAGAATCGCCCATCTCGTTTGAGTCTGTAAAAATGGAGGAGCCAATTCCAGTTCCAATTCCGCCCAAAAAGGAGAACGCATTGCCAAAACCCCCTGTTCCGGAAATGCCAAAGGCAAAAGAGGAAATAGCCCCGTCAATGCCGATTCCGCAGGTTCCTTCTCCAATTCCAAGGATTGCTGAATTGAATATGCTTGTACCATCCAAAACTCCAATTAAAAAAGAAGAAAAAAAGGAAGAAGAGAATGAAGAGGAACCAGTAAAACTGAATTCCAAGGCCATTGCGCAGTCAAGAATCTCAAGGATAAAGGAAGCAGCGAGGAAGGCAGCGGAAAGAAGCATCCCAAAAAAATCCTCACGGGGAAGAATTGCAAAGAAGAAGAGAAAATAGGCACTGGAATCGGACTTTGCATTTGATGGGAAAAGATGTACTACGACGAGGGGAATGGGCTTATTTTTGATTTTCCTATAAAAAAGTAACGAAAAGCTTAAATAGGAGAAGACATCTTAAAATATGGTTGGTATGAAAAGGTATGAATGGTCAATGAGGGAGTATGATGGAAAAAAAGATATGGGAAGAAAAAATCGATGAGCACATACACGAGAGGTATGGGCACAGGTTCCTCAGGGAGCAAGAGGACGAAATCTAACCCTGTCCTTTCTCAAATTCGCATACGGGACTAATTTTCAAAAGAAATCAATCATCAAAAGCCAGAATTTCCAAAAATTGATAAGAAAATAAGGAAAAAATGGCGGCGGATTTGGATATGTCTTTTTAAATTTATCCCGCCTTTAATTATTTATGCCAAAGCAGATGCAAATATCCCCTACATTATTTTATCGCCCAGTACAACGACGTTTGAAATGCGCGGAGATGGGCAGGATATGCGTACCTAGAACCCTAACCGCTTTCACTGCGCGTGAAATCATCGACGTTCTTCAATCGGTTCTTGCCAAATCCCCTGATTGGGATTTCCATCAATATTTATCGGAATACGTTTCAAGAACTCAAAGAATTGGCGGACAATTAGAAGAAGCCGGGTTGGTGGAAGAAGCAACGTTGCTCTTCACGGATCGTTCCAGGGCTGATCCGGGTGTCCAAATCGAGGATTTTCTCGCGATTGAAGACCGTCTTGGCTTCATGCACGGCCTTTTCATTGCCTATCTCTCCAGAATTCCTGATGTTGCTTTGGTTTCCAAGGAATTGTTGGGTGCAACATACGAAGGGAAAAAGGAGAAAATGCTATTCATCGGGAGATCTACGCGGCCCTTCTTTATTGCTGTAAGGGTTCTATGCAGGCTATGGGGAATGAAGCGCAGTTTGCTGCTTCTTGACGTCCCACGCTTCGGGAAAGAAACTAGCGTTGAAGGGATGAAAAAATATTTGCGCAAGAGAGGAGTGAAAAAAGGGGACAGGATCATCCTTGTGGACGACTGCGTTAATAACGGATCGACTTTAAGGTGTGTTGAAGCGCTCATATGCGACATAACTGGCGTAACTCCTTTATACATTCTTGCAGGAGAACGGAACTGCATGGAGGGATATCCCCATCCACTCTGGATCGAAGGTTATGATTCTTTGACCGGAAAGAGGATGGTAGGTTTTCCGAGAATTGAAAACCGCATCGCAGGCGGAATCCTCGTCCGTGCAATAGTTGATTTTGCCCAAATGCACGCAGAGGAATTAGCCAAATAATTCCAACAGAATCATTTGGCCTACCAGCTTTCCAGATACTTTTTCTGCTCTTTTGAGAGCTCGTCAATCTCTATTTTCATCGCTTGAAGAGCGAATGCCGCAACCTGTTCGTCAATCTCTTCTGGGACTTCATGGACTTTTTTCTCCATCTTTGAACCGTTTTTAAGGATGTATTCCGCAGCAAGCGCCTGATTGGAAAAGCTCATCTGCATAACTTCGCTCGGGTGGCCTTCTGCGCAGGCAAGATTCACGAGCCTTCCTTCCCCAAGAAGGAACAGTATTTTTTCCTTTCCCAACTCATCTGAAATCCTGTATTCCACCATGTTGCTCCTTATCTCCCTTTTTCCTTTTGCAATTTTCTCCAAATCAGAAACGTTCACTTCAACGTTGAAATGGCCCGAATTGCAGAGAATCGCCCCATCCTTCATCCTCATCATGTGCTCTTTGCCTATCACGTTGGAATCCCCGGTCGCAGTGACGAAAACATCCCCTTCTTCAACTGCCTTGTTCATGGGCTTGACGTTGAATCCGTCCATCACTGCTTCAAGTGCTTTTGTGGGATTTACTTCAGTCACGATCACCCTTGCACCCATTCCCCTTGCCTTGTTCGCAACCCCCCTTCCGCACCATCCGTATCCTGCAACGACAAAAGTCTTTCCGGCTAATAAAATCCCGGTAGCCCTGAGAATCCCGTCAAGAGTGCTCTGTCCTGTCCCATACCTGTTGTCAAACATCATCTTTGTTTTTGCGTCATTGACTGCAATCACAGGATACGCGAGCATCCCTTCTCTGGCAAGCGCGCGCAGTCTTATCACGCCAGTAGTTGTCTCTTCAGTCCCGCCAAGAGCCTTCATTTTCCTCTCATGCATCTTCACTGTCAAATCCGCCCCGTCATCAATTGTAACATCTGGTTTCGCAGAAACCACTTTCCCGATGCATTCCCAATAATCCTTCTCGCTCTGCGCCCTGAAGGCATACACTTCGATTCCCTCTTCAACCAGATAAGCTGCAACGTCATCGGTGGTGGAAAGGGGGTTTGAAGCAGATAAATAGACTTCCGCGCCCCCGGCTTTAAGAGTACGCGCTAGTGCGCCAGTCTCCTTGGTTACGTGAAGGCAGCAGCCGATTTTCATTCCCCTGAATGGCTTCTCTTTCTCCATTCTATTTTTCACGAGCATAAGGGCTCCCATGTTCCTCTCAGCCCATTCAACGTTCAATTTCCCTTTTTTCCCATCCCCATTCTTTACTATGGACATTAAAGCACCTCTTGAATTTCTTAAATATGGAATATTATAGCAAAGTGCAAATATTATGAAGGTATTCACTTTATTTCTTTCGCTGCACTTTGCTATGTAGTTGACCGCAAGACTTTGCGGTCGACTATAATGATGAAAATAAGTTTATAACAATTTCATTGGGAAAAAACCAAAAGAAACGTAAATAAAGAAAAATCAGCGCCTTGCTTCCTGCGGATGTGCTCTACCCGCGCTTCTCAACGACATGACTTCTGCAACCGCGCCTGCCAATTTTCTCGTAGGATCGGACAAACCACTCGTTCCTATTCTCTCTGCGCCTGTTCTCATTAATGAGTCAACGACAGTTTCTATTGCAGGCTTCTCTTGTTCTGCTATTCTTGCGTTTGCTTGCCCATCAACCATTCAAACACCCCCTAAGTTCGCTAAATAATTTAATATATATTAAAAGCATAACTCCTATTTATAGCTTTTCCTTAGTTCCCGTTGCATCTCTCCTCACTTTCCCGAATTCATCCATCCTCATTATCTCCTCAGTTTTAAATACCGGCCCGTCCACGCACACGCGCATCCCGTTTATTGCGCATTGCGCGCACAATCCCAATCCGCACTTCATGTATCTTTCCAAGGAGAATTCCCCCTTGATTTTCTTTTCCTTCAGGATTTCAAGAAGAAGCGCCATCATCTTTTCAGGCCCGCACGCATAAACCCTTTCATATTTTGTTTTTTCCAGAAGCTGCCTTGCCTTCATTGTTGCAAATCCCTTCTCTCCTGCAGTGCCATCATCAGTCGTGATGAAGTAGTTTTTCCCATTCTCCCATTTTGGGAGATGGGCTTTTGTGCGCGCTCCCAAGACAACACCATATTCTCTCTTCTTTGCCTTCAATTCCTTCTCAAGCAGCCTCAAAGGCGCGATTCCCGCGCCTCCTGCAACAAGAAGAGCCCTTCCCTTAATATCCAAGTCAAATCCTCTTCCAATGGGACCTCTTATCCCCAATTTGTCATCCTTTCTCATTTTCGAAAGCCTTTCCCCAAAAGGCCCTATTGCTGAAAAAGTGATTTTCAAGGGGGAATTGTCAACGACAGAATAAGGCTTTTCATCAACGCGCGGAATCCACACCATGATGAACTGTCCTGAGCGTGCATCAACTTTCATCAAGTCCTTGAAATCCTCTTTGAAGATTATTGAATAGACGCGTTCGCTCTCCTTCTCCGCTCTCTCAACCGTGAAAATCGTGCTTTCCCCGATCATGAATAATTATTTTATAAAATTCTTTTAAATGTATCCCCCAACAAATTAGCGCGGAACAATCACTTGTTTTTGATCAGGAATTTTTTGGGCTTGACTCCGGGCGTTTTTTCGAACTCTTTTACATACTCAAAATTCATTTTCAGCATTCCTTTCTCTATGAATTCCCTCGTGAGCACGCCGGGCGAGTATTTGTCGATCGTTTCAAACACTTTCGACTTCACTTCAGAAGCAAACCTTTCTTCGTTTTTCGAAGATGCTTTCAATTTGAAAGTGAGCACTTTTTCCCTTTCGTCCATAATCATCCTGTAATCGATGATTATCCCGTTACTGAAGTCGCTTTTGAGCGCGCTGTGAAGCCATGCAGCGTAAATGGTTTCTCCCCCGACTTTGAGCATCTCATCCCTTCTCCCAAGCACTTTTATTCTCGGATACCTGCAGCCGCATCCGCAACTTGAAAAACCCTCCTGAACTTCAACCAAGTCGCTCGTCCTGTATCTGAACAGGGGCAGGACTTCCCAAAAAACCGTTGCAACCAATTCCCCAACAGTGCCCTTTCCAACGTGATTCACGTTCAGCGCTTTTGGGACGTACCCTTCTTTTTTCATTTCCTTTTTCAATTCATCCTGCGGGATTATCTCGAAAATCTTGCCCATGTGTTCATTCAAATGCATGCCCGAATGGCTTCCGCATTCATACGCTATGAGCCCCAATTCAACGCTCCCATATGTTTCATAAATCTCCTTTGTTTTGAAAAGCTTCTCGAAAATCCCCCTGTTCGTGCCAACACCTTCTGCAAGAAAAACGATTTTTTTCACTTGTTTGAGGAAATCCATTGCTCTTTTTCCATCCAGTTCCAAATCAAACAGGGTCATAATTATGGAAGGGACTCCGAAAATGGCAGTGGGCTTCCGTTTTTCGGCAAGCCTCAGGGCGTTTTCGAATACGTGGGGATACGCGGGAATCTCTTCCACGTACGAAGGCAGGCCGAGAGTCACGCTTCCGGAACCAATGGGAAGGGGCTTAGTTAAATTCAGCACCACTTCTTCCTTGGTGAAGTATTTTCCCCTGATTTTTTCGAAATCGAAGCCAACGTATGCATCCATGTCCTTTTTCGTCCTCGGAAACCATTTCGCCCCGCCGGTTGTGCCGCTCGTGCAGTACCAGAACCTGGGTTTTGAAAGAAAAATCCCTTCAGAGTGTTTCCAGAACATCTCCTGATACTGCGACGCCTTGAGAAAAGGAAGAGTTTGCATTTCTGCGATTGCCATTTCTTCGTCGAATTTGTAATTTTCATACATAAGCGAATGCTTTGCGTTTTTCAACGCTTTTTTCAGTTCGGAGTCCTGAAATTTTTCCAATACCTCCAAAGGCTCGCTTCCATCCAGGAATTTCATGATTTTATTAGAAAAATAGAATTTATATACACTACGAACCGGATAAGGGGCTTTTTTCAGTGATTTATGGCGAATTATCGGAAGAAATATAGGAAGAAGTTAAAATAATTCATGTTCAGAAGTATATTATGAAAAAACAGATAGCGGAGGAAAGGATAGAAATACTTTTTAATCTAGCGCTCCAGAATATAAAGCACAAGCCTGAACGCGCCAAGCGCTATGTGGAGCTTTTGAGGAACGTTTCGAAGCGCTACAAGGCGAAGCTTCCGAAAGGCATAAGAAGGTTCATTTGCAAAAAGTGTAATTCACTAATGCTCCCAGGCTATAATATGAAAATAAAGTACAACCAGAGGGAAAAAATCATTGAATACGCTTGCAGCTGCGGAGCTGTGAAGAAATTCAGGTATTACAATATTCTCAATAAAATGAAAGAAGAGGATTCTGAGGTGAAGAAATGAAATCCAATCAGGTAAACCCAAACGCGCTCAATTCAAAGCTATCCGAAGAGCTTTCAAAAATTGAGGAGCTTGCCCCGCCCGCATGGGTCGGAGTCGTGAAAAGCGGCCCCCACGTGGAGAGAACTCCGCACCAGAAGGATTTCTGGTACAAGAGATGTGCATCACTTCTCAGGAAGATGTACTTCGGGGACAGGGTGGGCGTTTCCAAGCTCAGGAAGGTATACGGTGGAAGAAAGAACAGGGGTTCAAAACCCGAGCACAAAATAAGGGCAGGAGGCTCGACAATAAGGAAAGCGCTTCAGGCTCTGGAAAAAACAGGATTTGCAAAAAAAGGAGCAAAGGGAAGGGAAATCACTGGAAAGGGAAGATCATTTCTCGAAAAGGCTGTGAAAAGCATGCAGTGAATTTGCGAAAAACCAATGCGCGTTTATAGCCGACCGCAAAAGTCTTGCGGTCAGCTACATAGCAAAGTGCAACGGAAAAATATTTGCCAAAACTTGCAAAACTTTTGCACTTTGCTATAGTCCGAATCAAAAAATATGCACAAATTTGAATTTGCTCTGCTAATCAAGAAATCAAACAATACAGAAGGGCATTCTCGCAAAAAATGAGGGAATTTGGATGGCTGAAGAAGAAGAGGAAAAAAATTATCGGGAGCAAAACTATCGGGAAGCATACCAAAAGGCAATGGAAAAGAGAAAAATCGAGCTCATGATTAAAAGCAAACTGAGGGAAGTGCTTGAACCGGATGCTTATGAAAGGCTGATGAGGGTGAAAATCGCGAACGAGGAATTGTTCCATAAATCCATGCTTATAATACTGCAGCTTTCTGAAAGCAAAAGGCTCGCGGGAAGACTCAACGACGAGCAGGTCAAGAGTTTGCTCTCCCAGGTTACGGGGGGAAAAAGGGAGCCGACAATTGAATTCAAAAGAAAGTGAAAAACAAGAAATTCCAATTGCGCGTTTGCGAGTTTAATAATAAATATATTGGTTGATGTTCGAGGTGTGTTTATGGGAAGCAGAAAAAGCGCTTACAAGAAAAACAAGCTGATCAGGAAGGCCCGGCAGAACCGCGCCATTCCGGTATTCGTTGTTGCGAAAACAAACAGGAAAACAAGGACTAACCTATACAGGAGAAGCTGGAGAACTGACAAAATCAAGGCAATTGAAAAAGAAGAATGATTACGGTACCCCTTAAAAGTCTTGCAAATCTACTCGGGGTGTTCTGCGACTTTTAAGGGGGAAAATGTCCTTGCAGGACATTTTCGGTTTATATAAATGATAAAGTATCGGGTGATAATCATGGCTGAGAAAGCTAAAAAAGAAAAAGAAAGGATATACACTGTTCCTTTGAGAAAGGCATTTGAGAAACCTGGAAGCAAGCGGAAAAAATACGCAATGAAGGTTTTGAGGAGATTCATCTCAAGAAACATGAAAGTGGACGAAAAGCACGTGAAAGTGGATGGGAAGCTTGCGCAATTCATGTTTAGCTGCAGCGAGGAGAGGGTTCCAAGGAAAGTGAGGATAAAAACTTACATTGATGAGAATGGGAACGCCCAGGCAATACTCTACATGAAAAAGGAGAAAACCCTGCAGAAGAAGGCAAAATTGCAGGAAAAAAAACAGGATGGGGGCAAAGAAAAGGAGAAGGGCGAAGAAAAGGAAAAAAAGCACAAGAAACAGGAGAAGAAAGAGGATAAGAAATGAAACTCTCTGCTTATTTTGGAAACCCCTTCATAGGGCTGTTTGCGAAAGCAAACAATTCCATCTGCTTTTCGCCAATCACCTGCGATGAGAAATTTTATTCAAGCCTTATGAGTTTCAACGTTCCAGTTGAGAAAATCTCAATTGCAAACAGCGGACTGATAGGCGTGTATTTGGCAATGAATTCAAACGGGCTTGCGGTCACCAGTCTGATTGATGAAAGGGAAGAAGAGCGGATAAAAGGGGTTCTAAAAAAATTCTCCATGAACTTCTATAAAGTAGAATCAAAATACACTTCAGTTGGCTTGAATATCGCAGTGAATGACAAAAAAGCCCTCATAAACCACGACATGCCGAATAAAGAAGCAAAAGAAATCTCGGATGCGCTCGGAGTTGAAGTCATCCCAATGAAAATCAGCGGCTTTTCCACAGTGGGCGCAGTATGCGCTTTGAACAACAAAGGCTTCCTCGTGCACAACAGCATTGAAGAGGAGAAGTTGAATGAGCTTGAAAAAATGCTCAATCTGCGCGGGGGATTGGGAACGATTAATTCCGGAGTTCCATTTGTTTCCCTGGGACTGATTGCGAACGACAAAACCTATCTTGCTGGAGATAAAACGACCGGTTTCGAGATAATGAGAATCGACGAGGCGCTTGAATACTTATAAACACTTTCTTATTGTAAATGGTTGGCAACTAAGTACCAGTACTTAGTAGCTAAGTACCGATACTTAGCAGCTTCGTACCAGTACGAAGCAGTTAAAGTCAAACAGCCCTGTTGAGCATTTCCAGAATCCCCTTTTTCCTCTCTTCTGCATATTTCGAATACAATCCATAGGATTCCCACGAATCCTCAAACACATACATGTCCTCGTCGGTGATGAAGAGCCAGATGTTCTTGTTTTTGTCGCACGCGCTCTCGCTGCAAACTCCAAAATCCTTTCCTTCACCCACGTACTCCCCGTTCTGGGGCTCGAATACGTGTATGAATTCCAGATTCTCCGGAGTGATTTCAATCGAGGAATTCGTGAAAGCGTTCACGCAATGCGAATCATGGCAGACGACGAGGAATTGCCAGTCCTTCAATTTCCCGAATTCTTTTTTCTTCATGTCAGGATAGTACCAAAGCGTGCCGTTCCCTTCCTCAAACAATTCAAATCTTTTCCCCCCCTCCTTCTCCATCAGCCAAAAAGCATTTTCCCCGCCATAACCTTCTTTCATCCTGTTTAGCAGGGCTTTTGCAAACAAAGACCAGTCTTCGCAGTCCCCTCCCTTCCTCTCCAGTATCTCTTCAAGCGAAAAAAGCCTGTCCCCATACAAGTCCTCAGCATATCCCCAGGAATAGTATTTCTTGAGATAGAAAACTTCGCAGGGATAATTGAACGCATCCTCCCGCACGCACCAGTATTCCGCAATTCTCACGGGCTCCTGTTCGCCAAGTCTTGAGTTGTTCCTGAACCAGCTCATGGAATCATTTGCCCTCAATTCGAAGTTTGTGAAATTTTCATAAAGAGCATTGTAATCCTCTTTGAGCTCTTCAACCGTCGCATAATTTTTCTTCAACTCCTCCTCCAGATGCGTTTTGTTGTTCTCCAATTCGCCTATTTTCGCTTCCTGCTCGAGCAACTTTCTTGAAAGAATGGAATTATTCTCAAGAAGAGAGGAAAGCTCCCTGTTTTTTTCAACAATCTCCAAATCCTTTTCCAAAACCGTGTTTTTCAATTCATTCCTTCCATTTTCAACCAGCGCTTCCTCTTCCTTCACCTGCCCGATCCTATATTCCTCGATGATGACAACGCTTGCAAGGGCAAGCAACAAGAGAACAATTCCCAGCAGGCGCTTATCCATAATCTTGAATTCCATGCATTGAATGTGTTTGATGATTTTTTATTATTAACGTTTCGCGGGGTTTTGCGTCAAAGGCAAGTGGCGCTGCTTGCTTTGCAAGCAGCTATAGCAAAATGCAGAAATGCATTTTGCTTGTTGCAAGACTTTCACAGATATGCAAAAGTTAGGCTTGCTATACCTAAGGCGATATTCTCCCCCTTAAAAGTTGCAGAACAAATACCTAGCCAACAAGGTTAACCTTGTTGGCGCCAAGAAAATCCGAAGATTTTCTTGGCATTCTATATCCACACTTGTAAGACTTTTAAGGGGTACCATAGATGTGTAAAGTAAACTAACATCGCCAACATAACTATTTTGTCCTCCGTCGTGCAATATTATTGCGGCGATCTGTATGCACGAC
>Ga0315294_10003019_pt1 | contig 18302 bp, 15 predicted proteins | sample YL17G13_40_MG_FD_203626 | JGI IMG/M metagenome (GOLD analysis project Ga0315294, IMG submission 203626) | Sediment microbial communities from Yellowstone Lake, YNP, Wyoming, USA - YL17G13_40 | ecosystem: Environmental > Aquatic > Freshwater > Lake > Sediment | place: USA: Wyoming | collected...
TATAATTTAGCCGTCGGAGAGCAAACGGCTGAGGAAATAAAAATAAAAATTGGAACCGCCCTTCCCGAGAAAGAAGAAAGAAAGATTTCCATTCGGGGTCGGGATTTAATTTTAGGTTTGCCCCGGACTATCAAAGTTTCCTCTAACGAAGTTTGCGAAGCAATCACCGATATTCTAACTGACATTATTGAGGTGATAAAACTGGTTCTAAGAGATACTCCGCCAGAGCTGTCGGCTGACATAATAGATAAAGGAATGGTTCTGGCAGGCGGAGGTGCTCTCTTAAGAAATATTCCAGAACTTCTTTCTCAAGCTACCGGAGTGCCTTGTATTTTGGCTGAAGAACCCCTTCATTGTGTCGCCAAGGGAGCCGGGGTAGTATTGGAAAATTTGGAAGTTTATAAAAAAAGTATAATGTCTAAAAAATGATAATAGGACATCAAAAACAATGGCAATTTCTAAGAAAATCTCTAGAACTAGGGAAGCTATCTCATGCTTATTTATTCTCTGGCGAAACTCAGTTAGGAAAAAAGAACTTAGCCTTAGAATTTGCTAAATTGATTAATGGAGAAAATTTTGATTTTGGGCACCCCGACCTAATTTTAATTGAACCAGAAGGTCGGGAAATTCAAATAGTCCAGATTAGAGAACTTATTCAAAAGCTATCTTTAAAACCTTATTCAGCTTTCTTGAAGGTAGCAATGATTGACCAGGCTCATCTAATGAATTCTGAAGCTCAAAATTGTTTTTTGAAAACCTTAGAAGAACCAAAAGGGAATACCATTTTAATTTTGATTACCGAAGCCCCAAAAACGTTATTTCCAACCATTCGTTCTCGGTGTGAAATTATTAAATTTTACCCGGTAAAAATTTCAGAAATTGAGAATTACTTAAAAAATCAAGGAATTTCAAAAGAAAAAAGCGAAGAAATTGCTAAGCTTTCTTTAGGAAGGCCGGGTTTAGCGATTGACTTTTTAACCAATCCCCAAAAATTAGAAAATCAAAAGAAAGTCATCGAGGAACTAATTAAAATCTCCTCTGGCAAGACTTCATTATCCCTGCGTTTTCAATATGCTAAAGACTTGGTTATGAATCCAGAATTAAACGAAATTTTAAATATCTGGCTAAGTTATTTCAGGACCGTTTTACTGGAGCAATTTTTGCCACCCGAGGTTAAAAAACCAGAGTATCCTTTCTCGAAGTTAAAAAATATTATTAAGCAAATTCAAAATACAAATTTTCTAATTTCTACCACCAGTGTTAATCCCAGATTAGCTTTGGAGATTTTAATGCTTCAATTATAAATCTTCAATAAATCTTCGATTTATTTCGATGTATAAAGAAATCCTTAATAGAATTAAACCGGAAATGGACAAAGTGGTTAATTTCTTAGACAGAGAATTAGCCAAATTTCGGACAGGTCGAGCTTCACCCTCTTTAGTGGAAGACGTAGTTGTCGAATGCTTCGGTCAAAAATTTCCTTTAAAACAACTATCGGCAATTTCTATTCCCGAGACGAGACAGATTTTAATCCAACCTTGGGATAGGTCATATATTGAGGGAATTGTCAAGGCGTTATCTGAAACTGGCATAGGAGCAAACCCGGTCGTTGATAAAGAGGCGGTTCGGATTAATTTACCGCCCCTGAGCGAGGACTATCGAAAAAGTTTGCTTCACTTAGTATCAGAAAAACAAGAAGAAGCAAGAAGAACAATTAGAAAATGGCGAGAAGAGGCCTGGGATGAAATTCAAGAAAGATTTCGAGAAGGAAAAATCCGAGAAGATGATAAATTTCGGGCAAAAGATGAGCTCCAAGAATTAGTTGATGGATATAATGAAAAAATTGAGAAAATGGGCGAGAAAAAGGGAAAAGAAATTATGGAATAATCGCATTAAATATTTATGATTTTTACAATCATTATTGTTTTCTTCAGCCTTATCGGTTTAATGGCTCTCCACGAATTTGGCCATTTTGTTATTGCTAAAAAATGCGGAGTAAAAGTAGAGGAATTTGGTATAGGTTATCCGCCGAGAATTATCGGAAAAAAAATTGGTCAGACTCTTTATTCTCTCAACCTTTTACCCTTCGGCGCTTTTGTCAAAATCTATGGAGAAGAAGGAGGGATAGAATCGGCTCAAAGTTTTAGTGAAAAACCAATTTGGCAAAGAGCTTCGATTGTGATAGGGGGAGTGGTTTCTTTTTGGCTCATTTCAGTTATTTTGTTAAGCATTGTTTTTGGATTAGGAGTTTCTCAGGCTATTTCCGATGAGGCAGAAGCAAAAAATCCAAAAGTTCAGATTGTGGCTATAGCTTCGGGTTCTCCGGCTGAGAAAGCCGGAATAAGACTTGGCGACACGATTAAACAATTTTCAATCACCATTCCCGCACAGCAATTTCAAATTAATAAAGTCAAAGAAATTCAAGAGCTTACCGAAAAATATAAAGGCGAAAAAATAACTTTGACGATTGAACGGGGGAAAGAAATTTTTACTGCTTCCCTTGTCCCCAGAATTTTGCCACCAGAAGGCGAAGGTCCCATGGGGGTGGGACTAGCTAGAACAGCTTTAACTAATTATCCCTGGTATCTCTCTCCAATTAAAGGTATTGAGGCTTCACTAAACTTAACTGCTTCCATTGGGTCAGGACTTATTGAGGTTTTTGGAAATATAGTTAGAGGAAAAGGATTGCCACCGGGGAGCCAGTTGATGGGACCTATAGGAATTGGCTCTTTGATGACCCAAGTTGCTCAACTTGGAGTGAGTTATTATCTCCAATTTGTTGCCCTAATTTCCATTTATCTTGCCATTTTTAATTTATTACCCATTCCAGCTTTAGATGGCGGAAAATTGTTATTTTTAGGAATTGAAAAAATTAGAAAAAAGCCAGTTTCCCCAAAAATTGAGCAAAATATTACTACTTTTTTCTTTGGTTTATTGATTCTATTAATGATTTTCGTCACAATAAAAGACGTCAGCCGATTATTCTGAATATGAGGCAATCGCAACTTTTTATTAAAACTTCAAAAAATGCCCCAAAAGACGAGAAAAGCGTTAATGCCCAGCTTTTGATTAGGAGTGGCTTTGTTTATAAAGAAATGGCTGGGGCCTACACTTATTTACCGTTGGGTCTTAGAGTATTAAGAAAAATTGAGAATATCGTCAGAGAGGAAATAGAAAATATCGGAGGAAAGGAAATTCTAATGACCATTTTCCAACCTAAAAATCTATGGGAGGAAACCGGGCGCTGGTCAAAAGAAATAGGGGAAGTGATGTATAAGTGTAAAGATGATAATAAAGAAATTGGTTTGGGGCCAACTCACGAAGAGATGATAACTGATATTATCAGGCATTATGTGAAATCCTACGAAGATCTCCCTTTGTATTTATATCAGATTCAGACTAAATTTAGGAAAGAACTTAGAGCGAAATCCGGTCTTTTGCGGGGAAGGGAATTCGATATGAAAGATTTGTATAGTTTTCATAGTTCTCGAGAAGATTTCAAAAAATATTATCAAAAAGTAGCTAAGGCTTATCTTAGAGTTTTCAAAAGATGCGGTCTGAAAGCGATTTTAACTGAGGCTTCGGGAGCCGGATTTACCAAAGAATATACTCATGAATTTCAGATTTTAGTTGAAGACGGAGAGGACACAGTTGTTTATTGCCCGAGAGAAGATTTTGCTCAGAACAAAGAAATTGCTAAACTTAAAGCCGGAGATAAATGTCCTAAGTGTAAAAGTGTTTTAAAGGAAGAGAATTCAATTGAGGTGGCTAATATCTTTCCCTTGGGAACAAAATATTCGCAAGCCATGGGAGCTTTTTTTGTAGATAAATCTGGAAAAAGGAAGTTAATTATTATGGGGTGTTATGGAATAGGGCCTTCAAGAACTATGGGAGCGATTGTCGAGGTTCACCACGACGAAAAAGGAATTATCTGGCCTAGAGAAGTAGCCCCGTTTCAAGTCCATTTAATTTCACTTCCCTCTACGGAGCCTAGGAAAGTTGAGAAGGCGGCTGAGAAATTACATAAGGATTTACAGAAAAAAGGAGTTGAAGTATTATATGACGATAGAGCGAAATCTCCGGGAGAGAAATTTACTGATGCTGATTTAATTGGCATACCCATTAGATTAGTTGTTAGCGAGAGAACGTTAGCGAAAGATAGCGTAGAGGTAAAGAAACGAAGTGAGAAAAAAATAAAATTAGTAAAACTAAATTTATTAAATTCAGCTATCAAGTTTTCGCATAGCGAAAACGAAGATAGAAAAGAGATTTATCTCTTTGACTCTTAGTTATGTTAGATAAAATTTGGCGAATATTTTCTCAAGACATAGCAATTGATTTGGGAACGGCTAACTCTGAAGTATATGTCCGCGGCCGGGGGATTGTAATCCAGGAACCTTCGGTTGTAGCTATCAATCAAAAAACCGGACAAATTTTAGCAATTGGGGACGAAGCTAAAAAAATGGTTGGCAGAACTCCGGCTCATATCGTTGCTACCAGACCCTTAAGGTCTGGGGTAATTTCTGATTTCGAAGTAACCGAACAGATGCTCAGGTATTTTATTGAAAAAGCTCAGAGAAAAAAATTTTTTATCAATCCCAGACCGCGGGTAATTGTTGGAATACCTTGCGGAGTAACTGAAGTGGAGAAAAAGGCAGTTTGCGATGCGACAAAAAATGCTGGCGCTAGAGAAGTCTTTTTAATTGAGGAGCCCATGGCCGCCGCTATCGGCGCTCGGCTTCCGGTTCAAGAAGCCGGCGGTAACTTTGTTGTTGACATCGGCGGAGGGACCACTGAGGTGGCGGTAATTTCTTTGGGAGGAATCGTCATATCAAAAAGCCTGAGAGTGGCCGGAGACAAACTTAATGAAGATATAATTCATTTTGCCCAGGATGAATATAAGTTATTAATTGGAGAAAGAACGGCTGAGGCAATAAAAATTGGGATTGGCTCGGCCTATCCCTTAAAGGAAAAGAGAGAGATGCCGATGCGGGGAAGAAACCTAGTTACCGGACTTCCTGAAGAAATTTTGGTTTCAGATGATGATATAAGAAAAGCGATGGAAAAATCAATAAAACAAATTGTTACCGAAATAAAAACAGCCGTAGAAGAAACTCCCCCCGAATTACTAGCTGATGTAATGGTTTCGGGAATTCAAATGGCAGGCGGCGGTGCGTTATTAAGAGGATTAGATATTTTAATTCAAAAAGAAACGAAAATTCCAACTAAAATTATTGAAGACCCAATGACAGCGATGGTCAGGGGAGCGGGAATGGTTTTAGAAAACCTCGACCAATTGCACGAAGTATTGGTGGAAACAGAATATTTAGAACCCCCACGTTAGCGTTGTATTTAGTATCTAGTATTCTGTATTTAGTATACGAGATACAAAATACAATATACAAGATACAAAAAGATGATTTCAAAACAAGAAGTAGAACATATCGCTAAACTTGCAAGACTTGGTTTGACCGAGAAAGAGATAGAGAAGTTTCAGCGAGAGCTTTCGAAGATTTTGGATTATATCGAAAAATTAGGCGATGAAGATAAATCTTCATCTTTACCCTTCGCTATCGCTCGGGTGAAAGAAGTGGATATTTCAAAAACCGAGCCTCCACTTGTGGAGGCGAAGGTGAAGAAGAGGACGAAGTCCTCTTCGCCTGTAGAGCCTTCTAGTTATCCGATTAAAGTTGAAAATGTAATGAGAAACGATGAAGTCCGAAGGCTGAAGCCTGAAGTAAGAAGAAAATTAGTTGAGATGGCTCCGGAAAAGAAATCAGGTTTCTTAAAAACAAAATCAATAATCAAGCTTCCGTTTACGGAAGCGCAGATGAAGAAGAGGGCATCGCCCTCTTCGCCTAACTACGATGGAATTAACTGATTTAACAATTACTAAAGCTCACCAAGGTTTGATTAAGAAAGAATTTTCAGCTCTCGAACTTTGTAAAGCCTATCTGGAGAAAATCAAGGAAAAGGATAAAGAGATCTTCGCCTTTTTAACCGTTATTGAAGATTTGGCCCTTTCTCAAGCAAAAAAAGTTGATGATATGATTTCAACTGGTAGAAAAATTCCCTTAATTTCAGGAGTTCCTTGCGCCATAAAGGACGTTATTTTAGTTGAAGATGTAAAATGTACGGCCGGTTCCCGAATTTTAGAAAATTATATTGCTCCTTACGATGCGACAGTTATAAAAAATTTGAAGGAAAAAAATTGCGTGATTTTAGGGAAGACTAATCAGGATGAATTCGCCATGGGTTCTTCAACAGAAAACTCGGCTTTCAAAATAACTAAAAATCCCAATGATTTAGAAAGAGTGCCAGGAGGTTCCTCAGGAGGTTCGGCAGCGGCAGTGGCAGCAGATGAATGTGTTTATGCTCTGGGTTCAGATACCGGCGGTTCAATAAGGCAACCTGCTTCTTTTTGCGGGATAGTGGGATTGAAACCAACTTATGGCGCAGTATCCAGATTTGGTTTGATTGCCTTTGCTTCTTCCTTAGACCAGATAGGACCAATGACTAAGACAATAGAGGATTGTGAGATTGTTTTTGATGCAATAAAAGGCAGGGACGAGATGGATTCAACAAGTGTAGAGCCAAAGTTAAAAGTTAAAAGTGAAAAGTTAAAAGTTAACGAATTAAAAATCGGTGTCCCGAAAGAATATTTCATTAAAGGGATTGATCCAGAAGTCGAAAAAGTCATAAAGCTAGCAATAAAGAAATATGAAGAGGCGGGAGCTAAAATCGAAGAAATTAGCTTACCCCATACCGAATATGCCTTACCCTGCTATTTTATAATTGCTCCTTCTGAAGCCAGCGCTAACCTTGCCAGATACGATGGAATAAAATATGGTCATTCAACAGCCAATAATCCAACAATCCAACGGTCTAACGATCTAATCGATGTCTATTTAAAAAGTAGGGAAGAGGGGTTTGGAGATGAGGTGAGGAGAAGAATTATGCTGGGGACTTATGCTTTGTCGCAAGGTTTCTATGAAGCCTATTATTTAAGGGCTCAGAAAGTGAGGACTTTAGTAAAAGAAGATTTTGACAGGGCTTTTAAAAATGTTGATGCCATTTTTACTCCCGTATCTCCAACGCCGGCCTTTAAATTGGGAGAAAAAATTGATGACCCTTTAACTATGTATCTTTCCGATATTTTTACAATTTCCGTCAATCTGGCTGGACTTCCCGCTCTCTCTTTACCCTGTGGTAAGGTAGACAATTTACCGGTAGGTCTCCAAATCATCGGAAAACCTTTTGAAGAAAGAAAAATTTTAGAAATCGGCGAAATTTTCGAGAAAAATTTATGATAGGAATTAACGATATAATCTCATTTATCTTTAACCCCACCTTTACTGGCTGGTTGCTATTTTTGAAAATTCTACTTATCATTCTCTCTTTGATTTTTTCAGGTTGTATTATCCTTGCTCTTATTAAAACTACCTGGTTGAAAAGGATGTTCATCTGGGATGTAACAGATTTTTTTTCTTTCCGACCCTATGGAATGAAAAAAGTAGAAAAAGATTGGGCTAAAATTACTGCCAGATTAGAAACCGACCTGGAATCGGAGTGGAAATTGGCCGTCATTGAGGCGGATTCGATACTGAATGACATTTTAATGAAAATGGGATTTGGTGGTGAAACCCTGGGAGAGAGATTAGACCGATTAACTGCTGCCACCTTGTCTAACCTTCAGCAAATCCGGGAAGCTCATAAAATTCGCAACAACATTGTCCATGACCCTGATTATAGGGTATCTTTAGATGAAGCTAAGAGGGTGGTAGGAATTTACGAACAGGCCCTCAGGGATTTACAGGCATTCTAAATTATGTTAAAATATCATCGCGGTGTGGAGGAGTAGTACCTTGCGAGGCCCATAACCTCGAGACCCCCGTGCAATTCGGGGCGCCGCAACAAAATTCGCCGGCGTAGCTCAGTGGCAGAGCAGCGTCTTCATAAGGCGAGGGTCGCAGGTTCAAATCCTGCCGTCGGCATATGGACTCATAGTGTAGCCTGGTTAACACGCCTCCCTGTCAAGGAGGAGATCAGGGGTTCAAATCCCCTTGGGTCCGCCCATCAAAAGACCTGGAAGAACCCTCAGGCCTTTTAATTAAAGGAGCTTAGCTCCTTTCTTTAGATATCCCAAAAGGATACCTATTTTTATTTGACAAATTTGTGAAATTTGGTAGAAGACAAATTAGAGACTAGTCGAAGAGATAAATCTCTTCTTCACTCTTCATTGCGATTCGGGTATGGGAAAATATAAAATCTTTAATAAAAAAATTAGTGGGCCCTTTACCATTCCTGCTGGGATAGTCACCACTGAGGTATCAATACTTGAAAAAATTGCAAATGAAATTCCAGAAATAGGAATCTTAACAACGAAAAGCATAGGTCCAGAGCCAAGAGAGGGGAATAGAGAGCCAATCATTGCTCAATATTCTCCTTTTTCTTTTATCAATGCAGTTGGTCTTACAAACCCCGGCGTAGAAGAATTTAGAAAAAGAATTTCAAAAATAAAGATTCCTCCTGACAGATTTTTACTCACTTCAATATTCGGCAGCAATGAGAAAGAATTTAAAGAAGTAGCCGAAAAATTAGTAGAATTTACTGATGGTTTTGAATTGAATATTTCTTGCCCTCATTCCGACAAATATGGCCAAGTTGTAGGCCAAGATAATGCGATTTTAGAAAAAATAGCAAAGAGCATTGTTTCTCTTGGGAAGCCGGTATTCGTTAAAATCTCACCCAATTTAGACGTGAAAGAAACTGTAAAGGCGGCTATAAGAGGAGGAGTTTCTGGTATAACGGCAATAAACACAAAAGGGCCAGAATTATATCAATATAGGGTAGAGGGTGGCTGGCGTCCAGTTCTTTCAAATAAACTGGGGGGAATTTCCGGAAAGGCAATTCTAGAACTTGGTTTAACTTCGGTAAAGAGCATAAGAGAGATAACAGATTTACCAATCATTGCTTGTGGCGGTATTTCAACAAAAGCTGAGGTAGAGAGATATAAAAAAGCTGGTGCTAATTTTTTTGGCATAGGCTCAGCTCTAGCCGGGATGAATACAGAAGAAATAAAGCAATATTTTCATAATTTATTAATTGACCTGGAGGAGGGAACAAATAAGGCCGTCAGTCTTTTAAAAGAGAAACTGAATATGGACTATCAAAAATATACCGTAAGGGAAAATAAATCTTTAGCTGATGATTTATTCCTTTTGAGGTTAGATGGTGAGATAGAGATAATGCCTATGCAATTTATTTTTGCTTGGCTGCCAGAAAAAGGAGAAAAGCCATTTTCTGTTCTTGATGATGCTCCTTTAACTTTGCTAATTCAAAAAAGAGGTTGTTTTACAAATGAACTATCAAAATTAAAAGAAAATGATTTTATCTATATTCGAGGGCCTTATGGGAATTCACTAAAAATTGCACCCTCCGCCCCGATTCTATTGGTTGGCGGCGGAACGGGAGTTGCCGCTCTTTATCTCTTCGCTAAAAAAAATAAAAAAACGATTGCTTTATTAGGAGCAAAAGATAAAAACCACTTACCTTATTTGGATAAATTTAAAGTCCTCTGTGAAGAATTTTATTTAACTACTGAAAACGGTGAAGTAGGGCACAAGGGACGAATTACTGATGTCCTTTCTGAAATTATCAAAAAAATAAAACCCGCAAGCTGTCTAAACTGCGGGCCAGAAGCTATGGTAAAAATGGCGACAAATATCGAAAGTCAATACTTGAACCCAGAAAATATTTATTCTTCAATAGAGTTTCTAACGAAATGTGGTATTGGGTTGTGCGGTTCTTGCGCAACTTCAAAAGGATATAGAAGTTGCGTTGACGGAACTTTTATGATTCCGAAACAGTTTTAAGAATCAAATTAACTATATCTATATTTGATTCCTTTTGCTTGATGGTGTTGGTTAAGTAAAGTTTGGAATATTTTTTCTTAATTTTTGAAATACCAGCAGGTATCACTCCGTGAGTTATTAGGGCAAGAATTTTTTTTGCCCCAGATTTTTTAGCAAATTCAGCAAATTTTACAAGAGTACCGCCGGTCTTAATCATATCATCGGTTACAGCCACAATTTCCCCATTAAGATTAATTTTTGGTGAAAGAATTTTGACCGAAAAAGAATCATATCTTTTTTTTCGAAAACCCGAAATCTTGGTTCTTCTTTGGCCTCCTTTGTCCGGTGATAAAAATAAAATATTCTCCCCAAAATCTTCTTTAGCTTTTTTAATTAAAGAGGGAATAGCCGAAATAGAGATTATCGGGTATTTTCTCACCCATTTTCTTCCACCAAAATGGGGGTCAATAATATAAATTTTTTTAACTTTGTAATAATTTATTAATTTTTCAATTAAATTTTCAGCCACATTAGTTTCACCTTTTTTAAAGACTTTGTCTTGCATCCCATAGGGGAAATAAGTAAAAAATACCTCGGGTTTTATATTATTGTCTCTTAAAATTTGTAAAATCAATTCTAATTCAGTTAATCCCTCATTTGGCTTTGGTGCTCCAGAATACAAAACAATAACTCTTGAACCTTGCAGTTTTTTAGCTTTCAAAATTCTCATGTAAATTTCTCCATCTGGAAAATATCTTTTTCCGTCTCTGCTTAAATCAGGAAAAATAACTTCGAAATTCCCCGCACCAGAAACTTTGTTTCGGTGCGGGACTAGTCCAGCACCGAGCTTTGCTCTGGTGCTGGGTTTAGTTCTTTTTAAAATATTTCTGGTCAAATGCTCAGCCTGAGAAGTTGGAATGATAAAATTTTTCATCGGTTTTTTAAGGCCTCAAGTAAATCTTTTTTCATTGCTAAAGCTGCCTCCCTCGCGGCTAAGTGAAATTCCTCAGGTTTGAACTTGTTGTTATATGGTTCTTTTTTCCACGCAAAAATTATCCCCCTAGCATTATTAACTATTGCTCCTTGGTCATCCTTGTTGAAATTCGGTATTGCCTCTCCGGCTCCTCCTCCCTGGGCTCCATAGCCGGGAACCAAAATAATGCTTTTTGGCATTATTTTTCTCAATACTTTTGCTTCGCCAGAATAAGTAGCGCCGACCACTGCTCCAACTATTTGATATCCTCTTTCTCCCTCGGTTCCTGCTCCCCATTTTTGAACCATTTCCCCAACCATTTCATACAATCTTTTACCATTTTCTAAGACTCTATCTTGAAAATCGCCGGAGGAGGGATTAGAAGTTTTGACTAAAACAAAAATTCCTTTCCCATATTTTATTGCCTCATCAATGAATGGTTTTACCCCGTCAATCCCAAGGTAGGGATTGACGGTTATTGCGTCAACGTCAAATCCTTCCGGACTTAGGTGTCCTTGTGCATAAGCCTCAGCCGTTGGGCCAATGTCGTTTCTTTTGGCATCCTCGATTACTATTTTATTTTTCTTTTTCAGGTAATTAACAGTATCTTCAAATGCTTTGACCCCTTCTGAGCCGTATTTTTCATAAAAAGCTATCTGGGGCTTGTAGGCAGGAACAATATCAAAAGTGGCATCAATTATCATTTTGTTAAAATCAAAAAAAGACCTAGCAACGGCCTCTTTTGTTTCATTATATTTTCTTTCGTTTTCTTTTTTGATGAAATCGGGAATATCCTCAATTCTTGGGTCCAGACCAATACAGCTTGGATTTTGAAGTTTCTCTATTTCGTCTAATAATCTATCAGCAAAATTTTTCGTCATAAACGAAGCTTAGCGAACGAAGTGAGCGAAGCAAGTGAAGATGAGAGCTTCGCTCTCATCGCCGAAGTTTTAGTTTTTCAACCCCGTATTCTTGGAATTCTTCCTCGACCTTTTTAGCTATTTCTTCCCCTGGCTTTAATTTTTCATAAGCTAAAGGCAAAAGTTTCAAAGCATTAGACATCTGAAGATAAGGGACCCCCTTTGCTTCAACAGCCTCCTTAACGCTTTTTCTATCATCCCTCAATTCCATTCTATTAGTTAAGCCGATGGCTGCAATTATTTGAATTTTGGCTTGGGTCAAATTATCGATTGTTTCAAGCAATGAACTCCCGGTGGTGGTGACATCTTCAAGAATAACCGTTTTACCTTTTGGCTGACCAAGAAAAAACCTATCTTTTGGTTCACCGTGATCTTTTGGCTTTCCTCTTCCCATCGGTAGAATATGGCTTCCCAGTCCATAATTTGGAGAATTTTTTGCCCATTTATATTGGGTAATAATTCCTAATTTCGTTGCTCCTTCGGGAACTCCATAAAAACAATCTGGTTGAAGACCCAAATCTTCAACAAATGCTATAACATAATCTGAAAGTTTATCTGATAAATAAACATCTTCGGCAACATTTCTCCAATTTACATACCAATGAGAGAGCCTTCCCGATTTCAAAGTAATAGGTTCTTCAAAAAAGCCAACTACCTTGTTTTCCAGAATAAATTGGTTAAATTTTTCCTGATTAAATTTAGTCATCTTTTCTTCACCTATTTTATACTAGGGGTTTTCCACAGTCAACCCTAAAATTATTTTATAGAGCCCCGAGCCAGGGATGCAGTTTTTTATTTACCGAGCCCCGCAGTAGCGGGGCGAAGGTGAAGAAGAGGACGAAGTCCTCTTCGCCTACCGAGTCCCGCTTTGCGGGACGAAGGTCGAAAAGAGAATGAAATTCTCTTTGAGCTAAAGTTATCCACAATTGATTTTTGCTTAAAATTAAGCTATAATGAATTAATAATTATGGCGAAGATTAACTTAAAAACACTCAAAAATCAGGCCAAAAAAGAGATAGAAAAAGTCAAAGATTTAAAAGGGTTAAATGAGATTTTCAAGAAGTATTTGGGCAAGCGCGAAGGAGGGCTTACCCAAATTTTGAGGTCTTTAGAAAAGTTACCAAAAGCAAAAAGAGTAAAAATTGGCAGAGAGGCAAATGAACTGAAAAACTTTTTGCGGGAGAAAATGGAACAGAAAAAATCCTCTTTCGTTAAAACTACGGAGGACAAGGAAGAATGGCTCGATATTACTGCCCCCGGAAAGAAACTTGCCTTAGGTCATTTGCACCCTTTGACTTTAGTAAAAAGAAAAGTTGAGGAAATCTTCCAGACAATGGGATTTACTGTAGTCGAGGGACCAGATATTGAAACTGAATGGTATAATTTCGACGCCTTAAATATTCCAAAAGACCATCCCGCTCGCGACCTCTGGGATACTTTTTATCTTAAAAATGGGTTCTTGCTCCGAACTCATACCAGTCCGGTTCAGGTGCGTTATATGGAGAAAAACAATCCTCCTCTCAGAATAATAATTCCCGGTAATGTTTTTAGGCACGAAGCTACCGACCAATCTCACGAGTTCCAAGTTTATCAAGTTGAGGGATTAATGGTTGATAAGGAAATCTCAGTGGCAAACTTGAAAGCAATAGTTGGCGAATTTTTTCGAAGATTTTTTGAGAAAGACGTTCAATTTAGATTAAGGCCTGATTTTTTCCCTTTTGTTGAGCCCGGTTTTGATATCAGTATAACTTGTTTGATTTGCGGAGGAAAAGGATGTCCAGTTTGTAAAAAAACCGGCTGGGTAGAGATGGCTGGAGCCGGAATGGTTCACCCGAATGTTTTTAAAGCCGCTAAATTAATTCCCAAAGACTGGCAAGGATGGGCATTCGGTTTTGGTTTGGAAAGATTAGCAATGATGAAGTATAAAATTAACGATATCAGGCTATTCCGTTCAGGAGATTTAAGATTTCTTAACCAGTTCTAATACCGCTATGGTGTTTTCTTATAATTGGTTACAATCATTTTTCAAGCGAAAATTGCCGGCTCCAGAAAAATTAGCCGAGCTTTTAACTTTGCATTTTGCTGAAGTAGAAGAGATTAGAAAAGAAGGGAAAGATTTTGCTTTAGATATCGACGTTCGACCAAACCGAGCCGGAGATTGTTTTTCCCACTTAGGCATTGCCCGTGAAATTTCCGCCATCACCGGTTCAATCTTCCGAGGCTTAACCTCGGAAATTAGGGAAGATAAAAATATAAAAGCTAAAGACTTTGTTCGTGTTGAGGTGGAAGATAAAAGCGCTTGCCCGCGATATACGGCTAGGGTGGTTACCGATGTTAAAGTTTTTCCCTCACCAAAATGGATTCGAGAAAGGTTAATGGTCTGTGGCTTGCGACCAATCAACAATATTGTTGATATCGTCAATTATGCAATGTTAGAGACTGGCCAACCCTTACACGCTTTTGACGGAGAAAAACTCGAAGGGAAAAAGATTGTAGTTAGATTTGCCAAAGAGCGCGAGAAAATTGTTACTTTAGATGAAGAAAAATATGATTTAGACAATGAGGTGCTCGTTATTGCTGACGCAGAAAAACCAGTAGCTATTGCTGGAATTAAAGGAGGAAAGATTCCGGAAATTGATAGGAAAACAAAAATTGTTGTTTTAGAATCGGCTAATTTTAACCCAAGGATTATTCGTCGAGGTTCGAAAAGGATCGATTTAAAGACCGATGCCTCTCTAAGATTCGAGCATGGAATCGACCCAAATTTAACCGAATTCGCGATAAATCTGGCAGCTTTCTTAATTCAAAAAATTGCCGGTGGCAAGGTAACCAAAGGCTTAGTTGATTTTTACCCAAAAAAAGTTTTGCCAAAAAGAATTAAATTAGACTTAAATTATGTAAGGAACCTGCTCGGTATAGAAATACCAGTGGCAAAAATAAAAAATATCTTAGAAGGGCTGGGATTTAAAATTTTAAATACAAAATACAAAATACAAGATATAAAATACGCATTGGTGGAGGTGCCGACATTTAGATTAGATATTTCTCTGCCAGAAGATTTGATTGAAGAAATTGGCCGAATTGCAGGTTTTGAGAAAATTCCTTCCGTTTTTCCAATTGCGGCATTGGTTCCGCCGGAAAGAAATTTAGAGATTTTCTGGGAGGACTTTACTAAAAATATTTTAAAGGAAGCTGGCTTTACCGAGGTTTATAATTATTCATTTATTAGCGAAAAAGATGCTCAGATTTTTGGCTACCCAATCTCTACGAGACCCGTCCTCGTAGAGGTGGAGAATCCAACGAGTGATGAGTTTAAATATTTAAGGCCGAGTTTAATTCAAAATTTATTAAAAGATGTTGAGAAAAATGCTAAGTATGTTAGCGAAATTAAAATTTTTGAATTAGGGAAAGTTTTTGAAGCACCCAAGAAAGAGCAGAGGATACTGACGGGAGTAATTACGGGGGATGCCTTCTACCAAGCCAAAGGGATAGTGGACTTACTTTTAAATAAATTGGGAATTAGCAATATTTGGTTCGCTGAGCCTTCGGCTCATCTCACGCCTCACCCCGCCAAGCGGGGCTCGGCGTGCGATGAGTATCGAACAGCAGCTGAGACAGCTAAAATTTCTTGGTGGCATCCCAAAAAATGTGCCGAAATTAAAATTGACGGAGAAAGAATTGGTTTTTTGGGCGAGATTTCCCCTCGGATTTTAGACTACAACCCACCCACCGCATCCTCCCACCTTCGGTGGGCCCCTGAATTTAAAATAAAGACAAAAGTAGTTTATTTTGATATTGATTTTGAAAAATTACAGAAACTTTGCTCGGAAGAGACGATTTATCGGCCAGTCTCTCGTTATCCTGCCGCCGTCAGAGATTTAGCAGTTTTAGTGTCGCACGAGACTCGAGTGGAAGAAGTTTTAAATAAAATCGAAACGGTTGGCGGAAAATTAGTTAGCGATATTGACCTCTTTGACATTTACGAGGGAGAGGAAATACCTGGCGGTAAAAAGAATTTAGCCTTTCATATAATTTTTCAGGCAGAAGACAGAACCCTTTCTTCAAAAGAAATTGAGGAACTCCAAAACAAGATAATTAAAGCTCTGGAAGAAAATCCAGAGTGGGAAGTCAGAAAATAAACATGGTTCGCAAAAAAACCAAAAAAACTGAATCAACTTACGAGGCAAAGGATATTTACGTCCTGGAGGGATTGGAACCGGTTAGAAGAAGACCGGGAATGTATATCGGCTCAACTGGACTTGATGGTTTGCATCATTTAATTTTTGAAACCACCGATAATTCATTAGACGAAGCGATGGCCGGTTTCTGCAAGAATATTGAGGTTACTCTTTTACCTCAAAATCGGGTAAAAACAGTTGACGATGGCAGGGGGATACCGGTAGAAAAGCACCCACAGACAAAAAAATCAGCCTTAGAGACAGTGATGACTACTTTGCATGCCGGTGCCAAATTTGGGGGAAAATCTTATACCATAGCTGGTGGTTTGCACGGAGTTGGGGTTTCAGTAGTTTGCGCTTTGTCTTCCTGGATGAGAGTTGAAGTTTGTCGGAACGGAGAAAAATATGCCCAAGAATACTCTCGAGGAAAACCCAAAACAAAAGTTAAAAAAGTAGGTGTTTGCCGACAAACTGGCACTACCGTCGTTTTTGAGCCAGATCCCCAAATCTTTCCCGAAATTAAATTTGAGTTAAAAAGAATTTTAAATCATCTTCGTCAGCAGGCCTATTTAACCCAAGGAGTGAGGATTAAGGTTCTCGATGAAAAGGAAAAACCAGCCAAATCCTATACTTTCTATTTTGAAGGAGGACTATCTTCTTATGTCAAATATTTAACCCGCGGTCAAAGCTCACGCCACCCAAATATTTACTATGGCTCAGGCGAGAAAGAGGGCATTTTAGTTGAAGCTGCTTTCCGATACACAGAAGAATATGAATGTTTCGAAGAGGGCTTTGCCAATAATATTAATACCGGGGAAGGCGGTACTCATTTAACCGGTTTTCGCACTGCGATAACCAGAACCTTTAACGACTACGCTAGGAAAAATGGACTCTTAAAAGATAATGATGAAAACTTATCTGGCGAAGACGTCAGAGAAGGTTTAACAGGAGTGGTTTCAGTCAAAATAAAAGAACCCCAATTTGAAGGTCAAACCAAAGCCAAATTAGGGAATCCGGAAGCCAAAGCGGCTGTTGAAGCAGTAGTTTCGGAAACCTTAACTGATTTTTTAGAAAGAAATCCTCAGGATGCCAAGGCAATTATAGAAAAATGTGTTTTATCTCAAAAAGCCAGAAAGGCAGCTAAAGTTGCCAGGGAAACAGTTTTAAGAAAAGGAATTTTGGATGGATTGGCTTTACCCGGGAAATTAGCCGATTGCTCTTCGAGAAAACCCGAAGAATCAGAGCTTTATATTGTTGAAGGAGAATCAGCTGGCGGAAGCTCGAGACAAGCGAGAGATCGCCATTTCCAAGCCATCTTGCCCTTGCGGGGGAAAATCTTAAATGTCGAAAGAGCTCGTTTGGACAAAATTTTAGCCTCAAAAGAAATTAGATCTTTGATTATTGCCTTAGGGACCGCTATTGCCGAAGATTTCAATATTGATAAAGCGAGATATCATAGGATAATAATTATGTGCGATGCGGATTCTGACGGAAATCACATAAGAACCTTGCTTTTAACTCTATTTTTTCGCTATTTTAAACCAGTAATTGAAAAAGGCTATCTTTATATTGCCCAGCCTCCTCTCTATAAAATTCAGACCGGAAAACAAATTGAATATGCCCACACTGAAGAAGATAAAGCCGAGGTTTTGAGTTCGATGAGAAAACAAAAAGTTCTTTCTCCCTCTATTCAAAGGTATAAAGGCTTGGGAGAAATGAATGCCATGGAGCTTTGGGAGACGACTATGGATCCAGAAAATAGGGTTTTGCTTCAGATTAATATTGAAAATGCCAAAGAGGCAGATAGAATTTTCGATATCCTGATGGGAGACGAAGTTTTACCCCGCAAAAAGTTTATCCAGACACATGCCAAGAAAGTCCGAAATTTAGATATATAGTTCTTGGCATGTCGAAAAGAGCTTTAGCTCTTTGAGCTCATGCCAAGAAAGTCCGAAATTTAGATATTTAGAAACCTTGACCCCGCACCAGTTTTTCGCTAAAATTTGTTTAATCTTGATATAAAAATATTAAAGTCAACGCAATGGAGAAACTGGTGCGGGGTTGACATCTAAATTTCATTCGGCTATCATAAACTCGATGGCCGCCAAGGCCATTTTAAAATAGTCGAAAGTCGAAGAGATAAATCTCTTCTTCACCCTTCATTGCGATTCGGGTAGTCGAAGAGAGAAATCTCTTCTCCACCCTTCATTGCGATTCGGGTAGTCGAAGAGAGAAATCTCTTCTCCACCCTTCATTGCGATTCGGGTAGTCGAAGAGATAAATCTCTTCTTCACCTTTCATTGCGATTCGGGTAGTCGAAGAGATAAATCTCTTCTTCACCTTTCATTGCGATTCGGGTAGTCGAAGAGATAAATCT
>Ga0315294_10003023_pt1 | contig 18280 bp, 18 predicted proteins | sample YL17G13_40_MG_FD_203626 | JGI IMG/M metagenome (GOLD analysis project Ga0315294, IMG submission 203626) | Sediment microbial communities from Yellowstone Lake, YNP, Wyoming, USA - YL17G13_40 | ecosystem: Environmental > Aquatic > Freshwater > Lake > Sediment | place: USA: Wyoming | collected...
CAGGTAAACTTTCAAATTACACCATCAGCGAAAAGACAGTCAAAAGCAGCGACCTTATCGGGTTGCGTTACAGTCATCCATTTATCGAAAAGAATCCAACCGATAAAGACGTCTGGATGATAATCGGCGCGAATTTCGTAACTACTGAAGATGGTACAGGGCTTGTCCATATTGCCCCCGGCCACGGTCTTGAAGACTACGTTGCCAGCCAGCAGAATAATCTTGCCGTTTACTCGCCGGTAAAAGACGACGGCTGTTATGATGACACCGTCCCGAAATGGCTTTGCGGCAAAAATGTTCTCGAAGTTGATAAACAGGTAAATGAATACCTTAGGAACAAAGGTTTGCTCTTTGCGGAAGGTCAAATCACACATAGTTATCCTCACTGCTGGCGAAGCAGAACGCCTGTAATCTTCCGCGCAACGGAACAGTGGTTTATCAATGTCGATAACCCCCTACCTAACGGCAAAAGCCTGCGTCAATTGGCCCTCGAAAGAATCCCGAAGGTCAAATGGATACCTGCCTGGGGCGAAAAGCGGATTACCGGAATGCTCGAATCCCGACCGGACTGGTGCATCAGCAGGCAGCGATGCTGGGGTATGCCGATTCCTGTTTTTTATAACTCGGAGGGTAAGTTTCTTTTGACAAAAGAATCGGTTCTTGCCGTTGCAGAACATATAAGAACAAAAGGCTCTGATAGCTGGTTTACGGATTCACCTAAGGAGATTCTCGGCGAAAACTTCAAACTGCCGAAAGGGTTCAGTTTTGACGATTTGCAGAAAGAAGAAAATATCTTCGATGTCTGGTTTGAGAGCGGCTGCAGCTGGTACAGCGTTGCAAAGCAGGCCGGTTGGCCGATTCCAGTCGATTTGTATCTTGAAGGTTCAGACCAGCATCGCGGCTGGTTCCAGCTTTCCTTACTGCCTGCTCTCGGAGCCGAAGGTGTTGAACCCTTTAAGACCGTGCTTACTCACGGTTTTACTGTTGACAAAGAAGGCAAAAAGCAATCAAAGTCGCTGGGCAATTATGTCAACGCTCAGGATGAGGTCGCAAAGTACGGCTCAGATATTTTGAGACTTTGGGTGGCGAGCGTAAATTATCAGGAGGATATGCGATGTAGTGATACGCTCATCGGCAGATTACAGGATGCTTACAGGAAAATAAGAAACACATTGCGTTATCTGCTGGGCAATACATCGGACTTTGACCCGTCGAAAAACAGTGTGCCTTATGGAAAGATGTTTGAGATCGACCGCTGGGCGATGCAGCAGTTGCAAAAACTCATCAACGAAGTTACGGATGCTTATGAGAACTTTCTTTTTCACAGGGTTTATACGCTTATCTACAATTTCTGCGTTGTCGAGATGAGCAGTATTTATATGGACCTCCTAAAAGACAGACTTTATTGCGATGCAAAAGATTCGCTTTCACGTCGCAGCGCTCAAACTGCAATGTATAATATTCTTGATGCTCTTGCCAGACTCCTTTCGCCGATTCTTGTTCATACAGCCGAGGAAGTTTATGAATCAATATCTGCCAAAGCAGATGTTGTCGAAAGCGTTCATTTACTTAGAATGCCGCAGGTTGATAAGACTGTTAACTGGCAGAAAGAAGAGTCTAAGTGGGAAAAGCTGATGAATCTCCGCGATGAGGTTCTAAAGGAACTTGAAGGTCTTCGCCAGAAACAGGCCATAGCCAGCAATCAGGAATCAACGGTTACGATATCGACTGACGATAGTGATTTAATCAGGACGGTTGAGCAGTTCGGAATTAAGAATTTTGCCGCACTTTGTATTGTAAGCGAGGTGAATCTTAAAAAAGAAAATTCACAAAAGTTGGTTTCCGCAGAAAAGAGCCCTTATCAAAAATGTCAGCGGTGCTGGAACTACTGGCCAAGCGTTGGCACAAATGCGAACAATCCCAACCTTTGCACTCGCTGCGCTGAAGTAATAAATGGATGAGAAGATAATAAAAATCGCTTATTTCGACGACTATACCAAAGCGGAAATTGCAAAAATAGCTCTTGAACGTGAAGGTATCCAGTGTTTTTTATCCGGTGAAAATTTCGTTGCTACATACTGGCTTTACGCCAGTGCTGAAGGCGGCATAAAACTCTACATAAAGGAATCCGACAAGCAAAAGGCCGAAGCAATTTTGAAAGTTATGAACAAGCCTGATGAGACAAATAAAGATGCAAGTTATGATTTACGATGTCCTAAATGCTGTAGTAGCGATATTGATTATGCAAGATATTCCAGATGGTCATTTTTCATTTCGATGTTGCTTTTCCGGTTGCCGATAACTTATCCTTACAAAAGATATATGTGCAATACCTGCGGCCATAAGTGGAAACAGGAAGAGTCGTCCTCTTAATATTTTTCATATCTGCGATGCGGGTTTTTAGCCCGGTGAGATTTGATAAGATTGTAGCAGATTATGTATGAGCCCAAAGCAATAAGCCCGCCAAGAATAAAACCGCCAATCCATAATTCAGGACCAATCGTTTTTATCAGAATCACAAACTCTCGCCAGTATTCTCTTGTATAAAAATTGTTAAGCATATTTCCCGGGGCAAAGAGCTTGTTAAAAAACGCCGAAACCTGTTCTTTACTCATTGCACTGTCAGGAGTGAAAATATTACATGCGGCCCTGCCAACGAGATAACTGGGATAATATACAAACGGAATGGTAAAGATATTGCTAACCCATACACTCACAAACGCGGCAAATTTATTCGCACGCAAAAGAATGCTCAAGGCGATAACCAGCAGGAGATGCACCCCCAGCAGCGGCGTCCACGCGATAAACAGGCCGATTGCAAGGCCGAGCGCTATCTTGTGAGGCGAATCGTCAATGTGCAGAATCTTATATTCCAGAAAACGCAGAAGCGTATTTTTCCTTTTTCTTCGATTTATTATTTTGTTTGTCAAATCTTACCCCAGTTGTTTGCTGATTATCTCAAGGACGGTTTCGACAGTTACATTTTTGATATCATAAGCAGGATTTATGCTCTCAACTTCACTGCCCCTTTTATCTGCATCTGTGGCAGCTATGGTTTCATTCCTGCCGTAAGGCCCTACTCTTGATGGATTGGTTAAACCGAAAATAAGCGCCATAGGCACGTCTAATGCGGCAGCGATATGTGCAGGGCCCGTATCATTGCTGACAACCATCTTTGCGCCGGCAAGGAGTGCGATAAGTTTTTTTATGTCTGTTTTGCCCGCAAGGTTTACCACAGGTACGTTTGCCAAGGTTTCAAGTTCCTGAGTAATTGCTTTTTCAGCTTCTACGCCTACAGCAACAATGCTGCTTTGGTATTTTTTATAAACCTTATCGGCAAGAGCAGCAAAGTTTTCTATCGGCCAGCGTTTGGCTTCAACTGTCGCAGCAGGCACAAAAACAGCATAGTTATCCGCGTTTATATGATGTGATGCCAGAATTTTGTGCACTTCTTCAATAGATTGCGTATCTGGTTTTAAACCGAATTTGACCTTGCCTCGCTTTGCACCGGCAGCACAAACCATATCAATAAAATAATCGACAAGATGAACAGACGACTGAGTGACCTGGAGAGTATAAAAGGGACTGGTAATTTCTTGGGTTCCTGTCATACCGATTCTTTGTTTGCAGCCGCTAAACCATGCGAAAATCGCGCTTCTAAACCTGCCCTGAAAATCAAAAACAATGTCGTATTTTTCTTTTCTCAATTGACTGACAAGTTTTATGAGCTCCGCAAAAGCTGCCGGCCTATACCACCATTTGCCGAGCTTTCTGCGGTCAAAAATCACGATTTTATGAATACAGGGATGGTTTTCAATAAGCGGTGCGTATTCCGGCCTGACAAACCAATGTATGCGGGCATCAGGGAAACTTTCCGCAAGGCAGCATACAGCAGGCATCGCCTGAATAATATCGCCAAGAGCGCTTGGCTTTATTATAAGAATTTTTTTTATCTGTCCGATCATTTTTCCTTCAGCTCATACGAGTCTGAAACTATCGTCAGCAGCCTCGTAGCAACAGTTACACGCTCAACCTTGCGGAAAAATTCCTTAGTTTCATCAGCGTTCATTTCCATTGCACGGCAGTAAAATAAAAAACCTCTATACAGGTCTGTAAAATTAACGGCCTTAAAGCGGGCAAGCGACCCGGCAAGCCTTGAAAGGGTTCTTATATGATTTTCCTGCCGGCTGGTTGAGTCCTGTTTTATGCCGTCAAGGTCGATAAGTTTAACTCTGTATGACCCGTTTTTGTCTTTATATATGATAAAGTTTCCCGCTTTTGAATCTCTGTGCCAGAAATTCGCTTTATGCAGTTTTGCGAGTATTTCGGCAACCTGTCTTATGACAGCTTTTCTTGCGGAAAATTTTACAAGAACTTCCTTATTTTTACCGAAGGCAATATCATAAAGATTTAAGCTGTTCTGGATATATTCGGTTATATAAATACTTCCGTCTTTTCTGTGCCACAAAGCCGCCACCGGTTCGGCAACCTTAATGTCTTTCTGTTTTAGTAATACCGCAAGATAGAAATTTCTTTGCGACTTTGGCGCCCTCAGGAAATCCGCAAGAGCTCTGATGCCGGTGCGTCTGACGTTTTTTTTTATGACAAAAGGAATTTTTTTGCCGCCGACTTCGATGTTTTTCAATAAGGTAATATTGCCGTTTTCAGATTTGAATACCACATCCGGATTTTGGGTCAATTTTTCAGGCTCGAAAGCAAGCTTTGACCATTTCTCAGCCGCCACACCCTTCCAGTTGCCGGGAAGCTTCAATTCTACGATTATTTGTAATTTAAAGGGATTCATAGGGTAGTATTTTAATCGAATACGGTTTTTTATCAAAGGTCTTTTAGCTTTATTTTTCCATATAATTTGTTAATATTCCGGTATGGCTGAAAAGAAGAAATACGTTTACAATTGGCCCAGGCCTATGCTAACGGTTGACGCTGTGGTTTTTAACATAAGCGGCGACAGCCCTAAAACGCTTTTAATAAAGCGCGGCAATGAACCATTCAAAGGCCAATGGGCATTCCCCGGCGGTTTTGTGGATATGGACGAAGAGCTTGAAGATGCCGCGGCAAGGGAGCTTGTAGAGGAAACCGGCCTGACAGGCGTTAAGCTTCAGCAATTATATACATTTGGAAAATGCGGCAGAGACCCTCGCGGCAGAAACATAACCATCGCATTTATCGGCATTACAAAAGACAGCAAAATAAAAAGCGGAGATGATGCCGCAGAGGCACACTGGTTTGATATAGATGACCTGCCGGAAAATATGGCCTTTGACCATAATGATGTCGCCGCCGTAGCAATAGAGAAGCTGAATAAACTCTTAATGAACAATTCTTAACGCCCTGGCAGGGAGCGAAGCCAGAACTTCATGGCATATCGTATCGGCAAGTTCAGCTAATTTGTAAACACTGCAATCACTTTGGGGGTTATTATCAATTATGGTTACATCCTGGCCTATCTTTGCATCAGGAATATCAGTAACATCAATTATGGTTTTATCCATACTTACCCTGCCGATGACTCTCGCAAAATTATCTCCGACCTTCATAACCGCCCTGTTTGAATACAAACGCCAATAATTATCCGCATAGCCAATCGGAACAATTGCGCCGATTGTATCGCGCTGGGCGGTGAATGTCCTGCCATAACCGACTGTCTGGCCTTGCCTGTAGCGGCTAAGCTGGACTATCGGCACTTCAAATTTCATCGCAGGCTCAAGTTTTACATCAAGGGTATCCCGGTGCTCCGCCCAGCCGAACAGTGCTATTCCGCAGCGCACCATATCAAAATGCGCCTCTGGCATGTTAAGCGTAGCGGCGCTGTTGGCGGCGTGGATAATTACATCATTGCAGGCAATCAAAGACTGCCCTGAAAGGAATTTCTTAAATTTTTCAAGCTGCTGTTCAGCGAAGGACAGGTCTTTTTCCGCTGCCGTTGAAAAATGGGTGTATACTCCTGCCAGCCGGATTTTGTCAAATGAGCGGATTTTCTTTATCAGTTCAGCAGCTTTCGAAGCTTCTATTCCACAGCGTCCCATACCGGTTTCAACCTTTACGTGAACGTTCAATATATCGGATGTCGTTCGCAGGCAGCTTTGAACGTATCGCAAAGTTTCGGCATCGACAACGGCACAATGGAAACCCTTTTGAGCGCATAGCTGTATGGCTTGGCCACTGTATGCAGTGTGTATCGGCTCAAGTATCATAATTTTCGATTGCCCTGCAATATCCGCGATGAAAGCAGCCTCATAAACATTGGCTACCGCAAAAAAGTCAACCTGGCCTTTTTTGAGTATTTCGACGATTTCTCTGATGCCGTGTCCGTATCCGTTGGCTTTTATCACTGCGCAGAATTTTGTTTCGGGTTTACAAAGAGTTTTAAGATTTGCGAGATTATTTAACAGTGCTTTTGAATAGATATGAACCTTCTGGTCATACCTGATAAATTGTTTACTTGTATCAAATTGCATAATTATTTGTCGTTTTTAATTTGTTTATATAATGCGAACAGTTCTTTGAATGCTCTGAAAATAACCCTTAATTTTGCGCCGGTTTGAACACCGGCAATTCTGGGGTAATGATGAACGCCTATTTGAAATATTTTATACCCTTTGCTCTTTGCCCGCGCAAATATTTCCGTATTTATCAAAGCTCCGGTGCTTTCCATCTTTATATCATCAAATATTCTGCGTCTATAAAGTTTAAATGCACAATCTATGTCCTTTATTTTCATTCCGAACAGCAGGTTTACCATTGTCGTCCAGCAGAAAGCGTTTATTTTTCTTATCAGGTTGTCCTGCCTTTTGATTCTGTAACCAGATACAATGTCGTAATCCGTCATATATTTAAAGAGCAGAGGCAGCTCTTTAATATCGAATTGTCCGTCTCCATCCGTATAAAAAACAAACTCTTTTGTCGCGGCTTTAAAACCGCTTTGCAGCGCAGCGCCATAACCGCGATTAGGCTGGTGATGGACAACTTTTATGTGTTTATCTTTTGCGGCAAGAGAATCTGCGATTTGACCGGTTCTGTCTTTGCTGCCGTCATTGACGATAATGATTTCATAATCCGTCTTCAGTGGTATTAAAACATCGATGGCTGACTTTATGACTCTTTCAATATTATCCTGTTCGTTGTAACAGGGGAAAAAGACAGATAATGATGTAACCGTCCCTGTATTCATACAAGTTCCCGAAAATTACCAGCGGCTGTCTATATTTATTTGCTGCTGTTTCTGCGAAAATTCTTTTATGTATGTCCTGTATTTGTCAACAAGAGTGGGATTGTTCCGGTTTGTACTGGCGAGAAAATCTCCTGCCAGCATTGCTGCCAGCATTTTTTCACGATAGCCGTCTTGCTGCATATAAGTCTGTTTTCTCTCCACAAAATCGTTAAAATATGTATTAAAGGCACTTACCATACTTTCTCGAAATTTCGGATAGAAATTTGCAGCATGTATAAGTTCAAGGGCGGTTATCTGACCTGGATTCTGCATAAACGCCTGTGCTATAAGTTCACAACCTTTTTTGACCTGCTCCTCGCTCTGCATCCGCACAAGGTTATATCCTACGGTCAGCATTCTTGTAAGCTCATCGGGAAACTTTGTCTGGTCTTTATTAAACATTCCCATATACACTTCTTTGCCCTGCTGAGATTTTACATCCACATATATCCGCTGTTCCTCATCTATATACACAACTCGCCAGTTCGGATTGGTATTAAGCCCTCTGATAAATTCCGTGTCAATTTGTGAGGTCGGCATAAAAACAACAGTAACATTTTCATTCTGGAATTGTTCCTCCAGCCATTTGCCGACAGCCTCGTAGTCTGAAGCGGCCATTGCCCTGCCTGCACTTTGCGCCAGCCTGACAGAGTCTCCGCCGCTCATTATGCGCATCCACCGCTGATAGGTATCGGTGTTATATGCAGCCTGTGCCCTGCCATCCATATAAAGCTGCAGAGGCGTTTTGCCCGTATTAGGGTCGGGTATCTGGCCGTAGGCGATAAAGCCGCCTTCGGTCCAGTAATTAAAAACCGTTCCTTTGAGCTTGTTGTCTCTTATGAACTGACAGGCCTTAAATGGTTTGGCATAAGAGGCGGTCATCCGCATAAACACACTGCTCAGGTAACTGCTGTCCGGCCAGGGATTAAGATAAACAGTTTTGTACCAGTATCCCCACCAGACGGTCAAAATTGCTGTAGCAATAATCACAGCAACTGTCAATAAATACTGCAATATTTTCGGTACTGGTAATATAATTGAATTTCCGTTAATTTTGCGAGTGGTCAGGGCGGTAATCATTTTGATACTGCTGTAAACGAACATCGCCATAATCGGGCAGGCTGCTATTGCCGCATTCGGTATAAATCTTCGTGAGCCGATTGCCATATAGATTGTAAGAGATGCGATGGCCAAAAGAGGCAAATCTATCATTGGCCATTCATACTGTCCTGTATTTGGCAAAGTTACAGCTTTGGCTTTGGTCTGTTTAACAACACTGATTTTGGGCTTCAGCAGAAGACAGACAACCCACAAAGCAAGCAGCACCCAGGCGATGACATACATATAGAAAAATGGCATTTCGTCTCCGACGGGATTACTCCATTCGAAGGCAGGATGCCATTCGTTAACTGTCTTCCAAAGCTTGGCCTGTTCACTTAAACTGATAACGAATGTATGAGTAAGATTTGTCAGCCTGAACGGGTTTGCGAGAATCATAACCACAAATGCAGCAACTGCAGCGGCAACGGTATGCCACCAGGCTTTGAAGCTTATTGTTTTAAGTCTGCTCCTAAACGCCGCCAGAAGCACTGCTATAACTATAAAGCCGATGAAGGCAACAAAATATGCCTGTCTGGAATCGCTTACATAAGCCTTGGAAAGCTGCTGCCTCATCAGCATATCTATGCCTTGCGGGTAGAGCATAGCCGAAGTTGCGATAAAAACAATAAGCGTGCCGATAATATGATATACGTGTAGCAAGCCCTCTTTAATATTTTTCAAACTTATAAGAGCGATACTTCCCGCAATCAGAATCAGGATAAAGTAAAATAGTCCAGCCGAGTTATGTTTTGGGATGTCCCTAAGATATTCATGTGAGAGGAACTTAACGGCAAGGGCGTAAAAAAACAGCCAGCCGAGAACATAATATAAACACATCGCGATTTTCTTCGGCAGCAGCATCATCAGATGCAGCCCGATAAATGGAACAAGAACGACAAATACGTAAACATAACCGCCGTGCAGATTACACCATAATGCCGTTACCGGCACAATCAGCCAGATATAAAGGTAATTTTTATATACTGCAAGGACGAAAATAAACAGCAGAACAGCATTAAGCAGGTTTGTAAAGCCTGCCGGCCTGATATCAAAAAACGACCTTCCGACAAACAAAGCAACACACGCAAAAGTAGCCGAGAGCGCAGGATTTACCCCCAGCAGTCTGCCGGTGTAGTAAACCACTATAACAGTAACGATATACAGGGCGCATTTCCAGTAAACCAGGCTGTTATAGCTGATATTTTGTCCCACAATAGGCTTATCGAACGTTTCAGCGTCCGCGATAGGCGACATATGAGTCAGCCAGTAAAAAAATACGTGTGTAAGCCAGTTCTGGTTGACCCACCCGGTCGGATGCCAGAATTTTACGGTATCCAGTCCGACTTTATCGGTAACCCACTGCGCCCACTTAGGCCAGGTTTTTACTTCCTGGGGCGTTGGGCCGGGCTTGTGGGAATTAACGCTGAATGGCTCAACGGTATTGACGCCATGATTTATAAAATGTCTTCCGCAGGCCATAGCTACCCACGTATCGCCTGCGCCGACCATATGTGTCGAAGCCTGCAAAGCGAAAACTATCATTGCCCACCAGAAAATTAGCATAGGCCAGCCGCTTAGCGCCGGTTTTTTAGCCATTAGCTCTTGAGCCATTTTTCTATCCTGTCAAGTCCTTTTGTTATCTGTTCCATCGATGTTGCAAAGCTTAATCGCACATTATTATCACAGCCAAACGGTCCACCCGGTACGAGCGCGACATTGGCCTGCTGGAGCAGTGCCGCAGCAAAATCCATACTGTTTTGAATTTTTAATCCACCTATCGTCCTGCCGTAATGAGCCGAAACATCCGCAAAACAATAAAATGCGCCTGTCGGCTGCGGACATTTTACGCCTTCAATAGCGTTAAGCCGCTGCGACATATATTTGGCGCGTTTTTCGAATTCAAGCCGCATCTTTTCACCTTCGTTATTCGGGTCGCTGAACGCTACAAGAGCGCCTGCCTGCACAAAGCTTACAGGGTTTTGCGTCATATGCGACTGCAATCTATCCATCGCCTTTATAACTTCAACCGGCCCTGCCGTGTAGCCCAGCCGCCAGCCTGTCATCGCGAAAGCCTTGCTGAAGCCGTTTATCGTAATTGTGCGTTTGTATGCATCTTCGCTTAACGCGGCAAAACTCACAAATTTAGTATCGCCATAGACAAGCTTCTCGTAAATCTCATCGCTGAGCACCACAATATCGGTGCCTTCCAATACCTTTGCGATAGCTGCCAGTTCCTGGGGCGTATAGGTAAATCCGCCGGGATTATTCGGGCTGTTTATAAGCACCATTGCGGTCTTTTTCGTTATCGCGTTCTTTAGCTGTGCAGGCGTAATCTTATAACTATTCGATATATCGGTCTGGATGACCTTCATCACGGCGCCTGCCAGCTTTATAGTTTCGGGATATGTAACCCAATATGGGGCAGGCAATATAACTTCATCGCCTTCGTCGAGGACGGCCTGCATAGATTCGTAGACTGAATGTTTTGCTCCGATATTTACTATAATCTGCTCAGGCTTATATTGGAGATTATTTTCTTTCAGCAGCTTTTCAGCAATAGCCTTTCTCAATTCCGGTATCCCCGGCGTGGCTGTATATTTGGTCTTCCCTGCCTTTAAGGCTGCGATTGCCGCATCCTTTATATACTGAGGCGTATCAAAATCAGGCTCACCAACACCGAAACCGACAACATCAACGCCTTTGGCTTTAAGTTCCTTTGCCTTTGCGTCCACCGCCATCGTCGCAGAAGGCGGTACAGCCTGTGCCCTTTTACTGACTTTCATCCCTTATTCCTTTTCCCTAAAAAGTCATTAAAATCTTATCTGGCCGGATATTAAAACAGAAATCACCCGACCGGTCAAGTAATTCTCTCTTGTTTACAACCTGATTTTAAGTATAATATTTCTAAATTTGAAGGAGTTTAAAACATGGAAATGAATTGGCCTGACGTTATTTCGCTTTTGGCCGCTGCTGTTTTGGGAGGTGCTATCGGACTTGAAAGGGAGCTTCGAGGCAAACCCGCCGGCCTTCGCACAAACATCATTATTTGTCTCGGCTCCTGTATCTTTACGATTATTTCAACAAGTCTTTCAGGTTCCGACCCCGGCAGAATCGCTGCTCAGATTGTAACTGGTATTGGTTTTTTGGGTGCCGGTGCGATAATACACAGCGGCATCGGCATACAAGGGCTTACAACTGCCGCCGGGATATGGATTGTCGCAAGTATCGGAATGGCCTGCGGTGCGAGAATGTATTTTCTGGCTCTTATCGCAGCTTTTTTGACCTTGATTGTATTGCTGCTGCTTTCTCCTCTTGAAAGAAAATTCAGAAAAGACCAAACCGGCCAAAACGACTAATTGATAAACGCTGCTATCGTAAAAATCAGCCAGATAACAACCCCTGCGATAAATTTTGTACCCAAACCGATAAATCGTCCCAGTCCTGCTCCTGCCGCACTCTTGAGTGATTGTTTTAACCCTTTTCCTGCTCTTCTTTCAACGGTTAGAACCGCGATAGCCGCTCCGAGAGCAGAACCTAAAAGTGTTCCAAAAATTGGAATAGGAATTATTATTGTGCCGACGATGGCGCCGATTATTGCACCGATTATTGCTGCCGCCATAGCCTTTTTGCCGCCGCCGGCCGCTTTTGCCCCGCCTGCACCGGCAAAAAATTCGAGAACCTCGCCTAAAAACGCGATAACGACCGCTGCTACTATTGTCCAAACGCTGAATATGTTTTTTTGCCACAAGGCAAAGAGAATTGTTGTAATAATCATCAGCCAGTTGCCCGGCAGACCAAACAAAACCAGCGCCAGCCAAAAGGCATTGACAATTATCAACAAAACCAGCCACAGGTATATCATAATTCCTTTATTCTGTTGCCGCAGCTTGACCGTTCTTTTTCTGCGTAAGTAATGAAACAATAACCAGAGTTATAAAACTAAGCGGTATCGATATTACTCCCGGCTGATTCAGCTGGAAAGGAGCCTGTGACCTTAAAAGCCCGTATCTTTCGAACATATCCGGCGAAAGCAGAATCATGCCGACCGCGGCGATAACACCGACGGTTATCGAAGCGATGATGCCGGCTGCGGTAGTTCTCTTCCAGAACAGCAACATTATTATTGCCGGCAGATTTGCAGAGGCCGCGACAGCAAAAGCCCAGCCGACAAGGTAAGATACATTCATACCCTGAAATACAATACCGAGAATTATCGCTATAAGACCAACGGTAAACGCAGCCGCTTTGCCTATTATGACTTTCTGTCTTTCGTTAAACTGCAGGTTATAAAATCTGTCGAGCAAATCATGCGCCACCGCGCCAGATGCGGCGATAATCAGTCCGCTTACCGTGCCGAGAACAGTCGCGAAAGCAATCGCTGAAATAACCGCGAACAGGAATGTATTAAACGACCGGGCAAGCAGCGGAGCCGACATGTTGTCGCTTAACGGATTTACCACGCCGTTGACCATCGCGCCAAGACCCATATAAAGCGTAAGAATATAGAAAAAGCCGATGGTCGCGATAGCGACAATAGTTGACTTACGCGCACAGGCAGGACTCGGTACAGTATAATATCTTATAAGAATATGCGGCAGCGCAGCAGTTCCGCAGAAAAGCGCGAGCATCAGGGAAATAAAATCAAGTCGCTGCAGCATTGTTCCCTCAACCTTGAATTGCAGCCCCGGCCTCATTATTTTATTGCCGGCAGTTTCTATCGGAGCGAAAAGCGTTACCATATGGTCGCCGTCGCTGAAGACAGCCGCCTTTTTCCAGCGTTTTACGATTGTATCTTTATCGGATAATAGTGTAAGCAGTTTAAAAACACCTACAGAACCAGTGTTAGCATCCTTGCCTGATTTGCCTGCGATTTGTACCAGACTTCCGAGCTGCAGTTCGTTATTATTCTCAATGCCGTTAATAAATCTGCTTCCATCGCCTCGAATTGTTACAGAGGCGGTTTCAACAAGTTCGATTGTCTCATTATTTTTACTTACCTTCCACCAGGTAAACCTGTCCTTTTCCTCAAGTTTGACAAAATCGACAACAAGCTCGCCTTGCGGCGTTGTATGCGCCTGTTGAACGGCAAATTTAAACTCGGCTTCTGCAGGCAGAACTCTGCCGTTTTCCTGTATGGCGGAAATTTTTCTGTAGTTATAAAATGGCTTTTTACCGCCCTGGTCCGGTTCAGTGGACAGCCCTCGCCGGCAGACCGCGATAACGAGAATTGTGGAAAATATGATTAAAAGTGCGCCTTTAATAAATTGAACGTACGTGGTTGATTTCATACCGGCAGTGGCGACAATTATTATAACAATTGTCCCGACCATAATAACCCCAACAGCGTGAGGCAAACCCAAAAGAGGCGTAACCAGCACACCTGCCCCGACCATTTGCGGTATTAGATAGCAGATAGAGACTATAAGCGTGCTAATACCCGCCGCAAGCCGAATGCCCGGCGAATTAAAAGTCGAATCAAGTGCATCGGTGAATGTATATTTTCCCAGCCGTTTCATCGGCTCTGCGACAATAAACAGCGCGACTACCCAGCCGGCAAGATAACCTATCGAATATAAAAATCCGTCGTAGCCGACAACCGCAATCATACCGCAAATGCCGAGAAACGACGCCGCGGAAAGATAATCGCCGGCAAAGGAAACTCCGTTTACAGCCCAGTGAATCTGACCGCCTGCTGTAAAAAAACCGCTTGCGGATTTGGTTTGTCTGGCAAAATAGAACGATAAAAATAATACGAAAGTTACGAAAGCCGCGAAAATAATAAATGCCATTACTTCTGCCCTCCTTTTGCCGCGTTTTTACTGTGCCGTCTTTCCTGAGAAGTACAGAGATGGTTGTAAATCACAGCGAGAATAAGAGCGAAAATTATCAATCCGAATCCATAAACAACAGCAAGATTTAACCCGAATATGATTTTTTTCTCCATCAAGGTCGGCTTTGCCACATTCACGGCGACAAAGCCCCCGTAAATAATAGCGTAAATTATGAACATTAAAACTCCGAGTCGGCTTTTGTAGCCTACCGCATAATTAGGAATGTTTTTACCTGCCGGTTCGTGCAACATTGACACCCTCCTTAAAATAGTGCTGTCGGTTCAGACTTTTTTTTTTGCCCGATTGGCGAAAATCGGGAAAATAGTACAAAATCACAATAATCAGGTCAAGTTAAATCCCATTTTCCACAAAAATTTGCAGAATGAACCATAACTAAATCATACACTGCTTTTAAGCTTTTCCCGCTGCTATCTTAATAACTAAATTGATTATTGATTCTTAAAATAAAAGTTAATCAATTCACTTACCGTCTCATCGGATGCTTTAAAACCCGCATCGCCGCCTTGATTGACACATACAAGAATTGCAAAATTCCGGGCTGGCGCAATCCAGACATTTGCGTAATTCATTGTATTGCTCCCTCCATGATTGAACACGGTTCCACCGCCCCAGTCTCTTTGCACAACAAGCCACCCGAGTGCATAATCGCCTCCAAATGGCGGTGTTTGTATTGTTTTATATGTTTCCGGCTTCAACAGAGCCGGTTTTCCCATTGCCCCTTTGAGTTGGTCAATGATGAATTTCGACCAGTCGGTTATTGAGCAATTTACACAACCGGCAGGTGCCATAACAAGAGGATTATCCATATCCGGGCTGTTTTTGGCAACTGGCGTGCCATCAGCAATATGCCCCCACGGCTGGTCTATTTGGCCGGGCGTGCCGGTCCCACCAAACCCTACAGTTGTCATCCCCAAAGGCTCAAAAAACAGTTTTTTGATTTGTTCTTCCCATGTGCTGCCGGTAACTTTTTCGATAATGGCACCGGCAATAACATAGCCAAGGTTTGAATAGCTGTATTTTGAGCCTGGCTCGTATTGCGGTTTTTCGCTGACAGCCTTTTTGACAACGGCGTATCGCTGCTGCCGTAAAGAACCTTTTTTGGAAAGTTCAGGCCAGTCCAGGTTAGCTGTCAGTCCCGCGCGATGTGAAAGAATCTGAAGTATCGTCACATTCTTCAGCTCCGGACTCATTGAGGATTCAAGTTCTGGAAAAACCTCTGCCAGTGTGGATGTCCAGCGGACAATACCCTGCTCAACAAGTCTTCCGACAACCGATGCCGTCATTGCTTTCGTATCGGAACCGAGATGCCATTTATCATTTATCGTTACGGCTGTATTAGCATCAATTTTACGAATACCCGCAGCACCCTGAGCCTTTAGTCCATCACTGGTAACGACGGCCGCGCAAATTGCCGGAACCTTATATTTCTTCCTGATTGGCTCCAATAGTCTTGTGATATTCGCATCGCCGTCTTTAGGACATTCGGCATAAGCTGAATCGGGCATCTGGGAGGTGGTACCGCCTGGACCATATTGATGAATAATAAAAAAGGCAAAACATACCATTGCTAAAACAGTTACAACAACACCTGTTAGGAATCCGCATACGAACCATTTAACTTTCATTTAATTTTCCTTTCAGATGAACAATAATGTATCATATCCCTGGAGCCGATATTTTGCAATATTAAGGTGGTATCGACTTTTAGTATTGCTTTATCCTGGAAATTCCCGTAAATTTATAGCTTCATCAGGAGCAAAATATGAAAAAGCAATTGCTGATTTTAGTATTAGTATTTTGTGCCGGCTGTTTGCCCGCCTCGACTCGCTTCGGCGAGGCTGGGCCTGCCGTAAATAGCAGAATTACTCAAACTTCAACCATTGACGCCCTGCTGGCAGGAGCTTATGACGGTCAGATGACTTGTCAGCAATTGCTGCATTATGGCAATTTTGGAATCGGCACATTCGACAAACTCGACGGCGAAATGACAATTCTCGGCGGCAAAATTTATCAAATCAAATCCGACGGTAAGGTTTACCGCCCTGCCTTAAATACCAAAACCCCTTTTGCGACAGTCTGTAATTTCCAGCTGGATATGGAATTTCCAATACAATCAAGTGATTTTAAAACAGTAGAATCAATCATTAACGAAAAAGTCTCGAATCAGAATACATTTTTAGCTGTCGAAATTTCGGGAGAGTTTAAACACGTCAAAGTCCGAAGCGTCCCTGCCCAGCAAAAGCCTTATCCGCTTTTGGTTGAGGTTGCCAAAACTCAGCCAGTTTTTGAGATGAATGATGTAAAAGGGAATATTGTCGGCTTTAGAACTCCGTCTTTTGCAAAAGGTTTAAACGTTACCGGCTGCCATTTTCATTTTATCAGCGATGATTTTACTCGCGGCGGCCACGTCCTTGACTTCGAACTTAATAAAGGCCGGTGTCGAATAGACAAGTGCAGCGAGTTTTTACTCATCCTGCCGAAAGATGATTTACTTAAAAGTATAGATTTATCGCAGGACAAAACAGGGGAACTTCAAAAAGTTGAGAAATAAAAAAGCCGGCGGACTTACCCGCCGGCAAAATTCACATACGAATTATCACAAACGCTGTGTAAAGTCTTAGGTTACAATAACACAGCCGGTGCGATGCCAATATTACTCTTTAGGTGCTGGTGCATTAGGTTCAACCGCATTAGGCTCAGCCACATTGGGCTCTTCAGCCAGTAAGATGTAACTATTAACTTGAGGAGCATTAGGATCGTTAGGTGCATTAGGGTCAGGAGTGTTAGCATCCTCAGCCTTTGCTAAATTAACAGAAACAATTGCTACCATCACTGCAATGAGAGCTAATACAATCAACTTTTTCATTTTTAAATTTCCTTAATAAAACTATTTTTTTAACTTTCTTTGTTTCTACGAAATTTTCTCATAAAACTTAAAAACTAATGTTTTTAGTTTCCCTATGTCAGTACTACCGGCTCATCGCCTCCTTTCGTTTATATACAAACAAACCCTTAACTCTTTTATAATCAAGATGTTATGCTCGTATTTTCCTGCTCATTTCCACACGTCCTGCCGTAGATTTCCGGGGAAATTTTGGGGTCTGTGTTTCTATGAGAAGAGAACAAGTATAAGTATATAAAGTGTTTTCGCGTCTTCAACATATTTTTTTTGTTTTTTTAAGGCCGCAAACCGCATAAACAGAAAGGCTATTTAATTTCCGCGTGGTATTCCTGCAAAGATTTGATTTTGCTCTTGCCTTTCTGGATGGCTTCGATTCCCTTTGCGCTCGCGACTGCCGCGGCGATAGTTGTTATATAAGGAATTTTGTACTTTATCGCGGCCTTGCGGATATATGAATCATCAAACTTGCTCATCTTACCTGCCGGCGTGTTTATCAAAAACTGAATTTCTGGTTAATTATTAACCAGCGGTTATTTATTTGCCACCCTTCTGGCCGGGACCACCTGGGCTGTGGGGTTTATTCGGATCGCCTGGGACAGGTCTTTGCTTTTCGGCAAATTTTTCAACAGTTAGCCATTTTTCGTCACCTTTGGTTGTTTCCTTGCCGGTAACTTCCACTGTTTTGCCTGCCAGCAGTTTGGCAAGTTCGTTGCCCTTTGCGTCAAGGACGATATTGTGTGTTGTTCCTGTCTTTTTTCTTTCTAATTTTACCGAAGTGATAACGCCTTTTTCATCTTTGGTAACCACTAATTTGCCTCTTATAGTTATCACACCGTCTTTTTGAGCTGGTGCATTAGGCTCAACCACATTGGGCTCCGCCGTCAGTAAGATGCTGATAGTTTCTTTGGAAATATTAGGATCTTTAGGTGCATTCGGGTCAGGCTTGTTGCAATCCTTAGCCTTTACTAAATTAACAGAAACAATTGCTATCATTGCTGCAATAAGAGCTAATACAATCAACTTTTTCACTTTTGAATCTCCTTAATAAAACTGTTTTTTTAACTTTCTTTGTTTCTACGAAATTTTCCCATAAAACTCAAAAACTAATGTTTTTAGTTTCCCTATCAGTACTACCGGCTCATCGCCTCCTTTCTTACATATACAAACAAACCATTAACTCTTTTATAATCAATA
>Ga0315294_10003025_pt1 | contig 18272 bp, 11 predicted proteins | sample YL17G13_40_MG_FD_203626 | JGI IMG/M metagenome (GOLD analysis project Ga0315294, IMG submission 203626) | Sediment microbial communities from Yellowstone Lake, YNP, Wyoming, USA - YL17G13_40 | ecosystem: Environmental > Aquatic > Freshwater > Lake > Sediment | place: USA: Wyoming | collected...
CTCAAACTTTAGCCAGTAAGGATATCCACCAGGGGCTTCCCAAAAAAGAGTGGGGTTACTTCTATCAACAAACTCGGGAGGAGAATTGATATTAGATTTATCTGCAGTTATTGTTAAGTCTCGGTGGTTTTCAGAATAATTATATCCCGGCTTAAAGGTTTTGCCACTTGCCTGCCAAGATTCGTCCGACCAACTGAATCCAGATACGATGTATTCTTTAAGAGGCTCCATATACATAATTTTCTGAGCATCATCAATGGATGTATATTGCAAATAAAAACGCTTACGCGAATCCGAATCCTTCAAACTAAAAATAGAAACCCCGGGCATATTTTCTTTAAGATTTAAAGCCGATATTACTGTGGCTGGAATATCTTGCAGATGTACGGGTGCATCGGACACCTTAAGGTCCGAACGCACCCCAAATGGTTTAATTAATATAAGAGGCAATGCCCTAACATCAACATTTAAAGCTTCAAATTTACCATCCTTTTTTATTGGCCAACCACAACCGTGATCACTAATGAGCAAAATAAGAGTATCGTCATATATATTTGATTCTATCAATTTATCTATAAGCATCTTTGCAATATTTAGGCTGCCTTTCGCATACCTTACAAAATTTTCTCTATTAACATCCAAATTCTCGTATTCAAGTTTCTCGTTAAATAAAATTGGAGGATGCGGCGAGGATAAGTGATAATATTTAAATACAGGTCTACCATTATCGACATAAAATCGCTTAGCTATAGAATTCGCTCGGCTAAGCGCATCCGTACCAATAAACATCCCGTTGTTTAAGCTGGCCAGGCCAAAATGTTTCTTTATAAATAGCGGCAAGGAGCGAAAGAGAGTTATTCTGCTCAACATAGAAAATTCTGCCAATGCATCAACCTGCCAGAACCCCTGTGACTTGTCACGTGACACATAATTTGAAAAAACACTAAAATCGCACATAAACCCATTACTTTCTAGTCCATCGGATTGATATCCATTTCGTGATAAGATGCGTGGGAGAGACTTATTTTGATAGACCTTTTTTATAAATTCAGGAAACGGTTCAGAATTTTTATAAAATTCACCAGTAAGTATGTTGGGTATAGAAGCTCGTGTATTGGGGTACCCTGATAAAGAATTGCGATAGTATGTGAAACCATCAAAAATCTTCTTATAGGATGGGTCTTCTTCAATTATTTCCTGAAAAATAAACGACGGGAAACCATCAAGTATGAGAATAACTATATTTTTATCATTTGAAAATCTGTGAAAAGACGGGCTATCTGTGTCCAAATATTTATCCATCCATTGACTGACATCCGGCAAATGAATTATTTCATACCCCAGGCATACAACCTGCGTCAAGATCAATAATATGCTAAATAAACGAGCCACTCTGTAGAAAAAAGAGGAAAAGTATAACGAGGATAATATTATCGCTATCCAGATTAAGAGCTCCAATATTTCATATACGGGTTTCTCATTAACCAATGAATTTACGCCGTTAATGATATTCCCATACAGCCAAAATAACACTGATATAATGAATAAGAAAGAAACTATCTTCTGATGAAAAGGCCTTTTTATGCTCCATACCATCATACCGGACAAAGCAATAAATATTAATACAGCTGCGGCGATAAAACACCAGGATATCCTTAGGAAGGGCACATGAAACTCTGTAATATTATTTAAAAATGTGCGGTACGGGCCGAACAAAAGTAATGTTGAAACAAAAAATAACGCGACCATAAAAGATGTGGATATTTTTTTACGAAACTCTATAGAAGTCATAGCATATCCCTTTTTTTCATTAAATAAATTATCCTTTGTGAATCTTTGATTTTTATGCCCTCAATTATTTGAAAAAATTTATTAAATTCTTCTTTAAAATTTATTTCTGTATAATCAAAGAAAACATTTTCTCTTGTAGCTAATAACCTTTTTGCATTACCATCATCCTTAGGAACAAATTCAATAATCAACCAATTACAACATTTGCTAAAAAATTCAGCTATTTTCTTGAAAGGTACATTATTAGAAATAGCTAAATGATGGATTAAAGCTAGCGCGATCGCGGCATCCGCTGGAGCGCGCTCTTTTAATGATATTCTTTCTTGATTGTCCCAGCCAATAGATGGAGTTGGGTTAGTTAAATCAAGTAATAAAGGCAAAATATTTCCTTCTTTACTTTTAATACATTCAAGATAATTTCTTTCAACGGCAGCAGGGTCAGCGTCAAAGGATATAGTCTCTATGCTTTTATTGCTGGCAATACGACTAAGCATCCCTGTGTTTGCGCCGAAATCCCATATATTTTTAGGATGAATTTTATTTAAAAAAATAGTTAAAATTTGTTTTTTATGTTCGAACGCCTCTTGAGTATAGTTATTATTTTTATAATAATCGGCCCAATCTGTATTTTTAGGTTTCCACCTTAACACCTTAATAGCGTCTTCTAAATTGTCCACCAAGCCTAAAAGAGATGACCGATTTATTTTATGCTGACTTACATTAATATCCTTATCTGCGAAATATTTTTGGCTTTTGGCATGAAGATGAATATGTGTAAGCAAGAAAAAATTGAAATAAGTACGGGCTGGTAAAAGCTTGCTGGTTAAATCCAGTGGAATGCCGTCTATATACTCCCTTAGTAGCTGGCTTAACCGAACATCCGTATAACTCATTAGCGCTAAAGGCGCAAGAAAATGCTGACAAAACTGCCTGTAAGCAACCCAGGGAATGCCTTGTTCATATATTTCAAAAGACAAAGTATCAATAAAGATTGGCTTGCCATTTCTAAATTGAATATTGTATGCACTAGCATCCTTTAAAATCATACCAAAATTTAACGCTATCTGTTGAATCTTAAGCGTCGCTAACGCCGCGTGTTTTAACTGGCTAAAGCACCACTCATAGGAATATGAGATAAAATTAACTTTTTGCGGATGGATGATTTTATAGCATGTATTTGATTGGCCAGGTATTGTATTTACTTCAACATGAGGAATTAATAATCCTTCGCTCGTGAGCTTTTCATAAAGACCTGACTTCATTAAACGGTCATAGTGCTCTTTATACATTAAATTTACCTGACGATACAAAGAACCCCCATGCATAAAAACAGAACCGCAGGGATCTCTGAATGAACCTTTTACGCCTAATTCAATTTTACTTTCTTCCAGCATTCTTCACCTTATAAAACAGATTCTTTAAAAAAAGAATTATACGCCTAAAATATATTTTAATTACATAAATGATGCCTAAAATAGATGCGATAGCTAATTGGAATAAAATATTTCCAACTCCGGGATTAACGTATGCATATGCATTATTAGCAACCACAAGAGAAAGAACAAAAAAGATGATTATACATTTTATAAGACTCAATTTCATGCGTCTCTCCTTATTTTAAAGATACCCGCGCTCCTTAACACTGAAAAAAAGCGCTTCCTAATACATCAAGATTATGAAATTTGCATAATGATTAATGTGTAAGGTATAAACATTAAATCGTGGCGAATATATGTGGTTATGGAATTAAATGCCCGGGATACCAAGGCTACATAAGCTTTCTCTTCGCGTACATACTTACCGCGGTCGCAGTCTAATAATTTTTTAGCTATGCCTGACTGGCCTTTGACATAACAACCATCCAGAGTAACTACCTTTCCTCCCGGTTTCAAGATACGTTTTGCCCGCTGAAAAAGTTCTATAGCCTGAATATCATTTAAATGATGAACCAAGCCATTCATCATTATCAGGTCAAAAGGTTTGAGGTCCTTGATAGTTGTATCATTAAGCTCTTGACAAAAAAAACATCCCTTCTGACTGTATTTACGGTTTGCATATTCTATATATTTTCTATTAGTATCAAATCCAATGTAATATGACTGTGGAAAATATTCAATGACATAACCCGGGCCGCAACCAACATCGAGAATACGCTGCCCGGCAGCAATAGGGTAGACATATTCTTTTACGCACCTCTGACGCGCACGTTTCGCGCCCAGCATACCTTGGATTACTAAATATATTTCTGGATCTGAAAGCATTGTCATGCGCCACTAGTTTGAACTAATATCATAATCAAAACTAATTCTTGCTATAGTCACAAAATCGGGTTCGCCATTGTTCGAAACTATGTAAACCCTATAGCACTTAAACGCCTTTTTATTTTCAACTGGCCAAGACTTTAATTCCTCCTTATCTGTAAAAGAGGCTTTTGATATTACAAGTAAATTCGACCATTGGCTGTTTTCATCTAATCCTTGGAGATAAAATTCCGCGGGCGCACGTCTTGCGCCACCCGGCTGGCATTGCATTGTAAGCTGAGTTATTATAACCGGTGTTTTATATTCAAATTCAATCCATTGTGGATAAGTTGGAGGGCTCTTTGAATGCCAGATAACGTTTGATTCATCCAAAATTGAATTTGCAGAATACTCATCGCCTGCTTGCGAAGAAGCCCGTATTACAATCGGCCTAAAACTAAGTTGCCTTTTAAGATATAACGCAACCTCTCGATTGAATATTTTATACCGGCCTCTTTCAATAAAATTATTGTTTACGTATGCGGTCAAAGCCGGACGTATTTCTTTAATTGACTTTGAAAAAGGCATTCCTGCCATACCCGGAGATAGTGGGTCGCAATATAATGGATCGCGAAGTTCCAGCGGTTCTTCTCTTACAGATAGCAACACAAGATCGCTTTCTCGAATAAGGTTCAAAGCCGCATCTTCTTTAACTTCAGCCCCTATATCGGATCCTAATTTCTGCCTTACCCTAAAAAGTTCCCCTGCGCGCTCATATCGATAAGCAGTAATAGCTTCTCCACAACCCAAAACATAGTTCTCCATGAAATCTACCGAAATACTAGGCTCTTTAACATCAGCTTCTTTTGATACCGCTATAATAGCATTATACATTCTGGCTACTTCCAAGTAATCTTTTCTATTGTAAGAGCAAAGCGACTTTATTGAGTAATATCTCACTTGATAAACGATACCCAAAGATAAAATAATTGTCGCTAAAACAATTTTAAGTGTGAGTAGGATTTTATTTCCCGATATATTGAATTTATTTAAAAACCAGGTAAACAGTATATATACGGCCATGATAAGAGGAGAGGTCACCAGAAGGCCCACGTTTCCACTGCGGACAGGATAAGCAGTAAGTAAAAATAACGGAACTATTATGGATATAAAAAGGAATATCGAAACTAAGAATATATTGTAAACTGGAAAATATCGGCTCATGCTATCTGATTGGAAATTTTTCATTACGCCAAGACTGCGTTTTCTTAGAACCATTCTTAAAATCAAACTTACAACAATAAAAAATGCGATGAAAAAACAGATAAAAATGCTAGTGTTTGAGAAAAAGGATCCCAATCCGGCCCCCAGGATCATTTTAGGATAAAAACTGATTTGCTGTAAAAAATCCTGCACCCCTGCTGAGTAAAGCTTTATGAAATTTATATCTTTTGGGCCAACTAATTTTCCAACAAAGTAATGGTGATATAGAGCGCTCCTTGCCGAATAAATGGAATAGCTACAAGCTACGCTCATTACTAGAAAAGATAAAATACCGTTTATCACTCGAGCCTGATACACAGCGATTGTTTTGGATTTGTTGGTTAATTTTATCAAGAATATGGCAAAAAATACCGAAAGGGTAACCATATATATTCCTAGCAAATGAAAAAGCATCGCCAGGCGAAAAGTAATCATAAATCCCGCTATCAGGCCAGCAACAATGCTCCATTTCCTTTTTAGAAACGAATCAGAAAATAAAACACAGGAAATAAAGATGCCGAACAGGCAGAATGCGCCAAAATCCCTCTGGTATTCTGTGATATTAAGCATTGGGTGAACTTTATCTCCTTGGAACGGTATCAAAGCAGTCAGGCATAAACCTAACATAGCAAAAGCGATAGACCAGGATTTTGTTAAAAATCGTATCACATAAAACATAAAAGCCTGTAATGTTACATAAAGGATAAAATTTGTAGATAAAGCTGCTAAACGCGAGGCCCCAAAGAAAAAATATAAAAATGAAGACACTAAGAATACCGTGACGCCGCTTGGATCGCTAAGAAATCCGGCAGGCACTTTATGCTGGTGCATAATACTATCAAAAACAATATAGCTATGCCCTAAATACCAATTAGCGTCGCCATTAAGAAACGGTGACCAGGCTACCTCGCGGTTAACATATGCTTGGAACATACACCATTGCAAAGCAAAAATTACTAAAAGAAAAACAGTAGCGCTGACCGCAGCTATATTAAATACTTTTTTATCCATTTTACCTCTCTTGCTATAATAGTGATTTCTTATACTAGCTTATTACCGGCCAACAAAAGCATATATTGCGCGCCCAAAGGTACTGCCTTTAATAAACCTTCTATTCTTCTAAATATCTTTGGTGACCAAGGGAAGAAAAGTATGTAAAAATTCTTAGTAATTTCGAGGCCGCTTACTTTAGTTAAATAATTAAACTCGTGCCGCCAAATTAGCGTTGCATCGCAATCAAAGGGGCACGACCGCACAATAAAACGTGTCAATGGATTAAATGGATTGTGTTCAAATATGATAATTCTGCCTTCTACTTTCAGCAACTCCTTCAAAAAGCATAAAGTATCCGCCCTCTCCTCAGGTTTGATATGATGAAATACATTAGACACAACTATAAAATCATATTTTTTTCCTTCTGGTAAATCGCTTATGAAATCAACATTCTTTAAACCGGCATTATTTTGTTTGCCTACAGATAAACATTTTTGTGAAATATCATAGCCGTATATATGCGACTTGGGAAAATCTTTAGCTAAAAAGCCGCTAAGCGAACCAATCCCGCAGCCAAAATCTAATATTTCGTAAGAACCATCGTCAATAAACACCCAATTTTTAAGGCAATGCAATTTAATCGAAGCGAAAAAAACATCACTTTTTCTTAGTAACCCGGTGCTAGACCTTAATGTTTCGCGATAATTATAAGAAAACTGATCAAAATCCACTTTAGGCAAATTTTCGCTGTTTATTTTCATACCTCCCCCTTACACATAACCAGGTACCTTTAATTTTATCTTCGATTTTTTGAAATTTAAACCCAGGAAAATTTGAAAGTAATTTCGAATTATCAAGAATAACGCTTTTATTATCAAAATTTCTACATTTACAAATCTTATATTTAAATGGTTTATCAATCATCAAGCTAAAAATATCAAGTAATTCTAAAATTGAAACCCCTCTGCCTGTGCCTAAATTATATATATCTGAAGAATTAAAATCGCTCAAAGAATGCGTTAACAGATAAGATACATCTTCGGCATAGACGTAATCCCGTAAGGTTTGGGAATCGCCATAAACCACAACTTCCTCATCAGCCAGTATCTTACCTATCCATACAGCAATAACTCCCTGCGGTGTATCCATAGGCTGCCTCGGGCCGTAAGCATTACCGATTCGATAAATATCAGCTGCTATTCCTGAATACTCGTGGAAATAATTAAGAAAATGCTCTATTGCCAACTTAGTAATCCCGTAGGGGTTAAAAGGCAAGGATGTTTTTTCTTCATTAATTATCCCGCAACGACGGCCATAAACTGCTCCTCCGGAAGATGGAAATACAATTTTCTTTACGCCCATTTCTACTGCCAAGCTAAAAAGCTGAACTGATTGCTTCAAATTAGTCTCAATTTCAACAAGCGGATCATGCCAACTTGTGGCAGGGTTAGTTGCAGAGATAAAATGATAAACAATGTCCTGACCCTCCAAGGCTTTAGCAACCTGATCTCGATTGGCAAATTCACCGGTCAGTATTTTAATCTTTTCTCTTTGGTGTTCCAGATTCTTTGAAACATTGTAGGGAAAACGGTCAAACACCGTAACATTATGATTTAAAGCAACGGCTTGATCAACAAAATGCGATCCAATAAAACCATCTCCTCCTAGTATTAAAATATTCATCACTCTTCCCCTATTACAGATTCAGCAACAACGGCTATTGGCCAAGATCTAACATTATCGTTTATCCGTGCAATATATTCACCGATAATCCCTATAGACGCAAGCTGGACTCCTCCTAAAAAAGTGATAATAACCACTAACGACAAATACCCGGGGACATTAAATGGATGAATCAACCAGTAAGAAATAATTACTATGGTATACAAAAAGGATACTGCAGTGGCAAGAATCCCCAGATACGTCGCAATACGTAAAGGAATATAAGAAAACATCAGCATCCCCGTTATGGCTAAATTAAAATATTTTGACAACGTATAACCGGATTCTCCTTTATGGCGCAGACAACGCTCGTATTCTATGCCGATCTGCTTAAAACCAACCCAAGACCTGATTCCGCGCAAAAATGGATTTGCTTCTTTAAGCTGCAGCATTGCATCAACTACACAACGCTTCATCACACAAAAATCACCGGCATCGGCAGGAATATCAATATGCGACAAAAACTTTAATAACTTATAAAACCCCGCATATAGAGTTCTTTTAATAATATTTTCCTTACGGCGGCGGCGTACTCCATAAACAACATCAACTTCTTCATATATATTTTGGAAAAATTTTGGCAAAATTTCCGGGGGATCCTGCAGATCATCATCGATAATCGCCATAAATTCCCCCTTGCTTTTGCTAAGCCCTATAATCAAAGCCGCTTGATGGCCAAAATTTCGCGATAATTTAAATCCGCGGATAAATTTATGAAGAGCGGCTAACTGCTGTATCTTTTCGAAAGAGCCGTCTTGACTGCCATCATCAACCAAAACTATCTCAAAATTAATCTCGGCATCATTCATTACTTTTGATACACGAATAACCAAAGTTTCTAAAATATCGCGCGAATTATAGACCGGCGCCACTATACTATGCAACTTTTTTTTCATAATCAACCTTTTCCTTTTTCCTTCTAAATCCTCCAAATCCCATTACTGTCAACATACCCTGAAACCTCATTTTAAGCTGGGTAAAGCTTTTTATTTCTAGAATCTTCTCGATAACTTTTGTAGGCCTCAGGTAAAACTTCTGATAACACAGCTTAAGTAGTTCGCTTAGCTCTTGACGGCTCAAATATTCTTCCCAAATAGGAATATAGGCATTTGGTTGTGGATTAGATATATATTTACTCCAAAAATCACCGGGAATAATTTTACGCTTTACTCCACCATTATAAATCTCAGTGCCTGCATAAGGGAGTAATATGTTAAACTGGCTATAATCTGTTCCGCATTTAATGGCAAAATCCAATAGATCTAAGACATCCTGCCTAGTCTTGTGCTCAGGAAAACCTATGATATAATTAGCGCTAGTTTTAATTCCGGCTTTTTTACAAAGAGCAGTTCCCTTTAAGAATTCTTCAATGGTAATATTTTTTTTAATTGCCTTTAAATCTTGGTTCTTTGCTGCCTCAAGTCCAAACATTATCTGAGTGCATCCGGCTATTTTGATTTTTCTCACCATCTCTTCAGTAATCTGATCAGCCCTGCCCCTAAATGACCAGACAATATCGGAAAACCGCTCAATGATGCCGTCGCTAATATCTATTGCCCGTTTTGGCGTAATATTAAACATATCGTCAAAAAAAACAAACTCCCTAACACCCCTCTTGTAGAAAAACTCCATTTCGCTAATAATCCTCTCAACAGAATAACTACGAAAAGTGCGATAAGGATGATCACAAAAAGTACACTGATAGGGGCACCCCCTTGATGTAGCTACTGTCCCTACCTGCTTACCCGTGCCTATTCTATTTTTATATAAATTACGCGGCATAATCTCAAATGCCGGAGGAGGCAGGTCATTAATATCTGTAATATATCCTTCTTTCCCGGGAGAAATAATACTGCCGTCTTTCTTAAAACTTATGCCCTCAACCTCTTTTAGCGGCCTGCCGGTTTCTAAAGCATCCAGCAATTTAGCAAAAATAATTTCTCCTTCGCCTCGTACAAGAAAATCTATTTCAGGATGTTGAAGTGTCTCTTCTAAAAACATTCGCACATGTTGCACTCCTCCCATGCAAACGTAACATTTAGGTAGAATACGTTTTATTAATTTAGCCAAAACTAAATTACCATAAAACGTAGGTGTAAATATGGTTGTTCCCACAATATCCGGATTAAATTTTAGAATCTGCTCTTGAATTTGAGGATAATCTATGCGTTCAGCAACAGCGTCTAAAATAACAACCTCGTGGTGAGTACGTTTAAGTAAATAACCCGCTAAATAGCTAAGCCCGATAGGAGGAAAAGCGCCGATATCTTCCTGAGCTGTATCCCAATCAGAAGTGGCATAAGCGCCGTCTTTAGGTAAGGAATTTATCAACATTACTTTCATTTTTTACTCTTTAGTTTACTAAATATCCGCTGAAGTTTACGTTTACAAAAATTTAAAAAATCGGTTACAAAATTAAACTTTTTATCAATTGCTTTTTTTACTTCTTGAGCGCTGCTGCCCTGGAATGAACGGCTGTATCCATTTTTCTCCACCCTCTCAATTTCAAAAGCGCCTTCCGGCTGAGGTATGGCGTAAACACGATCGCGGAATAAAACCAGGTTAAAACCATGGTAATTCTGTTCAAGAAGCTGGGGGTATTTCTCGTTACTCGCTACTTTATTGCTGGTTGGCCCTGAAAAAGCAAACTCTTTATCAATCGCCTTTTTCACTTCCGCAGCGCTGCTACCCTGGAAAGAGCGGCTGTATCCGCCTTTCTCCACCCTCTCAATTTCAAAAGCGCCTTCAGGCTGTGGTATAGCGTAAACACGATCGCGGAATAAAACCAGGTTAAAACCATGATAATTCTGCTCAAGAAGCTGAGGGTATTTCTGGTTAAAATTAACTTTATCCCCGGTTGCCTTATAAATATGATATTCTGCGTATACCTCTCTACGAAACGGCGTTCCGTCAAGGGAAAGTCCGCGATAAAAATCAAACTCTAAATCAGGCGGCCCAACCCAGGTAATTTCTTTCGTTGGAATCAAATATTTCAATGGGTCAAAAAATGGATAGCGCGACTCTGTTTTATACAGAATACCCAAATCAGCCATTTCAACATTCTTGTCCCTTACATAAAAAAGCACCCGCTCTTCTCCGCGTTGTCCAGCTGGTTTTTTAATAACTACATCAAAAAAATATAATTGGCGCCCCTCTCGCGCATCAAGTAATTTCTGTAAATCAGACGGATTATGCATCCATCTGCGCTGGTCAGGAATCCCTCCAGGAGCCCCCCAAGGTTCGATATGTCCGTTGCTATAAAAACGAATATCCTCAAGATGATGGGCATTAGTAATTACAGGGGTCCCTTTAGGGACATTATCAACAAACCATTTGGCAGATTTCATTATTCCCGTATACATATCTCGAGTCACCTTACGCACCGCATACACATTAAAAACGTGATCAACGATAATCATTATAATTAATATAAACAGAATTTTCTTGAATATCCGCTGAAAACGTCCTGATAAAGTCATAAACCATAATTCTTCCATCGCAGCTGCCAGTAATATAGACATGGGAACCAAAGAATAAGAAAGATGCACCTGTTCATTAAATATTTTTAAAAACGGCAAAAATGACAGGAGGAAGACTATTAACAAAAAGGCAGTATTTTTATCAATAGCTATTATTCCTGCGCGCTTAAATTTTAACCTCCATAGCAGAAAAAGTAAAACAAAAGCTGTTGCAGGATAAACACTAATAATGTCAATAAAAATCCTCCAATGCAGATGTAAAATTGTTGAGCCTAATACATGTAAAAAACCCCCTGTGCCTATTCCGCGCTGCATAAAATCGCCAAGGTTGCCCATGGCAAATACTGGCAAAAGAGGAAGTTTTGGGAACATAGTCCATTTAATAATAGCAGTAGGGAATATTGCATGCAGAAAAAATATCGATGACCATATTATTAACCAGTTCAACCGGCGCACACGTTGTAACTCTAAAATTATTACTAATAAAGAAACTAAACCAATAAATTCCCTAAACAGCGGACCTATTAGCATAATAGCGAATAAGCCGCTTAGTAAAATGGCTTTGTGGGTGCCTTTATCGACCAGCCGGAGATAACACAATAACCCCAAAGAAATAAACAAAGCAACAAATACATGAACCCCCGTACAAACGATCAAAAGCCCGGTAAGAATCGGCGTAGAAAATAACAGCAAAAATACAGCAAAAAAAGCAGCTAAAGTCGTGCGCAGGAAATGCTTTGCTAAATGAAAATAAGCCACAGCCAAGAGCCCTGTGATAAAAGCGTTTATGGCAATAAATGGCGCTAGATTATTGGCAGGAGTAGAAAAATATGCAATCCCTAAGATCTTCCACAATGCTGCAAACGGCCTATATCCATCGCCCTGAAGCGAACCGAACGTATCTTTGATTGCGTTAAATAAAAACTGCTTGTTACTAAAGGAGTAATAACGATTATTAACGAAAATATTATAAGAAACACTTGAGGTGTCATCCCAAACCAGATAATTAAAACCCACATATCTCCATAAGAAATATCCAATTGAGAAGAAGAAAAATAAAAACACATTAGGATGCCGCGTAATCATATAGCAGTGATTTAACATATAATTGTTTTTTTGAATTTCCTGCCTACTCATAATTATTTTCCTAATTATATTTTTCTACTACCTTCATTTTATACGTCTCTATTCGTTTCCGCTGTTTTTAATCTAACTTCTAGCATTGGTATAAAATGGGTTTGTTTACCTTGGAAATCATTTTTTTTACTTCTCCGACTGTTCTACCATTTAAAATTAATGAGCTGGTTATTTGTTTTTCGTCGTGGAAATCCACCGGACCCAGATGCTGAGGAACACCATAAATTAACTTGCGATAATGGACTATATTAAAATTCTTAAAAGAACTCAAAATAGCAGGTTCGTTAGGTTCAACATGCTTAACACAAAACAAATTAAATTTCATGCGGCGCAACCACTCTATCTGTTTTTCGCTAAGTAATTTCTTAACATTGCTGCGCAACGACCTATAAATATTTTTACCTATAGCCGTATATATCATGTCTAAGGGCATTGAGGTGCTAAGCCAAAATACCTGCCACTTAGAAAAACCGTTTTGGCCAGTCATGTTGGCATACTTCTTTTCAAATTCTGTACCAATACAGCGTTGTTTTATACGCAGTTTAAAAATTTCTGAATTTTCTAATAAAGGTTGAAAACGCCCGGTAGAAAACGCCTCTACCGCGGTAAGGGCGTGAAGATCAACGTGAGGGTAAGTATTTTCACGCATCCGCTTTAGGTTCGGCTTGATTTCATTTACGCCAACAGGGTCAGGGTGAGCGAAATGCCAAAGGACGGTGGATGTATCATGCCAACGCTCAGGTATACCTGCATTTACTAACCGCCATCCTAAATCATAAGGACCGCAGAGATACCCTTTAAATGATTTATGCTCATCAAATCCTCCGAAACGAATAGCATCTTGCTTTCTTACAGACATGCATGCGCCGACGTTGGGATTCAATTGCCACCATTGCCACTTATTATCCCCTAACTCTTCTCTATCCTTAAGATTATCGGGATAGGTAAGCGAGGTTCTGAGCTGATAGTACATCAGAACCAATGGTAATGACGAACTTAAACTATCAGGGTAGAAAGATTTAAGAATAGACGAAATAAAATTAACAGGATAAACAGCATCAGAATCGCAAATTACAATAATTTCACCGAATGAGCTCAAAAGTCCGACATTATAACCTATATGTTTATGATACATTCCCTTTTGGCCACATGTAATAACCGTATCTGCTTTCGCAAGCACCTCGGGTATAACTCGATCGTATAGTTCAACCCATATCAATTCATACAACTCTTTAGAGACGTCTTGTTTTAACAGCCAATCCAAAGTATCAAACCTCTGGCGGCACGACCAATCGAGCAAAATAATAGAAACCTTTGGTAACGCCTCTCTAGGAAAATGTTTCTTTTGGATACAAACACGCTCATAATCCCGGCTCCGCCTAGGCATGGATAACCCTTTTAACACCTGATTATAATTTAAAACTTTCACCTCTCTGCTCCTCTATCCAAGGCTTTATCGAATGCTTTCTTTAGGCCATTATTCCAATTTTCTAAATTATATTTTGTTTCTACATCTTCCCTGGCTTTTTGGCTTATTTTTTCATATAAATCTCTATCTTCAATTAAAGTCGTTACAGCTTCAATCAATCCTTTTACAACGACCGGATCCCGGTAAGACATCAGCGAATAATTCTCCCTCAGCATCCCCGTCTCATTATCCATCCAAACGATTCTGCCGTAACGGCCCTTTACAATCATTCCATTTATGCGATCCTGAATATATTCTCCAAATCCCCAGCCGTCACTAACAACTACAGGCAATCCGAAAGACATAGCCTCCAGTATTGAAACAACGTGGATCCGATCCGCTGGCAATAAATAAATATCTGACTCTTTCATTAACATTTCCCAATCAGAATTCGACAAAAATTGTTTTATGACTCGCACCTTATTATTTTTAATTATATTCATGCATTCCGGATCTAAGTAAGGAAGAGAGCTTCGCAATATCAAAAAAACATTATCATATCTTTCCCGAAGCTTCTCAAAAGCACTAAGTACATCCAGTCCTCCGCGTAAAAAGAAACTTCTGGGATCCTGGTGCCAAGAGTTATTAAATAAAAGATGTATTTCTTTTTTTTCCTTTTTTATTACGCGAAAAACTTCCGGCAATTTTATCCCCATTGGCACATATGTAATCTTTGAAGAAACCTTTTCACTCTTAAAAAGTCTAGGCAAATTCTCTGCTGTGGATTTAATGTGCGTAATAATGCCTCTGCATTGTTTAGATTCAATTAATACTTTAAAAATTGGAAAATATGGTGATTTTTGAAAATTCATTAAAGCAGTTTCACCGTTATGAAAGAACGGAAATAGAAACGAAATTGGATCTTCAAGCTCTATGACCCAAGGATATTGCCCGAAGGTATAGGGGACACTGGTCAAAAAAACAAGGTTTTGCTTACATCTAAGCAGGAGCTGAGATTTAATACCCCTCGACCTAAAAAAACGCAAGATATCGCCTAATTTAGCTCCTTTTAACCATGCCAAGGCCGCAAACTTAAAAGCTGCAAAAATAATGAAAATTCCAGTTAATGATAATGACAAATACCGACGCAGGCGTTTTTTTATAGACAGCTTGCCATGATTCGGTTTGGAATAGGTAAACCTGTAGCCTTGCGGCGGAGTATTTATATTAGCGAACTGCGGATGGTTACCACAATTTCCAAAATTCCGAAATGATGGCAGCCAGCCCGCATACTCTACTGGTACAGTTTTTTCAAATTGCTCAATACGCGCGTATAGCTGGCTACAGTTATCAGCCTTAATAATTTCCGGATTTTGACATTGCTTATCATCACGTAAATCTATCTGGCCGGCGGAATGCGGCAAAGCATAATAACCATCATTATAGCGGATGACATTGTAATTTTTGTAAACATACAACAAGTAAGAGATATTATCGGCTAGCGGCTTTAAGTTTCCAACATTTAGCGCCTGGCGAGAACTTACTTCATCATTTTCAAATTGAATAGGCCTGCCTATTTGAGGCGCAATAGTTGGATTATCCTCTGCTTTTGTGGTGTCGGATAACTTCCTATTAATCAACGACTCTATTTCTTCGTGTGTATCAGCCGGTAAAATATCAGGAGACATTAACTGAACCCTTTGGGTAAAATCTACATAGCCTAAATTCAACTTCATGCAATACAATTTTCCCTGATATTTTACAATATTATACCCTCTGTACGTATTAACCAAGACGGGAAAATATACCGAGCGGTCAACTTTATTAATTATTTTTTTTACGCTATCTATCGTGCTCCCGGAAAGATGCGCGATCGAGCGCCGCTCCTGCGCATTTGGCAAATCAAAGCCGACGAATGTCTGAGGAATGCCATAGAAACGATCTCCATACCTTACAATATTAAAATCCATATATGTATTAATTATACGCGGGCTAAACCATAGAGGATCATGCTTATCAATCATCCTCATAACGACTTCAATGGTACTAGCTGTCACTATTACTGGATTATCATCTTCCTTGCTTAAATCGTTAAATTTTAAGAATTTTGGAACGCCATAGAATTTGTCGCAATACTTAACTATGTTACATTCTTTATAAGAAGTAATAAAATTATGGTTGTGCCAGATCTGTATATTGCTTTCTTTTTCGATCCGATTAAAATTGAGACGTTCAATATAGGACTTATCTATCAATTTCTCCTGAAGAATATCTTCAGCGCATTTTTCGCCTTTACGTAATATTTGAACTGCCTCATTTTCAACAAGAGGCGCCACCCGTCCCGAGCTCAGTACGCTTAAAGCTGTTATTGAAATAAGCCTGCCGTCATGAGGTCCAACATAATTCTTATCCCCTGCCTGGCCGGAATGCCAAGTATGATATATGAACTCTGACTGATGCCATAATTCTTTTATCCCAAAATTTATCATCCTAAAAGTCATTTCATAAGGCCCACACACATGGCCAACGTAATCAAAATGCTCATCCGCTGCGCCAATGGCAATCAGATCTCTGCGCATTGCTGCCATGCATGCACCATAGTTACGGGTATGAATAAAACCCGTCTTATCCCACAAACCTGTTGTCTTACCATCTTTCCAATTAACACATCCCTCACCAAGAACTTCTTTGATAGATGGATAACAAAATGGGTAGAATTTCTTATTATTGTTGCGCACTTCGTCTAAATGCAAAACAATATTTTCGTCATTTTTAAATGAGTCTATTATTGTCTCTACAAATGTCTGTGGAAAAATAGCATCTGAATCGCAGATCACAACGATATCCCCTCTGCTTTTGACTATACCTGCGTTATACATAAGGTGTTTGTGATAACAAACATTGTCAGGCATGCCAACTACGATCCACTGATCTACTGGGGCTGGCTTGCGCTTCTTTTCATACTCTTTGATCTCCTCTACAATCTGAGGTGCTTTTCGCGAATAATATTCAATCCATAAAATCTCATATGTGTCCCTAGCAGCTGTCTGCTGATTAAGATAGCGAAGGGAATGAAAACTTTCGCGGCAAGACCAGTCAAGGAGAATCAGGCTCACGATAGGTTTGATTTTGTCGTTTCGAAATAATATTTCCATAAACAGATTAACCTTTTTTATTCTTAAATGCGCAGACCTTCCAATTGAAAAGCCTAAACCACCATTTAGATTTTATATAAGCTAATTCCTTGTTTAGTTTATTTATATTTGCCTCTCGTTCTAAGATTTCTTTATTTAGGGTATCTATCTCTTTGTTTTTATGTTCTATATCATTCGATAGATATTGAAAAACTATTTCATCAACATACCGTTTTGCTTCGTAATACGAATTTCCAATAATATATTTACCTTTATTTCTATATTCATGTAGCTCTGCCTCACTTATAGTTATAAAATCTATTCTCCCTAAGTCTTGCGATAAAGCATGGTATTTATCACCATATAACACAATATTAAACCCCCTATAACTTTCTTCGATCAAATTTACGGCTGAAAAATCCGTCAATTGGTCCACGAGCGCTTTTGCCTCTACCAGTGAATTGGCGATAAAGCTTTTTTTAGTCTCTTCGTACTTCTTTAGCTCCTCTTCTTTTATCTGACAAAAATCTACAACACCAATGCTTTGCGCTAACGCGTAATATTTGCCTCTATATAAAACAATATTAAATTCTTTGTAGCTCTTCTCTATTAATTCAGGAGCTACATAACCGATTCGTTCCACTAACTGCCTTACCCCATCTAGAGAATTACCTACTATACATTTACCACACTCTTGATGTTCTTGTAAAATACGCTTCTCATCCCGCGTCAAGTCCACTAATCCCAATGTTTTATGTATAGCGTAAACACGGTTACGGTATCTTACTAAATCAAAGCATTTGTGTGTTTCTATTAATTTAGGGACTGAAAAAGGTATGTTGGTTGGTTGCCAGCTTTGATCTATATTAGAGGCTTGAATGCTCCAAATATTATAGTCTATTGAGTAGTTTTTAAATACAGTGCCAACAGCTAAGACAATTCCGCAATGCACATTTTTGTAGACGTCGAGATTCTTGCCCTTTTCTAGCAAATCCATATCAAAATCAGAAACATATCCATCGCAATCGTGCCCACAAAGTATGCCATTCTCTTTCCTGACTAATGGAGCATACTCTTTGATATCATTTAACATTCCCTCAAATCT
>Ga0315294_10003026_pt1 | contig 18268 bp, 33 predicted proteins | sample YL17G13_40_MG_FD_203626 | JGI IMG/M metagenome (GOLD analysis project Ga0315294, IMG submission 203626) | Sediment microbial communities from Yellowstone Lake, YNP, Wyoming, USA - YL17G13_40 | ecosystem: Environmental > Aquatic > Freshwater > Lake > Sediment | place: USA: Wyoming | collected...
CCCGGCAGACCGAGGTGGAGCAAGAGAAGAAGGAGACCATCAACCGCAATCGGCGTGGCTTCATGTCCTCGCACGCCGTCCGCGGCACCGAGCTGGCCCGCAAGATCCTGGGCGCGGAATACCTCAATCCGGAAGAGGAGGAGTTGGTGGTCTCGATCGCCAGGTCATACACCAAGCAGCTCGCCTCTCACTTCCGCCAGGTGACCCTGGAAGAGAAGCCCGAGCTGGCAGAGCAGGCGAAGGTCTTCGGGCTCTGATGCCCTGAGGGCCGCGGCGAGAGCCGCCCTGGGACAGGGTCCGATCCCCTGCCAGGGCGCCTCGGCGTATCTGAGATCTAAGATCTCTTCACCACAGTCCTGCCCGCAAGATGTGGGTGGATGTGGGCGCGCTTGATGAGTATATTTGGCAAGAATTCATTGGATTTTGCCAGATATTCATTCAAAGACAGTGGATTGATTCCTGTCTTTCGAAAGACAGTCCTATCTTTTGAAGCAGACACCCATCACAGGTGTCGGCGCAGACGTGTATATTCAGTCTATTATTTCAATCAGGAATCGTAAAATATAGAGTTAACGGCTCGATCCATTATGAGTTAATGCCATAATTAACTTGATTATACGGCAGGGGTGAACCAGATATTTATCCTACATATCTGGTTCTGGCGTCGAATATAGTACAAGCGGCCCTGGCATAGTTCCTGGCGGCTTATATACCGCATAATATGCCCAAGTGTTTGGGTGATATATCCGGTCGACTCCTGATATATAGTCGAGCCACATATGATATACAGATGACGGACAATCACTACTGATAATATACTAGACGTCGTCTAGTATATTATTCGGTTGAATATATGGTATATAATTCCGGATGTTGTGGCACATTATCATTCGAATGATTGGAGCTCCCAGAGCTCGGGACAATCATTCAAACTGGGATGCGCTTGTGTTAAATATTATATAGATCATTCGCATGTATGCCATATAATCCGAGACATTGAATAATAAGGTTCCTTGAGACCAACAGAATGATTCGAGCGTTCCATCCCAATGGTGATACGATTCGGTCCCTACGATCACGATATTCGCAACCGAACAGAATCATTCGATCGCTTTAAAATATAATATGATAATTCAAACCGCTGACGGGTGACATCGACCGTGACCGGCCAATAATCTTGACTAGTTACTGATATAATATAATATAATATATTCAACAACTATATGGCAGATATTTAAGCCGTAAGTTAGACACTTGGGCGGGTACTAACTGATATGGCACACGTACTCAAGGACAGGGGCGGCAACAAGATCGGTGAGATCAAGACCCACGGAAATAAGCAGCTGCTCTATGACCGGCACGGGTCCAAGCTCGGTGAGTACGACGAGAACACCGATGTCACACACGATAGGCACGGCAAGCGGGTCGGCACAGGCAACCTGCTTTCGTCGTTGATCATCGACGCATAAAACCGCAGACCGCCGGGCGCAGCGCGTACCTTCGATCGGACGCGGGGCACTCCCCGCCAGCGAATCGGAGAGCGCGCGGACAGTCAGGCACCCACTGGCGGTCGCAAGGTCGAGATCGCTGAGATGAAGACCCTCTCGGCGGAGGATCGTGTGGAGCTGGGATCGCTCGCTGCGGCCGAGCTTGGTGAGGAGGTGTCCACCGACCGTCCGGTGGCCTTGCCCGTGGCGGCGTAGTCGCCCGCAACAAATCTGGACGTGACAAGCCGCCGCTCCCCGGATAAAACCGGTGGCGGCCTCACGTGTATAAGGAACGAAATGATTCGCTGCGACTTGGTGGTCAACATTGAAGGGGAAGGGGAAGGCGAGGACAGAATTGTCAACATCTGTCCGAACGAAGCTGTCGCCTTCATCAGATCGGCACTTGGTGATGTTTACGCTTATTGTGAGAAGCATTCCAAAACCCGTGTTCTGACCAATCGCAGTACGCCAATCACTCGAGAAGAGTACTTAGTCCACAAGATCATGGAGTGTTGAAGTGATCCGCTGCGATTTGGTGTTGACCGTTGCAGGGGCAATGACAGATAACCTCAAGGTCACCACCTGTCCGTGCGAAGCCACCATCTTTGTCAGATCAGCATTTGGTAGAGTCTACGCATATTGCGAGATGCATTCCAGAATGCCGAGCCTTGGGGCTGGTTATTACTCAGCGGGAGGGGAAGCGTTCATTACTCGAGAAGAGTACTTAGTTCATAAGATCATGGAATCGTAGGCAAAGCCGCAGATGACGCAGTGCGGCGTGTATAACGCGACATGAAGATCACCCATGTTCTCTGCGCCATCGTTGTCTGCGCGTCTCCGGTCCTCGCGGCTTCCGTTCAGAACGGAACCTTCGATGAACCGGTGCTGCTGACAGCGAATGCAGTGCTGCCGGACGTCACCTTGCATACGCCGGATCCAGCGGATCCGCCGCAGCCCGTGGTTCAGCAAGCGGTCGTAAAGCGCACGGTCACCGCAGCACCGAGATACCAGACCCACTGCTACAGTCGCAAGGTGGAGCTGAACGCCAACGGTGGCACTGTGAGGATCTGCGAACGATCGTCCGCTTCAACCATCGCCCGGCGCACCGCATCCGATCTCATGTGAGAGACATGATCATCTACCGTGATGACGATGATCGTCCAACCCATGTAGCCAATCTGATCCCCAGCGAACTCGGGGCAGTGTTGAACTGGGCTCGAATTCATGGGTTTGAATTGGGGCGGGACATCATCCAACTCCATAGGGAGTATGTTGCAAGGGTGGCAGAGTACTGTCACGGCTTGAAGTTTCTGTGTATTAGCAGTCGTGGACCGGACTTGCCATGTGCCGAAGTTTGGCACGTTTACGAATTGGTGCAGTTGACACCCTATCAACTGCACGTCCCAGAAACCGAGGAAGACGACAGGGGCGGAATCGTCAAGACGTTTGTCGGATCTTTCACGAGTGCCAATGACGACGGTCTCTATTCGAACGAGACCAACGACGTTCTCTACGTCCCCATCGGCTAAAGCCGCAGACGATCAGACTCAGCGCGTACCGTAGATCGGACCGGATCTGGCCCGATCAACCAATTCGAGGTGATATCATGGACGAACAGCAGCCGAGGGTCGCGTGGTACGAAGGCGCAGTGTACAGCAGCAACGGTACGACCGTGCGCGTCAACGTTCTACCTCTCCGCGTTCCGCAGTTCAGTGTCACGCTGAGCTACGAGATGGAGGGCAAGAACCCGTCCCGCTTCCTCCGCGTGAACTGCCGATACAACCTTGGCAAAGTCACCGTCGACCCCTTCGATGAGACCGTTCACGGTCTCATGCAGCAAGCCTTCATGTTCATATCAGAGAAGGCTCAGGAAGTCGCCGACAGCAACATCGTCGCACGCATCAAACGTGAGAGGTCCCAGCTGGAGCGTGGACCCAAGCCCGTGAAGGGCCTCAGCGGCGGTGCCGGATCTGGCAAGACGGCAAGGCGACGCGAAGCCAAGCGGCTCGCGAAGACTGCGGCCTGACATCACACCACTCACTGGGCACGGCGCCCAGTGAGTATCGAAGTGTCTTCAACCATTCGGGGTTAACCATGATCTGTACACGAGACACTCTCACTCGGGCCTTGATTGCCTATAACTACTACAAGCCGACGGCATCGAATCACTTACAACAATGCCGGGACAAGTGGATTCCAGTCCATGTGAAGTCGGCCGTCGACAGGAGTCGAGTGCGGTCCTGCGCTGAAGCCGTTCTCAATGGCAAGCCGTATAAGGCTCAGTACAAAGCACTTCGTACCGAGCACAAGATCGCCGTAGCACTGTGCATGATGCACGGTTGGTCTGAAATTCTGTGGATCATGGACGAGAAGGAGCGACCGGTGGTTCACAACTACACCGATCGTGTCTTCACGTTCCTCAACGAGGTCCACATCGACCATGCAACGCTCGCCGTACGAAACTGGTGTTCGTCACGAGACGACAAAAACGGGGTGAGCTTCTCCATCTTCAACAAGCATCGCCTGACCGACGTGCGAGCCCTGATGACCGTGTACGTCAAGATCCGCCGCCACTGGGACAAGGTGGGCTTCGACTGGAATCGCAGGAACGGCTGATACCTGGCATATATTTGCCGAGATCCTGCCATACAGGACGGAGAGCGGCCGGCGCCGCGCGTCTCCGGATCGGAGGTGATCATGCCTGACATCCGCGTTCCCAAGGTTCTCATCGGGTACATCCCCGAGCCGCCGGTCGAGAAGAACCGCGCCGTTGATCACCTGCTTCAACAGCAGGCCGAGCAAGAGGTGCGACGTGCCGTAAACCGGTGGTTCTATTCGCAGGACTGCCCGGTCTTCGACACGTACTAACGAAGCCGGAGATCGGCGTCGTTCCCGCGTCCCTGGGATCGGAGGCGATCATCCATGCAGTTACAAAACCTCGGCGAAGGCAATGACGGCCACGAGACGGGCTTCCAGTGGATGCTCATCGGAACGCCGTATGGCGAAGTCGTCTACTACGAGTACTTCTACCACGGCCATCTCGATTGCACGGAGATGAGCACGGACAGCCCGAACGTGACTGAGGAACAACTGCTCGAAATCAGTGCGGAAGTGGGAAACCTCTGGTCCGAAGCGGCCACGAAGATCAAGCGACCGAACCACTTCGCACGCGAATTTCGCTGGTAGATCACCGGCTCAATGCAAGGCGGAGGCCGGGCGGCCCCGCGCGTCCCCGATCCGGGCGGCGCGCGGTGCGCCGCCGATCCCTGTTCCCGAGGAGATGATATCATGCAGATGGCAGCTGACAATCGGGTTTGTGCGAAGGCAGTGGCGGCTCTGACGACGGTGCCCGAGAATGCTCCTCCCGTAGAGCGTGTTGTGCAATTCATTCCGCGAGCATACGTCTTCGGACACTACGACTCTCGAGGGGGAGCATCCCTCATTGTGGCGGATACCATTGCGGAGGCAATTCGCAAATACGCCACCATCTTCGGGTGGGATGGTGATCTCGAGGACCTCGGCCAGAAGGAGTACTTCCAGGACCACGAGCACCTGCAAGGCCAAGCGCTTGAGGACCGGTACTCCGAGTACAAGAAGCTCGCCCTGCAAGGAATCGAGGACGAGCACATCTTCACTTGCCAAGTGGTGATCTGCGATGAAGCCCTTCCTTCGGAAGAGGCCGAGCTTGACGCAGAGTACGGCGGAGGCGAGGGATATTCTTACGGGACGATCCAATCCCGATACCAGGACTACGAAGGCAAGACGACGGATTGGCAAGATGTCGGTTCCAACAAGATCCTGGTCCTGTGGAAAGGCGAGCCGCCCAAGCCCCTCGGTCAAAATCAGTATCTCCCGCAATACGAGGAGCGCCTCGAGAAGATGGATAGCTTGGGAGAGGATGCTTTCGGGCTGATCCTCATGCTGTAAGATTTCTTCCAGGGCCCGCGGTCTCAAAGGGATCGCGGGCCCTGGCATATTTCTGGGTTCGAATGATAAGAGCTCCCAGAGCTCGGACAAACGATTCGCCCAGAACGGAGGCCGACCCGACCGGCGTGTATGATATGATGGAGGCCCGTGGCATATAATGAAGCACAGCATCAGCCATATCAATGAGACAGTCAGCATCAAGATTGAGATTGAGGCCCCGACACTCAATGGCCGGGTGCGCGAAGTCGTGGCCCGCGCGGAAGCGGCCATCGAAGCGGCGAAGGAGGCGTGCCAGGCCGACACCGTTCTCAAGCTCGTGAGTCGTGGTGACCGTTACATTCAGGCCATCAAGGTGGTTCGCGACTATACGCCAGGTATGGGGCTCAAGGAGGCCAAGGATCTGGTAGAGAAAGCGCCCGTGGTGCTCAGGACTGGCGTACGGCAAGACCTGGTGCCGTTCTACAATGAACTCAAGGGCATGGGGGCTGATGTGAAGCTCCTCACTCCCGATGAAGCCATTTGCGATGAGGTGGACAGCCAATAACAAGGAGATCGTATGCACCTGCTCATTGACTCACGCAGTCCTCGCGGCTGTCTGAAGATTCCGCATCCTACTCAGGCTGGGCATGAGCTTTCCCTAGCCGTCGAGCCGTTGGATGTCGCGCAGTTTACGCCTGTAGTGCACAACAGCTGGCTCGCCTATCGCCTGACCCGTTCGTCCCTCGCGTTGTACGACGGTGACAGGTTCACTATCGGCGTTGGGTACCCATCCGCTGAAAAACTGCTCATCACTCTTGCTAACTTCTTGGGCTATGACCTGGTGAAGAAATGAACATTGTATTCCTTGACATAGATGGTGTTCTCAACGGCACCAACTTCCTTCAAGCTTCTGTTTGGCCGGTCGTTAAAGAGAATCAATTCTGGGTGATGGCTCTCAACAATCTCGACTCGAGGGCCGTTGAGTTATTGAATGAACTCTTGGCGAAAACGGGATCGAAAGTTGTGGTGTCAAGCAGCTGGCGCCACGCATGGAAACGAACCCAAATTCAGTCTTTGCTGTGCGAGAAGGGGTTCCATGGTGAAATTCTCGACATGACGCCAGAGCTTGGTGATCGGGCGGTCGAAATTAGGATGTGGGTCAATATTTGGCGTCACTTCCATAGTACCATCAATTTCGTCATTCTCGACGACGACCCGGTCGAAGGCTTTGGTGAATTGTTCGTGAAGACCGACAAGAAAACCGGTCTGACGCAGTGCGATGTGGATAGATGCGTCGCGTTATTGAAATAATCAAGGCAATGCGGAGATGATTCATCTCCGCGCGTACAACGGATCATGAACGATCAACTGCAATCATTGCTGGATGAAGCTGGATCTGCCGCGAACGCTATGTCGGGGGACGTGGCCAAGCTCACCGTGCTTTTGCACCGGCTGATTGGTGCGGCGCGTGATACCGTCAAGGAGTGTGATGTTGAGGAGCTAGACACCCTGTTGAGGGATCTCAACTCTGCAGCAGATTTCTACAACGGACACCACAACGACCGATTCAAGGAGGAAAGCCGGAAGGAGTACGACATTCAATCGCAGGAGTGCCATGACGACTGGAGCGAGTGTTGTCATCGCAAGGATAAGGCGGTGATGAATCTCACCAAGTACGCCCGGCTCTACGTGGAAAACAATAGCAAGTAACCCGCACATACCTGGCACACATCTGACGAATGTGTGATATATATGAGAAAGCACCGTTGGGTCTTGATGGAGGTGGGTGAACCTGAGTCCGCCATTGACACACGATCTTTCACTTGGAGGTGCAGGCATTGCAATCTCATAGTCATGACTTACGGGAATAAACACAAGCCCAAAATTGGAATTCATCTCATCCTCAAATCCGATCACCATGTCGGTGACAAAACACGCGAACTTTGCGACTGCAACGAAGAAATAACATCAAACGTCATGAATAGCTAATGATTCTACTTGAAGCACTGTGGAAAATCTTGCGTATTTGCCCTGTATGCGGGGCGAACGCGATAAAGGGCAAACCTTGTCTTGTATGTGGGGCCGTTGAGGCTTGCACTGAAATGAAACAGAATGTAAAGTAACTTAAATTCAGAACGGCCACATGGCGTAACTGGTAGCCGCCCTCGACTTAAAATCGAGTTCCCGTAAGGGAGTTCCGGTTCGATTCCGGATGTGGCCACAATAGGGTTGAACCTTTTATGGATTGGATCTATATGGATTCCAACCATAATTTGTTCGATGAATGGACTGAAGAATCAGCATACATATTTGGTTTTTGGCTGGCCGACGGTAGTATATACACATTCAAGAAAGGCCATCGATATTATAAAAGATTCCGTGTACATAATACGGAAAAACAAATCATTGATGATTTGAATAAAATTCTCAATGGCCCCGTATCCGTCAGGAGGTTATCGCCACCGCGTCTTCCAATTTACCGTATTGAAATTTATTCTGATTGTTTGTTTGATTTTTGTTATGCTATCACAAGAACTATTCATAAATCAGAGACAGAAGTTCAATTACCAGACATACCAAATAAATTATTTCATCATCTCATTCGCGGATTCTTTGATGGCGATGGATCTATTCATTTAACGACATATAAGAATAGACACGGTAAGCCGACTACCGAATTAAGAACATCATTTACGGCCGGTAAAGATACCGGTGATTTCCTCGAGAAATTACGAAATAAAATGCAGTTATTTATCCCGGTTGGAATGAAGAAAATTGCTGGAGAGACTGGTAAATCAGACAGAAAATTACAATTTGGTCAATATGATTCCATGCTTCTTTGTGAGTGGATATATAAAGACGCAACAATTTATATGAAACGGAAGAAGAAAATTTGGGATCAGGCAGATAAAGAGAAACTAATGAATTCGAAGAAATATTTCAGTAATAAAGTATGACTTATTTCCTAGCGTTAGTTATCAACTGCTCGATTTCGCGTATTTCTCGATCTAAAGAAGTTGGACCAGCGCCGGTCTTTAATTTTATAACGCGATAAGATTTTAGAGAATCCTGAATTCTATCGAGTTCTTCTGATTTACCGCGACTTGCGTGGATAGATTTGCGAAGTTCTTCCAGATTTGCATTCATGTTCTATAATACACTCACGAAGCCGCAGATCGCGACGTTCCGCATGTCCAAATCGAACGGAGGCAGTCATGTCGTCATCCTCGATAGCAATATTGTTGTTCTTCTTTATATTTATCGTTCTTCCTATCATCTACGTTTATCGTGTTTATGTGGTGCCAGTGATCGTATATCTATTTGTTTTCCTGGTTATGGTATTGATTCAAGGACGGATTAACACAACCGAAAGAGAAGAACGCATCACCTCAAAAATCGAGGCTATCAACTCTGGAGTGAACAAAAATGATGAGGTGGTAGTTAGTCCGCTTGGAATTGTTGAAGTTATTCCAGTAGATAAGGTGAATCATGCTCTTAAACAGGGATCTATATTAGACCCGCGTAGAGACCAAGTACGGGAACCGATTAAACAATCAGAAATTTTCATGATTAATCCATCAGGAATTCATGGAACTGTCCCAGCAGACCAGTTGTATAGAGCTTTAAATCAAGGATATACATTCGATTCTTCTAAAATTAGCGCGGAAGAAAAACTGAGGATGGAAAGAGAATGGGGAATGGAAAAGGGACGACGATCAAATCTTCCGGAGTGGCAAGACTCGGCGAAATGTAAATGGGAGTCCGACTCGTCTGGTAATCGTTTTTACCGGTGTCGTTAGTTGATATGAAGCACGATTGGGTTGTGACTCTGACTAAGCACGATGTTCATTCTTATTGGTGGGTTTGTTCCCGCTGTGGTTTTAGAACTGAAAGCCATAGCAGATGGGAAGACGCGCCGCCAGGTTTGTCCGGGGTTACATCGAATAATATTCCTCAACGGTTAGTTGACGATTGCGACGAACAAATTGCAATCGATGTAACTTATAGCTAAACGCAAAGCCAGAGATCGCGATGCTCCGCGCGTAATTAAGATCGGAGGCCCGATCCATGACAGTCAGACGAATCTGCTGGCGCATCGTTCTGAGTGGGAGTAGCTATGTCGACATCGACGACAAAGGGCTCCGATCAGAGACACTGGAAAGGCATCTCTACGATGAAGCGGCCAGGCGGCTCGGTGATATCATCAACCATGAAGGCATGCCTGATTGGACGGATATGGAAACTGAAGTTACCTCGGTAGATGACGTGGAGCCCGACGATCCGTCTTCCGGTGATGCAGAGGAGAATCCGACATAAAGCCGAAGATCGCGAGGCGTCGCGCGTACCCCAAGTGTTGGCCAGAGTTGCCGAGGATCGACTAAGGATCGACCACAACCAGCCAACACCTTCCGGTCTTAAAACCATGACCAAACACTCACACCCTCCGTAGTTATGCTACAGATACTGGGCCCCGGGGCATAGACGCGAAGCCAGCCCCCGGACATGAAACCACAACGGCCATAACAAAAACGGCCCATGAACGTTAAGGAAAGTTGAGTAATTCCAGTGGGCAAAATAGGGCTTCCCGGTTCGTAGATCACTAGCGAACCAGGCCGTTAGAGGCAAAGATTTTGGACTGGTTCAGGGCTGGCGGACGGTGGACTCGCCAGTCCTGAACTGTATACGTAAGGACGCAGATCGCGATGCCGCGCGTGTATGATCAATCGGAGGCGCGTACGCATGCGTAACAAAGAAGTCGCCGATCATCTCGAACTCATTGCTCAATTGATGAGCCTCGACGGCGCGAATAAATTCCGATCCAAGGCTTTCGCTGAGGCTGCCGATACCATCAGATCAAGCGACCACGCAATCGAAGAGGTTGATGCCAAGAGCATCAGTGGCATCGGAGAGTCGGTCGCCGCTTGCATCGGTGAGTTTCTCATTTCCGGCACAAGCGACAGGCTTAAGGATCTCGGCACTCGGTGGCCTATCACAGCCATGACTATGACGAAGGTCACGGGCATTGGTTGTAAGATCGCTTTAAAATTTTATAAAGAACATGGAATCAAATCGCTCGATGAACTTTATCAATTCTCACTCGGTGGCACACTCAAACCGGCTATGACTCAGGCCATTGCATATGCGATGCAATGCACCATGGGTCGAACTCCTCACGCCCAGGCCAAATATCTTGCCGATGATGTGATTCATCACTTCACTGAGAACACGCCCGGTGTCGACAACATCATGATTTGCGGTTCATTGCGCCGCAATACGTTAACGAGTAAAGATGTCGATATCGTGGCATGCGTCGATTACCGTGAATTGGCATTTCAAGAATTTTGCAAGCTTGGAGAAGTCATCAACGTAGGCGACAAGAAGTCGTCTATTCGAGCTACCGTTCTCGGTGTTACCATGCAGGTCGACCTATGGTGTGTGGATCCATGGTACTGGGGATCCGCTGTGTTGTATGCTACGGGTAGCAAGGATCATTGTGTGGCCGTCAGAGCCCTGGCAAAGAGTCAGGGTTATGTAGTGAATGAATACGGCATATTTAAGGCTGGAATTGACGATTACAATGAGCAAAATCAAATTGGCGGCAAGGAAGAAGGCGACATTTACAGGATTTTAGGAATCCAATGCGTGGACCCTGAATATCGGGACGGGACGTTGAGGTCATTATAGCGTAAGATCGGAGACAGGACGGTTCCGCGCGTACTTGGATTTGGAGATTTTAGCCATGCGCACACGAAAGAGTGATGGTACCAAGTACCGGAACCGCCTCGCACTTGCGATGATTCTTCGCCATCCGCGTAAGATCGTGATCGATCGGAGACGCCCCAAGGGCGGCGCCAAGGATAAGCAGAAGGAATACCTGGAGGACGTATGAAGCCCTACGGAGTTCGAGTCATCGAGTACCCCGACGTCGTCGACATCCAAGAGATGGGGAGCAAGAGTCGAACCGGGAAGGTCTCGGGCCGTTCGGGTGACAACCGCCCGTACAGCCGAGGCGAGCACAAGGCCCGGACTCGCCGCCGCTGGAAGCGGATCGCACGCAAGGCCAACCGTGAGGCTTGTAACGAGGAATGAGGTCCGAACTGCTTCGATCTTGGCGCAATATGTGGCGCCGTTTGCAGAAGAAATCAGCAGGCGACCGTTACAATGCAATCGTATTCGGCACGCATTTTACGGTTGGAGGACAACAATTCTTCATAAGATTTTCTCCGGAAAAAGGCGGATTTTGGTTAGCAATGCCGGCCATCGGTGGCCCTTATTTAAAGGCAAATGAATCGTTCATTCCTGGAAGATACTCACGTCTTGAGCATCAGATGGGCATGTTAGATAAACCTTATATAAATGCGGACATCTTCCAGGCAACTGTGGACTTGTTGTCTGTCCGACACATTATGGATAGCTAAACGCCGACACGCACGGCGACGACCGGGCCACCGCAGCTCGGACAGGTCAGCTCGGCCTCTCCGTGGCGGTCCGGACGCAGGCTCGGATCGGCCTCGGCATTCCAGCCGCACCAGCGGCCCATGGCTCTGTCCACGTGCTTGCATCGGCGTCCAAATTTGCCGGCGTTGCAGGTACAATTCCACTCATATTGGTACACTGAATTTTCAGCTGACCCGAATGTCACAGTGTATTCATCGCCTCGACTGCCTGTGACAGTGCAGCTCCAGTTCTGAGTCGAACTACAGACGTAGGCAGTGTGAATGGTCAGGTCAGGCATATACAGTTGCGCCTCCGATCACTGTACGCGACCAGAGGCGCAGTTTCCGCTGTCAGACGACGATCAACCAAAATTCATTCTGTGGAAACCGAGAAAGCGATGAGCATCGCGATAGTCCTCGTTCTTGAGGCGCTTGTTCTCCTCTCGTAGCTCTCGTAGCTCATCAGCGGATGCCGATGCCTTGTCGTAGCCTTGGGCGTAGGCTCTCACCTCGACGAAGGATGGCCAGTGGTTCTCGATCTTTTCTGCGGTGACCGCTGCCCTGATGTTCTCAATGTCCGAATAGTACGGTCGCGTATCGACCTTATACACGCGGAGGAGAGCCGTCACCACGGGATGGCCATCTTCGTAGATCACTGCAACCCGAAGCGTCGGAAATTGCTTTGATAGGTGGCTAGCCAGCGCTGGCGGGTTGCGTGGATCCGAGATGAGCGGTGCATCGAACGTCGGCACCAACTCCATCCGGTGCTCTTCATACGCAGCTTCCGCATCGGCCCCTGCCTTGGTTCGCGCAAGACAGGCTTGTTCTGACTCTTCGGCCTTGGGATTTCTGGATTTCATGCTAGTCTTTCTTCCACGGTCCACGTGATTGAGTTTCTTGGTAGTGAAGTTCATGAACCAGAAGGGCGGCTTCCGATTCTGGAGTATGAGGAATCAATTCCTCGGCAACGATGACTGCCTTGTCCCGTCGACGGATCATCTCACGATATTCCATGTGGAGCTTCTCGTGGAGCTTCTCGTGAGCTTCCATTAATGCTCTTGCCTCATCGGTGAGCGGTTGGATGAACTCTGGATTATAGACGATCACGGGCCGTCCAGCATTTTGGGCAGCCCGTGATTTCTTGCGCTTGCTTCGGCTTGCCATGTGCTAGCGCCGGACGTCCGCTTCCTCTTTCAATGCGAGGTTCTCGAGTGCCACGAGCAGCCGGCGTCCGCCGTCGAAGTTGCCCATGGAACGGAAGAGCGTGCAGATGGCTTGGATGTTGCATCCGCTCTTACCGATCACCTTGCCCCGGTCGTCCACGGCACAGTGAATGACAAGGAGCTTCCCCTGGTCATTCTCCTTGACGGTGATGTGCACCGCCTCGGCTTCATCGACGAGCCCCACCACGATCTCCTTCAGCAGGTCCTCGTCAACCATCGGATCAACGCAAGTTTTGTCGCTCATGTTATTCTCTCCGGTATGGGGCGTTGTTCGCGCCGCTTGATCTCTATCTCCAGTTCCCGGTACGCGCGAGGCCTCGTGATCTCTGGCTTTAGCTGGGGATAGGGGTCCATCCTTGATTAATGAGCCACGCTTTGATGTCTGCCTCGTATTGCTGTAGCAACTTAGCATCGGCCACGGGCAGCTCGGCGTTCTCGATGAGAGCTTCATTTGTGAAATCGACAATCATCTCATTCGGAGCGTCTTCCGTTCCGATTTGATCACCACCATCAAGTAGGAGAATGTGATAGCCACCATCCGGATAGCCCTCACACTTCTCGAACACGATGGACAACCGTGCGATTAGGTCTTCTTTGGTCATAACTATCCTCGGTATCTGTATCGAATCGGCGCACGAACGCTCTCGTCAAATTCGGCGAAACGACGCAACCGCTCTTCCTCATCGAGTCGAATGTTGCGCACCACCCGTTCGATCAAGTGGCAATCACTGGTGATGCGATTGCGCATTTCAGACGAGACGCGCTCAGGGCATATGACAATGTACTTTTGACCATCTCTCTTCACGCACACTTCAGCGCATACCGTGTCAAGTACGTGATGGATGACTTCGGAGTCTTCGGTGCTGAAGACCACTTGTTCTTCTTTATTCATGTGGTTTGCATCCCTTACAATGGTGCTTACTGGTACAGAGTGCCAGCACAGGATGAATTTGAAAATCGTCGGCGTCACAGGTCATGGTTGACTGCCGTACCGCCTCGAGCGGAAGTCCATTACCCCACCCAACGTCAATTACGACGAGACGATCGCCCTCAACCCCTTCGATCATCTTGCGGAGTTCATCGACAGTAATTGTCGGAATCCAGGTAGTCATGAGTCCTCCGGATTCGGGTACGCGTGGAGCCTCGCGATCTGCGGCTTTATATTTTATGGACCATTGCAACGATTGATTCATTACAATTTCGACCGAAGCCCTTCTTTTTTAAGAATTTGGGTGTCGGCTTGTATCTACAATCTATGGTTAAACCACAGCGTTCGCATCTATAACGGTAAAATATGGGCGTGTCATGGTAAGCCACTACGACAGGGTGGAAATCCCTGTCCAATACTAAATCCCACTTGTGTTGCGTGGGCATGTATATAAGTACACGCGAATACTTAATATTTACGCCCCGAGCATCGTATTATATTCCTCAATAGTCATAGTTGACGTCGTCTCAGATGCTTTTATAAACGCTATAATGACTGGGGTTCCGTGTCCGCTTGCATCAATTTGCTTGAGTTTATTGATGCTGACTTTAATTTCTGTATAATGGTTATTGCAAAGTGGTTTATATTTAGTGTCACCACTAGGGGTTTTCAAAACCAGGTCGGCTTTGTTATGGCATCCGGCGATAAAGCAGGGCAGGTTCATATAAATACTCTACAAAATACATAATATAGCGATAAGAAGAAGACTCGAGGCGTCCGCGTGTAATTCGGATCGGAGATGACGCGAACAATGAACACCACCGACACCATCCAGGCTCAGAACAATTACCCCTTCACCACGAAGGCCCAGCTCAAGGCCCGTATCGAATCAGACGGTGACTTCGCCAAGAGTTGCCTCTTGGTAGTCTATGACCGTCAGACCGAGTATGAGCAGGAGGCCAAGACCACGGTCGTGAAGAACCGAATGGGTTTCATGTCAAGCCATGCCGTACGAGGAGCCAATCTGGCCCTGAAGATCATTGCTGGCGAGTGGCTCAATCCCGAGGAAGAGGGGCTCGTGCAGAGCATCGCCTCGAGCTATTGTCGTCAACTCGCCTCCCACTTCCGGCAGGAGTCTCTTGCCGAACGTCCTGAGCTTGCCGAGCAGGCGAAGGTCTTCGGACTGTAGGCGGCCAAAATCGGAGGCCGGACATCCGGCCGCGTACCGCAGAGTGGAGGCGCCCGTCGGCTGGCAATGGTCGACGGGCGCCGTTACCCCAATGAGATACCGATGCAGCTTCTGCAATAAGACATTCGACGCCGAAGACGGTGGCTGCAATTGCACAGACCGTTTGCAATGCCAATGCGGACTCGGATCCTGGGGGCGTAGCTACAACGGAAACCACACGGACGATCCGGTCTGCAGTAAGTGCGGAACTGGATCCATCGTTGAGGGCAAAACTCACCGATCCACGCACATCGCCCGTATAGAACACGGGGGTAGTATACACAAGATTTTGTCGGGCGATAAATACATGCGAGCCGTTACATTTTGCCATTATCCGGGCGGAGCTTTCACACTGAAGATAAACAAAACCAGACTAGAGAAAGGACCAAACTGGGCCATTGTCGAAGTGATGGAGAGCTAATAACTTGCACAAAAACCAAGCTTAATGTAAAGTAACTTAGTAACCGGGCGTAGCTCAGTAGGTTCAGCAGCAATCGCCTCATAAGCGATAGGTCGCCGGTTCAATCCCGGCCGCCCGGACGAAGGTTCAAATCCCATATGGCGAACGGTACGGTTCCTGTATGGGATTTGAATTTATTTGCGCTAAGTGTGGAAAGAAGTTTGTCCGCGATACTAGATATCGTAATACTCATTTAAAATATTACAATAAGACATATTGTTCTCAAGATTGTCAACGGTTTGATCAGGAATTGAAAGTTGAAGTTGACTGTCTAAATTGCGGTGAGAAGTTTAAAAAATCGCTACACGAAGTTAGGAACACACTGAATAACTTTTGTTCCAGCAAATGCACAGCTATTTATTTTAATGCAAGGCGTAAGAAAATTTTATATAAATGCAAATGTGGCAATGAATTTCTTGGTACCATAGGACTAGGACAATCTAGAGCCAAATGCGATGCATGCAAACAGCTCGAGTATGAGGAGAAGAAACGGAAGCTCATAATCAAAAGGAAAATTCTCGTTGATAAGATATGCGTCAAATGTGGAACTGAGATCAAAGTTCCATTTAGGACCACATTATGTAAACCGTGCCGGACATTGATTCAACAAGAAGTTAGTCATCGTAACGGGATAAAACAACAGACCAATCGTCGTTCCAAAAATGAAATGCTCTTTGCCGAATTATGTAAACAGCATCTTTCAAATGTGTTAGAGAACCCCAAGATGTTTGATGGATGGGACGCTGATGTAGTTATTCCATCCATTAAAGTAGCTGTGGCATGGAATGGCCCTTGGCATTACAAAGACAAAATCCGGCGTAATCATTCACTCAAACAGATTCAGAATAGAGATAAACTTAAAGCCAAATCTATCACTAAACATGGATATTCTTTGTATATAATCAAAGATACGAGTCATGGATTTAACTCCGAATTTGTAAAATCAGAATTTGATAAATTTTATGAACTACACAAGCCGTGAATTGTTTCACCCCACGTGTATGATCGATCGGATAGGATATACATGGCTGTTATTAACCTGGAAATCAAAGACGCAATTGCTCGTGTGAAATCGATCCTCAGTGCTTCATATGACGGCTCGCTGCGGTCTCCTGCATTTCTACTTGCAGTTAGTGGTGGTCCAGATAGCCAAGCATTACTAAAAGCATTTCCTCATGTGTGTGCAGAATTTGTCGGTGTCAAATGCATTGCCTGTGGCATTGACCATGGGCTAAGACCCGAAGCCAATAGTGAGCTGAATCTAGCCGAAGATCTTGCATCGACTATGGGTGTGCCATTTATCAGATCTCAGGTACATATTAATGGTACATCTAACATACAGTGCAAGGCTAGAGATGCAAGGTATGAGAGATTGTATGAAATTGCAAATACTCATGAGTGCGATTATGTGGTAACTGCACACCATTTCGATGACAAAGCCGAAACTGTTCTAATTCGAATCATTCGAGGTGAAGGCATGGGGTCACTCGCTGTGCTGCCCATGATTTCTGGACGCATCTTGCGTCCGTTACTAAATGTGACCCGTGCCAATATTATGGGCTACGTTAAACGATGGAATCTAAAATTTGCTATTGATCCGTCTAATATGAACCCTCATTATTTGCGGTCTAAGGTAAGACATGAAATTTTTCCATTATTGGAGTCTATCAATCCAAATATTAAGCGCAGACTTGTAAATCTTTCAGATGAAATTTCCGCGCATGAAAATGTCAAAAAATTTGTTTGCGAAGAATTAGCAGCGATGGTGATGAAGCAATAAATAACGCGTGCGCGATTTAAAGCGCCGCGTATGATCGGACAGGAGACGCGATCAATGGCACGGACCAAATATTTCGCCATAGCATTTGGCATCGATGGTTTCGCTGGCGACAGCAGTTTTGCCTGCGACTACGCTATTCCTGCAACGAAGAATCATACGTTGCAGGAGTTGCTGATCGCCTGGACTAGATCACAGGATGAAGATGGCGAGCTATTCAACTGCTTCGGTAACGACCGACCTGTCGGTTTCTGGATCCTGACCGAGAAGAGTCTGGACATCGTAAGAAGCACCGTAGTCGAATGTCACAACGACAGCGCTGCATACGCGCAAAATGCGAATGGTAAAGCACTTGTCAACAAACTTTCCGTAGAAATTGTAGGTAACGCCGTTGCTCTAACCATATGAACCCCGCCAACCTGCGCAAACTAGAGAAGCGTAAAATATTGAACCGGGAAAACCTGGTACGATCTTTTACGGGTCACTCCGGAGTCAACCCATACACTGGAATATACGCCCAATATAATCCGGTAAAATTCCTTGACTTACTCCCGGCTGATGAACTTTTAAAATTTATGCGACTTTATGTAAATAATAAATCAGCTGTTGAACATATTTTAACCTATGCCCGCCGATTTAAACAGGCCGTAAATGAACTTGAGGTTGAGGACATTGAAGCGGCCAAACAATTACTTGCTGTAAAATCTGTGATGGAGGAATGAAGTGAGAGTCTACCTGGACGACACGCGCGAGACTCCTGAAGGATACGTTCGCGTTTACTGGCCAGAAGAGGCCATTGAGTTGCTCAAGACTGAATCGGTC
>Ga0315294_10003029_pt1 | contig 18265 bp, 28 predicted proteins | sample YL17G13_40_MG_FD_203626 | JGI IMG/M metagenome (GOLD analysis project Ga0315294, IMG submission 203626) | Sediment microbial communities from Yellowstone Lake, YNP, Wyoming, USA - YL17G13_40 | ecosystem: Environmental > Aquatic > Freshwater > Lake > Sediment | place: USA: Wyoming | collected...
TATTTTACACCGGAATTTCCCATAAAATCGGAGAAATTGACGAAGGAACAACTATTATGGATTGGATGGATCAAGAACGGGAAAGAGGAATTACTATTACTGCTGCCGCTACCAGTTGTTTTTGGATCCCAACTTATCGGAATAAAGATGAGAATTATAAATATCGGATTAATATTATTGATACCCCTGGGCACATTGATTTTACGGCTGAAGTTCAGAGATCTTTGAGAGTGCTTGATGGGGCAGTAGTTATCTTTGATGGCGTGGCTGGGGTGGAACCTCAATCAGAAACAGTTTGGCACCAGGCTGATAAATTTAATGTTCCTCGAATGTGTTTCATCAATAAATTAGATAGGACAGGAGCCAATTTTGAAAAAGATTTAGAATCCATAAAAGAAAGATTAACTCTTCATGCTCAACCAATAAATATTCCTATTGGCATTGAAGATAAATTCGAAGGAGTGATTGATCTTATTCAAATGAAAGCAGTTTATTTTGAAGGTGATCATGGCCAGTACGTCACTTTAAAAGATATTCCAGAAAATTTGAAGAAACAAGCTGAACAATGGAGAAAATTATTGATAGAAAAAGTAGTGGAGAACGACGAAGAATTATTGAGTAAATATTTAGAAAGTCAAAATCCAAGCGAAGAAGAGATAAGAAGAGTTTTAAGAAAAGCTACTATTAGCGGCGCGATTGTGCCAGTTTTATGCGGCGCATCTTTTAAAAATAAAGGTGTTCAACCTTTGATTGATGCTATAGTTGAATACTTGCCTTCGCCCAAGGATTTGCCTTCGGTTGAAGGTATTGATCCCAAAACTGGAGAAAATATTATTCGTCAACCTGATGAGAAAGAACCCTTTGCTGCTTTGATTTTTAAAGTGGCCACTGATTCATATGTTGGTACTTTGACTTATTTTCGAGTTTATTCCGGGGAGTTAAATAAAGGCAGTTATGTTTTAAATGCTACCAAATCTTCTCAAGAAAGAATTGGGCGTTTGTTAAGAATGCATGCCAATCAGCGAAAAGAGTTGGAGATTATTAGGGCAGGGGATATCGCCGCTACTGTTGGTCTGAAAAATACTGGTACCGGAGATAGTCTTTGCGATCCTAATCATCCCATCATTTTGGAACAAATTAGTTTTCCTGATCCGGTTATTTCCATGAAAGTTGAGCCAGAAACTAAAATTGACCAAGAAAAAATGAGTTTAGTTTTAAGAAAATTAGCTGAAGAGGATCCAACGTTTAGAGTTTCAAGTAATGAAGAAACAGGAGAAACTATTATTGCTGGTATGGGCGAACTTCATTTAGAAGTTTTAGCCGATAGAATGAAAAGAGAATTTAATCTTCATATTAAAACTGGTAAACCTCAAGTGGCTTATAGAGAAACCATTAGAAAACTTATTGAGAGCGAAGGAAAATATATTCGTCAATCAGGAGGTCGAGGTCAATACGGACATGTTTGGTTAAAACTTGAGCCTTTGGAAAGAGGGCAGAAATTCGAATTTGTTAATAAGATCAAAGGCGGAATTATTCCTCAGGAATATATTCCAGCTGTAGAAAAAGGCGTTAAAGAAGCGATGGATAAAGGTGTCCTCGCTGGTTATCCCATGACTGATGTCCGAGTGACACTTTATGATGGTTCTTTTCACGAAGTTGATTCTTCTGATTTCGCTTTTAAAATTGCCGGCTCAATGGCTTTTCAAGAAGGAGCAAAAAAGGCAGATCCTGTTTTATTAGAACCAATAATGAAAATTGAAGTAATTATCCCAGAAAGATTCTTAGGCGATATTATTGGCGATTTGAATTCTAAAAGAGGAAGAATAGAAAAAATTGGAGAACGGGCAATGATGAAGGTTATTGATGTCCAAGTGCCTTTAGCAGAAATGTTTGGCTATGCTACCAATTTACGTTCTATGACCGAGGGACGAGGGACGTTCAATATGGAATTTAGTCATTATGCCGAAGTTCCAAGGCATATTATTGAACAAATTATTGACAAAAAAGATGCTTGACTTTAATTGAATTATAGATTAATATTTAATTACTGCGTCGAAACCATAAAAAAATAATAAAAATAAAAAAATAATAAAATAAAAAAAATATGGCAGAAAAAGAAAAATATGTCAGAACAAAACCACACATGAATATTGGTACCATTGGTCATATTGACCATGGAAAGACCACTTTAACGGCAGCTATTCTTCATGTGCTTCACCTTAAGGGTTTAACCAAGAAAGAATTAGGTGTAAACGAAATTGATAAAGCGCCAGAGGAAAAAACTCGTGGTATTACTATCAATGTTCACCACTCTGAGTATGAAACAGATAAAAGGCACTATGCTCACATCGACTGCCCAGGACATATCGATTATATTAAAAATATGATTACTGGTTCTGCTCAGATGGATGGAGCTATCCTTGTTGTCTCTGCTCCAGATGGTCCCATGCCTCAAACTTCTGAGCATATTCTTTTAGCTCGTCAGGTAGGCGTGCCGGCTATAGTTGTTTTCCTTAATAAAATTGATATGGTTGATGATCCTGAATTAATTGATTTGGTAGAAACTGAAATAAGGGAATTATTAACTAAATATGGTTTTCCTGGTAAAGATATCCCAGTCATTCGAGGTTCAGCCTTAAAAGCCTTAGAAACTAAATCAGTTGATGACGCTGAGGCTAAACCAATTTTGGATTTAATAGCAGCCGTTGATACTTATTTCCCAGATCCTATTCGAGATATTGATAAACCCTTCTTAATGCCTATTGAAGACATCTTTTCTATTGAGGGAAGAGGAACCGTAGTAACAGGTAGAATTGAGAGAGGAATAGTCCATACTAATGATGAAATTGAAATTATTGGTTATCATCCAACTATTCAAACCATTGTTACTGGTGTGGAAATGTTTAATAAAACTCTTGACGAAGGTCAGGCCGGTGATAATGTGGGAGTCCTTCTTCGCGGAACTAAAAAAGAAGAAGTCAGAAGAGGGCAAGTCTTGGCCAAACCAGGTTCCATTACTCCACATACTGAATTTGAAGCAGAAGTTTATATTTTAGCCAAAGAAGAAGGGGGTCGTCACACTCCATTTTTTGCTGGTTATAAACCTCAGTTTTATATTCGAACAGCTGATGTTACTGGAGAAGTTACTCTTCCAGAAGGAGTGGAGATGGTGATGCCTGGTGATAATGTAAAGTTTACAGTAAAATTAATTGCTCCTGTTGCTCTTGATGCAAGTTCTCGCTTTGCTATTCGAGAAGGAGGGCGAACTGTTGGAGCAGGAGCCGTAACAAAAATTCTTAAGTAAATTTGTCCTTATTGCTAACGCAATAAGGAATCAGGGCAAATTTTTTATGAGATGAATCGGCTCCGCCGATGTATCCAAGAAACATAATAAATACAATTGTGGTTGGTACCAAGACAGAATCTTTCCAAAAAGTAAGAATAAAAATAAAGGGATACGATTATCGCATTCTTGACAATTCTTGCCGACAAATTATAGAGGCAGCAATTAGATATGGGAGCGAAGTTATTGGTCCCATCCCTTTACCTACCGAGATTCATCGCTATACAGTGAATCGCTCTACTTTTGTTAAGAAAGATGCTCGAGAACAGTTTGAAATGAGAATTCATAAAAGACTGATAGAAATAATTAATCCTAATCCCAAGACAATCGAAGCCCTTACTAATATTGATTTGCCAGCCGGAGTCGATATAGAAATCAAGATGTAAGAACCTTAAGAGAGAAATGATTTGCTAGTCTTTAACTTTAAAGAAAAACTGGGCTAGTGCCCAGTTTTTCAATGAAGAGTTTTCTCTAAATTTTAATCACATTGGCATGAAGTTTATTCTTGCGAAAAAATTAAATATGAGTCAGATTTTTGATGAGAAAGGAAAAGTTATACCAGTGACTATTTTAGAAGCTGGTCCGGTTAAAATTATCCAAATAAGAACTAAAGAGAAAGATGGTTATGCTGCTATTCAAATAGGATTTGGCAAAAAGAAAAATATTTCCAAGCCCCTTAAAGGCCATCTTAAAAATGCAGGAAATTTTAGATGGATTAGAGAATTTCGATTTGATAAAAAACCAATTGAATCAAGTATCATTGAAGGATACAAAGTTGGTGAGGTAATAAAGGCTGATATTTTTGCAGAAGGAGATAAAGTAAAAATTACTGGAAAAAGCAGAGGGAAAGGATTTCAGGGGGTAGTGAAAAGACACGGTTTTCATGGAAAAGATGCTACTCATGGAGTTAAACATGCTCATCGTCAGCCTGGTTCTATCGGCGCGACAACACCTCAGCATGTTATCAAAGGTAAAAAAATGGCTGGGAGAACCGGAGGGGAAAATGTTACTGTAAAAAAAGTCAAAGTGATAAAAGTAGAACCTGAAAAAAATTTCCTTTATCTTAAAGGGGCAATTCCTGGCAAACGAGGGACTTTAATTGAAATTTCGAGTTAATCCATGAAGATAGAAGTTTATAATCAAAAAGGAGAAGTCATTGAAGAGGTGAATTTACCCCAAGAAATTTTTGGTTTGAATTTTAACAATGATTTAGTTTATCAAGTTTATAAATCATTATTAAGTAATCAAAGAAAACCGATAGCCTTTACCAAAGACAGGTCAGAAGTTAGGGGTGGGGGTAAAAAACCCTGGGCTCAAAAGGGGACAGGAAGAGCAAGGCATGGTTCTATCAGATCTCCTATTTGGAAAGGAGGGGGTGTTACTTTCGGGCCTCGGCAGAAAGAAGAAAATTTGAAGAAAAAAGTTAATAGGAAGATGAAGAAAGCAAGTGTTAAAATAGTCCTTTCCCAAAAATTAAAAGATAAGGAAATTAAAATTATCGATAAATTTGAGTTAAAAGAGATAAAAACCAAAGAATTTTTTAAGGTTTTACAACAAATTTTTAAAAGAGATATCACCAAAAGTATCTTAGTGTTATTAGACAATAAAGAGCAGAACCTTAAAAGAGCTTTAAAGAATATTCCTAGAGTAGAGATCACTAATGTTTCCGATGTTAATATTCTAAATCTCCTAAATAATAAATTTGTGATGTTATCTAAAGAAACTCTTGCTACTTTAGAAAAACAATTAGCTTGATTTAAATTATGAATACTTTCGAACCTTTAATCTTAAAAAAACCTCATTTAAGTGAAAAAAGCACTGATTTGAGATCCCAAAATCAGTATGTTTTTGATGTCGAGATTAACGCCAATAAAGACACCGTTAAAAAAGCTATCGAAAATTATTATCATGTCAGGGTTGTAAAAATAAGAATTATGAGAACTCCTTCAAAACCCAAAAACTGGATGAGAAAAATTAGTCATGGTCAAGACAAGAAAAAAGCCATAGTGACTCTTAAAGAAGGACAAAAAATAGAATTAGGAGCGTAACTTTAAATACTATGAAAAGATATAAACCAACAAGTCCAGGTAAACGCCATTTCTCAGTTTCCGATTATTCGATTTTGACAGCAGATAAACCTTTGAAAAAATTGGTTTCTTTTAATAAACGCCAAAGAGGCAGATCCAAAGGTCTAATCACCAGCCGACATAAAGGAGGAGGCAATAAAAAACTATATCGAGAGATTATTTTGGGAGAAGAAAAAAAAGGAATTTCTGGGATAGTTAAAACTATTGAATATGATCCCTATAGAACCACTTTTATTACTTTAATTTCTTATCGAGATGGAGATTGGCGATATATTTTAGCTCCTAATAATTTGAAAGTAGGTGATAGTATTGTTTGTAGTGAAAAAGCTCCAGTAAAAGCAGGAAACAGGATGATTCTTAAAAATATTCCAGTGGGAACTCAGATTCATAATATAGAAACTAAGACTTTGCAGGGTGGAAAGTTATCGCGATCAGCTGGCTCATCAGCTATAATTTTTACGCAAGAGGGTCAATATACTTTTATTAAAATGCCGTCTTCAGAAATCAGAAAGATTTTAAGTACTTGCTATGCTTCCATCGGCCAATTGTCTAATATTGAACATGGCTTAATTGAGATAGGCAAAGCTGGTAGATCGAGGTTAATGGGGAAAAGGCCAAAAGTTAGAGGTTCAGCCATGAACGCTGTTGATCATCCTTATGGTGGTGGAGAAGGAAAAACCAAAAGAGGTACCAAGAGACCAAAAAATATTTTTGGTAAAGTGACTGGTGGTAAAAAAACTAGAAAGAAAAATAAATATTCTGATAAATTTATTATTGAGCATCGTCGTCATAAAAAATAAAATTTTCAATTTTTCAATAAAATTTTCAATTTTTCAATAAAATATCAAAATTATGTCTCGTTCTCTTAAAAAAGGTCCGTTCGTTGATGCCAAGTTATTAAAAAAAATGTCTCGAGTTAAAGTAGGAAATAAAACACCGATTCAAACCTATTCTCGAGATTCGGTTGTTATACCTTCGATGATCGGTTTTGTTTTTGCTGTTCATAATGGAAAAAATTTTATCAATGTTGACGTAAGAGAAGAAATGGTGGGTCATCGTTTGGGCGAATTTTCTCCTACTAGAAAATTTATTAGACATGGTGGTAGAATGCAAAGAGAATTAGAGGCCAAAGCAAAGGCTCCAGAGGTTTCTGCTCCAGAAACTAAATCTTAATTTAATTACCTTATGGAAGTAAAAGCATCATTAAAATATTTGAAAATTAGCCCTAGAAAAACTCGTTTGGTAACAGGTCTACTTAAAGGATTATCGGTTCAAGAAGCCGAAGCTCAATTAATGTATAATAAAAAACGGAGCAGTGAATCAATAATGAAATTATTGAAATCAGTAGTTAATGATGCAGAAAATAATTTTCACTTGAATAAAGATAATCTTTTTATAAAATCAATTCGAGTAGATGAAGGCCCGGCTTTAAAACGTTATAGACCAAGAGCGAGAGGAGCTGTTTACACCATTAAAAAAAGGACTTCTCATATTAGCATTGTTTTAGATGAAATTACCTCTTTGAAAAAAGAAGGAAAGAAAACAGAGACTAAAATAAAAAAAGAAGAACAGAAAATGAATTTACCAAAAGAAAGGAAGGTAAAAAAGACTTTTCAAAAAAAAGAAGAAGAAAAAATAACTAAAAAAGTTTTACCCAAACAAAGAATCTTTAGACGCAAAGTTATTTAATTAAAAAGTATGGCTCAAAAAATTAGTCCAAAATCATATCGTTTAGGCATTAGTGAGAACTGGGATTCTCGTTGGTTCGATTTGAAAAATACCAAAAAATTATTGGAAGAAGATTATAAAATTCGTCGATTTGTTTTAAAACAAGCTAAAACAGCCAAAATCGAAAATATAGAAATAGAACGAAAGGCAAAAGATATAAAAGTTATCATTAAAACAGCGAGGCCTGGATTATTAATCGGTCGTCAGGGCATTGGCATTGAGAATCTAAGCGCCGGTCTAAAAAAACTTTTAAAAACAAATAACAAAATTAATATTGTTGTTGAGGAAGTAAAACACCCTGAGAGTTCTGCTTCAATAGTGGCTCAAAATATTGCTGAAGATATAGAAAAAAGAATTTCTTATCGTCGTGTTTTAAAACAGCATCTTTCAAAAATTATACAACATAAAGAAGTTTTAGGAGCAAAAGTTATGGCTTCAGGCAGATTAGATGGGATAGAAATTGCTCGTGATCAATGGCTGAAAGAAGGGAGATTACCTCTAACAACCCTTCGGGCTAATATCGATTATGGTTTTAGCGAAGCTCACTGCACTTATGGCGTTGTTGGTATTAAAGTCTGGATATATAAGGGCGAATATCAAAAAGAAACCAATTAAAATTATGCTTTTACCAAAGAAAGTAAAACACAGAAAAATGCAAAAGGGGAGAAATAGATTCCGCCAAATAGATACTCGAGGAACGGAGTTAAATTTTGGCACTTTTGGCTTAAAAGTCGTTGAGGAAAAGTGGTTATCATCGCAACAATTAGAGTCTGCTAGAAAAGCCATTGCCTATACTTTAAGACAAGAAGGAAAGGTTTGGATGAGAGTTTTCCCAGATAAACCCATTACTAGAAAACCGTCGGAAGTTGTTATGGGAGGAGGCAAAGGGGCAGTAGAATATTATGTCGCCCCAGTGAAACCAGGGAGAATCATTTTCGAAATAGATGGCGTTTCAGAAGCAAAAGCTCGAGAGGCTTTTAGATTAGCTGCTTCTAAATTACCTATTAAAACCATTTTTATTTCGAGCGAAGCGAGAAAAAAGGTTCTGAGTGAAGCGAAAGGTTCTTATTAAAGAGTAGACAGATTTTAAAAAATGAAAAACTCCGAATTAAAACAATTAAAAAGCAAATCCAAAGAAGAATTATATAAGTTATTATTGGATTCTTCAAAGAAACTCCAAGACTTAAAGTTTAATTTAGCTGCTGGAAAAGTGAAGAATGTACGATCAGTGAGAGTTCTTAAAAAAGATATTGCTAGAATTTTAACGCTTTTAAACGAAATGAAGGAAATAAATTAATTTTTAATATTCAATATGGGTGAGACAAAAACAAAACAAAAAAGACAATTAAAAGGAGTGGTAGTATCAGATAAGATGCAAAAAACAATAGTGGTTGAAGTGAAAAGATTAAAATTCCATCCCAAATATAGAAAATCCTACTGGGTTTTGAAGAAATTTAAAGTTCACAGTAATAAAAATGAATATCATGTTGGTGACAAAGTTATTATCGAAGCTACAAGACCATTATCTAAAGATAAAAGATGGAGAGTTTGCGATTAAGTCAAATTTATGTTAAAGTAATTTGTTTTGTGTAATATTTATTCTATGATTCAGCCGAGATCAATTATAAAAGTAGTTGACAATAGTGGCGCCAAAATTATTCGCTGTTTTCGAGTTTTAGGAGGTTCGTACAAAAAATACGCTGAGATTGGTGATTTAATTGTAGCTTCAGTTCAAGTGGCAGAACCGAGAAGAGAAATTAAGAAAAAAGCTGTGGTGAGAGCTATTATTGTCAGGCAAAGAAAAGCATATCGTCGTTCAGATGGTTCTTATATTAAATTTGATGAAAATGCTGCTGTTTTAGTTAATGATAAATTAGAGCCGCTTGGCGGAAGATTATTTGGTCCTTTTCCCCAAGAAATTAAAGAAAGAGGTTATGATAAAGTGGCGGCTCTAATTCCGGAGTTTGTTTAAATATATATTTTCATGAATATTCGTAAAGGAGATTTAGTGATTATTAAAAAAGGCAAAGATAAAGGGAAGACCGGCAAGATAATTAAAGTTTTTCCCAAAGATAACAGGCTAACGATTGAAGCTTTGAATTTAGTGAAAAAAATTAAAAGAGCTAAGAAGCAAGGGGAAAAAGGCGAAATTATTTTAGTACCAAGGCCGATTAATAGAGCCAACGCGATGTTAATTTGTCCTCATTGCAAAAAACCTACTAAAATTGCCTCTAGAATAGAAGGGAAAAAGAAAGTAAGAATTTGCAAAAAATGTGGTTCGGTGATCTCTTAATTTATTATGATGAAGACTCAACCCCAAAATTTAAAAGATTTATATAAAAATTCTTTAGCTGTACCTAAAATTATCAAGGTGATAATTAATGTTGGTATTGGAAGATTGGTAGCGGATTCTAAAAACAGTGAAGAAATAATTAAAAAAGTATCTCACGATATATCAATGATTACTGGTCAGAAACCAGCTATTCGACAAGCAAAAAAATCTATTGCTAGTTTTAAAATTAGGGAAGGTATGCCAATAGGGTTAATGGTCACTCTTCGAGGAAAAAGAATGAGAGATTTTATCAATAAGTTTGTTAACCTTATTTTACCTCAATCGAGAGATTTTTGGGGTATTCCTTTAAAAAGCATTGATGAGAAAGGAAATTTAAATTATGGTATAAGAGATCATTCCATTTTTCCAGAAATTAGCCGTGAACAAAATCCACTAACTTTTGGTTTAGAAGTGACTTTTGTCACTAATGCCAAAAATAGAGATCAGGCTATACAATTGTATGAATTTTTAAGTTTCCCCCTTCAAATTAATAAATCAGACTAATCAAGTATTTTTATGGCAAAAAAATCAGTTATTGCAAGAGCAAAAAAGAAGCCCAAGTATTCTACAAGAGAAGTGAAACGTTGTTGGCGTTGCGGAAGAAAAAGAGGATATCTAGATGATTTTGGTTTGTGTCGGATTTGTTTTAGGGAATTAGCTTCTCAAGGCAAAATCCCTGGTATTAAAAAAGCAAGTTGGTAATATGACCGATCCAATCAGTGATATGTTAACTAGGATTAGAAATGCTCAAGCGGTGAAGAAGGCGACTGTCAATATTCCTTTTTCGAAACTAAAGTGGGTAATTTTAGAAGTGCTCAAAAAGCATGGTTTTATTAAAGATATTGAAAAAGTTGGTCGAGGTAACAAAAAAATAATCGAAGTGAATTTAAAATATAGAAAAGACGGGTCTCCCAGAATCTCTCTTTTAAAACGAATTTCTAAACCCTCCAGAAGGACTTATGTTAATACAAAAGAAATATGGTCCTTTAAACATGGAGTTGGCATCAGGGTCATGACCACTTCTAAGGGAGTAATGGCTGATAAAGAAGCGAGAAAAGAAAAACTTGGCGGAGAGGTTCTTTTAGAAATATGGTAATTAATATTTTCAATCATGTCTCGTATAGGCAAAAAATCAATTAATATTCCTGAAGGAGTGGAAGTAAAAATAGAAAACAACATCTTAAAAGCTAAAGGGCCAAGAGGTGAAGGGTTTTTAGTTATTCCTAATAGCCTGAAAGTGGAAATTTCCAACAATAGTTTAAATGTTATCCCCATTATAGATAGAAAAGATACTAAGGCTCTCTGGGGAACAACAAGAGCTCATCTTAATAATTTAATTAAGGGGTTAACTCAAGGATTCCAAAAAGATTTAGAAATAGAGGGAGTAGGTTTTCGAGTTAATGTCGAAGGAAAGAATTTAGTCTTAAAAGTTGGTTATATTAACCCAGTTAGTTTAGAAATCCCAGATGGCATAGAAGTGAAAATTGAGAAAAATTCTATTTTTGTTAACGGAAATTCTAAAGAAAAAGTGGGACAATTTGCCGCAGAAATAAAAGCTGTTAAACCAGTTGAACCTTATAAAGGGAAAGGTATTCATTATAGGGGAGAACGAATAAGAAGAAAAGCTGGTAAAAAAATAGCAACCACGGGGACGTAAAATTCCCTAGGAGACAAACATTAAAATATGATAAAAAACAATAAAACACAGCGAGAAAGAAGAAAAAAAAGAGTAAGAGCTAAAATTTATGGTACTTTAGAAAAGCCCCGGCTTTCTGTTTTTCGTTCCCTGAATCATATTTATGCTCAGCTTATTAATGATGACGAAGGAAAAACTTTAATTTCTGCCTCAGATTTAGAATTGAAAAAAGATAAAAAAACGATTAAAAAAACATTAGCTCGAGAAGTCGGCAAATTAATCGCCTCAAAAGCTAAAGAAAAAAATATCATCCAAGTGGTTTTTGATAGAAGCAGTTTTAAATATCACGGCCGGGTGAAAGAATTGGCTGAAGGGGCTCGGGAGACTGGTTTAAAATTTTAGAATATTAACTTCATAGTAAGTATGATGAATACTAGAACAAACAAAAAACTAGAAGGGGAATTTGAACAATCTATTCTAGATATTGCTCGAGTGACAAGGGTAGTGGCTGGTGGCAAAAGATTAAGTTTTAGAGCGACAGTAGCTCTGGGCAGTAAAAATGGGCATCGAATAGGTGTGGGTATTGGCAAGGGTCAAGATGTTAGTCGGGCTATTGAGAAAGCTGTTTATGATGCTAAGAGGAAGATGATTGAAGTGACAGTCAAAAATGGCACTATCCCCTTTGAAGTAAAAGCAAAATACAAAGCAGCAGAAATTGTTCTTAAACCTAGCCAGAAAGGTAAGGGTATTATAGCTGGCGGAGCAGTAAGAAATTTATTAAAACTTGCCAATATTAATGATGTTACCGCTAAAGTATTAAGTAAAACGAGCAATGCTATAAATAATGCTCGAGCAACAATGGATGCCATAAAACAATTAAATATTAAAGAAGATTAAGGTATGCAAATTCACGAACTTAAGCCATTAAATAAACCCAAGAAAAGGAGAAGAATCGGTCGGGGTGGAAAGAGGGGTAATTATTCCGGCAGAGGATCTAAGGGACAAAAATCCAGGGCAGGAGCGAAGATGAGACCCCAACTAAGAGAAATAGTAAACAAATTTCCTAAAAAAAGAGGAGAAGGTTTTAAAACTATCAAAGAGAATATTACAGTAGTTCATTTACAAGATATTCAAAGAGTTTTCCCCCAGGGAGGGAAAATTACACCTCAAATTTTAGAAAAAGCTGGCTTAATTAAACGATTAGCTAATCAAAAATTGAGAGTGAAAATTTTAGTGAAAGGAAGTTTAAAAAGTAGTTACAATATTCAAAATTGCCTCTTGTCTAAAAAAGCAGAAGAGGCGATAATAAAGGCAGAAGGAAAAGTAAAAATTAAAAAATAGATTTATGTTGAGAAATTTTTTTGCTTTATTTCGTAGTCCTGATTTAAGAAAAAAGATATTGATTGTTTTAGCTCTTTTGGCTGTTTTTAGAATAATGGCTGCTATTCCTTTACCAGATGTCAATACAGAAAAATTAAGAGCTTTTTTCCAGGCCAACCAATTTTTTGGCTTATTTAATGTTTTTACTGGAGGAGCTTTTAATAATATTTCCATTGTTATGCTTGGTGTGGGGCCTTATATTACCGCTTCCATTATTATGCAGCTTTTGACCATGGTTTTCCCTAATTTGAAAGAATTCTTTTATGAAGGAACAGACAAAGAAAGAGCTTTATTTGAGCAGTATACTAGACTCGCCACTATTCCTTTAGCCTTTCTTCAAGCTTTTGCTTTTTTGAATTTATTAAGAAGTCAGGGGATAATTTCTTTTTCTTCGCCTTTTAATTTAATCAGAGATGCTATTCTGGTTACTACTGCTTGTTTTTTCTTAATGTGGCTTGGAGAATTAATGACCGAGCAAAAAATAGGCAATGGTATTTCTTTCATTATTTTTACTGGTATAGTTATTAGTTTGCCAAAAGAAATTATCCAAACTATTATCTCTACTGATCCAACGAGAATACCAAATATGATAGCTTTTTTTGTTGTTTCTTTATTAATTATTATTGGAGTAGTGTTTATTTCTCAGGGTCAAAGAAAAATTCCTGTTAGTTATGCTAAACAGGTCAGAGGTACAAAAATTTATGGAGGGGCAGACACTTATCTTCCTTTAAGAGTCAACCAGGCAGGAATGATTCCTATTATTTTTGCTATTTCTATTTTGATGTTCCCTCAAATGATAGGTAATTTTCTTTCTGCTTCTCAAAATTCCACTCTCTTAAGAATTGCTTTAACTCTGAAGAATTTTAACTCCACTTCCTGGCTGTACTTGATAATTTATTTCACTTTAGTGTGTTTATTTACCTTTTTCTATACTTCCATTACTTTTGAGCCGGAAAGTATTGCTGATAATCTTCAAAAAAGAGGGGGTTTTATTCCAGGCTATCGACCTGGTCAGACAACAACCAATTTCTTATCTAATACCTCAAGAAGAATCACTCTTTTCGGTGCTATTTTCTTGGGTTTGATTGCTATTTTGCCAATCATTTTGGCAAAAGCTACTGGCATTACTACTATGGCTATTAGCGGCGCCTCAATTTTGATTATGGTGACAGTGGCTATAGAAACCATAGAGGCTTTAGAAGCTCAATTAATAATGAGAGAATATGAAATCTCTTAATATTATCTTTTTAGGTCGTTCTGGATCAGGCAAAGGTACTCAGCTTGCTTTATTGAAGAAACAACTGTCTTTAGTGGAAATTGATACTGGAAGTTTATTAAGGAGATTCGTTAAACAAAAAAGTTATCTGGCTCGTAAAACAGCGGCAATGATGGATAAAGGAGATTTGGTGCCTTTTTGGCTAGTTGTAAATCTTTGGCTCAAAAAAATTTTAAATATTCCCTTGAGTAAAGGAGTTATCTTTGAAGGTAGTCCCAGAAGATTAGAAGAAGCTAAAATTTTAGATGAAGCTCTAAATTGGCTGGGAAGAAAAAATATCAGAGTGATTTATTTAAATGTTTTAGAAAAAGAAGTAATAAGAAGACTATCTTTGAGACGAATTTGTTTTCGATGTGGCAGAGAATATTCTTTTGAATTTAGCCCGGGTTTAAAAAAATGTCCTCTTTGTGGGGGTAAGTTAATTCGTCGGCCTGATGATTATCCCAAAGCCATCAAAAATCGAATGTTATATTTTAGAAAGGATATTATTCCCGTGATTAATTATTTCCGAAAGAAAAAAATGATTTTAGAAGTGAATGGTTTGGGTACGGTAAAAGAGGTTCATCAGCGGATTATGAAGTGCTTGAAAGCTAAAGCAGCATACAAAAAAGAGTGATTCACTTAAAAGACAAAAAGGATATTGTTATTCTTCAAGAAGGCGGTAAACGATTGGCAAAAGTAATGAAAGTTTTAAGAAGAGAAGCCAAGCCAGGTGTTTCTGTTGCCTTTTTGGACGAAATAGCTTATAAAATGATAAAAAAATACGGAGGTTATCCCTCCTTTTTAAATTATCAAGCTGATTTTGCTAATCGGCCTTTTCCTAATAGTTTATGCGTTTCTCTTAATGATGTTATTGTTCACGGCATTCCTCGCAAAGAAATAATCCTCAAACCAGGAGACCTCGTTTCCTTAGATATAGGTATGAAATATAAAGGATTATTTACAGATATGGCTATAACTTTTGGTTTAGCCAAAATAAAACTTGATGAAAAAAAATTAATCAAAACAACCCAGAAGGCTTTAGCCGCAGCCATTAAAGTTGCTCGGCCTGGTAATACTCTGGGAGATATAGGTTATGCCATAGAAAACTGTGCGACAAAGAATGATTTTGTCGTTATTAGGGATTTAGTTGGCCATGGTGTAGGTTATGCTGTTCATGAAGATCCTCCAGTATTTAACTACGGAGAAAAAGGAAAGGGAATGAAAATAGAAGCTGGTTTAGTTATTGCTATTGAGCCAATGTTGACTTATGACAATGGTGCTGTTAAAGAAAATAGTGACGCTAGTTTTGCTACCTTAAATGGAAAAAAAGCTTGTCATTTTGAACATACCATTGCTATTTTAAAAAACAAGACTATTATTATTACCCAATAACTCCTTTATTTTAATTAATGCCTAAAGAATTAATCACTATTCTTATCGCTATGTCTCCTTTGGCTGAATTAAGAGGAGCTATCCCTGTGGCTCTAGGGATTTTTCATTTTTCTTGGTTGAAAGCCTTTATCTTAAGTTTTATAGGTAATATTTTGTTTATTATTCCTCTCCTTTGGTTTTTAGAAAAATTTTCTAGTCTTTTGATAGAAAAGTCAAAATTTTGGAACAGGGTTTTAAATTGGATTTTTGAGCGGACAAGAGCAAAAATAGGGCCAACTTACAAAAAATATAGCCGTTGGGCCTTAGTAATTTTTGTTGCCATTCCCTTGCCAATGACCGGAGCTTGGACTGGTTGCATCGCCGCTTATTTATTAGGCTTTAATAAAAAAGAAGCCTTTCTTTTAATTAGTTTAGGAGTTTTTATTGCTGGTTGTCTGGTAACGATTCTTACTTTATTGGGCAAACAACTGATTTAAGAGTATACTAGGAATATGAAAAAATATCTTTTGTTTAATTTTAAAACTAATCCGTCAAATTTAATTCAGCTGGAACAGTTGCTAAAGATTTTTCAACGTTATTCATCTAAAATAACAGAAAAGTTCAAAGTGGTTTTATTTCCTCCTGATATTTATTTAACCGAAACCAAGAAGAGCTTAAAGACAAAATTTATTCTTGGAGCTCAAAATGTCTTTTGGTTCAATAAAATTCAAGCCACTGGAGAAATTAGCCCTTTGATGTTAAAATCTTTAGGAGTTCAATATATAATTATTGGTCATTCAGAAAGAAGGCGTTATTTAGAAGAGACTGATGAGATGATAAATTGGAAAATAAAAGCTTGTTTGAATAACAAATTAATTCCAGTTTTATGCGTCGGAGAACAGGAAAAAGGTAAGAATGAATTAATACCAGATTTTCGCACTAAACAAGAGATTTTTGAACAGCTCAATTATGCCTTTCGAGGAATAAAAATCAATGAATTAACCAATTTAATGATCGTTTATGAACCTGTTTGGGCGATAGGCAAGGGAATTTTTCAAGATTTAAAAGCCAGCCAAGCTATCATTGCTTTAATTCGTTTTTGGCTTTCTCGGCGTTTTGGAGAGGAAATAGCCAAACATATCCCCATTTTATATGGAGGGTCAGTGAATCACCAGAATATTAAAGAATTTCTATCCTCGAAAGATATCAACGGTGTTTTAATCGGTAGCGCCTCTACTAATAAAACTGAATTAAATAAAATTTTCAAACAACTAACAACTAATAACTAATAACAATATGGATAAAAATATCCAAAATTTGTTCTTTAAATTTTTGCTTGTCTTTGTTGTTGCTTTATCTTTAGGGGTTTTAAGTTGGGGCTATTATAACTACCGCCAAGCCCAAAATATCGTAAATCCGGAAAGAACAATTGCTTTTACTGAAGAAGGCAAAGTTATCGCCAAGCCAGATATTGCTAAGGTTAGTTTCTCGGTTATTACTCAGGGAACACAGGTAACAGCGGTGCAAGCAGAGAATAATCAAAAAATGCAAAAAGTTATTGATTTTGTAAAAAAACAAGGAGTAACTGATAAAGATATCCAAACTACTAATTATTCTTTAAATCCTCAATATGATTATACGTGGTGCCGAAAAAGCAAAGATGATACTCGCTATTGTTCACCCAAAATTATTGGTTATGAATTAACCCAGAGCGTTGAAGTGAAAATTAGAGACTTTGATAAAATCAATATCATTATTGGCGGTTTATCTGATGCTGGAGCGAATCAAATTTCTAATATTAGTTTTTCTCTTGATGAACCAGAAGATTATAAAAATCAAGCCAGAATTGAGGCCCTCAAGAAAATAGAAAAAAGAGCCCAGCTTTTAAGCAAGGAAACATCTTTAAAATTAGGAAAAATTGTGAGCGTTTCAGAATCTGGTATCTTGCCTTCGCCTATTTATCGAGACCTTAAGGCAAGCAGTGAATCAGCAGAGGCTCCTTCTGCAGCGCCAATTGAAACCGGCACTCAAGAGATTACTGTTACTTTGACTGTAAGTTACGAAATAAAGTAAATAGCGCTCACCCTTGCTTGCTTCACTTAGCAGGGGAGGAGCCCCTTACACCCCTCTCTTTTTAATGGGGTTCATAAATGAACCCTTGATTTAGACCCTCCCCTGAAGTCGTTCAGCAAGCAAGGGTTCGCTTTAAAGAATTCGGAGCCAACTTAAAAAGCCTTTACTAATGGGGCTTTTTTAATTAGGATTAAATAAAATTTGAAGTTGTGGTATAATAATATTAAAGTTGAAATAATAATTTAAACCAAAATAGAAATAGCTAAAATATGGATAATAATGAAAAACAAAAACAATCGGATGACCTTTTAATTAGTTTAGCTAACGAAATAGTCAATGAAGAGCTAAGAAATCGAGATAAAACAAACCTTACGAAACGATCGAAGGACCTTTTAATTAGTTTAGGTAACGAAATAGTCAATGAAAAGCTAAGAAATCGAGATAAAATAGACCTTACGAAAAGAGAATTTTACGTTTTTGTATTTAGTATAATTATAGCAATTGCTTTTTTAGAAACATCTGGCCCAATATGGGCTCCTGAATTTTGGAGAGAGTTTTTACTTAATGTACTAGGATTTAGTATAGTAAGTATATTTGCGGGGGCTGGGGGAGTAGCGGCTGTTAATGGTATTATTGATTTGTTTCAAAAAAAGAAATAAATCAACCCCAAAAATATTAATCAACATCATCTAGTAAAGGATGGAAGGTTCAAGAAAAAGCCCATAAATAATTTTTAAAGGTTACGCTTTTAAATTAAACTATTTTAAAATAAAAATCTATGAAAGAAAAAATGAAGAAAAATTGGCGAATTATTTTAATAGTATTGGGCTTTTTGATTTTAATGGTTTTGTATTTTTTATTTGTTTTTGATATAGGCTTGAATAGTAAATATTTTGCGAAAAAAGATTTTAATAATGCATTTTTGGCAAGACAGACAGGGAATTGTAATATTTTTAAAGATTATGTTTCAGAACAATACAGGGAGATCTGGTACAAAAGATGTATCAATGAAAAGGGCAGAATTGATAATCAATTTCCTATAAAAACTTTCACTATA
>Ga0315294_10003030_pt1 | contig 18255 bp, 15 predicted proteins | sample YL17G13_40_MG_FD_203626 | JGI IMG/M metagenome (GOLD analysis project Ga0315294, IMG submission 203626) | Sediment microbial communities from Yellowstone Lake, YNP, Wyoming, USA - YL17G13_40 | ecosystem: Environmental > Aquatic > Freshwater > Lake > Sediment | place: USA: Wyoming | collected...
GACCTTGTTAGCGTTGCTGTTATCAGGGTCATAATCGGCCAGTACGCCGTTGAGAGTGCCGGTGATAGTCCCGTCGGTGTCGTTAACCGTCAGTTCCACATTGTGGCTGACACCGTAGCTGTTGTCATAGGCCACCGGGTCGGCATTCTCCAGGTTGATATAGACCGTCGCAGAACTGCTTCCGCCGAAGTCGTCCAGCAATGTGTATTCGAATGAATCGGTGCCGGTCTTGTTACCCGCCAACGGGGTATAGCTGAATGAACCGTCCGCGTTCAGTGTGACCGTGCCGCCGTTGGCGGTGGTGACACCGGCCAGCGGGGTTACAGTCAGCGTATCATCAAAGACCTTGTTAGCGTTGCTGTTATCAGGGTCATAATCGGCCAGTACGCCGTTGAGAGTGCCGGTGATAGTCCCGTCGGTGTCGTTAACCGTCAGTTCCACATTGTGGCTGACACCGTAGCTGTTGTCAATGGCGACGGGGCCGGCGTTGTCCAGAGTGATAGTTACAGTAACCGGCTCGGAATTGTTATATCCGTCAGTTACATAATAGGTGAACGAGTCAGTTCCGGTCTTATTTAATACAGACGGATCGTATGTGAACGTACCATCGGCATTAAACACTAATGTACCATAGGTAGTATCACTAACTTTTACAGCCATCAGTGTATCGCCAAGGTCGAGGTCATAATCCCCATTTGCTGCCGGAACAACACCTTCTATTACGCCTGCCGGGCTGCCGTCAACATTTAGAACGACGTTGTGGCTCTCGGTATATTGATCTGATTGGGCAACAGGTATGGTGTTTTTCACTTTAATTGTAACCGTGGCGAAGTTGAGAGATACTTTTCCATCAGCATCTTTAGCATTGTATGTGAAAGAGTCGGTATAATAAGCGATGGAAGGATCACCCGCATCGACAGCATACGTAGCGCCTATTGGCGGGGTATAATCGAAACTGATAATGTTACCACTACCATCCAGAGTCGCTAAAAGCGTACCGCCTGTACTCGTGGTTATAGTCTGAAAGACTGTTCCACCCACCAGCGGACTGCCGCCATTATCATTATTCAGCATATTGTCAGCTGTAGTAAACGTATTGGCCGAAGTTTTGTTGGTTACGGTAATGGTGTCGTTTAATATCCAGAAAATATGAGGTACGGGAGGTAACCCCTCCGGAGTGGGGCAGTCTTTGCACGGGCCTTGATCAAGAGGAACAGTTTCGTGGTTGTTGATTTCTATTTTTACAAAGAATTTATCAGCAGGAGTGCCTGTGTCTTCCCATACCGTTTTTGTACCACTGGTTGAGTCGGGTGTATCGCTTGAGTCAACGCCTTGCTGCAAATCGGGCCAGGCTTTCGCAGAAATATCACCCTTTGATAAATAAGCTACGCCAGGAGTATAGGTTTGGCCGTTAATAATAATTACTCCGGCAGTAGGCGAGGTTCTGCCTGCATGGATAACAGTATAAGCAGTAGATCTTGTTACATTATTCTGCTGTGAGGTCTTGGCCTGGGCAGAGATTGTTACCGGGTTTCCGGCTGAGCCGAGAGACACATTTCCAGTCGCAGAGATTCGAATATCCGCTGTTGTTTCAAACTTACCATGCGATAGCACCTCTATTAAATCGCCGTTAAAGACGACATCCTTTTGCTCCCATCCTTCTTGTCCCTCATAATCGTCCCCAGCAATCAAACAGATTCTAGCCTGTCCTACATTTTTCACGTTCTTGTCAACGGTCGTATTCATAGATGTCGCATTGCCATTTACTGTCAGATTACCACTGGCAATAGCGCTGATTTCAGTATAACCGCCATTCGCAACGGACATTTCTCCAACTTCTATATCGCCACCATTCGTTGTAAGCAATCTGATTTTCCCAGGATCGCTTACTTTATCATTGGATAGCGTATCGGTCAGCAAATTTCCCGCTGTGATTCCGCCTGATCCGGCGATCATGAATATATCGCCGCCGCCCGTTTCAAATCCGGCTGTCGTATGAATTGTCGTACGATCGCCGCTGCCGTTAGCCAGGAAGTTTATGCCGCCATTATCAAATATATTACGGAGCAAAATATCACCGCTGCCGCCCAGAATTTCACTCATATAGTTAACAGTAATAAGCTCGTCTGCCGCTAAATCGAGATTGACCCGAGCATTAGAATACGCTTGAATCTGATTCTTATAAAATGTATCTTGTGCAGCGCCTCCCAATGGAATGCCCCCATCTGCAATGGTCAGTGTAATTGGGTCTATCTGGAGTGTACTTCCCGGCAACGAACTTACGGTACCATTGAAATAAATATGATTTCCACTTATTGCCGCTAAACCGGTGCCAACTTGAATTTCTGCACCGCTATTAAAATAAGTCGTAGCAGCTTTGTCGCCAAAATCATAGGCGTATGTCATTACTTTGCCGCCGATACCGGTAGCTGTGGTGTGGCTGCCTGCTTCGAGGGTGACCTCATCACCGGCCGTCAAAACAACACTGCCGGTGCCACCGTCTGCATGGATAGTACCGAGCTGCTGTACACTGCCTGTTCCGCTTTCAACTCTGACTGCTGAAGCATCAAGTTGCGGATGCAGCGGTACTGAGTAGATATCACCAGCAGCAAGAACTATTGTTCCTGCAGGTGCGGTGATCGTGCCAGTGTTTTCGTTTGTGACCGTACCAACACCCTCTAAAGTGCCAGTAGCGGAGGACATTTCGACAATGATTTTGCTGCCTGGTTCACCAAGCAGTACTCTATCGCCTGCGGCCATTACCACAAATCCACCGCTGTTGGTTACAATTGCTCCATTGTTGAGTATTTTTTGGCCAATCAGTGCAACACCTTCGGTGCCGGTAATTGTGCCATTGTTGATTATGCCGATTTGCTGGCTTGGAGTAACGCCGGGGATGCCGCCTTCGAAGTTGAACTTGCCTGTAATGATGCCGCCATTGATGGGGCCATTGAAGGCATCATCGGTAATATTCAAGCTTGATGCTATCAATTGTGAGACGTTGATGTGTGCACCGGAACCGAAAACTATGCCGGCCGGGTTGACAATAAACACTCGGCCGTTTGCCCCCAGAATGCCCTGAATCCCGGTTATTTGTCCATCATTTACCCTGTTCAAAACGGCTGCAGCGGCACTGGATTGATGGAACTGAACCTCCATGGCCGAACCAATGTCAAAATTGGTCCAGTTAATAATCGACCCATTGTCAGCCACTATGTCAAGGTCTGCGGTTCCAGGTACAATACTATACCCCGATCCCGAATCTCCACTCGGAAGCGCACCAGCAAGCGGGTTCTCGACAGCCATTGCAAACCTCGCTGGTGTGACGAAAAGCATACAAAAGATCAGCCAACATGCCACAATTTGCCGAAGGTAATACTCTCTCGAAATTTTTCTTATCGTTTTCATTATATTTCCCCTCTTTCCAAAATATTTTTTATACTTACTGTGATTTTGTCCATTATATCATTGGGCAAAGACAATTTTACCATCGCATCATTAATCCTATATTCAGACGGCCATCGCCTTTGTCGGTATCCTCAGTCGACACGAGCGGAAAGCCGTAATATATTCCTGCATTAAAATGCTCTCCAAGTTCTATAATCGTACCTAACCCCAATGAATAAAGCTCTTCGGCTCCCTTTTCACTTGCAACGGGATCTTTTATCTCGGCTCGGCCATAATCAAAGAAAGCCAGGGGCGCCAGTTTTTTAAGCCATGGCTTTTCCCTTTGAGATTTTACTGATTTAGCTTCGCCAGCCTCGCCTTGTTTTACTAAGTCGTATTCATATTGAAGTGAAGCAAGTATGCCGCCATCAGCAACAATTCTGCTTTCCTCATAGCCTCTGACAGTGTACATCCCGCCAAAGGTAGTCATCTTCGAAGGGACTAATCTCTCATCGGGTAATATATATTTGAAAGAGCCAAGAATCCTCTGTATCTTATTTTGATTGAGGAACTGACTGTGATTGGCGGAAAACGTTAAGATAGCAAAATCACGCTCCGCATTTGTCCGTGCGCCTGTAGAGGCAGCTGAATCCCAGAATTTCTTTTGACTACTGGTGCCATCTATACTTTGGATGCGATCGAATGCAAAAGAGGAGCTTGACATATCGTTTCGACGATGTATATCAAAACCAACTCCCCAGAGGTTCATATACACTTTGCTTTCGAAAAATCCCGGAAACAGTTCAGATAGTGAAGATGTAACCTTGCTTTTTTCACGGCTAAGAGAAGTTGTTAAATCAAAGAACCAGCCGTCGGCCTGAAAAGCATTAAACAGTAATTTTCCGCCATAGACATACCCATTACCAAGAAAATCAATACCGCCACCGCCATCTACATCGAATTCGCTGCGTCCAGCGAAGAGATTAAGACGCAGCCGGGGCGTCCAGAGAGGGACATCATAACTTCCATAAATCGAATAATTATCCTTTGGATTTTTGTCCACAGGTCCCTGCAGAATAGTTGTAAGGTTGTCGTCTCTACCTGTAAGATTGGTATTGATAAAACCAACTCTTGGAGTCCATTGTCTGTCTTTGGTTCCCGCATTATCTATCTGGGCAAAATAATGCCACGGATTTATCTCGTAAATATCGTATCCTATAGCAAGCGACTTTGGCTTAGCGCCTTCAGATACTACCATAGATATATATCTATCCGGGTTCTGATTGAGCAGGTTTATATAATCCTCCAGCTTTTTCTTATTTATCACCTTCCCGGCCTTCGCTGGAGACCATTCTTCAAAGACGGAATTACGTAAATACCCTTTTTCTCTTTGATTATGTTCGACATCATAGTAACTCGTTCTGATGTTGCTAACCGGTATCTCTATAATTTCTATGGGCAATATATCTTCTTTTAATTTACCATTCTCAATAGCATTTGGCGACACATACACGTATATGCCCGCGTAATGCTGCTTCTGATAAACAGAGAGAAGGTATTGGGTAAAACCCTGGATACTTCTTGTAGAAACCTCACATGGCTTGCCGGGCTGCTTTATTACATCCAGCAGGACTCTCAAGTCAAAAAGATCCGCGTTTTGGGCCTGGAGCAAAGGCTTATTTGACGCGTTATAAATTTCAGGTACCTCTTTCAATAATTCACGTGTTAATATTAAAGTATTGCCACTGATAATTACTTCTTTCACAGTCAGGCGCAGATTTGTATCTTCTGGTAAATTTAGTTTGGCAATTTCCTCTTCCGATTTAGCCTTTCCGACGGCCTTAATTTTTGCTTCAATACTTTGCTCATTCTTAGCTTTTTCCTCAAGCTTTAATTGAGGTTCTGTCTTTGTGGGTTCTGTAGTAATAGCCAGAGAAATTGCACTTTCGGCGCCAACAAATAACACAACACACAAAATAAAGCAGCAAACCATCCTTGTCGTAATATTCATAAATAGTCTCCCTAAATGCCTTTATTAAAACATGCTTTTGTTTCTTAAAGTATTATGTTATCAAAAAATATCGCAATATACCACTTTTTTCTCATTTTTTTTTGCTGGCGATTAGTGATTTCCCTCCCTGAAGTTGTACTGGGGCTGTTTTACCAACCTCCTTGTAATCCCTGAACAATACGTACTATATAGGAAGTATTCTACCAATTTTGCTACCTCAAAATCAAGCAAAAAGCTCTTGAACCGCCCAATATACCTATTTTGTCAGGTTTTTGGCCAATTTATGGCTTTTTTATGGTTTCATTTTTATTCACAATCAAAAATTTTTTATGCTGAAAACCCATGCTTGCCGATAAAGAGGTGTAAAAAGTCGAGTTTGGAAGTTTTGAACCAATGTTCAGAAGGCTGCGTGATTTCCTGCAGCCTGTGCGATACTTCAAAAGGTTATAAAAAGTTAAATGGAACTATCACAACAGAAAAAAGTGAAAGGGATTTGTAATGGGACAAATTAACTTATTGCCAGCAGTACTTATTGTCGTACTTGTACCGGTCGCGATTTATATTATAGTGTTACTCGGCCGCATTGTGAAAGCTGTTGAAAAAATCGCACGTAAAGCTGACGAATACAAAAGCAAGTAACTCTCTTCCCATAAAAGAATACACTTACGTTTAATTGTCAAAAAGCCAAAGTGGTATTGGTTGGACTCTATCGGGTTTGACCAGACGCTTTTCGGTCGATGTTTTTTTGCCAGCATTATTGGTCAATCGAATCATTCTACAAGGTATGACTTGCCGCCCGACGCATGGTATTGAGAGCGCCGCCGCCGCACGATAATACCTCCTGCATGATTACTCGACAAGGTAGGACTGGCTTGACTCTATTATGTTGCGTCCGTCATAGGCAATCCCGAGAGAAATATTCCCCCCAATCTCCAAAGCGCCCACTATGAGTTGACTGCCCATTTGATTGGGTGTTCCGGTGATCTTCATAGCGTTGTACCCGCAGTAAATCACACCCTTGATAACACTGCCGGTGGTCCCATTGATCGAGCCATAACTCGGATTATCCCGGTCCTGCCAGATAGCAACGCCCATCTCACCGTTGATTTCAGCGGGGGTCATGGCATCGCCGCGGGACGTGAGATTGAGGGTACCGGTGCCCTGCATACTGATCTGTCCATAAGTTTTAGTTTTACCGGGGATACCGATGGTTACGTAGCACATGACGCCATTGCCAACGAGCGACGAGCCGCCGGTAAATACCATGCCGCTCTTGCCGTCCGTGCCGCCCCCGAATGCATAGACACCCGGATTCAGAACGATGCTTCCGCCGCTCGTGTTGATACCACCGGGGTAATACCCAGGCTTTAATGTCAAGTTGCCGCCGGTGATTGTGTCGCTCGGATTAGGATACGTCTTGCCGTTTTCGTCCTCCCCAATGGGTATCGTGGCGATATCCGGGGGTGTCAGGCCAGCCAGCGGGTCATCCATATGCGAGGCCCCCGGCGGAGAGACAGAGAATGGAAGGCTCGGATCCCCATACAGGCTCTGCCACGCACTTGTATCGTCCCAGCGTGGGTTTGCCGACCCGACAAGGTTGAACTCGCCCGCATAGATATCCGCTGAAGAACCATTCAGCCGGAACCCGGCCCATGGCGATTCCGTCGAGGTTGAGTTGACCTGGATATCGCCCATCGTCGGTTCACCCGTCACCGGGTCGAAGCCTCGAAGGTCCAAGATAGTGCCACCATCCATCAGCAGGCCCGTCGCGTGATTCCACCCTGGTAATGGCCTCGGGTCCGCCGCCAGACAGATAATGCCCGCACCCGTAGAACCGAGTGACACTCCCGTGGCGTACTGTGAGGCATTCGCGTTATCCACACCAGCGATAGGCCCAAAGATGAGGGACACCTTCGGAGCGTCGGGCCGCAACCCTATACGTTTGGCCCTGACCCTCACGGCGTTCGGTGATATGGTGGTGGGGAAGAACTGGCGTAGCTGAAGGACCCATCTGCCGAGAACAACCTCTCCGGCGGGATCATCATTAGTAGTGTAAGCCACTGCAACGGGCAGTTTATCCGCGTAGTTCGCCCCTGCCAGCGCAATTGCCCTGGCTATCGCACTCGCCTGGTTGTACTTTACCACCTGAGCCCCGGCAAGAGCGGCGGCATCGGCAGCGTTTTGCAACTGATGAGATGCCAGGACAACCTTAGCCGTATCCACCGACAGACCGACGATTAAAATCAGCAAAAACAGAAGGAGCACAGCCCAGACTATCACTACGCCGCGATAACGAAGATGTTTTAAATAGCCCCCGCCCCCATCCCTTAGTTTAGTTTTGTTGGGCATAATTACCTTTCTATTCAGCCATAGACCCGGCAATGGTCGAAGGTCCTAATATTCTATCCAAAAGTATGGAAACCCAGTTCAGAATCGACCTAAAATTGTATTATAATGACAAAAAGATTGCAAGATTTTAAAAAATATTTAATCCGTGGGGGGCTGTGGCGGGGCCATGGGAGCAGTTTTTGTACGAGAAGTCATCATTTTTATAGGGCTAAACCTGATTATTGACGGTTCAAAGACAACTCCGGGCAGATTTAACTTGCCTTATTTATGCTATAAGGATACACTGCGAGACTACGAACAGGAAAGTTGTTGTAAAAAGGCACTACATTTATTGGAATATAATGCAAAAAGAGATAAAATATGATGTGAATAAGTGTCAATTGAGAGGATTTTTAGCCAAATAAAGGCGGCAGATTTGCCAAAGCAAATTGTATATAGTAGGCTTTAATTTGGGAAGTTAGACCTGATTAAGTCAAAAAAATGAAGTGTTACGAGGGAGTCCCTCGTAGATGTGTTTTAACCCTTAGTAAGGAGTGAATGATTATGAAGACTCTGTTAAAAAGGTTTATCATGGATGAGAGCGGTCTGGAAACCGTTGAGTGGGCGGTAATTGCGGCCCTGATAGTTGCCGGACTGGTGCTTATTATCACACAACTCGGCGATGCGGTTAAGGCGAGATTCACTACTCTGAAAGAAGCAGTCGCGACGCCAGCACCATAAAACATCGCGTTTTTTTAGTGGTTGGTACTGTGACAGATGGAACTGTAATTTCGTGGGCTGTTGCTGTGGGTGTCTCGCTGACGGCGGCGGTCTACGATTTTAGAACGAGGCGAATACCAAATGCCCTGGTAGTACCGGCTTTTGCAATCGGCCTGATTCAGGCATTGTGGATAGCCGGTCTGCCAGGGCTTTTAGGTGCGATAGAGGCGGGTTTGCTGCTTGCGCTTCCGTTTATTTTGCTGTTTTTGTTTAGTCACGGGGGTGCTGGCGACGCAAAATTGATGGGCGCTATCGGTACGTGGCTGGGGCTGGAGCAGGGAATAGTTGTTTTGTGTTCTGTCATGGCAGCCGGGCTTGTTTTAGCGCTAGCCACCGCGGTCGCAAAGAGGCGTTTTAAGATTGTAATGGCAAATATTTTTTTCATGGTTTACGGTTTTTTTCTGGCGTTTTTTATTGAAAAGCGCATACTGCCTCGTGCAGCAGAGCAGGTTTTGTACAATGGCGAGGCGCTGACCATTCCTTATGGTGTGGCGATTTTTGCCGGCGTATGCGCAGGCGGAATAATAATATGGTTACGCTAAAGGCGCTAAAATCCGGCCATAACAAGGGTACGGCTACTGTAGAAGCTGCGTTCGTCTTCCCTGTCCTTTTGCTGCTTATATTCGGGGCAATTCACTACGGCTGGCTGTTTATGAGGGCCAACCAAATTGCTAACGCCGCCCGACAGGGAGTCCGTGCCGCAATAGTCGATGGTGATGTTACGGGTGCTGTAGCTATTGTAATGACTAAGGCCGGTCTAAGTACAGGTGATTATGTTATGAGCATCAGCCCTGGATATATTAACTTTCCCGCAGGTGATCCTGTAACGGTCCAGGTGACAGTGTCAACCGCGAATTCGAAGATTGGCTTGGTTAATATACCGATGCTGCCAACCCCAACCCAACTAAGGGCAAGAGTTACAATGGCCAAAGAAGGCCCATAATGGATGGACCGGTGTCTTAGAATTTATTCTAAGAGAAAGGATTCAATGAAATGAAAATGAAATGGACTATTGTGATATTGGTAGTTTTCGGGATGATTTCAGCCGTCGCTGCCACACTCCTCGTGAATATCTTACGTCATAATGCCGGCGGGGATTTATCTTCAAATATAGAAGTTTTAGTAGCAAGCCGGTCTATGCCTGCAATGTCTGTAGTTACTCCTTCCCACATCAACAAAAGCAAAATCGCAAGGAACCTCCTGCCGGAAGGGTATCTTTCAGATCCGTCACAGGCCGTCGGCAAGGTTCTTTCTAAACCCATTGTTGAAAGCCAGGTTCTGACTAAACATTGTTTTATAACCGAGGGTGGAGGCGCACAATTAGCCGCATCACTTCCACAGGGAATGCGGGCGGTGAGTGTCCCTGTTTCCAGTCATTCTGTAATGGGAGGGTTGTTATACCCTGGCTGTGTTGTTGACGTGCTGGCCACTTTTTCCCTGACATCGACACGTGAAGTCGGTCAGGCAGTTTCAGCAACTCTTCTGCAGGGAGTTCAGGTACTTGCCATACAAGATGTATCTGTTGTTTCGAAGCCGGACCCGGAGAAGAAGGGCGTCCTTGATACAAGAAAAGAAACGTCCTATGGCAGCATGTTGACGGTTACACTTATGGTTAATCCGAAACAGGCCGAAGCTTTGCAATTAGCAATTGGGAGCGGCCACATAATGCTTGCGATGCGCAACCCCTCTGACAAACAAACAATGGACATAGCCGCAACCGTGCTAAGTGAAGGTCAGCTGGCGAAGTTTGGCTCTAACCTGACGACTACGGTTCTTTCCGGTAAAAACGGAGATAACGTATTACAGGGTTCTGATTCGAATTTAATTACCACTGAAAAGCCAACAGACTTTGAGAAAATAACCAGTGCGAGGGTATCGCCGCAATGGGAAGTAACTGTGATTCGCGGCGCTAAAGTAAGCAAAGAGTTGATTGATACCTCCCAAAATGGTACAACTGTGGAAAACAAAGAATAAAAGCAGGAGCCATATAATAATGGCAGCAATATTTTAAAGGATACCAAGGATGAAATCAGTGAAAAGATATGGCCGAATCGGGGTATGTTTACTTGTATCTGTTTTTTTGCTTACGCTTGCTGGCGGTAATTCTGTCAGCGGAGCCGACAAACCAAAAACCAACGGTGTTTCTGCTAATGAAGTCCCGATAACCATTATTATGGGAGAATCAGTGGTAGTTCCGGCTGAGTGGCCGGTGGGTCGAGTGGCGGTTACCGACCCCAAAATTGCCAATGTTCTACTACTGACGGATGAGAAGGTTTTGCTTCAAAGTATTGATAAATGTGGTTCGACAGACCTGATTCTGTGGAGCAAAGCAGGAAACAAGGTACGGCAGCGTAAAATATATGTCATCCTTGATGTCGCCCACCACCAGCAAAAACTGCATGAGATGTTCCCGTTTTCTACTTTGGAGCTTAATCAGTCAGGCGATGTACTTATAGTCAAAGGTCTGCTGCGAAGTGTGGATCAAACAGTCAGTCTGCGCGGGTATCTCGATAAAGTCGGAATAAAATACGTTGATATGACAAGTGTTGCCGGCGTGCAGCAGGTTCAACTGCAGGTTCGGTTCGCAGAGGTCAGCCGCACCGCGATTCGTGCATTGGGCGTTAACACGTTTTTTTCAGACGGAGATAGTTTTTGGGGTGTACAGCCAGGTTCATCGAGCGGCGGACCGATTGTTCCCAATCTCGGTATTGAGTATTATCTCGATAAAGTAACTGGTCTTCCTTCAGAGTTCCCAATGCCTCCAACTGCCCCAGCTTCCGCCACTGTTTTCGGCGGTTTCGGTGTCGGCGGCAGTGATTTTACAACATTCATTCAGGCCCTTGCCGAGAACCAGTATTTAAGGATATTAGCTAATCCGACACTTGTGGCTCTTAGCGGTGAGGAAGCAAGTTTTAATGCCGGCGGAGAGTTTCCGGTTCCTGTTCCTCAAAGCAGTGGCGGCAGCGGCACAGGCGGAACTTCCATTACGATTGATTGGAAAGAATATGGAGTGCGTCTAACTTTTCGCCCAATAGTTCTCGGCGATGGCACTATTCGACTTTATGCCGCACCGGAAGTCAGCGAACTGACTACGGTAGGCGCAGTTACGATTTCGGGCTTTGTGGTCCCGGCATTGAGAACACGAAAATTTGAGACCACCCTCGAACTTAAGAGCGGCCAGACATTCGCCATGGCAGGATTAATTAAGAGGAATGATGATGCCATAAATTCTCGTGTGCCGGGTCTTGGCGACTTACCTATACTGGGCCCGCTTTTTCGTTCGGTCCGCTATCAAAACCAAGAGACTGAGTTGGTTGTATTGGTAACCGCAAATCTTGTGGAACCGATGTCTTTGGCATCTGTGCCTCCCCTTCCGGGTTTCCTGGACGAGGAACCCAGTGATTGGGAATTATATCTTGAAGGCCGAATTGAAAGCAAGACGCCTGCGAAGATCAGTCCGACCGATATGAAATGGCTTCGAGAGATGGGTCTCGATAAACTTTCAGGTCCCGGCGCCTGGGATTCGTATGAGAATTCTATCGTACCGAGTCAGGCTGATTTACAAAAACCGTAATATGATAATTCCATAGATAAAAATAATTCTGCAACGAACGATTCAGCCCAGGTTAACAAGGAATAAAAAGACAGAAGAGCGTGAACGATGTCTGGAAGAAGTGTGTTATTAAGTACAAAAGAAGACGCCTTTGCGAAAAAGCTAAAGGTTTTTTTAGAGTCGAGAAAAAACAAAACACTGGTTTTGCAGAACGTCTGTAAGGAAATTTCAGAACTTAAGGTTTATTTGGAACGTACACCCAACGCCATTGTAGTGGTTGATATCGACCACAATTCTTCCGAAGGATTAAAAGACCTGGATGAGATTACTTCTTTGTATCCCGAGGCTCATTTCGTTGTTGTTGCGAGTAACTCAAGCGAAGAACTTATCTTAGAAGCGATGCGTGCAGGGGCAAGGTATTTCATACTTAAAAATCGCATCGAGATGAAACTGGACGGGATCATGGAGCATTTTCTTTCCGTTGGTTTCAAAAAAGCATATTCACCAGGTTCTATTATATCCGTATTTTCTGCCAGCGGAGGCTGTGGGGCCACGACTGTTGCACTTAACCTTGCCAATGAACTACGCCTTGTGACGGGTAAGACAGTTCTGACGGTGGATTTAGATCATAACTATGGCGCAGTGTCAAACTATCTTGAACTTAGCGGAAGTTATAGTTTGATCGATGTTCTTAATCGCGGGGAACAAATCGATAAAAATCTGGTAATGTCAAGCGCCACCAATTACCTGAAGGACTTTCATGTGCTGACCAGCCCGGCCAGCGATGAACACTTTCTTTCCAATGGGTTCAAATACTCCAACCTCATAGCTTTTTTTGAGGCGTGCAGACAGGCATATAAGTATACGGTAATTGATGCTCCGCGAGTGTCTGAAGATGTGGCGAGGCTTTTAGCTACTATTAGCGAAGTTCAACTCATTGTTTTCCAACAGACAGTTAAAGATATCAAAATAGCCAGGTCAATCATTTCGTCTTTAACGCGATGGGGGGCGGGTCCTGAAAGAATTATACCCTTAGCAAATAAATTCCGCAGATTCGGCCCTTTAGTCACGTTGGAAGATACAAAGGATGTCCTGGGTTTGGATAATATATGTTACATTCGCAACGATTTTCGAAGGGTGGTCAACTGCATCAATAATGGAGAACTTTTGGCTCAATCTGCCCCTTGGTCAGGGGTGCGTCGAGAGTTCCGAAAACTTGCCGCCAGGATATATACGAAGGGCGAAAAACAGCAATAATCAATTACTGGGATAAAAATTAATGAGTACCAAGAACAATGAAAAATTAGAAACAAAGGATAGCAGTTACCCAGAATCAACGAACTGGCATAAAATGAAGGGGGCATTACATCAAAAATTGTTGTCTGTATTGGACCTGCACCAAGCCCGTAATATCCCGCTTGAACAGTTACGCGAAGAATGCTCATCTAAAATAGATACCTTGCTTAGTGAACAGAATTATCCCCTTTCTGTGCCCGAGAAGCAGCAATTGCTTTTTGAAGTTATGGATGAGGTTTTTGGCTTTGGGCCATTAGAGGAGCTTCTTCGAGATCCAACCATAAGTGATATTCTTGTTAACGGTCCACACAAGATTTATATAGAGAGAAATGGAAAACTGGAATTTACAAACATATCGTTTTCAGATGATAAGCATCTCATGAGAGTGATTAGCCGAATAGGGACAAATGTAGGTCGCCGCGTTGATGAGAGTGTCCCAATGCTGGATGCTCGTCTTCCAGACGGTTCTCGTGTTAATGCTATTATACCGCCTTTGGCGCTATGCGGCCCAACACTCAGCATACGTCGATTTGGCGTTAACCCAATTGATATTCAACAATTGCTTAAACTAAATTCACTAACCAACGAGATGGCCTTTTTCCTGGAAGCCTGCGTCAGGTGCAGGATCAATATGCTAATTTCAGGTGGAACTGGAAGCGGCAAAACTACTTTGCTCAATGTATTATCCCGCTGGATACCGGCTGGTGAGCGTGTAATAACTATCGAGGACGCTGCGGAATTAAAATTGCAGCGTGAACATGTTGTTCGATTGGAAACCAGGCCTCGTAACATCGAGGGCAAAGGTGAGGTTACTCAGCGTGATCTGCTTCGCAACAGCCTTCGTATGCGTCCAGATCGAATTATCATTGGTGAGGTCAGGGGCGCGGAAACCATAGATATGTTGCAGGCTATGAATACAGGTCACGAAGGATCTATGACAACTGTGCACGCCAATAATTCGAGAGATGCACTTCGCAGACTGGAAAATATGGTAAGCATGGGCGGTATTAATTATCCAGTACAAGCCATACGAGAGCAGATCGGTTCGGCACTTAATCTATTGATTCATGTAGGACGTACCACGGGCGGGCAACGTAAGGTAGTGAATATCTCTGAAATAACAGGGATGGAAGGTACTGTAATTTGTCTTCAGGATATTTTCGGCTTCAAACAATTAGGAATTGACGATCACGGTAATGCTTATGGGAAATTTGAGTCATGCGGTGTTCGTCCCAATCTGATAAAGAAATTAGAAGCAGAAGGTGTAGCGATGCCACCGGCGATGTTCCAGCATCGTTTTCTTGATGATTCCAGTAGTACAAAATAAAGATAAGAGTTGAGAAAGCAAACAGTAAGAATATCCATAGCAACCGTTGGAATAATGTGGAGAAAGTAATGTTAGAGTGTGAATTCGACCCAAATCAGGTTCTCGGAAGCGTTAGCCTCAACATACAGACAGGAGAAGGGTATTTTAAAATATGAGTCCTGAAAAAGCTTTAAATATTTTTGTTTTAATTATAGTTTTTATATTAGTTTTCTCTGTATGGTGTCTTTGTGTTTTTGTTTGGTTGAGGCAATACCAAATTCGCCTGAAAAATATACAAAAAAGGATAGGTCTTGTTACTAAGGATACGGAAGAAGCAAAAATTTTACGCCTTTGGAGAGACACGCGACATACCGATGATAAAATGAAAGCGCCCAAGAAGTCGGTTTTTCAAGAGCGACTCATAAAAATCGCAAACGATGCGGGCTGGAGTACATCACTACAGGTCGTTGCGCTGGGTGTTGGTGGTTTTGCCATTTTAAGTTTAGTCATCACCTATATCTTAAGCCAAAGTATAGTTTTAGGGCTGGGTATGGCCATGGCGGTCGTGGTTATATTTTGGGCCAATACTAAAAGACGTATTTCTAAACTTGCAACTTTATTTGAAAGACAATTTGTGGACGCGTTGGGCATAGCCGCTCGTTCGCTTCGCGCGGGTCATCCCTTGGTTGGAGCTTTCCAATTGATTTCAAACGAAATCCCCGAACCTGTCGGAAAGGTCTTCTATAATATATGCCAGGAGCAGTCCTTAGGCCTTGATATGAAGGATTCATTGCGGAAAGTTGCCCTGTTGACGGCAAACAAAGAGATGAAACTTTTCGCCACAGCGGTGGCTATACAGTTACAAAGCGGAGGGAATCTGGCTGATCTAATGGATAGTTTGGCTGCCGTGATTCATGCAAGAATAAAACTGAATCAAAGAATTCGAATTCTAACAGCACAGACTGTGTTAAGTATAAGAATTCTAATGGCATTACCCCTTGTGATTTTCTTTGTGATTAATATACTTAACCCTGAATATATGGACCCCTTTTATAATACCACGGTAGGCCAATACATGCTATTTGCGGCCATTATGCTTATCTTGGTGGGTTACTTGATGATGAAACGAATTTCAGTGTTGCGTTTTTAAATAACGATCAAAAACAGATAGTTCAAATTGGGAATAAAAAATGAATAATATAATTTATGTTTTACTTATCCCCATGCTTACCTTTATTTCTATTGTTGCTATCGGTGCTTCAGTAATCATATCACGGAATCAGAAAAAAATGATAGCGGCAGTCAGGCTAAGGAACGACATTTTGTTAGATATACCCGCAGAAGAGAAAACCAAGAAATTTAAGTTTATTCAGATTTTGGCAAAGATTGGCAATCTTGTCTCGCACGGAAATACAAAAAAAGACTTAAATGAACAACTAATGCGGGTTGGATACTTGAGTTCAGCGGCACCTGCAGTTTACACCGGCATCAAGATTTCACTTCTTGTTATTGGATTGGGAGCGATGACATTTTTTTTAGCTCCTCTGAAGATTTCCGCTAGTACGAAATTCATCCTGATTATTCTGGGAGCGTCTGTTTTGTCGTTTATTCCTAATGTGGCAGTAGCAATGAAATTGAAAAAACGTCACCACGAAATTCGTAGACACTTGCCGGCAGCCATGGACTTGTTAGAGATATGTGTTTCTTCAGGAATAGGATTAGATATGGCTTGGAGCATAGTTTCAGATGAAATCAAGCAAGTCAGTCCAATTTTAGCGGATGCGATGTCTCTAACGAATTTCGAAATCAATCTTGGTGCCAGCAGGACCGAAGCAATGCATCACATGGCAGATCGAACAGGTGCAGAAGAATTGTCTTCCTTCGCAGCCATTCTTATCCAGAGTGAGAGGTTTGGCACCAGCATTGCAGATGTGTTGAAAGTATACGCCGACTCTGTCCGTGAGCAGATAAGATCCCAAGCGGAAGAACTCGCAGAGAAAATGGCAGTGAAGTTGATCTTTCCAATGGTTTTGTTTATGTTCCCGGCGATTCTTATTGTGCTGGCAGGACCGGCTTTTATCTCTCTATCAAAAACGTTAGCCGCAAATTAATTAAAATCAATTTAATTTAGGAGAATGTTCTTATGAAACTTCGTATCGTAATTGAGACGGTTATTTGTTGCGTCCTGATGGGTGGGTGTGCCGGAACAGTCGGGGAAGAAAGTTTGAATAAACGCATCCTTGACAGGGAGCTGGTGAATACTTTAAATGATACCGCGATACAAAATGCGATCCTACGCCAACATACGTTGTTTCCTTACCACTTTGTAAACAACAGTAATAGGCTCAATGAACTTGGCGAATTTGATCTAACTGTGTTGGCAAATCATTTCCTGAAAAATCCCGGTCAGTTGAACATCCGGCGAGACGATGCCCCTGAAGAACTTTATCAGGCAAGGGTAGCATTTGTTTTGGAACGATTAGAAAATGCAGGTATTAAATCAGAAAAAATAACTTTTTCAGACGGTATGCCGGGAGGGTCCGGTATGCCCTCGGAGAAGATATTGACTATTTTAGAACTAGAACGTGAGAACAAAAAACCCACCAGCGAAGCGACCAGCAAAACATCATCTCCTGGAACTAAGTAATGAAAAATATATGTAAAACACGGTTGCTTTCGGCAGTATTATTTGCTGAAGTAGTATTTCTTGGTTTGCTTTTCATCCAAGGCTGTACAAATTCTGTTCGGCCTGAGTCCGTGGATACGCTTGCAACGCAAAAAGATGATGCAGATTTTGCAAGTGGCGCAAACCGCCCCCCCACCGCAAAGACGCTTTTTGCTATGGCGGATATTATGGTCATGCAGGAGAAGGATGAAGAGGCAAGGCTTATGCTCCGCAGGCTTATCAAAGAGTACCCCTCATTTATGCCAGCATACAATAGTCTGGCGGAGTTGGAAATGCGCCAGCACCGAATAAAAGAGGCAATTCAAACAATTTCCAGCGGCTTGTTGGTGAATCATAGAGACCCGGTGCTTTTGAATAATCTTGGTATGTGTCGGATAGTTTCCCATGACTACAAAGAAGCTCTCGAAATGTTTACCCAGGCTGCCGGTGTTATGCCTGAAAATACCCGATATAGGGCAAATATGGCGATGACACTCGGGTTGATGGGACGCTATGAAGAATCTCTATTTCTATTTGAACAAATATTGCCGGAAGAACAGGTGAAAAATAATTTAAATGTGCTCCGAAAGACTGGGCGGTACACAAATTTCGAATAAATTATGGAAAGCCAAAGTGAATCGAATCCTCATTTCCGCGATATCATGCCTTGTTTTTTCTGACCTGCCCCCTATTTTTTAGTTTATGTTCAGCGAGTTGGGCAAGACTTTCCCGGCATGATTTTACTGATGAACAGGTTCGTCTCCAGTTATTTGTCCTGACATATAATCCTGGGAATTTTTCATAGCATTTGGCTTTACCAGAGAGAGTACCATCTTGCCCTTTAATATCAACAATCCTATTGCTAATTGCGGATCAGCCCTGATTGTATCTTGGCTTGAATATTTTATATTGTTGGAAACATGATTATT